>JAABUN010002651.1_pt1 | contig 30791 bp, 33 predicted proteins | sample 5559311 | NCBI WGS metagenome assembly JAABUN01 (sample SAMN10711877, study PRJNA513370) | rock metagenome | isolation source: Antarctica rocks | place: Antarctica: Victoria Land, Siegfried Peak sud | reverse complement strand
CCAGATTCGTACGCAAGTCCTTGTCGTTCTCCAAGTCTGACCAGATGCACCTCATCTGCCTTCACCTGTTCCTAGTTCGCTACAACCTCCAACGGAGACATGACATTCTTTAGTGGGCCACTACCCCTTTTCGGTAAGCTACCCGGGTTCACCCGAACCCGGCGTTACCATCAGCTGCGCCGCTAACAGCGAGAGCAGCACGTACCCGGCGAAAAAGTAAAACCCGGTTCCGAGACGTGCGTCGGTGAGGCCGTCACCACTTAAAGAGAGAAAAGTCAGCAGCAGCGCCACGACGAAAACGTCCGCCATCGACCACTTGCCGACCGCCTTGACAAATGCGGCTACCCTTCCTGTAGTGTCGAATCCGCTCAGTACCAGAAAAGTGAGAATTGTTTTGAGCGCCGGGGTAACGACGCTGAAAACGAGCAGCAAGGTAGCGACGAGCAGCTGCTCGGCTCCGAAAAGCACGACTATCGTGTCCGGAATCCCTTTCGAGTCCTGTTTCAGCACGACTTGCTCGAGCACCGGCACATCTTGCGACACCACCAGGCTGAAAACCGGCGTGAGCAGACCGACAGCCAAAAAGAACAGCGAAGCTACGAGCAGCTGTCCGGGGACCGCATTTCGCCACCCGTAACGGCGCTGAACGCAACCGAGAAGCAGAATGAGCAGAGTTGCACCCGCAAGTCCCCAACTCGCCAGCTCCGCGTTGCGGCGGTAGCCGCTGTAAAGGCCGACCAGCTCGCTCAATTCTGCGGACTCTTCCGCACCGCCCTTATAGAGCCCGAACGACGCGCGACCGAACAGGGTCTTGAGTTTGATCTTAGCATTTTCTTTAAGCTCGAGGCGCTCGTTCAGCGTGTACGACACGGCAGCCGACGCGTTCGCCTCACGGATAATGACTACACACAGTCCGGCAGCCGCGAGATAGAGAACGACAACAGGTAGCCACAGCCACAGCTTCACCACGTACCCCTCTCAGGGTACCCAGCGGTGACAGCACAAAAACTTTCCAACACCCTACGATGCTACCCGAAACCTGCGCCTTGCAAAACCTGCGGAGGTCATTGAGTCGCAAAAGGTTACGCCGATAGTCATTAGCGTGGCGCGTAGCGTCGTCTGACCGCGGGTTCACCACGCGCGGATTTTATTTCACAATAAGCGTGAGGTTCGGCCCTCATCCTTGTGTCGCTCGGTGGCGAGTCGAAAAGTCAGTAGACGCTGGATTCAAGCTTCAAGCAGACGCTTCCTCGATCTTTTTCAGCACCACCGGCAACAACGCCGCAGTCGTACTCAGCCCCTCCCCCGCGTACACTGTCTCGTTGCCCGACCAGTCACCGAAATAGCCCCCCGCCTCGCGGAGCAAGACCGGAAACGGCCCGCAGTCCCAAGCGTTCATTACGGGGTCGAACATCGCCTCCATCCGTCCAGTCGCTACCAGCATGTGTCCATAGGCGTCCGACCAGCCCCGGCGGTCATAAGAGGCAGAAGCGACACGCTCCCACGCCTCGGCGCGGTCATATTCAGCGAAGCTGGCGATATCGGTGAAACCGACGGTACTTTCGGCGAGGGTTGAAGCGTTCGACACGCGCACGGCGCGACCGTTGAGGGTACAACTCAATCCGGTGGCGGCGGCGCACAGCTCGTTCAGGGCGGGAAAATACGCCGCTCCGACCTCGATACGGCCTTCGACCTCGAGCCCTACCAGCACGCCGTAGAGCGGTACGCCCCGGACGAACGCCTTGGTGCCGTCAATGGGATCGACCAGCCAGCGGTGGGTAGCGTTCTGGGTGGCGTTCTTCTCATCTTCGCCGAACTCTTCACCTAAAACAGCGTGCTCAGGATAGCGCGCGGCGATGCGGCGGCGGATTAAAGCTTCGGCTTCGCGGTCGGCGAGGGTGACGGGTGAAGCGTCGGCCTTGTGCTCCAAACCCAGCCCTTCAGCGGCGCGTCCGAAGTAGCCGAGCGTCAAGCGTCCGGCGTCGTAGGCAAGTTCGGTGGCGAAATCCAGAAGCGGGCGGAGCGTCATAACGTGTAGTTTAACCGCCGCCGGGGGGTGCGCCGCACGCTAAGCTGAAGCATGATCTACACGCGTGAGCGGCTCGAGCAGCGCGAAGCCGATACCCTGGCCCCCTACGCGGTGCTCGCGCGCTCGAGCCGGGGGCGCAGCTATCCAGAAAATCCGTCAAAGTACCGCACCACGTTTCAAAAAGACCGCGACCGGGTGATTCATACTTCGGCGTTTCGGCGGCTCGAGTACAAAACCCAAGTTTTCGTCAACTACGAGGGCGACCACTACCGCACCCGGCTTACGCACACGCTCGAGGTCGCGCAGGTCGCTAAAAGCATCACCCGCGCGCTCGGCCTAAACGACGACCTCGCCGAGACCATCGCGCTGGCCCACGACCTCGGACACCCGCCGTTCGGTCACGCCGGGGAGCGCACGCTGCACCGTCTCGCCCGTGACGAGGGTGGTTTCGACCACAACAAACAGTCTTTGCGGGTGGTCACGGAACTCGAGCACCGCTACCCCGATTTCCCCGGCCTCAATCTGACTCGGGAGACCCTCGAGGGCATGATGAAACACGAGACCGAAGTCGAACGCCCCACGGAGGCTCGGGAACCAGGCAACGGGCCGTCGCTGGAAGCGCAGGTCGTCAACCTCGCCGATGAATTGGCGTATAACGCGCACGACTTGGAGGACGGACTGCGCGGCGGACACCTCACCCCGCCACAGATCGCCGAAGTTCCGCTCGTCGGTGAACTGATGGCGCGGCTGGGACTCGAGCCGCACCGTTTCGGCAACCCCGAACGCTACCTGCTGATCCGCGAACTTCTGGGCCTGACCATCGAGAGCGCCGTCCATGAGACCGACCGGCAGTTGGGCGTCCACACCATCGAGACGCTGGACGACGTTAGGTGCGCGCCAATCAAGCTCGTCTGCACCGAAGCGGCGCTGAGCGCGCAGCTCGCCGAACTCAAAGCGTTTTTGTACAAAAACCTCTACTACCACTACCGCCAGATTCGCATGACGAAAAAGGCCGACCGGATTCTCGAGGCGCTTTTTTACGCCTACACCGAGACGCCCCGGATGCTGCCGTGGGAGCTGCAACGCCAGGCCGAAGAAAAGGGCGTCGTTCGCACCGTTACCGACTATCTGGCGGGCATGACCGACCGCTACGCCGTAGACGAATACCGGAGATTGTTCGACCCGCAGGCGCTGACCTGAACCTTCATACTTTGTTCATTTTCTGGTCTGCGGCTCCCGACGTGTAGTAGAATTCAGCTGAACAACACCTTGGAGGAGATATGTCGATACTTAACCGAAGCTGGTGGCTAGCAGGTCTGGCCTCACTCCTACTCGCCGGGTGTCAGCAGGCTCCGGCACCGGGCAACGGGAAGGTCACACCTCTACCCGAAACGACGCCCCAGCAAAAAGAACTTGCTGAAAGCCTCGAGACCTGGAACACGCTCAAAACTGAAAACGGCGACCACTACCGCTACGAAGTAAGCGCCGGTTCCGTTTTCGGCCCCAGCTACGACACGACCCTCACGGTGCAAAAAGGTGAGGTCGTGCAGCGCGACCTGGCAATCACTGAAATCGACGACGAAGGAAACGTCACGACTACGGAAAGCTGGAGTGAGACGGGGGCAGCTCTGGGCAGTCACGACGAAGGCGCAGAACTCATCACTCTGGACGAGCGTTACAGTCGGTGCCGAGACGACGTGCTGAACCGGAACGCCTCAACCGAAGATGTTACGCTCGAGTTTCAAGCTAATGGCGTTCTGGCGTCGTGCTACGCCATACCCAAAAATGTCGAATACGACGGTGGTTCAGAATTTATCACGAGCCTCGAGTTCCCTCCCTTCAGCGACTGAGCAGTCTAAAAAAAGGTGACGGCTTCGGCACGTCACCTTTTATCACCTCGAGTTTTGTCGCCTCGAGTTCTACCCGGAAAAACCCTTACTTGCCGAGCGTACTCCGCGCCGTTCCCAGCAGTTCACCACTCGAGACGCTTCTGAACCACGCCGAGCCCAGATTGGGCGCGTCTACGCGCACCATCACCCACGGGTTCGTCAGGGCTTGCGTGGTCATGGTGCCGGGGGCCGGTTCGGTGACGGCGACGTCCAGGTACATCTCGCCGTTTTCGACCGCGACGTTTTGCACGTCGACGCTGTAACCGCCGCTCGAGCGCGTACCCAAAAAGACGGCGGCGACGCTCGAGCCCGAAAAGTCCACGCTCGGCAGGGGGGGCGGGCTGGTCATGGTGCCGTAGGCGCGGCTCCAGAGGTTTTGCAGGTCGTTTTGGCTCGTAGCGAGTTCAAAGCTCGCGGAGTCTCCGCCCGCAGCCTGACTGCCGGTCGCCAAAACTTCCCAGTCGGGCGCGGCGGCGGGGCTGGGGCTAGGGGGAGTAGGGGTTGCGGTCATCGGGGTTCCTCTCTGCACCGCCAGAGCGGTGTTCAAGTAGCCGCCCAGACCGTTGGCCTGCCGGGTGCGGTCTCTCGATTCGGTGAGCACCGAGACGACGACCGGGCCGCCCGCCTCGAGTTCGCGCCCGAACACCTCGGCTTCGGCGCGGGTCAGGTTGCCGAGACCGTAGAGACCGCCGGAACGTCCGGTCGGGATGACGCGGCTGCTAAAACCACGCTGTACCCGGCCCAGCAGCGTAAACCACTGCTCGCCGTCGAAATAGACGGTGCCGTCTACAGCCTCTCGCGCCGTAACCGACAGGTCGGTCGAGTAAGGAATACGCTCGACCACCACGGGCGCAGCGCCGAGCGGATTGACGCTCTGCTCGAGGTACGGCTGACCGTCGACCAAGAGCGCGGCGGGAACGTCGAGCGGCGCGTCGGACGCACCCGAAGTCAGTTCTACGACGCGTCCGCCGATGCTCAGTTCGGCGGGCTCACCGTAAAAGTAGCCGTAAAGCGCGCCGCGTTCCGCCGAGTAGAGCGCCACGTCGTGCAGTACCGGAGCACCCTGCTGAAACGACGGCACGCAGGCAGCGAGGGCGAAAAGAGGCAAAATCAGAGACCTGTTCATGGGGTTACTCTAGCACCTTTACAGGTGAGCTTTTTTGTCGGCTGATTTTTGCAGCGTGGTTGTGAAGGGGTAGATTGAGGGGTGTTTCGGTTTTTCGCGCTGCTCGTCTGGTTGGGTGTGTGTCTGGGCGTGAGTCTGGGTACGAGTGCGAACGCGGGTCGGGCGGCGGCGCTGGAGTTTGATGTGATCGTCGTCGGGAGTGAACCCGAAGGGATCGTTGCAGCGGTCGCCGCCGCCGAAGAGGGCGCGCGCACGCTGCTGCTAAGCGAGGACGCGCGCCTCGGCGGGCTTTTCGTGCTCGGCGCGATGAACACGCTCGATCTCCGGCCCGAACCGCTCGTACAGCGTGGGCTTTTCGAGCGGTGGTGGACGCGCGTCGGGCGCGGAGCCGCGTTCGATGTAGCGCGCGCCGAGGCGATTTTTGAGGATTTATTGGAGGGAGCGGGGGTCGTGGTGGAGCTCGGCGCGGCCCCCCTCACCCCCGTCGTTCGGGGCGGGCGGGTGGTCGGCGTACGTGCGGGAAACCGCACTTTTTTTGCCGCGCAAACGGTAGACGCGACCGCTGACGGCGACCACGCCGCCGCTGCGGGCGTCCCGTACACGCTCGGTTTCGCCTCTCTGGGGGTAGAGAAGCGAATGGCGGACACGCTGATGTTCCGGGTCGACGGCGTGAACTGGGCCGCGCTTCGCTGGGGCGTGCGGGCGCGCGGGCCAGCCTACGCGCGAGTCGGTGAAGACGCTGCGTGGGGGCGTTTCGGCGGGGTTCCGGGGGCGTACCGGGCGGAGGAGCCGGAGTTGCGCCTGCGCGGGCTCAATCTGGGGCGACAAGGGGACGGCTCGGTATGGGTCAACGCGCTGCTGGTCTACGGCGTCGATCCTTTAGGCCCGGCGAGCGTCGCGGACGGGTGGCGGCGAGCACGCCTCGAGGCTCCCCGCATCGTCCGTTATCTGCGGGCGTTGCCGGGATTTGCGCGGGCCACCTACGGCGGCGTCGCGGACAGGCTTTACCTCCGTGAGTCGCGGCACTTCGCCACACACTGCACCTTGAACGTGGACGACACGCTGGACAACACCGTCAGGCCGGACGATGTAGCCGCCGGAAACTATCCGCTCGACGTGCAGTCGCTGACCCCGGCGGACGACGGTTACGTCTACGGCGTCCCGGTGGTGTACGGGGCGCGGCTCTGCGTAGCATTGCCGAAGGGTCCGGACGACCTCTGGATAGTCGGTAAAACAGCAGGCTACGACCCGCTGTCGGCGTCTTCAGCTCGAGTGGTGCCGTTCGGCATGGCGCTCGGTGAGGCGGTGGGGGTCGCCGCGGCGGGGGCGGCGCAGGCAGGTGTGTCGGCCCGGACGTTTGCACTCGGGGACGCACATGTGCAGACGGTGCGGCGACGTTTGCAGGCGCGGGGCGCGTATCTGCCTGTCGTCGAGGCGCGCATACCGACCGGCCCGGTTACGCATCCGCACTTTGAGGCGTACCGAACGCTGCGCCGCAAGGGTCTGGCTGTCGGCGGTTACGACAATGACCCCCGGCTGGACGAAGTGATGCCCACGCGGGGCTTTATCCGCCTGCTCAGCCACGTCGGAGAACGGTTTTGGCGCGACGATACGCTCGGCGGGGCGCTCACGGAGCGTTTTCCCGACCTTTATGGCCCGCTGACGCCAGCTCTGGCCCAAACCCTGACCGACGTTGCCAGCTGTCAGCTGAGGCGGTGTTCGGGTTTGGCGCTGCCACTGCTGGTGACGGGGGACGATCTACCTGACGATTTGGCACAAGTCCTGACCCGAGATGTGCTGACTCGAGGCGAAGCGTACGAACTCGCAGCAGCGTTGGCTTCAGCGGCGAGAAGGTAGAACGTTCTGATAAACTATTTCACCGGCTATTGAGGCGCAATCCTCAAATTTGCATGAGGAGGTTTCACGAAATGGACGATTTACCTGAAGTGACTGAGAGTTTCCAGTTCTTTTTACTTGCAGGATGGACAATTCAGAATTTGGACAAAGTTGCAAATTTTATTGACTGGGCAACTCCCAAAATCAGAACGGCGATCCAGTTTGTCGCACCTTTCATGCAACCGCAATACTCACGAGAAGAGAGTGGGTTCGCAAAGCTGATAACGAAGATTGTCGACATTTTCGTGGGTGTTCTCGTCGCGTCTTTCTATGCAGTTCTCATCGCTTTTGCCATTGTTTTCTTCGCCGTCAGTGCTTTGGAAAACGGTGGTGGACTTTCTTCAGTACAGCTTGTCAGCGTACTTGCGTATTCTCTCGTACTCGCTCTGTTAACCAGATTTTACTCCGTTTTTGCACGTAACGCATTACACGAAGTTCGTCAAATTCGGAAAGGATACGGGAACTAAATCGGGTTGCGGTTAGGATTTATAACTCAGGTTGTATCGACCGGATCGAAACCGTAGGAGGGGCCAGCTTCAGCCCCTCTTCTGTTTATCTTATGAAAGAGCCGCAATCACCTTCCGGCAGCTCGCTTCACAGCGGCGGCACGCTTCCGCGCAGATGCGGCAGTGTTCGTGCATATCTTTGTGCGCTTCGCACGAACTGGCGCAGACCCCGCAGGCGGCGGCGCACGCCTCGAGTTGCGCGCGTAGCAGCGTGGTATCCGGCTCCGTCTGACGCGCCAGAATGCGCCCGGTGGCGCTGCACACGTCGGCGCAGTCGAGGTCGGTGCGGATACACGCGCGCAGCTCGGCGACCATGTCTTCAGCGAGACAGGCGTCCGCACACGCCGTACAGGTCGCGGCGCACTCAAAGCAGGCGTCTACACACTCGGCGAGTGTCTGCGTGTCCATCATCGGTTTCGGATGCGTTCCTAACATCTCTTGCAAACTCATTTTGTCCCCCTTGGGTGAATGTGGCGTCGTACCGGTTTCAGATGTTTTGACTACCCCTTTCCGCCCCACCGCTGCCGTCCCCGAAATACCCGTCTTACGCGCCACCTAACTTGACACGGCGCAAAAGCGTCGCGTTTACCGCGACGATAATGGTCGAGACGCTCATCAAAACTGCGCCGACGGCGGGCGACAACAACACGCCCCAAAACGCCAATACCCCCGCCGCCAGCGGCAACGCCACAGCGTTGTAACCCGTCGCCCACGCGAGGTTTTGCAGCATCTTGGCGTAGGTCGCTTTGGAGAGTTTAAGAGCCGCCAGCACGTCCAGCGGGTCGTTTTCGATCAGGACCAGGTCGGCGGATTCGGTAGCCACGTCCGTACCCGCCCCGATAGCGACGCCGAGGTCGGCCTCGAGCAGCGCGGGCGCGTCGTTGATACCGTCGCCGACGAAGGCGACCTTGCGGCCCTGCTGAAGCCGCTCCACCGCCGTGACCTTGCCGTCCGGCAACACTTCGGCGACCACCTCGTCGATACCGAGCTGTTTAGCGATGGCGTTCGCGGTGCGGGCGTTGTCGCCGGTGATCATCGCTACGCGCAACCCGAGCCGGTGAAGCGCGCCGACAGCCTCCGGCGTCGAAGCTTTGATGGGGTCGGCGACCGCCACGACAGCGGCGAGCTGTCCGTCTACGGCGGCGTATAGCGGTGATTTGCCCTCGTCGGCCAACCGTCCGGCCTCACGCTCAAAGGGTGCTACCTCGAGCCCCAGTCGCGTCATATAACGGCCTGCGCCGACCTGCACGAGTTTGCCGTTTACCCTAGCCACTACCCCGAACCCCGGTACCGCGTCGAAATCCTCGGTCGTCGGCAACGTCAGCCCTTCGCGCTCGGCTGCCCCCACGATGGCCTCGGCGATGGGGTGTTCGGAGTTCCGCTCGACCGCCGCGATCAAAGCCAGCAGCTCACCTTTATCGAAACCGGGTTGAACTACAAAATCGGTCAGCTCGGGGCGACCTTCGGTCAGCGTGCCGGTCTTGTCGAGGGCGATGGTGTGGACTTCTTGCAGGCTTTGCAGCGCGCCCCCGTTCCGAAACAGCACACCTAACTCGGCGGCTTTGCCGGTTCCGACCATGATCGAAGTCGGCGTCGCCAGACCCATCGCGCAGGGACAGGCGATAATCAGCACCGCTACGGCGTTGACCAGCGCCAGGGTCAGCGCAGGCTGAGGCCCGAACAGCAGCCAGACGCAAAAGGTCAGAAACGCGATCCCCATCACTACCGGTACGAACACGCGCACCACCCGGTCGGCGAGGGCTTGAATCGGAACTTTCGAGCCCTGGGCGTCTTCGACCATCTTGATAATCTGCGCCAGCACCGTCTCCGCGCCCACTTTAGTGGCGGTAAAGCGAAACGAACCGGTTTTGTTAAGCGTGCCGCCCACCACCTCGTCACCTTCACGTTTTTGCACCGGGACGGGTTCGCCGGAGATCATCGACTCGTCTACGAACGACGCGCCTGAGAGCACCCGTCCGTCTACCGGCAGCTTGTCACCGGGCCGCACCAGCACCACGTCACCCGGTACGACCTCGCTGACGGGCAGCTCGAGCACCACCCCGTCCCGTTCGACACGCGCAGTTTTGGCCCTCAACCCCAGCAGCTTTTTGATAGCTTCGCCTGTACGACCTTTGGCTCTGGCCTCGAGGTATTTGCCCAGCAAAACGAGCGTGATAATCGCTGCCGACGCCTCGTAATAGACGTGAACCGTTCCGGCGGGCAGGAGCCCCGGTAAAAACGTCGCTACCACCGAGTAGCCGTAAGCCGCCGACGTACCCAGCATCACCAGCGTGTTCATATCCGGGGAGCCGTGCCGCAACGCGGGCCAGCCCGAGCGGTAAAAACGCCTGCCGGGACCGAACTGTACGACCGAGGCCAAGACGAAGGACAGGTAAAAAATGCTCTGCATCGGTACCAGGCGCATCAGTTGGGCGTCCAGCGCAGGAATCAGCATCGGTACCATCATCAGCATCAGGGGAGCGGCAAAGATCGCCGCTACCGTAAGGCTTCGTTTAAGTCGGCGGAGCTCGCGCGCCCGCGCCTCCTGTTCGGTGTCGGCGGGGTCTTCGCCGGTGGTCTCGTCCCGTACCTCGTACCCGGCCCCGCGAACCGCAGCTTTGAGCTGACCGGGGTTTGCCGCGTCCGGCAGGTAGCTGACGGTCGCCTTTTCGGTCGCTAGATTGACGCTGGCCTCGAGCACCCCAGCCGTTTTTTGCAGCGCCCGCTCGACGCGGCCTACACAATTCGCGCAGGTCATGCCCTCGACGCTGAAGCTGGCCCGGGCCGTCACCGGCGTATACCCACGTTCTTTTACAGCCTCTAAAAGCGCCGGAACCGTGACCTTTTCCGGGTCGAACGTCACGCTGGCCTTCTCAGTCGCCAGGTTGACCGTCGCCTCGTGTACACCCTCGAGGTTGCCCAGCGCCCGTTCAACACGCGCGACGCAGCTCGCGCAGGTCATGCCCTGCACGCCTACGCGCAGTTGGTTCACACGCGGTTGATTCGTGTCGGGTTGATCTGTCGTGGTCTCGGTCATAACTATCTTCTCTCCTATCGTTGCTCGAGCGTCCCGATTCTAGCTTTTCTCCACCCCACCCCCCCTGGGGTGACTTGATAGGTTTACCATACACCTTTTCGCCAAGAAGTCAAAGTCGGGTATAGAAAGCAGTGCCTGACCCATAAAGCTTTCAGCCGAGCGATAGCAGGGGCTTGGTAAAGTCGCGCGGAGCATCTTTATCGAATCTACGGATCTAGTCTGCGGAAGTTTGCAAAACGCTGCGAAGTCGTCGTCCATGCGGCGCAAATCTCGGTGCGACGCGCCGCCCTGTACCGCCCATGCTAAGATTTTTGCAGCCGTAACCCCACCCGGGGTGGAGGGAGCCTTATGACCGAAGACGACTACGCCGGAGAAACCGGAGCTGCGGCAGAGACGTGCCTGCACCTCGATCCTGAAACGCGTAAAGAGGCGGTGCGCCGCCTTAAGGGAGCGCACGGACACCTCGCGGGCGTGCTGCGGATGCTCGAGAATCCCGATGTGTACTGCGTCGATGTGATGAAGCAGCTTAGCGCGGTGCAGGGCGCGATCAGCAAGGTCAGCGATAAGGTGCTGCGCGCCCACATCAAAGATCACGTTTCGACCGCCATCTTGCGCGGCGACACCGACCACATCGTCGATGAGCTGATGGAGGCGCTTAAATACCGCGGGTAGCGGGTGCAGGGGCTGCTGTTTTGCTCGAGTAACGGTTTCGGCTTTTTAGAGGTAGCCATTTTCAGACGTTAAAAGATTTGGAACGACGCAGCCTGCGCGAGTCTGACGCGCGTCGGTAACAGTAGAGAAACGACCTGCACCCCCGTAGACACCTCCCCACGCGGTCGCAGCGTCTTGTGCGGTGCGCTATCATAGGCGCTACATCACAGGTGCTGGCGAAAGGAAGACATCATGACCACTACAGCTAAACAGGCGAAACAGGAACTGCACAACTATATCGGCGGCAGTTGGGAACGTTCGTCGCAAGCGGGCAGCCTCGAGGTTCACAACCCTGCGACCGGCGTGGTCATCGCTACCGCCCCGCAGAGCGGCAAGGATGAGGTCGATAAAGCGGTGCAGGCAGGCGCGCAAGCGTTTCGGGACTGGCGCGCGACGCCCGTAACCGAACGCGTACAACCGCTCTTTAAGCTCAAGGCGCTGCTCGAGGCCAACTTAGGCGACCTCGCCCGCACCATCACCGAGGAGTGCGGCAAAACCTACAAGGAAAGTTACGCCGAGATGCAGCGCGGGATCGAAAATATCGAGGTTGCGTGCGGGATGCCCAGCATGATTCAGGGCTACAACAACGAGGACATCGCGCGCGGCATCGACGAGCACATGTTCCGGCAGCCGCTGGGCGTCGTCGCGGCGATTACCCCGTTTAACTTTCCAGGCATGATTCCCTTATGGTTTATGCCCTACGCGGTCGCGGCGGGCAACTGCTTTCTCCTTAAACCCAGCGAAAAAGTCCCGATGACCACGCAGCTGATGTTCCGGCTGGCAGAAGAGGCGGGGTTTCCGGCGGGCGTGCTCGGGCTCGTCAACGGTGGCAAGGAAACCGTTGACGCGATTCTGGATCACCCGGACATCCGGGCCGTATCGTTCGTCGGTTCGACGCCGGTCGCCAAATATATCTACAGCCGCGCGACCGCGAGCGGCAAACGCGCGCAGTGTCAGGGCGGCGCAAAAAACCCGGCGGTGGTGCTGCCCGACGCCGACATGGAGATGACCACGCGCATCTTGGCAGATTCGGCGTTCGGGTGCGCCGGTCAACGTTGTCTGGCGACCTCGGTAGCGATTACCGTAGGTGAGGCCAAAGACGAATTTACCGAACGCATCACCGCCGACGCGCAGGGGCGACGGGTCGGCTACGGCCTCGACGACGGCGTGGCGATGGGGCCGGTCATCAGCCTCGAGAGCAAAACGCGTATCGAAAGCCTCGTAGACGCGGGCGTACAGGGTGGCGCGGAGGTTCTGGTCGACGGACGCGGCAAAGGTGTCGACGGTTTCAAAGACGGCTACTTTTTGCATCCGACCGTGATGGGCAACGTCGCACCGGGCAGTGAGTTCGCCCATACCGAAATCTTCGGCCCGGTGTTGTCGATGATGCACGCTTCGACCGTCGAAGAAGCCATAGAGATCGTCAACGCCCGCAAGTTCGGCAATCAGGCGTGTCTATTCACCTCGTCGGGCGCAGCCGCGCGGCAGTTTCGCTACAGTGTGCGCGCCGGAAACGTCGGCATCAACCTGGGCGTCGCCGCGCCGATGGCGTTTTTTCCGTTTTCGGGCTGGGGCGAGTCGTTTTTCGGCGACCTGCACGCGCAGGGACGGCACGGCGTCGAGTTCTACACCGAGACCAAAGTCGTGGTTGAACGGTGGCCCAAGGAGTGGAGCCGGACGTTTTAGAACGCAGGGCGAGCGGCGTATAGCTGTGTTTGAAAGGCGATACTTATGGATTATTCAGCCCTTATCAAACAAGCCCATGAAGTTGCCCGCCCGATATATCCAAGTGACCAATGTCAGGCGGGTACCGTTGGGGCAGCTATCGTTTCGTCTTCGGGTCGAACCTATACAGGTATCTGCTTGGACTTTAGCTGTAGCTTGGGGTTTTGCGCTGAACATGCTGCGATTGCTGAAATGCTCAAGCATCACGAGTCGGAAATCGCCTACGTCGTTGCCGTCAATCACAAAGGGGAAATATTTTCTCCATGTGGCCGTTGCCGAGAAATGATGTGGCAACTAAACGAGAAAAACAGGTCGGCAATGGTGATTCTCAGTCCGGACGAGGCCCACACGCTTAGCGAACTGCTGCCCTTTAAGTAGTTCATGCCGTCCAAACCAGGTGCCAACTAGACGCTGTAAGGGATTTGGGCTCGTCTTTCCTTAATTCTTGAGTAAGAACTTTATGGCGTCATCGAGGGAGCTCGAGACGCGCGCCAAGAAAGGAAATATCGTGAAACGGATACTTCTGACGGGTATGTCTGGAACCGGCACGTCTACCGTCGCCAGTGAGCTCGCCTCACGTGGCTACAAGGCTGTAGACGCCGATTGCGATGAGTTTTCCGAGTGGGCCGAGGTTAGCGACGACGCGGAGACCCCGGGAACGCCAGTGGAACCGGGTAGAGATTGGGTGTGGCGCGAAGACCGAGTTCAAGAACTCTTGTCCACTGAAGACGCCGACGTGTTGTTCCTGAGCGGTTGTGCGGCGAACATGAAGAGGTTTCTGCCGCAGTTCGACCACGTTGTCTTGCTGAGCGCGCCTGCTGACGTAATCACCCGGCGACTAGCTACAAGAACAACCAATTCTTACGGTAAGCAGCCCGATGAAGTGGCTCGAGTGCTGGATTTGATAGAAACGGTCGAACCGGCCCTGCGAAAAGCTGCGGATCATGAGATTGATACGCGTGCCAGTCTCGACGATGTCATAGAAACTGTGCTTCAACTCGTGTAGTTACAGGGTCATATTGCCCTACAGCCATGACTCCGAATAGTTAGGAGACGCCCACGTAGCCAGCTCACGCTTTAATATAAGCTCTTCCCCACTCGCCACAAGCCACTTGCTTCCATCTGCCACTCGCTCTTACCTGACCGTTGACCCAAAAATTTAGCACTCTGGGCTGTACGCTAAACCCATGACTTCCAAGTTGACCTTTCTGGGTTGTGGCGACGCTTTTAGTAGCGGGGGCCGGTTTACAACCTGTTTTTTAGTCGAAACCGGCGAACTGCGTTTTTTAGTCGACTTCGGCGCGACGGCGATGGCGGCGACCAAACGCGCGGGCGTCGTGATAGATGAGATTCCGCTGATTTTTATTACCCACCTGCACGGCGATCATGTGGGCGGTCTGCCCTTTTTGCTGCTCGAGGCCGCCCTGGTTCACAAACGCACCGCGCCCCTGACCATCGCCGGACCCCCCGGACTGAGGGCGCACCTGCCTAAACTCACCGACGCGCTTTTTCCCGGCACACCCCTCGAGCTGCCCTTCGAGCTTACGGTGCTCGAGCTGCCCCCCGACCTCCGCACCGACGTTTTGGGTGTCGGCGTGACCCCGCACCTCGTCGAACACGCTCCCGCGCTCGTCTGTACCGGTTTGCGGTTTGAGCTGGGCGATGGACAAGACGCCAAAATTCTCGCCTATTCCGGCGATACGGTCTGGACAGACACGTTGCCAAAGCTTGCCCAGGATGCCGACCTGTTCATCTGCGACGCCTACACCTACAACCACGACACCGCTCAGCACCTGAGTTACGCCACCATCCGGGACAGATTCGCCGAACTCGGCCCCAAACGCCTCATCCTGACGCATTTGGGACAAGCCTTTCTAGACAGGCTGAAAGCGGGTGAAACCCCCGAATTTGAAACCGCTGAAGATGGGCTCGAGGTGATGTTTTAGATCATTTTCAATACGTTATGGCTGCGCCGATTTCACGAACACTATACCGACAAACTTAGGAGGTCTTGAATGCCAAAGGGCCGGAACAGCTTTTCTCGGAGTGAAGCAGACCAGATTCGAGACTTGCTGGACCAAAAAATTAAGTCGGGTAATCTCAGGCGTTTTCGTGACGAGTTACGCCGTATAGGGTTCTTCAGCGACGATTTCAAACGTGTATCAAATGGTTTTGCACCTGAAGATTTCGACGAGCTTATCAGAAACAAGCGAATCAAGGTACACGATAACGAGAAGAGTATCTGAGTGAATGTAAAGCTTGCCCAAACCGATGCCGAAAAGCTCGCCTGTTTTCCGGTGTTGAAGGAACTGCGGCATCACCTCCAAGAAGCCGAGTTTTTACCGCAACTGGAGCGTCTGGAGGCGCAGGACTATCAGCTCGCGTTTGTTAAGGGTGGTGGGCAGGTCATGGCGGTCGCCGGGTTCTGGGTCAGCGAGGCGTTCGCCTACGGCAAATACATGCACGTCTACGACCTGGTAACGAGCGAAGCGGCGCGCTCGAGTGGCAACGGCAAGCTGCTCCTCGAGTTTCTCAAATCGCTTGCTAGAGACGCCGGGTGCGTACAGCTTCATCTCGATTCGGGAGTGCAGCGGTTTGCAGCGCACAAGTTTTATCTGCGTGAAGGTTTTGTAATCTCGAGCCATCACTTCGTTATGACGCTCTAGCGGGTTGTTTACCGACACAAAAACATGCACCCTCCCCGAACAGGTGCCCAGGGAGGGGGCGGGGCGAGAGACTACCGCGTCTCTGAAGCGTCCAAGCGGTTTTGACGAAGAAGCATGATGCGCTGACGGCTCGAGATGATGGCGCGTGTCAAGAGCACCCCGAGCGCGGCAAAGTGAATTACGACGATGACCAACGGCACATCTGGAATGAGGGTCATGGCGCTACTGTAAACCGCTCAGCGGCGGACCAAACGTGAAATTGTCGAGTTTAGACGCGTGAAAAAATCACATCTGGGGGTTTGGTAACAGAAGTGAATTTTGTAACAGGCAACAGGATAGTGGGGTGGTGGGTTTGCCAGGTACCATTCGGTTGCGTCCGGTTGCATAATCGCCGGAAGACCCGGTAGCGTAGAGTCATGAAAACCGAAGTGCTCGAGTTCGCCGCCGCTTTCGACGTTATTTTAGCCACCAAAAAAGCTCAAGTCGCCGTGATGACGCTCTCACCGAGCCAGACGGTCGGCGGAGACGACAACGTCCACGCTGAAGGCGAGCAGTGGTTGTTCGTCGTCGCCGGGAACGGCGAGGCCGTCATCGCCGGAAAACGCCAAAAGCTCACCCGGCACACGCTGGTGGTCATCGAAGCGGGCGAGTCGCACGAAATTCGCAACACCGGCGACGCGCCGCTCGAGACCCTCAACTTCTACGCCCCACCCGAGTTTTAGGGGCTGTTCGAGAGTAGTCACGGTAGCTTGCAAGGTAAAAACGCCAAACTCGGAACTGGGTACTCAGAACTTGAAACTCAGGACTCGGTACTCAGAACTTAGAACCCTGAACTCAGCCGACATTTCTGGCGCTAGCGGCAACCTGCTATACTGGCGTTGCCGAAATCGGCATCCTATGCGCGACTGACCTTTTCCACCCCGACACTACGCCCCCGACGGGCGGGTCTCTCTATGGGAAAGGTTTTTTATGTCGCTGATTCTTCAGGCGTCCAGCCTCGGCTACCGCTACACCGCTCAGCACGATCCACTCTTCAGTAACCTCAATTTCACCCTCTACGCGGGCGACCACGTGGCGCTTTTGGGCGCTAACGGGACGGGCAAAACTACGCTGCTGGGGCTTTTGTCCGGTACTTTGCCGCTTCAGAGCGGTCAAATAACGCACGCTGAGCCGTTTTATCTCCGTCAGGAAGATACGCTGACGGGTCGCAGGCAAAGTTCAGACACGGTTTTGGACGCTGTGCTCGGCAGCTATCCCGACCTCGAGCTGCTACACGCCGAACGCTTACGGTCGGAGGCGGCGGGCGTACCCGACCCGCTGCGTTACGCCGACCTGCTCGCCACCTTTGCCGAACGCGGCGGTTACGACGTAGAGGCGACCCTGCAAGCCGAACTCGGCGCACTCGGTTACACCCCTGAGCTGCTGGCGCGTCCACTGACCGACCTGTCCGGCGGGGAGCGGCGACTCCTGCGCCTCGTCGCCGCCTTTGCCCGCCCGCAGACGCTCCTCTTGCTCGACGAACCCACAAATTACCTCGATGAACGCGCTACCGCTTACCTGACGCGTAAAGTACAGGATTCGGCGGCAGCGTGCCTGATCGTCTCGCACGACCGGCGGTTTCTGGACGATACGGTGGGCAGCGTCCTGGAGCTGGAACGGGGCGGCTTGCGGCGGTACAGCGGGAACTACTCGAGCTTTTGGGCGCAAAAAGAGACCGAGTACCGGGACAGGGTGCGGCAGGCGGGCAAACTCAAACGTGAGATTACGCAGCTCAAGGAGCAGGAGCGAACCTATAAGGTATGGGGAGCGCGTAAAGAGAAAGAAAAGTCTCGCGTCAAATCCGAAGGGCCGGTAGACAAGGGCTTTATCGGAGCGCGGGCGGCGCGGCTGATGCGGCGCGGGATTCAGGCCAAAGAACGGTTGCAAGGGCGCATCACCGATTTAGAAGACGCGAAACCCTGGGTCGAAAAACGCTACGCGGTCGCCTTTGCCGAGGTCGCCGTACCGTCCGGCGTCTGTCTAGGTGCTCGAGACGTGTCCCTTCCGGGCAGACGCGCAAAGGTATCGCTGACTCTCGAGCACGGCGAGCGGCTGGCACTCGCAGGCACCAACGGCTCGGGCAAGACGACGCTGTTGCGGGCGCTCCTCGGTCTAGCTCGTAGCACGGGCGAGGTCACGTGGGACAGCCGCGCGCAGATCGGCTACCTGCCGCAACGTTGGGACGACGCGCACGACGCCGAACCCGTAGCGGCGCGGTTTGCACGCCCCGACCACCCTCACGCCCGGACGCTGCTCGGGGCGCTCGGCGTTTCCGGGGCTGCGTTCGCCGAACCGCTCGCAAACCTGAGTGAGGGGCAAAAACGCAAAGTCCGGCTCGCCGAAGTGATCGTGCAAAAACCCAACGTGCTGGTTCTGGACGAACCGACGACGCACCTCGATTACGTCAGCGTAGAGATGTTGGAGGCTGCCCTCATGGATTTTCAGGGAACGCTGCTGCTGGTCTCGCACGACCGCTACTTGTTGGGAAGGACGACGAAGCGGCGGCTCGAGCTGTGAAGCGTGAAAGCAGGAACTCAGCACTCAAAACTGGGAACTCGGTACTCAGCACTCGGTACTCAGCGCTCACTTCCCACCACCGGGCGTCTGCTTTTGACCCGCCACAACGCTTCCCAAAACGAGCACGGCTCCCATTCCCTGACGCCAGCTTAGCTGTTGACCCAGCACAACGTACCCGAGCGCCGTAGCGACGACCGGACTCAAGAGACCGAGAAACGCTACCGAGGTGCCGAGTTTGCCGATGCCCCGGAACCAGAGCGTATAGGCGAGGCCGCCACCTATCAGGCCTAGATAGCCGTAGCCGAGCACGTTGCTTTGCGAAAGCGGCGGGACGCGGCCCTCGAACACGAAAGACAGCACGCTCAGCAGCAGCCCCCCGATGGCGAGCTGCCAGCCTGCAAAGAGCAGCACCGGCACAGGGCTGACCCAGAGGCGCGTCAGCACGGTACCCGCAGCCATCGAAAACGCGCCCGCGAGCGCCGCGGCGACGCCCCAGACCTCGAGTTCGGCACTTGAACCGAGCACCAGGAGCGCCACCCCCACCATCCCGACGCCGCCCGCCGCTAGGGTGACGAAACTTGGCTTTTGGGCCAGTACGACCCCCGCTAAAAGGGCGACCAGAAGCGGTTGCACCGCGCCGAGCGTAGCGGCGACGCCCCCCGGCAGCCGGTACGCAGCGACGAACAGCAGCGCAAAAAACAGTCCGATATTGAGGGTCCCCAAAACGACCATCCGCCACCACCAGACGCCCTGCGGCAAACGCCTGAATATTGCAACGAGCGCCAGTCCTATGGGCAGAGCGCGCAAGGCTCCAGCGAGTAGAGGCCGACCGGGGGGTAACAGTTCGGTCGTCACGAGGTAGGTGCTTCCCCAGATAACGGGTGCGAGCGCGGTCAGGAATAGATCACCGGAACGTTTCATCTCTAATTCAAGATACTTTATATAGAGATTTTCTGCAAGTGTCTCGAATTAGAGGTATTCTGACTTATGCCCGATCACGTGAGTAGTATCCTCGAGCAGTGGCGGCGGGTACGTCCTGACCTCGAGGTTGGGCCGATGGGCGTCGTCGGCAGGCTTTCACGGCTCGCGCGCGACGTCGAACGCGAACTCGACCAGAACTTCGCACGGTTCGGTCTCGACACCGTTTCGTTCGACCTGATGGCGGCGCTTCGGCGTCAGGGCGACCCCTACAGCCTGAGCCCTAAAGCCCTTCAGTTCGAGATGATGATCTCGTCGGGGAGCACCACCTACCGCATTGACCGCCTCGAGAAGCGCAGTCTTATCACACGGCAGTCGGACCCGGACGACCGCCGGGGCGTTCAAGTACGCCTCTCCCCGGAAGGTCTGGCGCTGATCGACGAGGCGGTCGCGTCACACGTTCAGCTCGAGGCCGACTATCTAGGTGCGTTGTCGGAAGCGCAGGGGCGGCAGCTCGAGGAACTTTTAACGCGGCTTACCGAGTCTCGAGGTTTGTAAGCGCATCAGGTGCAAAGGTGGACGTGCTCAGCTGTGATAGCCCACGTTGATCCGCACGTAATCCGCCGAGAGGTCAAGAGGTCACACGCTGCCCCTGAACCCGTACCGGTGGCGGTGAAAGACGGATTTCACACGATTGGCTTTGCTTATTGGATTTTGTCCATAACATTAGAGCCTGCTCAGCCACGCGAAACAGCCCGCAGGAGCGCGGCGAAGTCAAACTTAAATACCAAGCTTACCGCGCCCGGTTGAGCGCCCAGTTATAGGTGATGTATTCGATATTCAGCTGGTCGCTCTCCAGCACCGCTTTGGCGTCGCCCGTAGCAAATTGGGCCAGATAGCTAGGCACGCCGCCGACCGCGTCGAAGTCCTTTCTAAACCACTCGAAAATCTGGCTCAGGCTGGCCTGATTCGTTTCAGCGTCGAAGCGGTTGCGGTCAGGGTCGCCTATAAATTTGACGGCTTGCTCGTTTAGCTGTTGACCGAGTACCTCGGCGCGGTAGGCTTCGGGGCGCAGCACGGGGCAGCTCGTCGAAGCACAGTTGATGGCAAAGTGAATACGGGGCTCACCCAGCTTGCGTAACACGTTGTTTTCAATGTCGTCCAGGCTGTAGGCTTCACCGTTTATGGTGTGCTCTTTTTTGGTAAAAAAAGCCGTGGCTGGTATACCCAAAAATTTGGGGCGAACAGTCTCGAGCGGATAACGCTTCAGAACCTCGTTCAATGTGATGGCGTTATACGCGTTGATCCAAAAAGCGAGTTCCTCATCGCCGGTCAGGTCACCTACGTCATAATCCGCCATCTCATCTATAAAACCCTGCAACTTGGCGACGTCTTCCGGGTTGGCTTTCCAGGCGTCGTAATCGACAAATCCGCTGTCGACAACGTAAGTCTCGAGCAAGCCGCTAAAGGTGGCCGGTGTATAGGCAAAGCTGAGACCCGACAAACCGGCGAGTAGCAAAGCTGTCAAAAATCGTTTCATGCTGCGTCGTTTCGTACGTGGTTTCATAACCCCAGTAAACAGCTTCTCGAGGCAAAACTGTGTCTGAAGTTTTACGGACGCTCCTCCAAACGGATATACCAAACGCAGAATTTGGCACCATTTAGGTGTGATAGTCCGCGTTGATCCGCACGTAGTCCGCCGAAAGATCGCAGCCCCACGCCGTCCCCGAACCCGGCCCGGCGGCGAGGTCGAGGGTGAGCTGAAGCTCGTCGGCGTCCATGCTGCGCGACACGGCGGCGGCGTCGAAACGAAGCGGCGCGCCCTGATAAACTGAAACACCCTGTACCCGAATTATCAGCAGGTCTAGGTCAAATGCTACGCCCGCCGCCCCGACGCTGCTCAGGATACGACCCCAGTTCGGGTCATTACCGTGCGCCGCAGACTTGACGAGCGGGCTCAGCACGACGGCTCGAGCCGCCCGCCGCGCCTCCGTGTCGGTTTCAGCGCCCGTAACCTGCACGTTTAGGAGCTTCGTCGCTCCCTCACCGTCACGCGCGATCTGTTTCGCCAAGTCCTGCGCGACCTCCGTGAGCCCCCAGGCGAATTCGTCCGCGTCGGCGGGCACCTGCGGGTTGGCAAGCAAAAACGCCATGTCATTGGGCGAGGTGTCGCCGTCGACCGTAAGCTGGTTGAAGCTTTTGGCGACGACCTCACGCCAGAGGCTCCGGAGCGTCCACTGCGGCAGGTCGGCGTCGGTCAAAACAAACCCGAACATCGTCGCCATGTTTGGGTGGATCATGCCTGAACCTTTGGCGACGCCGACGATGCGAGCGCCCGAGGCCAGCGTTACGGTGGCAGTTTTGGGAACTAGATCGGTGGTCAGGATAGCCTGCGCCAGGGGAGCGGCGTCTAGCGTGAGCCGCGACGACACGAGCGGCAAAACGCGCGCCAGTTTCGCTACCGGCAACGGCTCACCGATAATGCCGGTGCTCGCCGTCAGCACCTCGCCCGGGGCCACGCCGAGCGCGGCGGCGGCGGCGGCGGCGAAGTGCTCGTTGGTCTCCGCGCCCCCCGCGCCCGTCGCGCAGTTTGCGTTGCCGCTGTTGATCACGACCGCGCGCACCGGCGCGCCGCCTTCGTAACGCGCCCGGTTGCGCGTTACACACGCCGCCTTGAGCGTGTTGGTGGTCGTGCTCAGCGCCCAGTGTAGCGGCGCTTCGCCGACGATCAGGGCGCAGTCGGGGTTGCCCGAAAGCTTCAGCCCTGCGGTTCCGGCGGCGCTCAAAAATCCCTGCGGCAGCGGCAGGCTCACGGCCATACGCCTTGCATGAAGAGTCCGGTGGTCTCGGCAAAACCGTGCGCCACGTTAAAGGCTTGCACCGCCCCGCCCGCCGCACCTTTGCCGAGGTTGTCGGTCACGGCAAACGCCGTGACCATCTTGCTGCGCGCATCGAAGCGGACACTTACCAGCGTCCTGTCGCTCCCGTAAACGGCTTTGGTCTGCGGCAGGTCGGTTTGGACGGTAACGAGGGATTCACCGGCGTAAAAGGTGGTGTAGAGCTCGAGCAACGCCTCATCATCCAGCCTGCCCCCGTCCGGGCGCGTGAGGCACGTCGCCAGAATCCCCCGCGTCATCGGAACGAGGTGCGGGGTAAAGCTCACGGTGGGGCCGGAGAAGTCGCCGCGCGTTTTTACGGAGTGCCCGAACGCCTGCACGCGCCCGAGCGTGTCTTCGATTTCGGCGGTGTGACGGTGCGTCCCGGCAACCTTGTAGGGTTTGGCGTTTTCGTTGGCTTCAGGATAGTGAAACCCCAAAGCCGTACTCCGCCCCGCGCCCGACACCCCGGCGATTATGTTGACCACCACGTCCCGGCCCAGCAGCCCGTGTGCAGCGAGCGGGGCCAGCGCCAGATTTGCCGTGGTGCAGTTGCACCCTGGAACCGCGATCAGCTCGGCACCCTTCAGCTCTTCACGGTGAAGCTCAGTGAGGCCGTAGACGGCGCGGCTACAGAGTTCGGGGTGTGGGTGCGGCCCGTACCAGGTGGCGTAATCGCCGGGCGAAAGCCTGAAGTCGGCGGACAGATCGACGACCCGTTTGCCCGCATCCAGCGCCCGTTTGACCAGCGGCGCAGTTTCGCCGTGCGGCGTGGCGCAAAAAACGGTGTCGCACCCAGCAGTGACCGCGTCTGCATCCTCAAAAACCAGCTCGTCCACGCCCGCCAGTTGAGGCCAGCACGCGCTTACCGGCCTCCCCAAAAACTGACGGCTGGCGACGCCCGAGACCGTCACCTGCGGGTGCGTGAGCAGGCGGCGCAGGAGTTCCGCGCCGCCGTACCCGCTCGCGCCGAGAATGCCCACCCTTACGCGCGCCATCAGCCCCTCAAGAGCTGAAACAAGATGGCCTTGTGCGCGTGCAGCCGGTTTTCAGCCTGGTCGAAGACGCGGCTTTTGGGGCTGTAGACCACCTCTTCCGTGACCTCCTCGCCGTAGTGCGCGGGCAGGTCGTGCATGAAGATACCGCGCGGCGAAAGCGCGCCTAACCATTCCGGCGTAACGGTATAACCCGCAAACGCCTCGCGTCGCCCCTCGCTATCATCCTCTTGACCCATCGAAATCCACACGTCGGTATAGAGCACGTCCGCGCCCTCGGCGGCTTCGCGGGGATCGTGAACGACGGTGATGTCCGCGCCTTTGTCACGGGCAGTCCGGAGCACCGCCGCGTCGGGCTCGAACCCTTCCGGACAGGCGACGGTCAGGCTCGAGCCGGTCAGCGCCGCCGCGTTCAGGTGCGAGTTGCAGACGTTGTTGCCGTCACCAACGAACGCGACTTTAAGACCCTCCAATTCACCGAATACCTCCTTCAGGGTCAGGTAGTCGGCGGTGAGCTGGCACGGGTGCAGCAGGTCGGACAAGCCGTTGATCACCGGTACGTCGGCGTGTTTGACGAGCTCGAGCAGCGTCCCGTGTCCATAGGTGCGCGCCATAATCGCTTCCGTCCACCGCTCGAGGTTGTGCGCTACGTCGCGGATGGTTTCGCGTACGCCCCAGCCGATATAGTTTTGCGACAACAAAACCGAGTGTCCGCCGAGCTGATACATAGCGATGTCAAAAGTCGAGCGCGTTCTGAGCGACTGTTTCTCGAAAATCATGGCGAGCGTTTTATGCTCCAGAAGTTTGGGCCGGTCGCCGTTTTTCCAGCCTTGCTTGAGGGTCAGGGCGCTCTCCAAAAGCCCGCCGAACTCCTCACGGGTCAGGTCGGCGAGTGAGAGCAGGTCACGGCCCTGCAAGCTGGGGACGATAGTGGGTTCGGTTGATGTCTGCGTGGTCATAGCTACGTCCTACCATAGAATTGGGGCATAAATGCCCGGGGACGCGATTATATATGCAAATATATATGCAAAAGGTCTCTAAACGCATCGAGTCTTTCAGAGTAGCCTTTGAGAACATTTCGTAACCGAAGGGGGCTCGAGCAAGTTTTACGGGGTCGGCTCGAGTGAAAACTTGACGTCTACTACCTGCACCCCGCTCAGCCGACATAGCAAACCTTCACCCGCTCCGGACAGATAAACTTCGACCGGGTTTGCGAACTGGAAGCCGTAAGGATTCCGCAAACTTGTCGTAACTACTTCACTCGAGCCGTCGCAAGTCCAAACAGCCTGGCGTCCGGACTACCGACCTGCATACGACAAACCCGTCATCAGCTGAGAGCGTCTCGGCAGAACCGGAACACCTAAACCGCCATCAACCCCAGATACCACGCCACCAACGGCGTCCCGTAAAAAAGCGCCACCAGCGCGCCCAGAACCAGGTACGGCCCGAACGGGACGACTCGCCCTTTCCCCAAAGCCTTGCCGATCATCCCGCCGACTGCGCCGAATACGAACGCCAGCAGGAGCGCCACCAGCAGGTTTTGCGCGCCGAGCAGCGCGCCCAAAACGCCCGCCAGCTTGACGTCGCCGAAGCCCATCGCTACAGGTTCGTCGTCGTCAGCGGGTTCGGCGTCACGTTCTTCGGGGTTTTTCAGTTCGTAAAGCCACCAGTAGAGCGCGCCGACGAGGGCCGCGCCGCCCGCCGCGACGAGCGAGCCTGAAACAGCCGTCAGCGGGTTCGGCAGAATGACGGTGAGCGCGATGACTGCCAAGAACCACACCTCGTAGAGCAGCGGTTCCGGCAACCGCAGGGTGCGGCGCGTAACCGTGTTGAGGAGTAGCGACGCCGCCGCGCCCAGCAAGCCGAAGGGCCAGCCGAAAGTCCCGGCGAGCGCCGCTACGTTGACCTGATCCATCCCCACCGGCCAGAGCCGTTCTCTGGTATCTGCAAAACGCCGCAGCAAAAGCGCGCCCACCCGGTTGAGCAGCGCGAGGACGCCAGCGCCCAGACACGCACCGTAAAGTGCGCCCGTCAGGGTCGGTAGGCCGCTCTCCGGGGCGTAAATCAACGTACCTGCGAGCGCCACGCCCAGGACCGGAAACGTCAGGACGTCGGGCAAGAGCTGGGTGTCGACGTCGATCGCCGAAAGAATAACGAGCAGAACGAACAGCGCCAGCAGCGGAAGCACCGTAAGGCCCAGCGTCTGAGGCGGATACCGGAGCGCCAGCGCGAAGAAACCGAGGGCCACGAGCGTTTCGACGAGCGGGTAACGCGCCGAAATCGCCGTTTTGCACCCACGACAGCGCGCCCTCAGCGCGGCCCATGAAAGCACCGGAACGAGCTCGAGCGCCCCCAATTCGTGTCCACAGTTCGGACAGTGCGAGCCCGGAAAGGCCACCGACTCGCCCCTCGGCAAGCGGTAGATGACCACGTTGGCAAACGAACCGATAAGCGCCCCGAAGAGCGCGATAAGAAGAGCGACCAGCACCGCACCAGTATAGGTTCGGGCTGGGAAGCACCACGTGTAATTTTAGGCATCGTTAGGAGGTGTCATCTCGTTGGGGCTACCCTTGACCGGAGAAGCGCGGTTCGTCACGGCTTTTCGGGGTGATGCCTGCGGCGAACCGGCGCACTATGGACCGGGCGGGCTACCGGTGCGGAGCGTCGTCAAAGGGTCGTCGGTTGGACGGCGGGGCGCGCCGATGTCCCTAATAAGCGCGCCACCTTCTCACGCAAGGACTGGTAAACTCGCGTCGTGAAAAACGTTCTCTTAACCCTGTTCGCCCTGTCCGCTCTCCTCCCGCTCGCTCACGCCCAGGACGCGGCGGCCCCGCTGAGTATCGCCTTTGTAAGCAGCAGCGCGGTACTCGCCGCCCACCCCGCCGGTCAGGAAGCCGCCGAGCTTACCGAGCAGGCCAGAGCTGAACTGCAAGAGCTAGCCACCGCCCTCCGGCCCCTGCAAGCACGCGCCGCCGCCGGTGAAACGCTGAGCGCCGAGGAGCAAAACAGCCTCGAGCTCTCGACCCGAACCTATGGGGAGACGCAGCAGCGTTACCGCGAGGAGATCGACGCCGCCGCGCAGCCCGCCACCGAAGAGATCAACGCCATCATTCAGGGTATCGCCCAGGAAAACGGCTACACATTGGTGATGGATTATGACGTTTCGCAAACCTCGGGGCTGGTGCTCTACGCCGACGACAACGTCCCGAACCTCACCGGCGACGTTATCGCCGCTATTGAAGCTGCTAACCCCGGCGCAGCGGGGGACGGCAACTAGCTTTTGACGTTGTTCCGGCCTGCAAAAAGTCCAGATGAAGCGACCTTACGGGGTCGCCTTTTTTTGATTTTTAAGGAACTGTCTATCTTGCTCGGTCAGCTCCGCTCGCTCTAAAAGCTCCGGACGACGTTGCAACGTCCTGAGTAGAGCTTGCTCGCGCCGCCACACCGTCACCTTGGCGTGATGACCGCTCAGCAGTACCTCGGGCGTCTCCGCGTCTTCGTAAGTGAGCGGCCTCGTGTATTCTGGATAGTCCAGGAGTCCGGTTGTAAACGAATCCTGGGCGTGGCTCTCGGCGTCGCCCAGAACACCCGGCAAAAGCCGCGCCGTCGCCTCGATCAGCGCGAGCGCCGCCACCTCACCCCCCATCATCACAAAGTCGCCGACGCTCACCTCGCGGGTCACGAGCGCCTCGGTACGGGCATCGAAACCCTCGTAACGCCCGGACAACAAGCAGAGGTGACGTTTGCTCGCCAGCTGTTCCGCCAGCGGTTGCGTCAGCGGTTCCCCGGCGGGCGTTAGTAAGATTGTCTCGTCCGCTTTGGCAACGTCGGCGAGGGCACGCGCCGCCACATCGACCCGGATCACCATACCCGCGCCGCCGCCGTAGGGCGTATCATCGACGCGGCGGTGACGGTTGCCCGAGTAGGCGCGCAAGTCGCGCAGGTCGAACGACACCAGACCGGCTCGAGCCGCGCGGCCCAAAAGCGCCTCTTCGGTCCAGGGGCGGACGAGTTCCGGGAACAGGGTCAGGACGGTGTACTTCATAGTCGAGGCGAATCGGAAGGTCTTTGTCGTGAGCTTTTACTGTGTAAAGAATGAAAAATATAGCAGGGAGAATAGGACGGCTTGCGGGTCATGAGTTCCCGGAGATGCACGAAGCTAACCGGCGTTGAGGTCTAAAAGTCCTTCAGGTGGATCGGTCAGCGTAACGCCGGTTTCGCTGAGCGTTACATAATCCGCCTGCAAGGGAATCAGTACCTCGCGTTCGCCCGTATCGACGACCAGCACGTCTTGCCCGACGTCGCTACCAGCCGGAACGACCTCTACGACTTCGCCCAGAGGTTGCCCGTCGACGACGACCGGCAAAGCCAGCAACAAGTCGAGGTAGTGCGTAGGCGTTTCGGGCAGGGCGTCTTTCGCGGCGTACACGTCGGCGTTGACCAGTGGTTGGGCGCTTTGCGGATCGCTCGAGCCTACCAGATACACCACCACTTGCGACCCGACCGGGCGCACACGGGTGACGGCGCGTTCGCCGAAACCCTCGACAAAAACGCGTTTAAGCTCGCCTATGGCCGCCGCTTCCGCGTCGCCGAGAGCGTAAAAACGTAAGCCCCCCTCGAGCTGGAACGTCCTGCCCAGCGTACCGAGCAAGACGTAATTTTCGGGGACAGTTTGTTTGGGAACCGTCACGTCAGGCGTTTAGGAGCTGCACCTCGACGCGCTCCTGACCTTCGGACGCGGCCCGCGCGAGCGTGCGGACGCTGTTGATGGTGCGCCCGCCGCGCCCGATGATCCGGCCTACATCATCAGGCGCGCAGCGAATCTCGACCGTAAGACCCTGAGCACCTTCGCGCGAACCGACCTCGAGCTGTTCAGGTTCCGAAACCAGGTTTTGCACGATGAGCGCGACCAACTCCGTAACCACCGGGTCGCTTAGGCCGCCGCCGCAGCCGCTTCGGTACGGGCCGTGTAGTCGCGGCCCTGCTTGGCCCGGACGCTGCCCACCTGCACCCCGGCGCGCTCCATAAGCCTCAGCGCCGTATCGGTCGGTTGCGCGCCCTGCGAAAGCCAGTGCGCCGCGCGTTCGGCGTTGAGTTTAAGCGGTTCAGCGACCGTCTCGCGCGGGTCGTAGTGACCCAAAAGCTCGATGTAGTCGCTGCTGCGACGTTTGCGAACGTCGACGACGACGATGCGGTAGTGCGGATTCTTTTTTGCGCCTAGACGCATCAAACGAATTTTAACCATGTTTTCCTCCGTGGGCTCGAGCTGACGTGTTTTGCTTAAAGCCGACTTCCGGGTCTACCCGGCAACCTTGACAGCTTAGCAGATTTTGGGGTGGTGGGGTGGGTTCTAAAGATTTTTGGGATGATGGGCAGGGTTTGCGTATGAAGGTATTTGTGGCCTGTGGCTTGTGGCAAGTAGAGGGTCGGAACCCACAAGCTACCAGCCACTCGCCCCAAGATTCGAGCAAAACGCAGCCTGCGTAACAGGTACCGCCCCCTACAACCGCCGACGGTTGGTGATGGCGCGGCCCAGCGTCACCTCGTCGGCGTACTCGAGGTCGCCTCCGACCGGCAGCCCGTAGGCGATACGCGACGTAGGGACGTTCATCTCGCCTAAAAGCCGCGCCAGATACATCGCGGTGGCTTCACCCTCGACGGTGGTCGCGGTCGCCAGGATCACCTCTTCGATATCTTTGAGGCGCGTCAGCAGCGGCTGAACCGTCAGCTGTTCCGGCCCGACGCCGTTCATAGGCGAGAGTGCGCCGTGCAGCACGTGGTAGAGGCCGCCGTACTCACCGGAACGCTCGATCGCCAGCAGGTCGGCGGGTTCCTCGACCACACAGATCAGCGCCTGCTCGCGTTGCACGTCGGTACAGACGCCGCACCGTTCGGTATCGGTGATATTAAAGCAGACCTCGCACTGCCGCAGACTGCTTTTGGCGTTTAGAAGCGCCTCGGCGAGGCCGCGCACCTCGTCGTCGGGGCGGTTGAAAAGGTGAAACGCGAGCCGCTGGGCGCTTTTCGGGCCGATGCCGGGAAGCCGTCCGAGTTCACGGATAAGCTGGGTTAGAGCGGGGGGATACTTCAAGCCCTAGAACATCCCGCCGAGGCCACCCATGCCCCCCATCGCCGCGCCCATCTCGCTCTCTTGCAGCTCTTTGGCCTTGCGCTGCGCGTCGTTGACCGCCGCCATCACCAGGTCTTCCAAAAGCTCGACGTCTTCGGGGTCGACCGTGCCTTTGTCGATCTTGATAGCGGTAATCGCGCCGTCACCGGAAGCGGTCGCCGTTACCAGACCGCCGCCCGCGCTGCCCTGAACGGACAAGTTGGCGAGGCGCTCCTGCGCTTCTTGCATCTTTTGTTGCGCCTTTTGCGCCTCTTTCATCAGCTTTTGCATATTCATAAAAACTCCTTGTAGTGGCGGTTGCCCGGTACTACGCCGACCCGAACTGCCCCATGCTTTCGTTCAGGTGGTTGCCCGGAAGTAACCCGGAAAAATGCGTAACAGCGCCCCGCACGTTATATTACAACGCCGGGCGCGTTACGGAGCTGGACGCGGGAGTTTCCGACGCTGGTACCGAGTTTGGCTATCATCGTGACCGTTCTGGGTTGGAGTTTGCTGGGGGATGGCCTCAGAGACGCGCGCGACCCACGTAACTAAGGGTCAGGGTATTCTCAAGAGGTACATTCGGCTAACTCCTACTTTAGCTGCATACTGCTCAGCCAAGCTTGTATCACGAACCGTTCGCAACCGAACAAGAAACTGTTTGCCAGTCTGGTTAAGGGCAAATGCTGTTTGCTGTGGACTACGGCTAAGAACATCTATAAGACCAAATGCTTCTAACTTCAATGCGTAATCGTGAGCTTGATGGGCCTTTTTGTAACCGACAGGCAGTTGCAATACATCTTTCAAATACCACAACAGATGAACAAGACCTATGTTGCTGTCGCCGAAAATCTGAGAGATTCGATATAGATGAGAAAACTCAGGTCCGTCAGCAAAATCGCCTGACAAATCTACGTGCAGCAGTAACCTATATAGTTCATCAAAAGTTAGACCGCTATATGTTTCTGTAGATTTTGACGCACGCTCGAGTTGCTCTCTCAAATCTGCGTTTTCCTTACCCAAACGTGCGATTTTTGCTGCGAGTGGAGCTGTGTCAATTGCCTCTGTACCGGGAATCCAGCCGACCAGTTCCCTATCGCGTAACAACTCAGGTATTTTCTCATGTATGGCGAGTTTTATGTCTCTCGGGTCTTCCCAAAATCTGACCATCCTGCTCATTACCAGGGAGCGAAATTCGCGTAATTCTGCTTGATAATTACGCTCTATCACACTGGAACCAGACCTCTTTACTTTCGCCTCGAGACAACCTTCTGTAGTGACTACGGCAAAAAGTGGCTTGCTTTGCTCAAGCGCATACTCGTACTCCAAATGTGTGTAGCTTTTTCCGCTTTCGGGCTCGCGGCTCCCGTAACGACCGCCTAAAATTAGCAGAAACACATCAGACTCATCTATCCATCTGCGGATGACAGCCATCTGACTTTCATCGCCAGCAGCAAACAGCTCCATACCTGCTGGTATATGTCCGGCGTTAAGTATGGCTTCCACTGCTGCTTGACGCTCTTCTATAAGGTCTTCGTAAGTCGAAGAAACAAATACTTGCAACTTCTTTTTCTGAGCCATCATGCACCTTTGTGAGAAACTACAGTTTCCAACCGTGTTGGTCGATCTAAGTACATCCCGCATATACTTTGAGGAATGGCAAAACCGTTACGCTTTCTCAGCCTTACACCCGAGCAAGACAAGGTTTTACGCGAGCTCGAGTTGACTCCGCATATCAACGCCAAAGTCCGG
>JAABUN010002647.1_pt1 | contig 30809 bp, 21 predicted proteins | sample 5559311 | NCBI WGS metagenome assembly JAABUN01 (sample SAMN10711877, study PRJNA513370) | rock metagenome | isolation source: Antarctica rocks | place: Antarctica: Victoria Land, Siegfried Peak sud | reverse complement strand
GGACGTACAAGAATTGGAACCGGCCCCAGACCTACACGCTGACCGTCATCAAGGGTGGCGTACCGACGGTGCTCGGGACCAATCTCCTGACCCCGCCCGTCAATGTCGGGCCGCGATCGGCCCCGGACTACCCCGCCCTGGCGAAGGCGGCGATCAAGTCGGGCGTGGCCCTCCCCGGTGGTGGTACCCTGACCACCTTCGCCGGGCAGCGCGACGATCCCTTCTTCGTGGACCTGGGCCGCGCCTTCGACCTGCTGGGCGTCAACCCGGCCGGCGGCACGGACTTCGTCGGCGGTCTCAGCGTTAACAGCCTCATCCTCCAGGTGCCGAAGTCATTCCTGCAAGGGGCGAATGGCCCGGTGATCGGCGTCTGGACCACCTCCAGCCGCCAAACCACCGCGGTCCTCGACGGCAACGGCAACAAGAACAACAGTGGTGCGTTCACCCAGGTTTCCCGCCTCGGGATGCCGCTGGTCAACGAGGTCATCGTGCCGCTGGGCAAGAAGGATCAGTTCAACGCGACGGAGATCACCCCGACCAGCGATGGTGGTTTCCTGCCGTTCGTCACCGATCCGGAGTTGGCACGCCTCTTCGTGGCGCTCGGCGTGGACCCCAACACCCCGACCACGAACAGGAACGATCTCGTGACCGTCTTCCTCACGGGGATACCGGGCATCAACCAGCCCCCCGGCGTGACGGCCTCCGAGATGCTGCGCCTGAACATGTCGACCGCACCGAGCACCACGAACCCGAATACCGTGAATCGCATGGGCCTCCTCAGCGGGCAAGCGGACGGCTTCCCGAACGGTCGGCGGCTCGCCGATGATGTCGTCGACATCGAACTCCTCGCCGTCGCCGGGATCCTCTGCCAGACGGGCGGTCCCCTGGCCGGCGGCACCCCGTGCCGGACGACGCCGGTGAATCCCGCCCTCGGCGATGGCGTCAACGCCAATGACCTGCCGTTCCAGACCGCCTTCCCCTACCTTGCCAACCCGCGCCCGCCGTACGGCGACGGCTCGACCCCGCCGTCGGTGCCGAGCTATAAGGCGACCGTGACGGTCGTCGGCGGCGGCACCGTGACCAATGGCACCGACGGCAAGACGATCGCCAACGGTGCCAGCATCAACCAGGGCGGCGTCGTCAGCCTCGTCGCCACGCCGACCGGCAACAACATCTTCATCGGCTGGACGGTCGATGGGCAGTTCGCGGGGATCAAGAACCCCCTGAACCTGAGCATCTCGCGGGACCGCGCGGTGGTGGCGACCTTCGCCCCGCGCGTCGGCTTCAGCGACGTGCCGAGTAACGACCCGGCCGCCGAGGCGATCGCGCAACTGGCGGCGCGCGGCTTCATCAAGGGGACCGGCCCCGGCACCTTCGAGCCGAACAACCCGGTGCTGCGCGCGCAGGCGGCGGCGCTCGTCGGGCGCACACTCGCCTTCGCCCCCGCGCCGACGGGCAACAACCCCTTCCCGGATCGCTGCGATGCCAAGGGGAACAATTGCATCGATGACGAGCTGTGGGGCTTCGTGGCGTCGCTCGCCGCGAACGGTATCGCCCAGGGTTGGACCGATACCGCCACCTGTGCATCGGCCGGGACGACCGCGCCCTGCTACCTGCCGCGCGATCAAGTGGCGCGCGTGCAGATGATCTCCTTCATCTCCCGCGCCTTCGTGGCGAAGGGGTTCTGGGTGAAGGCGACGGTGGACACCGGCGTCTACGCCAACGTGCCGGCCAGCTCGGGGGCCCGCCTCGACCTGGTGACCTTCGTCAACAATGCCGGCGATCTGCCCGGCCTGGTGTCCACGGGGGCCTTCACCGGCTACGACCAGTCGGCGACACGCGCCTTCGCCGCGCAGGTGCTGTTCCAGTCGTACAGCGCCTACTACTCCACCAATCGCGTCGCGACCCCGTAAGGGGCGTGGACGGGCGGAGACGGTAGCAGGGGGGCGGGCCATGTTGGCCCGCCCCCTTTGTGTTGGGCGGGGTGTGGGTCGTGGAGTGGTCTGGGGGGGCGAGGGCGGAGGCTCCGGGGGCAGGAAATTGCCGATACGGCGGGGAGGCCGTTGGACTGAAGTCTCGCAGGGCTCGCACCCGTGAAGGGCACACTGCCCGCCGCGACGGGCCTGCCGTGCCATCGTCCCGGCTGAGGGCTGCGGCCACGACGTCTACGGCAGCGCGCAGCGGGGCCCGTCACCAGGTGCGGTGATGCAGCAACCTCCATGTACTGAGGGGAGAGCCGGAGGGGGACGGGGAGGACTACCCAATGCGATGCCGATGGGCGGGGACCGGAGCGGCTTTGGTGCGCGGGGTGGTAGCGTTGGGACGGTCGAGGCGGTAGCATGGGCGCGGCGGTTGTGTGGGGCCATTGTGGGCGCGGGAGCGGCGCGGGGCGCGGGGGAGGGCGTGGCGGATGGCGGGGATGGTGGTGATCGGCGGCGGGGTGGTGGGCATGGCCGCCGCGTATCAACTGGTCTGCGACGGGCAGGCGGTGACGTTGATCGATCGCGAGGATCAGGGGCAGGCGACCGCCGCCGGGGCCGGGATCATCTCCCCTGGCACGGGCGGGCTGTCGTCGGGGCCGCTGCTCGGGCTGGCGATGGCGGCGACGGCCTTCTATCCGCCGCTGCTCGACCGCCTCGCCGAGGACGGCGAGATGGATACCGGCTTCGCCGTCTGCGGTGGCCTCTTCGTGGCGACCACGGAGGAGGAGGCCGCGCAGTTGCCCGCACGGCTGCGCGTGCTGGAGGAGCGTCGGGCGGGCGGGCTGCGGAATATCGGGGCGGTGTGCCAGATCGACGGGCACGAGGCGCGGCGACTCTTCCCCCCGCTGGTGGAGCTACCGGGCGCGATCCATCTCAGCGAGGTCGCGCGGGTGGACGGCCGCCTGCTGCGCGATGCCTTGCGTCGGGCGGCGGAGCGGCGTGGGGTGACGTTCGTGCGGGGCGATGCCGCGATCGAGCGGCAAGGCGGGCGGGTTGCCGGAGTGCGCGTGGCCGGGCTGGTGATCGCGGCCGAGGCGGTCATCATCGCCGGGGGGGCCTGGACGCCCGCGCTGGGCGAGGCGCTGGGGGTGCGGCTGCCGATCTACCCGCAACGCGGGCAAATCCTGCACCTGGATATGCCGGGGACCGCGACGTCCGCCTGGCCGGTTGTCCTCGGCACCCATTCCCACTACCTGCTCACCTTTCCCGACCGGCGGGTTGTCGCCGGGGCGACCCGCGAGCACGACGCCGGGTATGATTACCGCATGACCGCCGGTGGGGTCCATGAGGCGCTGGGCGAGGCGTTGCGCGTCGCGCCCGGCCTCGCCAGCGCGACGTTGCACGAGGTGCGGATCGGGCTGCGCCCGGCCAGCCCGGATGGCTTGCCGATCCTGGGCCGGGTGCCGGGTGTGGAGAATGCCTACGTCGCCACCGGGCATGGGCCGTCCGGCTTGCAGCTCGGGCCGTATTCGGGCGCGGCGATGGCGGATTTGGCGCAGGGGAAAGTGGTTGAGATCGACTTGGAACCGTTCGCGGCGGCGCGTTTCCCGGGCATCTGAAGGCATGCGCGCCGTGCCACGCGGCGCGGGCGGTCGCGGTGTGGCGGCGGCGAGGCGGGGTGGTGGGGACGGCCTCTCCCCGGCCCCGTTTCTCTCTGCCCTTGCCGCCTGTTGGCGGCGACCCTCCCCGACGCGGGGAGGGTGGGGACGTAGGGAGATGACGCGCGGGGTGGTGCAACGCGGCACTACGCGCGGCGTGGGACTGGCGTGGGTGCTGCTTTGTGTTCTGGCGTTGGCCGGGTGCGCGGGGGACTCGTCGCCGCTGGTCGCGCCCGCCACGGTCGCGCCGACGAGCAGCCTGGCCCCGACCGGGACGCCGACCACGCCACTGACAGCCACCAGCTTTGCCGCGCTGCCTGTGGCGTCGCCGACCCGCATCCCGGATGCGAGCGCGACGACCGGTGCCCGCCCCGCCACGACGAGCGTGCCGCTCCTGCCCCCGACTGTCATGCCGGGCGTCACGAGATCGCCACCGCTGCCGCCTACCACACCGAGCGCCACATCACTCGTCGCGCCGCCGCCGACGAGCGCGCCGAGCCGGACTCCGACGGCCCTGCCGAGTAGTGCGCCCCCGCCCGCGCCGACGACGACCGTCCCACCGCTGACTGCGCCGCCGACTGCCGCCCCACCGAGTGCGCCACCGATCGCCCCGCCACCGCCCGCGCCCCCGACTGCGGCCTCAGCCCTGCCCGCGCGAACGATCGAGCGCGGGCCGACCGTGCGGCGGATGGTGGCGCTGACGTTCGATGCGGGGGCCGACCGGGGCTTCGCCGCGCGGATCCTCGACACGTTGCGCGACACGGAGGTGCGGGCGACCTTCGGGATGACGGGGCGCTGGGCCGAGCAGAACCCGGACCTGGTGCAGCGGATGGTCGCCGAGGGCCATCTGCTGATGAATCACACCTATAGCCACGCCTCGTTCACCGGGCGCTCGCCCGGCACGAAGGCGCTGACCCCGGCGGAGCGCCGCCGCGAGATCGAGCGCACCGAGACGATCCTGCGCGCGCTGACCGGGGTCGAGGTGCAGCCGTACTTCCGCCCGCCGTATGGCGACATCGACGCGGCGCTGGCGGGGCAACTCGGGCAGCTCGGCTACCGCTACAATGTGCTGTGGACGGTCGATTCGCTCGGCTGGAACGGGTATAGCGCCGAACGGATCGTCGCCCGTTGCATGGCGGGCACCGGGCCGGGCGCGATCCTGCTCTTCCATGTCGGGGCCGATTCGCAGGATGCGGCGGCGCTGCCCGAACTGGTCCGCCAACTGCGCGAGGCCGGATATGCGTTCGGCACCATCGCCGAATTGCTGCGCTGAGAAAGGGGTCGCGGATGCTCGACGAGGCGGTGCGGGGACGGTTACGCGCGGCGGGGGAACGGCAGATGGCCGCGACGGTCGATTTCTGCCAGCGGCTGATTCGGCAGCCGAGTATGCCGGGCGAGGAGGGGGCGCTGGCCCGACTCGTGCTGGCGGAACTGGGCCGCCTCGGCTACGACGATGCCTGGATCGACCGGGGCGGCAATGTGATCGGGGTGGTGCGCGGGTCGGGCGGGGGGCGCTCGCTGATGCTGAATACGCACCTCGACCATGTCGGCGTGGGCGACCCGGCGGAGTGGCCGCACCACCCGTTCGCCGCCGAGATCGCGGATGGCGTCCTCTACGGGCGCGGGGCGAGCGACATCAAGGGCGCGCTGGCCCCACAAGTCTACGCCGCCGCCGTGCTGCGCGAGGCGGGATTGCGCCCGGCCGGCGATCTCTACGTCACGGCGGTCGTGCAGGAGGAGGTCGGCGGCCTCGGCGCGCGCATCCTGGTCGAGGAGGTATGGACCGACGCCGCGATTCTCGGCGAGGCGACGAGCAACCACGTCCGGCGCGGGCACCGGGGGCGGATCGGGATGTGGGCCGAGTTCACGGGCATCGCGGCGCACGCGAGCGCGCCGGAGCGCGGGGCCAATCCGCACTACGCGCTGGGCCGCTTCCTCACCGCGCTGGCAGGGTTGCCGATGCGCGCCGACGCGACGTTCGGCGGCTCGACCGTCGCCCCGACCATCGTGCACAGCAACAACGAGAGCAGCAATGTCATCCCCGATGGCGTGCGCCTGTTCCTCGACTGGCGCAATATCCCCGACGAGACGCCGGAAGACGTCGTGGCGACCGTGCGCGCCCTGCTCGACCGCGCGCTCGGCGAGCGGGTCGGCGGTGTTATTCGCCAGGGGGAATCGACGACGCGCACATATACCGGGGTCGAGGAGTCGGGCGTCGCGGTCAACCCGGCGTATGCGCTCCCGGCGGATCACCCGCTCGTCACCGGCGCGCAGGCGACGCTCGCCGAACTGTACGGGCGACCGATCGAGGTCGGCACCTGGGCCTTCGCCACCGATGGCGGCTGGCTGATGGGCGCGGGGATCGACACGATCGGCTTCTCGCCCTGCGAGGAACACTTCGCGCACACGATCCACGATCAGATCGCGCTGCCGATGCTGCAAGAGGGGCTGATCGGGTATGCGGCGTTGGCATTGGCGTTAACGGAGGAGCGGGGGTAGGGGTACGGGGCGGGGATGTCGGTTCCAGCATTGCGGTGGCGGCGGGGGACCCGCACCCCCGGCATCGCTGCGGCTCGCCACCCCGCCGCCCAGAGGGCACCCGCCCATCCGAGGAGAGGGGGAAGTCCCGTTGGTAGGCTGCGCTTCGGTGCGAGGCGGCGTTACCCCGAACCTGCACCTTGGCCATTGTTAGAAGCGGTGGAGCAGCAATTCCCCCTCTCCCTCGGATGGGCGGGTGCCCTCTGGGCGGCGGGGTGGCGAGCCGCAGCGATGCCGGGGGTGCGGGTCCCCCGCCGACCGCCACAACGGCCAGACACGACCCACCTCTCATCCCTCGTCACTCGGCACTCGTCACTCGGCCCCCTACCCCTTCACCCCGCTGACGACGACCCCTTGAACGTAGTTGCGCTGCGTGAGGAAGAAGATGATCAGGACCGGGACGATACTGAGGGCGGTCTGGGCCATCACTTGCTGGATCTCGCCGCCGTAGCGTCCGTTGAGGAGGGTCAGGCCGAGCGGCAGGGTGAAGCTGGTCGGGCGGTTGAGGTAGATCAGCGGCTCCAGGAAGTCGTTCCAGTGCAGGGTGAAGTTGTAGATCGCGACCACCCCCAATGCCGGGACGGACATCGGCAGGACTACTCGCCAGTAGGTCTGGAACCAGCTCGCGCCGTCGATTCGCGCCGCCTCGTCCATCTCCAGCGGGATCGACAGCATGTACTGCCGCAACAGGAAAATGCTGAAGGCGTTCCCGAAGAAGGAGGGGATAATCAGCGGGCCGAAGGTGTCCAGCAGGCCGACCCGCGACCAGAAGAGGTAGAGGGGGATCAGCGTCACCTGGCGCGGCAACATCATCGTACTCAGGACCAGGACGAACAACGGGCCGCGCCCCCGGAAGCGCATCCGGGCGAACGCGAACGCGACCAGCGAACTCGAAGCCAATGTGCCGACGATGTTCAGCCCGGTCACGATGGCGGTGTTCTTGTAGAAGGTCAGGAAGGGCAGATTCTCCCACGGCAGGGTGTAGTTCTCCCAGACGAACTCACTCGGGAGCCAGCGGATCGGCACCGCCAACGCCTCGGACAGCGGTTTCACCGACGCCGAGAGCATCCAGATGAACGGGAGCGCGAAGACGAACGCCCCCCCGATCACCGCGCCGTAGAGGAGCGCGCGCCCGAGCAGGTGGCGGACGCGCGGCCCGACTTCCCGCCCTCGCGCGCCGCCGGAGGCCCCGAGCGCCGTCATCGCCGCAACCCCCCTTCATAGTGGACCCAGAACGACGAACTGCGCACCAGGATGAGGGTGAAGGCCAGGATGATCACGAACAGCACCCAGCCGATCGCCGAGGCGTAGCCGAAGTGGAACAGCCTGAACCCCTGCTGATAGAGGTAGAGGACCAGGGTGAGCGTCGCGTTGTTCGGGCCACCGAGGGTCAGCACGTAGGCATTGGTGAAGACCTGGAACGACCCGATGATATTGATCACGACGTTGAAGAAGATCGTCGGCGTCAGCAGCGGCAGCGTGACGTTGAAGAAGGTGCGGAGCGGCCCCGCGCCATCGATCTGCGCCGCCTCGCGCAGCTCGGTCGGAATGCTTTGCAGGCCCGCGAGGTAGAGGAGCATATTCGTGCCGGTCCCCCAGAGGGCGATCAGTACCAGGCCGGGCAGCGACCAGAACTCCGACGAGAACCAGCGCGGCCCCGGCAGCCCGACCGCGCGCAATGCCTGATTGAGCAGCCCGGTTTCCGGATTCAGCACCCAGTTCCAGATCAGCGAGACCGCCACGCCGGAGACGACAGCGGGCAGATAGTAGATCGTCCGCCAGACGTTCACGCCCCGAATCTTCTGGTTCAGCAGCAGCGCGATTCCCAGCGCCACCAGGGTGCTGAGGGGCACCGTCAGCCCGGTATAGAGGAAGGTGACGCGCACCGCTTGCCAGAAGAGGGGGTCCACCGTGAGTTGCTGATAATTGCGGAGGCCGACGAACTCGCGCGTCGAGAGGAGATCGGTCTCGAAGAGCGACATCCCCAGCGAGAAGAGCATCGCCCCCACCGTGAAGACCAGGAAGCCGATCACCCACGGGCTGATGAAGAGCCAGGCGATCAGCTCTTCCCGTCGCCGCTCGGACAGCCGCCGGGGCGCGCTCGCCCGCTCCTGCAGACCCGCCTTGGCGACGGATGTGGTCGCTCGCGCCATGGTTGCCTCCAGTCGTAAGGCGTGAGGCGTAAGTCGTAAGTCGTAAGGGAGTTCGCCCTGGGCCACCACGCCCGCACACCACCGCCCAGCCACTTACGTCTTACGCCTTACGTCTTACGCCTCCCCTACGCCCGCATCTTCGCCGTCACCTGCTGCGCGATCTCCTTCATGTAGGACACGGGGGTGTTGCCGGTGATGAAGAGCTTCTCGAGCGCGGGGGTGAGGATCTGCTGCGCCTCGCCGTCCTTCTTGAAGAGCGGCCTGTTGCCGGGGTAGCCCTCCTGCATCGCCTTCAGGGCGAGGTCGAGGTTCGCTTCGGCCAATTCGGGGTACTTCTCGATGCAGATCTTCTTCCAGTCCTCCCCGATCGAGAAGCGATTCGGCAGGTAGCCGGTCTGCTTCGTCAGGTAGAGCTGGTAGTCCTTGCTGGCGAAGAACCGCAACAACTCCCAGGCGGCGTCCGGGTTCTTGGTCCCCTTCCAGATCGCGAAGCCGTCGGCGGTGCCGAGCACCTTGCGCATCTTCGGCCCCTTCGGCACCGCCGCGTAGGCCCACCTGAACTTCTTGGCGATCGCCTTGGCATGGACGAAGGGGTAGAAGCCATCCTCCACCATCGCCAGCCGACCGGATGCGAAGGCCCCGGGAACCGCGTCGAAAGCGCGCTGCCCCGCGCCGACGATGTTCGAGCGCTGGCCCGCCGCCTTGTCGTCGAAGATCAGCTTGCGCGACCATTCGAGCGCGGCCAGCGCCTCGTCGGAGTCGAACGTCGCCTTGGTGTTGTCGCTCGGATCGACGATCGTGCCGCCCCAAGCGTGGACCTTGTACCACCAGCGGTCGCCCCCATAGGCCGGGTAGAACAAGCCGGTCGTGGTGCCGGTCGTCAGCTTGCGGGCGGCGTCGGCGTAGGTGTCGTGGGTCCAGGAATCGTCGGGCGGCTGGAGCCCGGCCTTCTCGAACATATCGCGGTTGTAGTAGACGAACGAGACATTGACGAACTTGGGCACGCCGAAACGGATGCCGTTCGGCAGCTTGAAGTCCTTCCATTGCCAGGGATAGAAGTCGGCGATGTCGGCCTGTTTGAGATCGCGCGCCACCAGCGGCTCCACGTCGAAGATCTGGTTGCGATCGGCGTATGGGGTGACATTGTCGAGCCAGGTGTCGAAGACATCCTGCGCGTTCCCGCCGACCATCGCGGCGGTCAGCTTCTCGTCCACCTCGCCGGAGGTCGGCTCGACCGTCACCTTCACGCCGGTCTGCTTCACGAACGAATCGTCAAGGAACTGCTGGGTCGCCTTCGTCTCGTCGGGCGAGCCGCCGCGCAGCAGATAGCGGAGTTCGCCGCCCAGCTTTTTCGCTGCGGGCGACGCATTCGCGCCAACGCCCGAGGCGGTGGTCGCCGTCCCTCCGCCGCCGCCGCAGGCCGCGAGGAGTGTGGCCCCGGCTAATCCCAAACCGGCGAGAAGGAACTCACGTCGTCGTAGTTGCCCACCCATCGTCATCTTCCTCCAAGACCCCTGAACTGCGCGCAGTACGAGCGTCGCCCATTTGGGCGCGCGAACTCCCTGGCCCCCTGGTGCCTGTTCCGACCGCACGAAAGCTGTCCTGCACGATTTGTGCCGCTGTCGCGCCCACGCTCCTCCCGCCTCGCATTGTACTCGGGACAACCGTTCGCCCGCCCCTTACAATGGGCGGACAATTCGTGCGTGCCCGGCTTCGCATACCGGGCCTCATGCCCCCGACCAGATGACGGAACTGGCGACGGAACTGGCGACGGAACTGGCGACGGAAAAGGATGGCTATGAACCCCGAACCCCCCGACTTCGCACGGGCGATCACGGCCTATCGCGCGGCGCTGCCGCCGGGCGAACTGCTGGACTTCTCGATCGCCGCGCTCGATCGGATCGGCGTGCCCACCTGGTCGGCCACGTTCTGGCCCGAGGCGTTGCCGAATGCGGGGGGACACGGCTACGGGACGACCGACGCCGAGGCGATGACCAGCGCCTACGGCGAGTTGAGCGAGGTGATCCACGCCTCGGCGGCGACCCGGCGGATGCCCCGCCGCCGCGCGACCTACCGCGCGTTGTTGGCGGAGGTCGGCGCGCGCGGCGTCGTCGATCCGGTGATCCTCTGCCTGGAGGCGGGGTCGCGCTATACGCCCGAAGCGCCGCTCGAATGGGTGGCGATCCGCCGCTGGGGGACGGGCGAGGCGGTCTTGGTCCCGATCGAGTTCGTGGCCTTCCAGGGGGCCGACATCGGCGTGCCGCCGGCCGACGGCTGGCTGATCACGCCGATCACCAACGGCCTCGGCGCGGGGCCGAGCCTCGCGCACGCGGTCGGCCACGGCCTGCTCGAACTCCTCCAGCGCGACGGCAACAGCGTGAACTTCCGCGCCCTCGCGGGCGACGCCGCGCTCGATCTCGATGGCGTGACCGATCCCGAGACGCGCGCCCTCCTCGCCCGCCTCGACGCCGAGGGGGTGGAGGTGCTGGCGAAGCTCGCCGCGACCGATTTCGGGCTGACGAACCTCTACGTCGTTGGGGCCGACCGCGACCCGGATGCGGGCGACCCGCTGATGGCGGCGGCCTGCGGCGAGGCGGCCCACCCCGACCGCGAGGTTGCCCTGCGGAAGGCGCTGCTGGAATTCGCCGCCGCGCGCGTGCGCCTCGCCTTCACCCACGGCCCGCTCGGGCCGGTCGAGCGCGTCGCGCCGCCGCGCTACCTGGAGGTCTACACCCGCCGCCACTCGCTCGCGGGCGAGGAGGAGCGCGCCCTGCGCGCCATGATCGACTGGACGGCGCGCTCGAACGGCGCGATCCGGGGCGCGCTGGCCGACTCGGTGCTGGCGGCGCGCGAGCGGATCCCCTTCGCGTCGCTGCCGACCCTCGACCGGCCCCTCGCCGACCGCGAGGCGCTGACCGCGCTCGTGGTCGACCGACTGGCGGCGGAGGGCTTCGACATCCTCTACGCCGACTTCTCGCCGCCCGACTCGCCCGAGGTGCGCGTGGTGAAGGCGATCGTTCCCGGCCTGGAGGTCGAGACGATGAGCTACTACCGGGTCGGCCCGCGTAACCTCCGCCGCCTGCTCGCGCGCGGCAGCGACGCCGTGGGCCTCGGCACGCCCCCGCCCGGCGCCCGCCCGGTGCCCCTTACTCCGGACGACGAGGCGTGCATGGGCGGCCCCGCCTGGCTCGACCCCGCCGCGATCGACCGCCTCGTCGGGCCGTTGTACGTCCTCTACCGCGAGCCGGGCCGCCACTCCGCCGCACTCGCGCGGGCGCGCGACCGCGACCCCGAACTGTTGGGGTGAGGAGCGGGCGGTGCTACGGCCTCGGCCCTCACCCCCGCCGCCTGCGGGCGGCACCCCCTCTCCCCATCCGAGGAGAGGGGGAGGAATAATCCCGAGGCTTGTTCGGAATGCCGGTCAATATGCCGCGCGAACGCCGCTCGTCAGCTGCTCATAGCCTACCAGTGGCGATGCCCCCTCTCCTCGGATGGGCGGGTGCCCGCTGGGCGGCGGGGTGGCGAGCCGCAGCGACGCCGGGGGTGCGGGCCGTAACTTCGCCGTACTACCTCCCACCAAGAACCAACGGCGCTACACCCGCCGCCACCAGCGCGACGTTCATGGATGCGAACGGCAGATCGAGCAGCGCGCGCAACGCCTCCCGCTGCGCCGCCGACCGCGCGGCGAGATCGGCGAAGACCGCCTCCTGCTGGCGGGTCGGCGCGCGGTCGGACTTCGCCACCCAGTAGCCGAGGGTCGCCAGCTTCGCGTCGAGGCCGCTCGGCGAGTTCAGCGCCTCCTGCTCCCCGGCCTGATCGTGCAGGCGCGGGTGGTGCAGGACCAATTCGATCGCCGCCAGCGGTGCGCCGAACGCGTCGAGCGCGACCAGCGCCACAGCGCCCACGCCCGCGCCCGTCAGACGGGCGTGTCGGTCGGCGAGGCCCGCGCGCAGCCGACGTACCGTCGCGAGCGTGTCGTGGATCTCGGTGACCTCGTCGCGGAGGCCGCCGAGGAGCGCGAACTGCGCGGCGTAGTCTTCCGGCGGCGTCGGCAGGCGCGGGTCGGGCAGGATGTCGAACCCGACCTCCCACCGCTCAGCGCCGATCGTCAGGCGCGCGGTGTAGTGACCGGGCGGCGCGAGGGGCGCGGTGATCCCGCCCGGTGACAGGCCGGGGATGGTGCGCGCGCCCGGATGGCGCAGATCCCAGACGAAGCGATTGAGTCCCGGCGCGGTTGGCACGCGCGAGCGATCGGGCGGGCGGGCCTGCATCTCCGGCGGCAGCACGCCGGTCCGCACGCCGGGGTCTTCCTCGTCGTCCGCCCGCGTCGCCAGCGTCGCCGCCGCGCCGGTCAGCCGATAGCGGTAGGGGCCGAGCGGGGCGCGCGGCTCCGTCACCGCCAGGCTGGAGAAGGTGCGGATCGGTCGCCCCGCCGGGTCGAGGAAGGTCAGCGTCACCGCGCCCTCCGGCTTGCGCGGCAGGGTGAAATGGACCCACACACCGAATGGTGGCCCGTCGGACCCGTGCGGGTAGCCGAGCGCGATCAGGCTGGTGATGTTGTACGCCTCGCGCGCCACGCGGACGATCGGGCGCGGGTCGAACAGGCGCGGGGCCGACACGGCGGTCGCCTCGCGCGTGTCGTCCTGATGCAGCGGCGTCAGGTCGTCCATCAGCCACATCCCGCGCCCGTGCGTGGCGGCGATCAGGTCGCCATCCTTGACCGCGAGATCGTAGACCGGGGTGCGCGGCAGGTTCCGCTGGAGCGATTGCCAGGAGGCCCCGTCGTCGCGCGACAGGTAGACCCCCGCCTCGGTCCCGGCGTAGAGGAGGCCCGGTCGGCCCGGATCGGCGCGGACCGTGCGGCAGAACTCGTCCTCGGGAATCCCCGCCGCGATCGGCGTCCAGGTCACCCCCCAGTCGGCGGTTCTGAGCAGGCGGGGCCGGAAATCATCGAGGCGGTGGGCGCTGATCGCGGCGTAGGCAGTCGCCGCGTCGTGGGGCGACGGCTCGATCGTCTCCACCCCGGCCCACTCCGGCAGGCCAGGCGGCGTCACGGCGACCCACCCCGCCCCGGCATCGCGCGAGAGGTGGATCAGCCCGTCGTCCGACCCGGCCCAGAGGACGCCCGCCTCGATCGGCGACTCGGCGAGGGTCGTGATCGTGCCATAATTGTCGGACCCGGAGCTGTCGAAGGTGATCGGCCCGCCCGCTCGCCCGCCCTTCTCCGGGTCGTTGCGGGTGAGATCGGGGCTGATCGCCGCCCAGGAGACCCCCTCGTCGGTCGAGCGGAACACGCGCTCCGCCGCCACGTAGAGGAGGTCCGGTTCGTGCGGCGAGAGGACGACCGGCGTGGACCAATTGAAGCGGTGGCGCAGATCGCGCGCGCCTTCGCCGCCCGACGACTCCGGCCAGACCGAGATCGTGCGCAGATCCCCCGTGGCGTGGTCGTAGCGGGTCACCTCGCCCCCGTAGCTCGCCGCGTAGACGATGTCCGGGTTGTCGGGACGCACAGCGATGTGGCCGCTCTCGCCGCCGCCCACGTCGTACCAGTCGGCCTGCGAGATCGGCCCGTTCACCGAACGGCTCGGCAGGCTGATCGTGCTGTTGTCCTGCTGCGCGCCGTAGATGCGGTAGGGGAACCGCGTGTCGGCGGTGGCGTGATAGAGTTCGGCGGTCGGCTGATTGTGGACGGTGGACCAGGAGGTTCCCGCGTCGAGCGAGACCGCCGCGCCGCCATCGTTGCCCAGGATCATCCGGCGCGGGTCGCGCGGGTCGAGCCAGAGGTCGTGCTGATCCCAGTAGGACGTGTTGAGTTGGAGCCAGCTACGCCCCCCATCGCGCGATTTCCAGACCTTGCGCCCCGGCACGTAGACCGTGTCGCGGTCGAGCGGGTCGGCGACGATGTGGCCGAAGTACCAGGGGCGCACCAACAGGTTCGGCTCGGCGCTGACCCAGCTCCAGGTCGCGCCACGGTCGTTCGAGCGGTAGAGCCCGCCCCCCTCCGTCGCCTCGATCAGCGCGTAGACCCGCCGCGAATCGGCCGGGGAGACGGCGACGCCGATCCGCCCCAGCAGCCCCGACGGCAGCCCCGGATTGCCCGTCAGTTCGGTCCAGGTGTCGCCACCATCGGCGGAGCGCCAGAGGCCGCTCCCCGGCCCGCCGCCGCTGAAGCCCCAGGGCGTGTGGCCCGCGCGCCAGGTCGCGGCGTAGAGGAAGCGCGGATTGGTCGGGTCGAGGCTGAGGTCGAACGCGCCAGTCTGCTCGTCCACGAACAGCACCTGCTCCCACCGCTGCCCGCCGTCGCGCGAGCGATAAACGCCGCGCTCGGGGTTCGGCCCGAAGCGGTGGCCGCACGCCGCCACGTAGACGCGCGACGAATCGTGCGGATCGACGCGCACCCGCGCGATATTCTGCGTCGCCGCCAGCCCCAGGTGCGCCCAGGTCTCCCCGCCATCGCGCGAGCCGTAGACGCCGTCGCCGCCGGTGACGTTGCCGCGCAGCCCGCCCTCGCCGGTCCCGGCATAGAGGGTGTCGGGGTCGCCGGTCGCGACGGCGAGCGCGCCGACCGTGCCGCGCCGGAAGAAGCCATCCGAGATGTTGCGCCAGGAGAGCCCGGCATTATCGCTACGCCAGACGCCCCCGCCCGTAGAAGCGAAGAAGAAGGTCCCCGGCAGCGTCGGGTGGCCGGTGACCGCCATGACCCGCCCACCGCGCCACGGCCCGACCAGCCGCCAGGCGAGCGGCCCGAGCGGGTTGCCCTCGCCCGTGCCCGTCGGCGGACGCCGTTCGTCCTCGCTTAACGACATATCCCCCTCCTCTGCGCTTCTGCGATACTACCTCACTGGCAGTCGAGTCGTGCCAGGAGGGTGTGGTTCACTGTCTTGTGCGGCGGAGGCGTGTGGCGTAACGGACGTGGCAGGCGGTTGAGGCCCCGCCTCGGGGCGGCGCACGCCGCCCCGAAACCCACCTGCGTGGGTAGGCGACGCGCGTGTCTAGTCCGCGTAGGCGGACTTTGCGGCGGAGCCTTCAGCCGGGACTTTAGTCCAACGGCACCCCGCCCCGCTCTGCCGCAGACGTCGTGGCCGCAGCCCCCAGCGCCGACGGTGGTACGTAAGGCCCGTTGCGGCGGGCGAGCCTTGCGGGGCCTCAAGCGACGGCCCCCTCGATCTATGATGCCGCGTCGTCACGCGCCGACAGGCATAGTAGCACCCCGCCGAAACGAATGGAGCCACGATGCACGCCACCCCCACCCCGCCGCCCGTCACGGTCGTCATCCTCACGTTCAACTCGCGCCACATGCTCGCGCGGTCGGTCGCTTCGGTCCTCGCCCAGCGCGGCGAGCCGGTCGAGCTGATCATCGTGGACAACGCCTCGACCGATGGCACCGCCGACGCCCTGGCCGAGTACGAAGCGTCGGCGACGGTCGTGCGCCTGCCGCGCAACCTCGGCTTCGCGCGTGGGATGAATGTCGGCTATCAGCTCGCGCGCGGCCAGTACATCGTGCCGATGAACGCCGATGTCGTCCTGCACCCCGACTTTGCGCGTGCGGCGGTAGCCCGCTTCGCGGCGCACCCCGATGTCGGGGTGATCGGCCCCTACGTCCTGCGCGTGGACGAGGAGGGAGACGGGCGTTTCTGGGACTGGGAGCCCCCGCGCACCCTGCCGCTCGACGGCGCGGTCGTCGGCCTCACGCGCGTGTTCCTGCGCGTGCGCTCGGTCGAGCAGTACGACGACACCTGGCGCGTCTCCTTCAAGGCGAACGGCTGCTGCCCGATCGTGCGCCGCGCGACCGTCGAGGATTTGCGATCGCGCTTCGGCGTGGGGCCGTTCGACCCGGTCTTCGACACCTACGGCGAGGACGTGGACCTCGCGTTCAAGACCTGGGCGCTCCGCTGGCGCACGATGTTCGCGCGCGAGGTGATCGCCAGCCATGTGCGCTCCTACGCCTCGCCGATCGAGCTGCGCGACAAGCGCGGGCGGCTGCGCGTCAACCTGATCGCCGAGCGGTACATCAACGCCATCCGCCATCTGCCGTTGGCCCAACTCCTGACCGTCGGCTGGGTGGCCCTGCTGAACGATCTCGCGATGATCCCGCTCCAGCGCGCGAAGGGCGACCGCGAGGCCGCGCGCGATGTCGGCGCGGCCTTCGCGCGCCTCTGGCGACTGCGCCGCGCGCTGCTCACGTTCCGCTGGCGGCACCGGAACTGGCGCGCGATCGACTTCGACACCGAGGTCTACTGCCCCGACTCCGCCCCGCCCGGCGCGACCCGCCCCGCCTCTGCGCCGGGGCCGCGCGGTCGGGTATAATCGCCACGCGTCGGCATCTGCGCCCGCGTGCGAAACGGGCTCATAAAGGGGCGTGGCATGGCAGATAACCTGGAACGGGTGCTACATGCGGTGATCGAGCGCGAGGTCGTGCGGACCGATCAGAAGACCGTGCAGATGAACGCGGGCGCGCGGACCCCCGCGGAGACGGTCAGCACGAATCAGACGATCGAGCTCGATCGGGAGCGTCAGCGGGCCAACGATCTCGCCCCGGCCTTCGCCGATGGCCTGCGACGCGCCCACGCCGCCCGCCAGGCCGGGCACCAAGAACTGGTTCTCGACGATCGCCGCGCCGATGAGAACGCCATCGCCGACGCGCTGGTGCAGTTCCTGGTCCGCCCGCAACTCGCGACGTCGCAGACGGACCGGACCGAGCCAAATCACTACACCTATCGGATCGCGATCGACTGGTCGCGTCTGGAGGCGCTGACCGCCGCCGCCGGGTTCGATCTCCCCAAGGAACTCGCGCACTCGTGAGCGCGTTCGCCGCGCCGACCCCGTCGCCCGAGCGCGAGGCCGACCTGGGACTCGGCGACGCCGAACGCCTGGCCTTGGCCGAGGCGGCGCTCGGCGTCGTCTTCCGCGACCGCGCGCTGCTGCGGCGCGCGCTGACCCACCGCTCGCATGTGAACGAATTGGGCCGCGACCCGCAGGACTCGAACGAGCGGCTGGAGTTTCTCGGCGATGCCCTGCTCGGCTTCCTCGTCGCCGACTGGCTCCACGCGCGTTTCGCCCTGCTGCCGGAAGGCGAGCTGACCGCCCGCCGCGTCGCCCTGATTCGCACCGACACCTTGGCCCGCTGGTCGCGACAACTCGGCCTCGGCCCGCTGCTCTACCTCAGCAGAGGGGAGACCGCGCCCGAGGAACTGAGCGACCGCGTCCTCGCCAACGCCTTCGAGGCCGCCCTGGCGGCGATCCACCTCGACGCGGGGCTCGACACCGCGCGCGCCTTCCTCTCCGGTCGCCTGATCGAGGCCGATGCGATCATCGCGCGCCTGGCGCCGGGGAACTATAAGGGTCGCTTGCAGGAATTGGTGCAGGACCCGGCCCAACGACCCCGGCTGCTCGACGGCGACCCCGGCCTGCCGGTCGGTGGGGGGCGCTTCACGCCCGCCTACGAGATCGTCGCGCGCGGCACACCGGCCACCGAGGGTGCCTTCACCGTCGAAGTCCGCGTCGATGGCCGCGCGATCGGTATCGGCGCAGGCTCCAACAAACGTCTCGCCGAGCAGGCCGCCGCCAGGGATGCCCTCGCCAACCTGGGGCGGCACGAGGCGGATCAGGCGGAGTACGGCTGACGGCAGCGGGGGCCGCGCGGACTCTCGCGCCTCGCGCCGCGTACGTCGTGCTGCACCAGGAGGGGAAGGGGATGGCGTTGTACGATCAACTGACGATCTTCGGGGGCAATGCCCACCCGCTGCTGACGGCGGCGATCTGCGAGGACATCGGTATCCCGCCCGGGCGGGCCGATGTCTTCTCGTTCAGCAACGAGAACATCTTCGTCCGGCTCCTGGAGAGCGTGCGCGGCAACGATGTCTACGTCGTGCAGCCCTTCTCCACCCCCCTCAGCCAGTCGATCATGGAGTTGCTGATCATGATCGACGCCCTCAAACGGGCGTCGGCCGGGCGAATCACCGCCATCGTGCCCTACTATGCCTACGGCCGTAGCGACAAGAAGGACCAGCCGCGCGTGCCGATCACCGCGCGCCTCGTCGCCGACCTGATCACCACCGCCGGGGCGGATCGGGTGCTGACGGTCGATCTGCACGCGGGGCAGATTCAGGGCTTCTTCAATATCCCGGTCGATGAACTGACCGCGATGTACCTGCTCGCGCGGCATTTCCACGAGCAGCACATCCCCGACCTGATCGTCGTCTCGCCCGATCTCGGCAACACCAAGCGCGCGCGCAACTTCGCCGAACTGCTCGACGCCCCGTTGGCGATCATCGAGAAGCGCCGCACCGGCCCCGAGGGGCGCAGCGAGCCGCTGAACGTGATCGGCGATGTGCGGGGCCGCCACGTCCTGCTGGTGGACGACGAGATCGACACCGGCGGCTCGGTGACGCAGGCCGCGCGCCTCGTCCTGGAGCGCGGTGCGACCGGCGTCTCCGTGGCCGCGACGCACGCGATCCTCTCCGGCCCGGCGGTCGAACGCCTGCGCGACAGCCCGATCGAGCAGATCGTCGTGACCGACACCGTCCCTATCCCGGAGGCGAAGCGGCTCGCCAAACTCACCGTCCTCTCGATCGCCCCGATCATCGGGCAGACGATCCAGCGTATCCACACCGGCACCAGCGTCAGCATGTCGCATCGGGAGATGGATAAGGTGTCGTTGACGTCGTAGGGCGGGTCGAAGGTCGAAGGTCGAAGGTCGAAAGAAGCGACATACCCCCTTCGACCTTCGACCTTCGACCTCGGACCTTCGACCCACCGCCTAGAAAGGCCCCTATGCCTAGTCACGTTTCCCCCTCTGATGTCGTTTTCGTCGTCGGCCATCGCAACCCCGACACCGATAGCGTCTGCTCGGCGATCGCCTACGCCGCGTTGCGCCGCGCGCTCGATCTGCCGGGCGCGACCCCGGCCCGGCTCGGCGTGCTCTGGCCGGAGACGGTCTGCGCGCTCGAACGCTGCGGCGTCGCGTCGCCGCAATTGCTGACCGATGTGCGCCAGCGCGTCGCCGACGTGATGAATCACGACGTGCTGACCGCGCACGCCGACCACACCCTCTACGAGGCGGCCCGCCTGATGCGCGAGGGTGGCAAGGGCCTCCTGCCGGTTGTGGACGACCGCAACCGCCTCCTTGGCGTGGTCACGGTCGACGACATCGCCGCGCGCTATCTCGACGATTTGATGGTCGTCCCGCGTATCCACGCGCCGGTCGCCCTCGATCGTTTCCTCCGCATCCTCGGCGGCGAATTGCTGGTCGGGGAGCCGTTGCGCGGGTTCACCGGGCGCGTCTGGATCAGTTCGTCCAGCGCGGACACGCTGCGCCTGCGGATCGCCCCCGGCGATCTGGTGATCGTCGGCGACCGCGAGGATGCCCAGCTCGCCGCGCTGGACGGGGGCTGCGCCTGCCTGATCGTCGTCGGCGAGGTGCCCCCCGGCGCGCGGGTCCGCCACCTCGCGGGCCAGCGCGGCGCGATGCTGATCGCCTCGCCCCAGGACACCTACGCCACCGCCCGCCTCCTCAACCTCAGCCTGCCGGTCGGGGAGGTGATGCGGCCACCGAGCCGCACGGTCGATCCCGACGACCTCGCCGCCGACACGGCGAACTTCCTCCTCAACGCGCCGGGTCGCGCGCTGGCGGTCGTGGACGAGGATGGCCGGGTGTGCGGCACCGTCTCGCGCTCCGATCTGCTGCGCGGTCGCCTCAAGCGCGTCATCCTGGTCGATCACAACCAGCGCGCCCAGGCGGTCGAGGGGATCGATGAGGCCGAGCTACTCGGCGTGATCGACCACCACAATCTCGGCGACCTCCGCACCGCCGAGCCGATCCCCTTCATCCTGGAGCCGGTCGGCTGCACCGCGACGATCGTCCTCAACGAATACGATCGCGCGGGCCTCGTCCCGACCGCCCCGATCGCCGGCCTCCTCCTCGCCGCGATCATCTCCGACACGCTGATGCTGACCTCGCCGACCACCACCGCGCGCGATCGGGCCGCCGTGGCCGCACTCGGGCCGCTCGCCGAACTCGACCCGGAGACGTTCGCCCGCGAACTCTTCCGCGCCCGGAGCGACTTCAGCGCCACCACGCCGCGCGACCTGATCCTCGGCAACCTCAAGGAATACGAGTTCGGCGGCGCGTCCCTGGCGATCGGCCAGGCGGAGACCCTGACGACCGACTATTTCCTCGAACACCAGGACCAGTTCATCGCCGATCTGGGACTCCTGAAGGCCGCGCATGGCTACGATTACATCCTCTTCCTCGTCACCGACATCCTGCACGGCGACAGCGTCGCCCTCTACCCCGCAGCCCCCGAACGCGGCCTCGTCGCCACCACGTTCGGCCTCGCCGATGCCGCCGTCGGCCCCGGCTCCGCCGCGCTCCCCGGCATCGTCTCGCGCAAGAAGCAGATTATCCCCCCGCTCGCTCGCGCGCTGGACCGACGGTAGGGGGCCGGGCGGGCAATCCCATGGTGTGGGGAGGCTGCGGAGTGGCGATGCGGCAGGGTGTGATAGATCCCCGGCGCGGAGCGGGACGCCGGGCCGCGTCAGCCGGAACACCAATCAGGCGATGTGGAGATATATGTAGAGCCTCGGCGTGGAGAAGCCGTTAGGTGGAGCCCGTGGGGTGGGGCGGCGATGCGGCGGCATGTGGTAAATCCCTGGCGCGGAGGGCCATGGGGTAAGGCGGCGGCGCGGCGGCGCGTAACGAGCCCCGGCGCGGAGGGCCGGTGGACTGAAGTCCCGGCTGAAGGCGCGGCCACGAAGTCCACCTTCGTGGACTCGGCTTTTGTCGAGGCAGCGCCCATCCGCTAAACCCGACCACCCTCGCCCCCCCGTCCTCCCCCCATCACCCAGCAAGAGTTCCGTAAGAAGTTACTGCTACACTCCACGATATATGACGATCTCGCCGGTTCGACACAGCGAACCACGGCGGAACCTGATAAGGATGAAGGCATGTCGCGTCCGCTGCATACCACCCTCACCCGACGCGCCTTCTTGCGCCTCGGCGGCGGCGCGATCGGCCTGGCTGGCATCGGCCTCCTGGCGGCCTGCGGCACGACCGCGCCCACCCCGCAAGTCGGTGCCGCCCTGACCACGACCGCCACCTCGGCCCTCGCCGCCCCGACCACCGCCGCCCCGACCACTGCCGCGCCTGCCGCGCCCGCCACCCTTGCCCCCACGGCGGCGAGCGCGGCGGCGGCGATTCAGCCGACCGCGCCCCCTGCGGCGTCACCGAGCGCCGCGCCGTTCGCTGTCACGGCGACGCTGCCGCCATCCGCCGTGGTCGCGACGGCGCCGCTGCCGCCGCTCGACGTTCTCGCGCAAGGGCGCACGACCGACGGCTTCCCGTTCCTCGGGAGTGCGGACGCGCCGGTGACGCTGATCGACTACTCGGACTTCCTTTTGACCGACCTGCCGCCGTTACGTGTTAACGGTTGAACCTCAGGTGGTCGAAGAATACGTGCGCACGGGCAAGGTCAAGCTCGTCTTCCGCGATGTGCTCAACCATGGCGAGCGGAGCGAGCGCGCCTCGGAGGCGGCGGCAAGCGCCGGGCGGCAGGGGCAGTTCTGGCCGATGCACGCGCTCCTCTTCGCGGAACAGCCGACCGTCACGGACACCCCGAACGCCCAGCTCGTGCCGCTGATGCAACGCTATGCCGCGACCCTGCCGACGCTCGATCAGGCCGCGTTCGCGCGGAGCCTCGCCGAGCGGGCCACCTTCGCGGCGATCAAGGCCGCCGATGCCGAGCAGCGCAAGCGCGGCATCACCTCGCAGCCGATCTTCGAGATCGGGCAGCAACGCCTTCTCGGGCTGCAATCGTTCGAGGCGATGCAAAAGGCGATCGAGGCGGCGTTGAAACGGTAGAGCGGGGTCGCAGGTCGCAGGTCGAAAGGGGCGCACGTTCCCGGCACCCCGCAAGCCCGTGTCTTCTCTCGACCTACGATCTGCGACCTGCGACCTGCGACCTTCACCCCCGAGGCTCCCATGTCCCGCGAAGCGCCGACCAGACGCCTGCCGACGACGCCGACATTGCTCGCGGGCGGGCTGATCGCCGGGCTGCTCGTCGTGCTGGTGGCGGCGCTGGCGTTGGGCGGCGGGTCGGCCCCGGTTGGCGGCGCGGCGGGCGGGGGCAGCCTGCTGGCGCTCCTCCCCGCCGCCTTCCTCGCGGGGCTGTTGAGCTTCGTCGCGCCCTGCACCCTTCCGCTGCTCCCCGCCTATTTCGCCTACACCTTCCAGGCGGGCGGGCGGAACGTGACGCTGATGACGGTCGCCTTCTTCTGGGGCCTGGCGACGACCCTGACCCTGCTCGGGGCGACGACGACGGCGTTAAGTCAACTGCTGAACGTCTACGCGCGGCAGTTGGCGCTCGTTGGCGGGGTGATCGTGATCGGGTTCGGCGTGATGAGCCTGCTGGGCAAGGGCTTCGCCGGGATGCAACTCCAGGGCCGACCGGCCGCCACCCTGACCGGTTCGTACCTCTACGGCGCGACCTTCGCCCTCGGCTGGTCCACTTGCATCGGGCCGATCCTCGGCGCGATCCTGACCCTGCTGGCGGCGCAGGGGAGCAACGTCGCGCAGGGCGCGCTGCTTGCCTTCGTCTACGCGCTCGGGCTGGGGACGCCGCTGATCGTCGTCGCGAGCTTCTTCGACCGCCTCGGGAGCGGCACCCGCTTCTGGCGACTGCTGAAGGGGCGCGGCTGGGAGGTGAATATCGGCGGCGCGAGTCTCCACCTCCACAGCACCGGCATCGCCAGCGGCCTGCTGCTGATCGCGATGGGCGCGCTGCTCGCCAGCGGGCGACTGGCCGAGATTACGCAGCTCGCCGCCGGGAGCGGGCTGTCGCTGTGGGTCATCGGCACCGAAGAATACCTACGCGATTGGTTCCGACTGCCATAAGGCGCGCGCCCAGATGAGATCGCTGGTGCGCGCTGCCAGCGTCGGTCGGTGCCTCGCCCCAAACGCTCTCTTCCACCACCGCCTATAGACCCTGCCCTCTCCATCCCCACCCTCCCCGCGTCGGGGAGGGTCGCCGCCGCAGCGGCGGGGAGAGGTTCGTCCCCCCACCCCGCCGCGCATCGCCCCCCTCGCCCCCCACCCTCCCTTTCAGGGGAGGGTCGCCGCCCGTAGGCGGCGGGGAGGGGTCATTCGGCCTCCTCCTACACCCACAAACGCCAAAAAGTCGCCCCTTCCCGTCCCGCCCCGCCCCGGTTGGCACGCCTCTTGCGGTATACGTACAGGACAAGTGTTCGTCCGTGTGGATAGCAGTGAGGGAGTGACAGATGAAGAAAGCGTTCCAGGATTTCACCAAACCGGAGACGTATCAGGCGCTCCTGGCCGAACTGGTCGGCACCGGCCTCCTGACGCTGGCCGCGCTGCTGGCCGGGACGCCCTACGCGGTCGCGCTCATCCTCGCCGCGCTCGTCTATGCCCTCGGGGGCATTTCCGGGGCACACCTCAACCCGGCGGTCACGTTGGGCCTCGTGACCGCGCGGCGGCTGCCGATCGTCAAGGGGTTGGTGTATGTCGTCGCCCAGGCGGCGGGCGCGCTGCTGGCCGCGCGCGTCGCCCCGCTCGTGGGCGACGTGGCGAGTTCGTACAAGGCCGGGCGACCGATCGGCGAGTTCATCGGGGCGGGGCTGCTGGTCCTGACGGTGGTGGCCGTCTCGGACAAGTCGGTGCCGAAAGCGGGCAGCGGGGTGGCGATCGGCGCGGCGCTCGGGGCGGGGCTGCTCCTGACCGGCGGCGTACTTAACCCGGCCGTCGCGCTGGCGATGGGCCTCGGGCGCTCCCCGGCATTGTGGGCGGCGGCCCTCGGCGGGATCGCGTTCGCCGCGCTGTTCGACCTCCTCTCGGTCGGCCAGGAGCAGAAGAAAGCCTCCGAGCAGGAGGAATCCGAGTCCACGCAGGCAGCGCCCCGACCGCTGAGCGTGGGGCGACGCATCAGCGGCGCGGCGGATTAGACGCGTCGCGGTCCTGGCACATTGCGGGGCCGTGCCCGCGCCGCTCGCACATCGCGAGGCGGCGCGGGCACGGTCCTGCTTCTCGCCCCGACAGCGTGCGATGCCCGTCCCGGCTCACGCACCCAGCGTGAAACGCCGTTGCAGGGCCTCGATGTGGCCTCGGATAACCGGCAGGTTCGGATCGCCCGTGGCGAATCGCTCATAGCTCTGCAAGTCGTCTAAAGCGCGCGCCAAATCGCCAAGGCGTAGCGCGAGCAGCCCACGATCTCGACGACTCTCCAGATCCCAGGGAGCGATTAGCAGCAGATAATTTAGCACGCCCAGCGCCCGCCGCAGGTTCTGCCGCCCCAGGTAGACCCCACGCAAGTTCTGCAAGGCGCGCGTGAGTACCTGCTTCTTGGTGATCGCGCCGAGGTAATGGTCGGCGAACGGGGCTTTGCCGCCGAACTGCAACTCGAAGCGCTGGCGTAGCCCCTCCGGCGTGACGAGCGCCCCGCCGAGGAAAGGGTCGAGGAAAATCCCGTCGTGCGGAGCGTCGCCGAGCGGGTACTTGATCACGAAATGCAGCGGCATCCCCACCCCCACGAGCGGCAATCCCACCCGTCGCCCCACCTCCAGGTAGACGATCGAGAGGCCGATCGGGATGCCGACGCGCCGCCCCAGGATGTCGTTGAGGTAGCTGTTGCGCGGGTCGTAGTATTCATCCTCGCGCCCGGATGACGATGACGGCCCGCGAAAGCCCAGGTCATTGCCGAGGTACTGTCGCAACGCTTCCATCTGCGCGTGTGGCGCACCCCCGACGGGCAGCCGTGCGCGCAACCCCTCCGCCAACTCGTCGAGTTGCGCCAGGAGCGCCTCGACCTCGAGATCGGGGTAGGCCAGGCCGCGCGCCAGGAGCGCGGCGGCGCGGTCAAGTGGCAGGGTTTCGTCGCGCTCGCGCATCAACGCGGCGAACGCGGTCGCGGTCGCATCGGCGGGTTGCGCGCCCGAATACGTGTCCACAGCTATCGATCGCCTCACCTACGGCTCGACCCAATACTCGGCGATCCCGATGGCAAATGCCACACTAAGGCACCGGGCAACGCGATCAGGAGTGCCGATTGTAGGGGGCCGACCGCGCCGCCGTCAAACCGGTTCGTCGGCCTGATGGCGGTCACGGCAAAAGGAAGGCGCGAAGCATCCGCGCCAACAACGTCGAGGACACCAACCGCCATCCCACGTACCAAAGAGGCCCGCCGCACCGTCCCTACCTCGCCAGCCCTCATTCCTCCTGTTGCTGCGGTATCCGTCGCACCCGTCGATGATGCGCGGCGAGCAGGCCCACGAATACCAGCATCCCCAGCGAGACGAGCGACAGGATACGCAGCAGGATCTGGCCCTGCGAATCGACCCCGGCGCTCACCGGCTGGAGCGGCGTTCTGGTCGGCGTCCGCACCGCCCCCGCCGCGCCGCTCGTCGCCGTGGCACGCGCGATCGGCAAGCCACCGAGGGCGGCACCGGGAGTCGCCCCCGGCGTGGCGGCGGGAACCGCGCCCGGTGGCGCGACGATCGCCACCGGCGCGTCGAAGTTGCTGAAGGTCAGCGTGAGCGCCAGACGGAAGGGGCTTTCGGGGCCGCCAGCATTGCCGGTCGTGCCCTGCGAGTCGATCACCAGACGGCGCAGGCGATTATCGGCGTCGCCGATGAAGAGTTCCATCGTGGTCATGTTCGCCCCCAACCCGCCGGTCGTGCCGGGCGTCAGGCCGATCAGGCGCGTAAGATCGGCGTCCGCGCGCCAGTGCGTCGTCGGCACGCCGCCCACCGGCTCCGGGCCTAGGCGCGTGAAGTTGCGACCGGCGGCGCGGATCGTCGCCGGATCGTAGGGCGCGAGGCGTACCGGGTTGAAGCCGCCCGCCGCCCCATCGCTGTACTCCCAGCGACCGTTGAGGGCATTGCGGGTGTAGGTGCGCCCATCGACCACGACCGTCTCGAAGGCCGCGCCCAGCAGCGCGACCGTCAGGCGACTGGCCCCCCGCGCCGCGTCGATGTCCCCATCGCCCTGCACCGGCGCTTCCTGTCCCTGCGCGCTGATCGTCCCCTCGATCTGGACGCGCGCCGTCGCGAAGGGGGTGATCGGCGGGGCCTCGTCGAGTTGCGCCGCGCCGGTCATCGCGATTGGCAGCCCCACGAGCGCCGCAACGAGCAACCAGCCGATCATGATCGAGCGGTCGAGCCTGTCGATCTTCACAATGTGCCTCTGCCTCTCGCGTAGCCACGCCCGGCGAGCAACCAACCGCCGCTCCAATCTGTACCAGAGAACCGGCGTTTCGCCAAGGGGCGACGCCATATTTGGTGCGAGTCAACATCGCACGCGGCGGGGCGCTCGGTCGTTCCCAGTCCGCGTAGGAGGGCCCCGCTGCGCTCTGCCGTGGGCCCCGCTGCGATTGCCGCAGCCCTCAATGGTCTGTTTCATAATAGCGTGTGGGGTATACGGGCTGTACTCCGCCTGCCGCCACCCTCACCCCCGGCGTCGCTGCGGCTCGCCACCCCCTCTCCCCATCCGAGGAGAGGGGGGACGCCACCCCACACGCCCTTATGAAATCGACCAATCAACCCGGATGGTGGCAGAAACCTGGGGGGCCTCAATCCAGGGCATCCCCGCCTCCGGACCCTCGCCTCCGGACCCCGCCCCCGCCGCGCACGCTTCTGAACCGCACCCCGCCCTATTCCGGCTCGGCGTCCCACCCGGCGGGTGCTCGCGCAGGGTGGCCCTCGCCGCCGCCGCCCGCCCGACACCCGCCTATCCACAGCCAGGGGAACGATGGTGCGACCAACGAGGGTATCCAGGGCGACAACTCTTGTGTACGTACACCTGGCCTGCTACAATCCCGGCGATGGAGGAGGGGTGTTCGATGACGGCAGCATTCTCGCCACGACCACGGGCGCGCGAACTCGGCATCGCGCTGGGGACGCTCGCCACCGGCCCACTGAACGCGATCACCGATGTGTCCGGGGTCCGCGTCGGCCACGCCACGGTGCGGCGCGGCGACGGGCCGCTCGTGCGCGGCGTGGGGCCGGTGCGGACCGGCGTGACGGCCATCATGCCGCACGGCGACGATCTCTTCGCCTGGAAAGTCCCCGCCGCCGCCGAGGTCTTCAACGGTTTCGGCAAGACGATCGGGCTGGTGCAGGTCGCCGAACTCGGGCAGTTGGAGACGCCGATCCTGCTGACCAACACCCTCAGCGTCGGGCGCGTCGCCGATGCGCTGGTCGGCTGGATGATCGGGCGACATCCCGCGATCGGCGTCACGACCGGCACCGTTAACCCGGTGGTGGCGGAGTGCAACGACGGCTATCTGAACGACATCGGCGGGCGGCATCTCGGCGAGGCCGAGGTGCGCGCCGCGCTCGACAGCGCCGTTGCCGGGCCGGTGCCGGAGGGCAATCTCGGCGCGGGGACCGGCATGTCGGCCTTCGGCTTCGCGGGTGGCATCGGCACCGCCTCGCGCCGTGTCGTCGCCGACGGGGTGAATTGGCTCGTCGGCGCGCTGGTCCTGGCGAACTTCGGTCGCCGCGCCGATCTCACGATCGCCGGGGTGCCGGTGGGGCGTGCGCTCGCCCACCCCGCTGCACCGCCACCGCCCGGCACCGCTGGCGCTGGCGGCGCTGGTGGCGACGTCGACCGCGAGCGCGGGTCGGTCATCATCGTGCTGGCGACCGACGCGCCGCTCGACGCGCGGCAGCTCGGGCGACTGGCACGCCGCGTGCCGCTCGGCCTCGCGCGCACCGGCTCATATGGCGGTCACGGCAGCGGCGATCTGGCCATCGCCTTCTCGACCGCCGATCGCATCCCCCACTATTCGGGGCCACCGACGCGCGGCGTCACGGTCCTCGATGAGCAGCACGCGATCCTGGACGACCTGTTCCGCGCGGTCGTCGAGGCCACCGAGGAGTCGGTCATCAACGCGCTCTGCGCCGCCCATCCCGTCGCGACGACCACCGGCGCGACGCCCTGCCGACCGCGCGCGTCGTGGCGCTCTTGCGTCGCCACGACGCCCTCGGCTGAACCGGCGCGACCGCGCGGCACCCGAGCGAGGAAGTCAGCGAAGCGCCGCGTTGTAAAAGCGGTGTCAGACTAGGCTGTTCCGTCCTCCCCTCCCTTTTAGGGGAGGGTCGCCGCCCGCAGGTCTCTGGACCACCGCGACTGGTGGCGGCGGGGAGGGGTCACCTGATACGCCATGATGAAACGAGTTGCCAAGGATGCGGGATACGAAGGATGCGGGGATGATGCGAGAACATGCGGCCCGACGCGCGCTCCTGCGCGGTCTCCTTTGCACCTGGGCGCTGTGCTGCGCCGCCGTGCCGAACGCCGTCCTCGCCGCAGGTACCCCGACGCCGTTGGCCGCGTCGGGGGAGCCGATCGCCCTGAACGTCCCCGGCGACGGACAGGATGCGCGCGGCCTCCGCTGGAGCCTTTTGGGGTTGCTCGGCTTGGCGCTCGGCTGCGGCGTATTCGTGCAATATCATACGATCGCCAGCACGCCGCGCGCGGGTGGCCCCGCGCCGCGACCCACCGCCCCGACCGCTCCGACCGCCCCGACCGCCCTGGAAGGCGACGCCAAGCCCGGCGTTCCTCCGCCCCCCGCGTGGCAACCTCCCACTCTTGCACGGCTCTCCGCCAGCCCGCCCCTCCCGGCGTGGCTGGCTCCCGCACCGACACGCCCCCACCCCAGCGCCCCCCGCGCGGCGTGGGAATCCCCCGCACCAGCCCGGCCCTCCGCCAGCGCGCCCTCACCGCGTCGGGTGGCCCCCGCCGCCCCGGCCCCGCAACTCCTCCACCACGCGCCACGCCACACGGTCGCCGCGCCGCCGCCCACCCCGGCGATGCGCGCCTGCGCCCGCGCCATCGCCGCCGCCCACCGTTACGATCGGCCCGCGACCCGCGCCGCCTTCGCGGAGGCGTTCGCCGCCGACCCTGGTGCCCGACCCTCGGCGCTGCCCGGCTTCTGGGAGATGCCGCCGGGGGGCCATGCCGACCTCGCGGGGGCCTATCTGCGCCTGGGCTTGCGCCTCGACGCGCGCTCCGTCCTCTCGCTGGCCCTCCTGATCTCCCCGCACCACCGCGAACTGACCGTCTTGCTCCAGACCATCGAACCTCACGCAATCGAGGAGACGGCGTAGCGTCTTGCAGGCAGTGCGGTGAGAGGGGCGGATTCTTCGCTGGCGGCGCAACATCACCAATCAACAAGCGGACCGAGCATTTCCGGCAGCCCGCGCGCGAACGGGCATGGCGGATGCGGCGGTTCACGTCGCCGTGGCACGCGTAGTGCTTCTTAGCTATTTACAGCCCGATGGCTGACCACATCCGCCCGCGCCGTCACGGCTCCCGCCCCGCCGCCTACCGCGAGACCCGCACCGAGCGTGCGAATAGAGCAACAATCGTTGGGTATACGCGCAGAGACGGGAATAGAGCGGTGTCGTTGATCGTTGATCCGGCGGCCCCGCAGGAAACGCCACCGGGCGGGGAGTATCGGGGCGGTCGACCATAGCGAGAGGTACCCTGGAATATGAGTCACACACCACTCTATCGAGTATATACGCCGCTCGCCGCCCATCGCCGGAATCGCAAGCGGCTGATGCTACTGCTTGTCGGCCTGGCCGCGCTGACGCTTATCGGCGGCGGCCTCGGGCGCGGCTTCGCGGTATCCACCGGCGCAACGGAAGGAGCAGTCGGCGATCCGACCGTCTCCGGGAGTGCCCGCCCCAGCCTGCTCGCCACACTGCGCGAGACATTGGCCGGCAAGCCCGACGTGCCCCAGGCGGCGGCCACCGCCACCCCGGCGGTCACACCGTCCAGTACGGCCACGGCGGAGGTTCGCGCGATCCCGGTCACCGCCGAGCCGGTGATTGCCACAACGCCCGCGACGGCCCCCACCAGTATGCCGTCTTTGCGCACTGCCGATAACGGCCCCGACCAGCCAGCCCCCGCTCAGGCGACCCCGCGCGCGCCTACAGGCACCCAGGAGCCGAGCGGGGGTCCGACATCGGCCCCAACGGCAACAAATGGCTCGGCACCTATCGTCGTGCCCACAGCGGTACCCGCCCCGGCGACCCCGCCCTCGGCGGCACCTGCGCCCGCGCCCGCCCCGGCGGCACCTGCGTCCGCAGCCCCCCCCCCGGTGGCCTCCGACCCAGCAGCCCCGCCTCCGGCGGCTCCGACACCTGTCCCGGCCCAGGCGGCTCCGGCACCTGCTCCGGCCCCCGTCCCGGCGGCTCCCGCCCCGGCGGCACCCGCGCCCGCGCCGACGGCACCGGTCGCCGTCCCGGCGATCCCGGCGGCTCCCGCCCCGACCCCGGCCCCGCCGCCCGCCCCGGCCCCGGCGGCACCCGCGCCGACGGCCCCGGCCCCGGCCCCGGCCCCGGCGGCACCCGCGCCGACGGCCCCCGCCCCGGCCCCGGCGGCACCCGCGCCGACGGCCCCCGCCCCCGCCCCGGCCCCGGCGGCCCCGCCCCCGGCAGCCCCGGCTCCAGCGGCCCCGGCGGCTCCGGCCCCGGCGGCACCCGCGCCGACGGCACCGGCCTCCGTCCCGGCGGCTCCCGCCCCG
>JAABUN010002646.1_pt1 | contig 30811 bp, 30 predicted proteins | sample 5559311 | NCBI WGS metagenome assembly JAABUN01 (sample SAMN10711877, study PRJNA513370) | rock metagenome | isolation source: Antarctica rocks | place: Antarctica: Victoria Land, Siegfried Peak sud | reverse complement strand
TCACCTCGACGTCGACCACGATGCTCGGGTTCACCTTGAGCAGCAGTTCCTTGCCCAGTCCCAGGGCCCGGATGTCCTCCACATTGCGGGGGACGCCACGCAGGATGCTGAAGCCGTCCAGGGAGGCGCCGAGCTCCCCGTCGCTGGAGACCTCGAGGACCGAGCCGTTGCGGCGGAGAACGTGGGGACCGTCAGCCGACAAGGTGGCCACCGCGGTCTCACCGACGATGCGCACGCGGCGACCCACGGCCCGTACGGAGATCCGCTCCACGCCAGTGGTGTTGACCGGCTTGGGTCGAGCCGGTTCGGCGACGGGCGACGGGTCGTCAACGACCAGCGCCGGTTCCACGAAGCTCTCGGTGGTGACGGTGGCGTGCTGGGGCCGGTCGGTCTCGGCGGCCCAGGGGTCTCGAGGATCACTGGTCTGGCCGAGCTCGTCGTTAGAGGGTTCGGCAACCCGGGGCTCGGGCTGGTCTTCGGCGACCTTCAGGGCGTCGATACGGCGGGCGGCTTCGACGGCGTCGATCCGCCCAGCGGCTAGTTCTTCGAGGATGACAGTCATGTCGGGGTTAGCACTCATGCATCGAATGTAAAGCCAAGGTTGTCTGTTTGGAAAGCGCTGTTGCGAATTTCGGGGTCGACTGGGGGTTGCCGATCTCTATCGGTGGGATGGCAACCCCCGTCCGGCCACGAAATCACCCGGTTCAGTCGCCCTTGACATTGATGATCTGCCGCAGGGTGTGGCGTACGGACACCAGCTCGGCAGCGTCAGCCATCACCTGGTCGATGTCCTTGTACGCCGCCGGGATCTCGTCGAGGAACGCGTTGCTGTCGCGGAACTCGATCCCCTCCATGGACGCTCTCAGCTGATCCTGGGTGAACATCCGCCGCGCGGCCGTACGGGAATGGCTTCGCCCGGCTCCGTGCGGCGCTGAACTCAGCGCCACCGGGTTGCCAAGCCCCTCGACCACGTACGATGCGGTCCCCATCGATCCCGGGATCAGTCCCGGCTGGCCAGGCTTGGCCTCGATCGCCCCCTTGCGGGATACCCACACCGTCTTACCGAAGTGCCGCTCGGTCTGAGTGAAGTTGTGGTGGCAGTTGATCCGCTCCGCCTCCACGACCGGCCGCTCGAGAAAGTCCGCGAGGCATTCCACCACCCGGTCCATCATCTCCTCCCGATTGAGCAGGGCGTAGCGCTGAGCCCACCTGAGCTCACGGATGTACGCCACGAACTCGTCGGTCCCCTCCACCAGATAGGCCAGGTCCCTGTCCGGGAGCCTGATCCAGTAACGGTCCATCAGCCGGGTGGCGACCTTGATGTGGTGCTGGGCGATCTTGTTCCCCACGCCCCTGGAACCCGAGTGCAGGAACAGCCACACCCGGCTCTGCTCGTCCAGGCTGACCTCGATGAAGTGGTTGCCCGAGCCGAGTGAGCCGAGCTGCGCCCGCCAGTGGCCGTTCCGCTGGTCGGGGTCGACGTCCGGCACCTCCTCGAGCTCGGTGACCCGGCGTACAGCAGTGTCGCTGAGCTGCGGGTTGCGACCACCCGCCGACAGCGGGACCGCCCGCTCGATGGCCACCCGTAGGATCGACAGAGCCTGACCGGCCAGGTCCTCGGCGACGAACTGGGTCCGGACGGCGATCATCCCGCAGCCGATGTCGACACCGACTGCGGCCGGCATGATCGCCCGCAGCGTCGGGATGACGGAGCCGACGGTCGATCCGAGGCCCAGGTGGGCGTCCGGCATCAGGGCCAGGTGCGGGAAGATGAACGGCATCGTCGCGGTCGTCTGGGCCTGTTCGCGGGTGGAGTCCTCCAGAATCGTCGCCCAGCTCATCAGCTTGTCGCTGATCCTCTCCACCTCAACACCTCCTCGATTGCATCGCCCACGGGCTTTCCGCAGCGGGCGCGGGATCCAGCGTCACCCATCGACCGGTCAACTGCACGTCAATTTCGTGCGCCGTCGTGGCCATCCCGATCAACTTGCATTGAACACCTACCTAATTATATGGTTGTTGCATGCAATTAACAGAGGACCAGTCGACGGTGGCCCGTGCCGGTCATCGTGGCCAGGGGTCGGCCCCGGGGGTCGAATCGGTCATGCATGCCCTGCTGCGGTTTGCTCGGGTGATGCGGCATCGCATCCCCGGAGACACCCTCGATCAGGGCACCTTCTGGCTATTGAAGAGCTTGGCCACGGAGGGCCCGATGCGGGTCACCGATCTGGCCGGTCGCACGAACCTGGACACGTCGACCGTCTCCCGCCACGTCACCCAGCTGGAGCGGACAGGCCTCATCGAGCGCACTCCGGATCCGGATGACCGTCGGGCTCAGCTGGTGGCACTCAGCCTCGGGGGCCGTACGCACCTGGACGCCGGCTTCCGCCGCCGCCATGAGCTGTTGACCCAGAGCCTCGCGGGTTGGGACCCGGCCGACGTCGCCCAGCTCGACCACCTCCTCACCCGTTTTGTCAGCAACATCGAGTCTTTGAACACAGATCTGGAGCAACAATGAGTCACCACCTACCGCGTCGGGCGATGATCGAGGACGACCAGCCGGCTACGGCCCGCCGGGTCGCCCTCGAGCCGGCCACGGCCCCGCCCGTCGGCGCTCCCGCCACCGCCACCGGGGCTCCGTTGACCGGGGACTATCTGACCCACAAGCAGATTCTGGTCGTGATGTCAGGTCTGATGGCCGGGATGTTCCTGGCCGCGCTCGACCAGAGCATCGTCGGTGTCGCGCTCCCGAAGATCACCTCCGAGCTCGGTGGACTGGACAAGCTGTCCTGGGTCGTCACGGCCTACCTGCTGACCTCCACCGCTGCCACCCCGCTGTGGGGCAAGATCTCCGACCTGGTCGGTCGGCGACCGATCTACCAGTCCGCGATCGTGGTGTTTCTCGTCGGTTCGGTGATCTGTGGTTTCGCCTCCCCGATCGCCAGCTTCTTCAACGTCTCTGGCATCGACATCATGATCGCTGGTCGAGCCGTACAGGGTCTGGGCGGCGGCGGCCTGATGTCCCTCGCCCTCGCCGTCATCGGCGACGTGATACCACCGCGGGAGCGCGGGAAATACCAGGGCCTGTTCGGTGCCGTCTTCGGGGTCTCCTCGGTCGCGGGCCCCCTGCTCGGCGGTCTGTTCACCGACCACCTGGGCTGGCAGTGGATCTTCTTCATCAACCTGCCGATCGGCATCGCGGCCCTGGTCATCACGTCGATCGCGCTCAAGCTGCACCACGTGAAGCGGCAGGCGTCGGTCGACTACCTCGGCGCAGCCAGCATCGTGGGCGCGGTGACGAGCTTCATCCTCTACCTCAGCTGGGCGGGTCCCGACCAGGGCTGGGGCTCGGGCATCGGGATCGGCCTGCTGGTGGCCACCGTCGCTCTGGTCGCGGTGTTCATCCTCGTCGAGAGCAGGGCCAGCGAGCCGATCATCCCGCTCCAACTGTTCCGGCACTGGACCTTCACCAGCAACGTCGTCTTCGCCATGATCATGGGCGTCGGGATGTTCGGCGGCCTGATCTACCTGCCGATCTATCTGCAGGCGGTCAAGGGCATGTCGGCCACCGAGTCCGGGCTGGCCATGCTGCCGCTCGTCGGCGGTCTTTTCGCCACCTCGATCAGCGGCGGCCAGATCATGGCGCGGACGGGCCGATACAGGTGGATGCCCATCACCGGCGCGATTCTGGTGGGGGGCGCCCTGTTCGCCTTCTCCCGCCTGGCGATCGACACGAGCTATCCCACGGTCGCGGTGATCATGTTCTTCTTCGGAGCCGGTTTGGGGCTGACCATGCAGGTGGTGGTCACCGCGGTCCAGAACAGCGTGGAGCGCCGGCACATGGGGGTGGCGACTGCCTCCGTCACCTTCTTCCGCTCGATGGGGGGCGCGATCGGCGTGGCGCTGTTCGGAGCGATCCTGAACACCCGTCTGGCGGTCCACCTCAAGGAGGTCGTCCCGGTCCAGGCGCAGGCTCAGCTGGGCCAGGCCTCCCGCTCGATCAACGACGTCAGTGCGATCCACGTCCTACCCGAGCCCATCAAGTCCTGGGTCCTCACCGCCTTCACCCAGGCGATGGACGACGTCTTCCTGGTCGCCGTACCGTTCATGGTCGTCGCCCTGGTCATCGCCCTGACCATGCAGGAGAAGGAGTTGACCGGTCGTACGCCGGTGCCAGCCTCGGACTCGAACAGCGAGCCCGTGCCGTCTGAACTCGTCACGGTCGCGCACTAGAACCGTGGAGAACGCCGCACCGGGTGGCACAGTTGGGTCGATGACCACCAGGACATGCATGCCCACCAGCAAGAGGCTCGCCCTGACCGGTGTCACCGCGACGGTGCTGATGATGACGGTTCTGGCCGCCTGCACCCCGGCCAACCCCGTCGGCGGACGCTCCGCGGACCAGCCCAGGGGTTCGGCCTCCACCGGTCAGGCCTCGTCTGGACCGAGGAGCCCAGCGAGTTCTCAGGTGGCGCCTGTGGCCTTGAGCAGTAACGTCAAGGACGGCGCATCGTCGGTCAAGGTCGACACCCTGGTCTGGGCCAAAGCTGTGGCGGGCACCTTGTCGAAGGTGCAGCTCTCGTACGCCTACACCGACCGGACGGGCGCCAAGCGCAAGGGCACGGTCGACGGCGAGATCAGCAAGGACCAAGCCCGTTGGACCGCCTCGCAACGGCTCGAACCAGGGGCCGCGTACAAGCTCACGGTGCTGGGACGAGACTCCGCCGGACAGCCGTCGACCGAGAACACGGCGTTCACGACCGAGGACCTGTCCCTGGGTCAGCAGACCTTCGCGAGCGTGTATCCGCTGAAGGGGAGCAAGGTCGGCGTCGGGATGCCTGTCGTCGTCAAGTTCGACGTGCCGGTCAAGAACAGGGCTGAGTTCGAGAAGAACCTGCACGTCATCTCGTCCCCCGCCCAGCGGGGGAGCTGGCACTGGTATTCCGGCACCCAGGTGCGGTTCCGTCCCGAGAACTACTGGAAACCGGGCACCGAGGTCAGCGTCAACGCCGACCTGAACGGCCTGAACGCCGGCGGTGGAATCTACGGTCAGAGCTCGGCCTCCACCTCGTTCACGGTCGACCGCTCCATGATCACCAAGGTCGACCTGGCCACGGACGTGGCCACCGTCTACCAGGACGGTAAGAAGGTCCGGACGATCTACGTCAGCGGCGGCAAGCCGGGCTGGCAGACCCGAAGCGGGACGAAGTTGATCATGGGCAAGGAGTATGAGAAGACCATGACCAACGAGATGATCGGGGCGAAGGAGGATTACTCCCTGACCGCGAAGTACGCCCTGCGGATCACCAACTCAGGTGAGTTCCTGCACTCGGCACCCTGGAACGCCGGAAACTTCGGACGACGCAACGCCAGTCACGGGTGTGTCGGGATGAGCGTCGCAGACTCCGGCTGGTTGTACGAGCGGGCGCTGGTCGGCGATCCGGTCGTCACCACCGGCAGCGCGCGGCAGATGGAGCTGGGCAACGGCTACGGCGACTGGAACGTGTCCTACCAGACGTACGCCAAGGGCTCTGCTGTGTGAGTTGCCCCTCGGGGCTGCCCCTCTGGCGACAGCCGCACACCGAGCATCGGTTCGCACACCTTGCAGGGTGTGCGAACCGGTGTTGGCTTTGCGGATCGCTCAGGTCCTTCGGGCGGCGACGGGCCAGCGGATGGCGCGAACGAGCGGCGGGTCGACGGCGCCGGCGAGGTACTGGATGAAGGACTTCGTGAAGGCCAGCAGCGGGACGGCCAGCAGGGCGCCCACGATCCCGCCGACGATGATGCCGACGGCGATGGCGAGCAGGACCGCCAGCGGGTGCAGCTTGACCGCGCGGCCCAGCAGGAAGGGCTGCAGGATGTGACCCTCGATCTGCATCACGACGATGGTGAAGCCGAGCATGATCAGCGCCTTGACCGGGCCGAGTGCCACCAGGGCGACGATGACGGCTACGAAGCCGGAGACGAAGGCACCGACCAGCGGTACGAACGCCCCGATGAACACCAGGGCGGCCAGCGCCGGAGCGACCGGGACTCCCAGGATCAGCGCGGCGATGAGGACGCCGACCGCGTCGGTCAGGGCGACCAGGATGGTGGCCCTGACGTAATGCGACAGGGAGCTCCAGCCCTTGATGGCGGCTTCGTCCACCCGGGCGCGGGCGTCGCGGGGAAAGAACTTCAGCAAGAAGGTGAAGATGCCGCGACCGTCGTACAGGAAGTAGAAGAGCGAGAAGATCGCGATGGCGAAGCCGGCCACGAAGTGTCCGACCTTGGTGCCTATCTCCGCTGCGTACGTGGCGATGGCTCCCTGGCTGTCACGGAAGAAGTTCTGGATCCGGGTGGTCAACTGGTCCACGCTGAAGAAGGTGGGGTTGAGGCCGAAGGGACCGCTCTGCAGGTAGGTCGTCAACGTGCCGAAGCCCTCCGTGACGTTCGTGGCCAGCTCGGAGGACTGGGAGGCGATCTGGGTGGTGATCAACGTCAGGGCACCAGCGATCAGGGCCAGTCCCCCGAGCACGGTGATGGCAGTCGCTGCCCCGCTCGGCAGCCCCCAGCTGCGGAGCTTGTTGGCCACCGGGGCCAGCATGGCCGCGAGCAGGATCGCGATCGCCACCGGGATGACGACTTCGGACAGGAAACCCAGGACCCGGGACAAGCCGTAGATCATCAGCGCGACCAGGATCACCCGCCAGGACCAGGACGCCGCAATCTGCAGACCCCGCGGGACGGCCCGGTCGAACTCCGCAGTCGTGGTGGTGGCCACTGCGGCGTCCGGCTCGACGTCCGCTGCACTCGGGGACTGGGGCGCCGTGTCGGGCTTGGTCACCCCGGCTGCCGAAAAACCGGCCGAGAAGGTTGGCGGCGCCGACTGTGACAGCGTCGGCGAGGGCGTCGGCGAGGGCGAGGGGCGAAAGACCTCCAGCTGCGCTCGAACCCGGTCGACCAGTCCCACCTGTTGCCTCCTGTTTCCGACCTTGAACTCTTTCCGACCTTGAACGAACCAACACTAGCCGAACCCCCGGGACCCGGACCGACGCACTGAGCAGGCTGGGAACCTGGGCGGTCGTGGACAGCGGGTCATCGTCTCCGCGCGGCAGGCAGACTGAGCCGGTGACACGGATTGCTTCACTGCGCGACCGGTTCCGCGGCCCGCAGTCGCTGCCCCGCGAGGTCTATGTCCTCGGCTTGATCGCGCTCTGCGTGGCCGTCGGTTTCGGGGTGCTGGTCCCGGTCCTGCCGGTGTTCGCCCGCAGCTTCGGAGTCGGCAATCTCGAGGTCGGTGCCGTCATCTCGGCCTTCGCTTTGATGCGGCTGGTCTCGAGCCCCTTCTGCGGGCGGTTGATCAACGCGTTCGGCGAGCGGGTGGTGATGGCGACCGGCATCTTCATCGTCGCCGTCTCCAGTGGCGTCGCCGGTATCGCGACCAGCTATCAGCAGCTGCTCGTGCTGCGCGGGGTTGGCGGCATCGGTTCGGCCATGTTCACCGTCTCTGCGTTCACCCTCCTGCTGACCTCGGTCGACCCGTCCCTCCGGGGCCGTGCGGCGGGATTCTTCCAGGGCGGGTTCCTGATCGGTGGGATGACCGGACCGGCCATCGGCGGCATCCTGTCGGCCATCTCCCTGACCGCACCCTTCTTCTTCTACGCCGCCACCCTGGCCGTCGCGGGCGCCGTGGGTCTGGTGCTGCTGCGTACCCGCGGTGAACGGCCCGCTAGTGCGGACGCTGAACCGATCCCGCTCCGGCAGGTGCTGCGCGATGTCCGCTACCAAGCGGCCTGCTTCACCAACTTCGCCCAGGGGTGGACCTCCTTCGGTGTCCGCTCCTCGCTGGTCCCCGTGCTGGTGGTCGAAGGGCTGCATCGGCCCACCTCGTGGACCGGGATCGCCTTCGCCGTTGCCGCGGTCGCCCAGACCATCGCCGTCGGCCCGGCGGGTCGGTTCGTCGACACGGTCGGACGGCGGCCGGCGATGATCGCCGGATCGGCGCTGGCCGGTCTGTCCATCACGGCGGTGCCGTTCGCCCCCAACATCTGGCTGCTCATCGTCGCCCTGAGCCTTTTCGGGGTGGCGGCCGCGTTCCTGGGCACCGCACCAGCAGCGTCGGTCGGGGATGCGGCCGGTGGGCGGGGTGGTACGGCGGTGGCGATCTTCTCCATGTGCTCCGACATCGGGGCGATCATCGGACCGCTGGTCGCCGGTTTCCTGGCCGATCGCTTCTCCTACCCGGTGGCCTTCGGTGTCGGCGCGGTCCTGATGCTGGGCGCGGCTGCCCTGTCCACGCGGATGCCCCGCGGACGGATCGATGCTCCAGCGGAAGGTCTGCGATGAGTCCACGCACCTTGGCCGAACTGGTCAGCCCCGACTGGGCCGCGGCCCTGGAGCCGGAGGCGGAGACCATCGGCGGCCTGGGTGAGTTCCTGCGGGCCGAGCTGGCGGCCGGTCGGTCGTACCTACCGGCCGGCGACCACGTGCTCCGTGCCTTCAGCCGCCCGATGAGCGAGGTCAAGGTCCTGATCGTGGGTCAGGACCCGTACCCGACGCCAGGTCACCCGGTCGGATTGTCCTTCTCGGTGGCCCCCGGCGTACGCCCGATCCCCCGCTCGTTGTCCAACATCTACACCGAGCTCGCCGCCGACCTGGGGATCCCGCCCGCCCTCCACGGAGATCTGACACCGTGGTTCCACCAGGGCGTGCTGCTGCTGAACCGGGTGCTCACCGTGGAGCCGGGCCGCTCCGGTTCACACCGCGGGAAAGGCTGGGAGCAGGTCACCCAGCGGGCGATCGAGGCCTTGGTGGAGCGTGGCGGGCCGCTGGTCGCCATCCTCTGGGGCCGTGACGCCCGCTCCCTGGTGCCGATGCTGGGGGATGTGCCGTCGATCGAGAGCGCCCACCCCTCGCCCCTGTCGGCGCGGTCAGGGTTCTTCGGCTCCCGCCCCTTCAGCCGGGCCAACGACTTGCTCGTCGCGCAGGGCAGTCAAGGGATCGACTGGCGGGTCTGATCCTGCCCCCTAGCCCAGAAAAGAGACCAGATCAGCCCAGGGCTTGATCCAGATCGCCGATCAGGTCGGCGACGTCCTCGATGCCGACGCTGATCCTGATCAGGTCGGGCGGCACCTCCAGGGGTGTGCCGGCGACCGAGGCGTGGGTCATCTTCGCCGGGTGCTCGATCAAGGACTCGACCCCGCCCAGGGACTCGCCCAGGATGATGACCTTGGTCTTGGCGCAGACGTCCAGGGCTGCCTGCTCGCCGCCGGCCACCCGAAAGCTGACCATGCCTCCGAATCGCCGCATCTGCCGCTTGGCCAGGTCGTGGCCGGGGTGCGAGGTGAGTCCGGGGTAGAGCACCTCGGTCACGGCCGGGTGCTCGTCGAGATACGCCGCGACCTGCTCGGCGTTGTCGCAGTGCCGGGCCATCCGCACCGACAACGTACGCAGGCCCCGGAGCACCAGCCAGGCGTCAAAGGCTCCGGCGACCCCGCCGATGGCGTTCTGGTGGAATCCGAGGAGCTCGGCCAGCCCGTCGTCGTGGCACACCAGGGCGCCGCCGACCACATCGGAGTGCCCCCCGCAGTACTTGGTGGTGGAGTGCACCACGACATCGGCACCGAGGGAGAGTGGCTGCTGCAGGTAGGGACTGGCGAAGGTGTTGTCCACGATGACCAGGGCCCCGGCGGCGTGGGCCAGCTCGGCGATGGCTGAGATGTCAGCCACCGAGAGCAGCGGGTTGGTCGGGGTCTCCACCCAGACCGCGGTGGTCTCCCCGGGCTTGATCGCGGCCTCGACGGCGGCCAGGTCGGTCAGCGATGTCGGCGTGGCCGTCACACCCCAGGGCTGGTGCACCTTGGCGAACAGGCGGAAGGTGCCGCCGTACGCGTCGTGGGGGATCACGAAGTGGCTGCCCGGTGACCCGATGGCCCGCAGCAGTGTGTCCTCAGCCGCCAGCCCGCTGGCGAAGGCGAAGCCGTGCCGGCCACCCTCGAGCGCCGCCAGGCACTCCTGGAGTGCGGTCCGGGTGGGGTTCGCGGAGCGGGAGTACTCGTAGCCTGACCGCAGCCCGCCGACCCCGTCCTGGGCGTACGTCGATGTCGCGTAGATCGGTGGCACCACGGCCCCGGTGGTCGGGTCCGGCGCCTGGCCGGCGTGGATCGCGCGGGTGGAGAACCCCTGGGCTTCACTCATGGCCCGAGCCTAGCGATCGCGACTGAGCCCGGATCCGGGTCCGGCCGCTTCAGCACTCCGGGGAACAACCCGGTAGCCGTTCGACGTTCTGCTAGCCGCTGCGCTGTTTCCTGCAGCGCCGCAGGAAGGCAGACTGAAACCATGTTCTTCTCACGTACGAAAAGCACTCTGGTCGAGCCGGAGCAGGCCCTGCGAGGCCGCGGCTCCTCGGTGCTGGTCAACCCGACCTTCCATGACGTCTTCGGGATCCCCGTGCAGCAGGTCCCGCAGGGTTCCGAGGTCGCCTACTTCGCCCTCGGTTGTTTCTGGGGGGCGGAGAAGCTGCTCTGGAACACCCCCGGGGTGACGAACACCGCCGCCGGCTACGCCGGTGGGTTCACCCCGAACCCCACCTATGACGAGGTCTGCAGCGCGCGTACGGGTCACACCGAGATCGTCAAGGTGGCGTACGACCCGACCAAGACCTCCTTCGAGGCCCTGCTCAAGGTCTTCTTCGAGAACCACGACCCCACCCAGGGAATGCGGCAGGGCAACGACGTCGGCACCCAGTACCGGTCGGCGATCTACACCACCACACCCGATCAGCTGGCGACGGCCGAGCGGGTTCGCGACCAGTTCCAGACCGAGTTCACCCGGTCCGGGTTCGGTCGAATCACCAGTGAGATCAAGCCGACCCCGGACTTCTTCTACGCCGAGGACTACCACCAGCAGTACCTGGACAAGAACCCGCGCGGTTACTGCCCCGTGCACTCCACCGGAGTGACCTGCAACTGACGACTCCGGCCAGGAGGCCACGGAATAGAGACGTGCCCCGGCCGGTTTATCGAGACGTAGTTGAATTATCAATTAACCGCATCAAGGATCAGACATGCAGTTCGGGATCTTCACCGTCGGCGACGTGACCACCGACCCGACGACGGGGCGTACACCGTCCGAGGCGGAGCGCATCAAAGCCATGGTGACCATCGCCAAGCACGCCGAGGAGGTCGGGCTGGACGTGTTCGCGACCGGGGAGCACCACAACCCACCGTTCGTGCCCTCCTCCCCCACCACGATGCTCGGCTACGTGGCCGCGCAGACGAGCAAGATCATCCTGTCCACGTCGACCACGCTGATCACGACCAACGACCCGGTCAAGATCGCCGAGGACTTCGCCATGCTGCAGCACCTGGCTGACGGTCGGGTGGATCTGATGATGGGCCGCGGCAACACCGGACCGGTCTACCCCTGGTTCGGGCGTGACATCCGCGACGGTATCGACCTGGCCATCGAGAACTACCACCTGCTGCACCGACTCTGGACCGAGCAGACCGTGGATTGGCAGGGCAGGTTCCGGACCCCGCTGCAGAGCTTCACCTCCACGCCGCGGCCGCTCGACGGGGTGCCACCCTTCGTCTGGCACGGCTCCATCCGTAGTCCTGAGATCGCCGAACAGGCCGCCTACTACGGGGACGGGTTCTTCGCCAACCACATCTTCTGGCCGACCGACCACTTCCAGCGACTGATCAGCCTCTACCGGGGCCGCTTCGAGCACTACGGGCACGGCAGCGCCGATCAGGCGATCGTCGGTCTCGGTGGCCAGGTGTTCATCCGACCGAACTCCCAAGACGCGATCGAGGAGTTCCGGCCCTACTTCGACAACGCCCCGGTCTACGGTCACGGGCCTGCGCTGGAGGACTTCATGTGCGAGACCCCGCTGACGGTCGGCAGCCCGCAGGAGGTGATCGAGCGAACTCTGGGCTTCCGGGAGAGCTTCGGCGACTACCAGCGTCAGCTGTTTCTCGCCGACCACGCCGGCCTGCCTCTGAAGACCGTGCTCGAGCAGCTCGATCTGCTCGGCGCGCAGGTCGTCCCGGTGCTGCGCCGCGAGCTGGACGCGATGCGGCCGGCCCACGTGCCGGACGGGCCCACCCATCAGGCCCGGGTCGACGCCGCGGCGCTGGCGGCCCTGGATTCCGACACCGCCAGCAGCGTCCTCGAAGGGAGCGTGCGATGAGCGAGCGCTCCATCGTGGTCATCACGGCTGGTCTGGGTCAGCCGTCCTCCACCCGGCTGCTGGGTGACCGTCTCGGGGCGGCCACCGAGCGGGCCCTGTCCGCGTCGGGGGTGAGCAGCGCCGTACGGGTCGTCGAGTTGCGTGAGCACGCGCGGGATCTGACCAACCAGCTGCTGACCGGAGTCCCCAGCGCCGCACTGGCCGAGCTCATCACGCAGGTGATCGAGGCGGATGCACTGATCGTCGTGACCCCGATCTTCAGCGCCTCCTATTCGGGTCTGTTCAAGATGTTCTTCGACGTGCTGCAGCCCGATTCGCTGGCCGGTCTCCCGGTGTTGATCGCGGCCACCGCTGGTACGGCGCGGCACTCGCTGGTCCTCGATCACGCCATGCGTCCACTGTTCACCTACCTGCGCACGGTCGTGGTGCCGACGGGGGTCTTCGCCGCCACCGAAGACTGGTCCTCCGAAGGCGGCCTCCGGGACCGGATCGAGCGTGCCGCCGGGGAGCTCGCCGCCTTGGTCGGGCCTGGTGGGTCGGCCGCGCGCCGCCGCTCGACCGAGCTCGACGGCGAGGCCGAGGTCACCCCGTTCGCTCAGCTGCTGGGTCGGTGACATCGTGGCATCCGTGGATCTGACCATCACCGACGAGCCCGAGCACCGGTTCGTGGCCGCCTCGATCGAGCGGCACCCCGGTTGCGCCGACCTGGTGGAGGCCGGCGCGTGACGAGCCACCGGTTCAGCCTCGTCGCCACCCCGGACGACGGTTCGCGGCTCAGCGCGCACCGGCTCTGGGACGAGGCGGAGCGACCGACCGGGCCGTCCCTGGACCCGGATCGGCGCTACGCACCGAGGGATCTCGCCTCCGGTCGGCACCTGGTGGACATCCACGACCACCTCCGTACGGAGCTGTCCGAGATCCGTGAACTGGTGACTCAGGTGCTCGACGGAACCGGCGACCCCGGGCGGGCCCGTTCCGAGATCAGCGAGATGACCATCCGGCAGAACAACTGGACCATGGGGGCCTACTGCGCCGCCTACTGCCGGGTGCTGACCACCCACCACTCCATCGAGGACCAGGCGATGTTCCCGCAGCTGCGGGGAGCGGATCCGCGCCTCGGACCGGTGCTGGACCGGCTCGCGCTGGAGCACACCGTCATCCACGGTGTGCTCGAGGACCTGGACCGGGCCCTGGTCGGTTTCGTCGGTCCGAGCCCCGAGCCGGCCGCCCTCAGCTCAGTCCTGGATGTGCTGTCGGACACCTTGCTGTCACACCTGTCCTACGAGGAGCGCGAGCTGGTCGAGCCGCTCGCCCGTCTCGGCATCCTCGCCTAGGTGGGTGGTGTCAAACGATGGCCGTCGGGAGCAGGTAACCACGGTGCGTGCCCGGGTGCCGCGCAGTCGGTCGTCGTTTGGCACCATCCTCTTAGGCCGTTTCGCCGCCGCGGTCTGAAGGCGGCGCCCGGATCAGCCGCAGGCGCTGCGTCCGGCCGCTTTGGTCTGAAGGCGGCGCCCGGATCAGCCGCAGGCGCCGCGTCCGGCCGCCATGGTCTGAAAACGATGCCCGGGCCGCGGCCCTTGGCGTCGAGGGGGAGCGAGCACCCGGGCCCTGGGCACGAGTTCCGACGTGAAGCTCGGGACACGTCCATCGACACGTGGACACGCCGGCACGGGCATCGACGGTGACGACATCGTGGTCAAAACCCTCGAAAATCCACGTCCTCGGCCACTCGGTTGGCCTGCTGGCTGGCCTCGACCTCGCGGTGCAGCGCTACTCGGTCGCGGGCACCTGACCTGCTCTGGGCTGGCCTGGTCCTGTGGAACGCGTCCTGAGCTTGTCGAAGGACCGGTGTGGATGACCGAGCCGACTCGTACGGTCAGCGCGGCCTGGTCCGCCACAGCCAGGCCAGGCCCAGGAACGGTAGGACCAGGGGCACGAATCCGTAGCCGATCCCGTAGCTGGACCACACCGTGGCCCGCGGGAAGGCCGCGGCGTCGGCCAGGCTCAGGGTGCCGACGGTGAGCACGCCCACCAGCTCGACGACGATGGCGACGAGCGCCACCCGCCGAGAGGTCGACGTACCGCGGGCCAGGGTGAGCGTGGCCACGATGTAGACCACCCCGGCCAGCGCCGAGAGCAGATACGCCAGCGGCGCCTCAGCGAACTTGGTGGCCAGCTGGACGACGGCGCGAGCCGTGGCGGCCAGGGCGAAGATGCCGTAGACCGCGACCAGGACCCGGCCCGGTCCGCTGTTGGTGCGGGCCGGCCGGCGTGCGACGCTCACCGGGCCGGGACCCAGAGGGCGAGGAGCCGCAGGGTCATGGCGAGCACGGAGAACGCCGCCACGGCGAGCACGACCCCGGAGAAGCGGGTGCGCTCGGTGTTCGCCCAGAACCAGCCGACGGGGATCAACAGGACCACCCCGATCAGGTAGCCGATCGTGGTGGCCAGCTCCGGTGGACGGAAGCCGCCGCCCAGTCTGACCAGGGCGATGACGCTCTGCAACAGGGTCACTGCCTCCACGAGGGCGGCGAAGAGCAGCTGGGCCCGGCCCGGCGGCTTGTCCGCCACCGCAGTGACCACCCCCCAGACCGCGGCCGCCGCCGCCAGGGCCATCACGGCGTACGCCAGGACCACGATCACTGCTGGTCGCATTTCGTCCGCACGTCGGCCCACGCTACCCGCCGGGCGACACTCCACCTGACAGACTGACGACGGCGGCGGACGAGGAGGCTGGGTTGCAGGTGGAGCGGGTGGCGCGGTTAGGTCGACGGCCGGGTCACCAGGACACGCGCGGCGCAATCCTGCGCGCAGCCCGACACGCCTTCGCCGACCGCGGCTTCGCGGGGACCTCGGTGCGGGCGATCGCGGCCGGCGCGGGGGTGGACCCGGCGCTGGTCCACCACTACTTCGTCAACAAGCAGCGGCTGTTCCTGGCCACCGTCGAGCTCCCGCCGGAGCTGTCGGAGCTCGTCGACCAGGTTGCCGCCGCCGGCCTGCCGGGACTCGGGGAGCGGGTCGTCGGGACGGTTCTGAGCCTGTGGGATTCCGACCTGCAGCCGGGTCTGGTCGCCGCACTGCGAACCGCGTTGAGTGAACCGGGAATGGCCCGCTCGCTCAGCGAGTTCCTCAGTCTCGAGGTGCTCAGCCGGGTGCTGCGGCCCGCTGGTCTGACCGAGCCGGAGGCGTCGCGGCGATCCGGACTGGTCGCGTCTCAACTGCTCGGTCTGATCACCGGACGATACCTTCTCCGGCTGCCCGCCCTGGTCGAGCGGCCGGCCGCGGAGCTGATCGCCGACATCGGACCGGCCCTGCAGCGCTACCTGGAACGACCGTGAGGATCGACGGGGTCGACGAACGCGGAGTGCTCCGGCTCAGCTCTGAGCTCACCCATGGCGGGGACCCGGACCTGGTCGTGTGGCAGCACGGATTCGTATCCGTCCGCCCCCTGGATGCCGTCCGGGACGCGGCCGGCGATCTGGTCCTGCGGCTGCTGGTCCGTCCCATCGCCGAGGATCCCGAACCGGTCCTGCCGTTTCCCGGACGAGACCCTGGCCTGGTCATCCCCGCCCGGGTTGTCCCGGAGGTCCGGCAGCGGTTCGCCGCGTACGCCGTCGTCCGTTCGGCCCGGGGCGTCCTGGCCACCGAGTACTCGGCCCGGACCGCGGTCCACAGCCGTTGGGGGATGCCCGGCGGCGGCCTGGACGACGGCGAGCAGCCAGCAGCCGCCGTGCTGCGCGAGGTGCACGAGGAGACCTCGCAGCGGGTGGTGCTCGGGGACCTGGTGCGGGTCCAGACCTCCCACTGGATCGGTCGCAGTCCACGGGACACGATCGAGGACTTCCACGCCGTACGCCTCATCTACCAGGCCGAGTGCCCGGACCCCAGCGAGCCGGTGGTGATCGACGAGGGGGGTACGACCGAGTCCGCCCGTTGGGTGCCGCAGTCGGGTTGGTCCGCACTGCCCTGGACGGAGAACTGGCGGTCGGTGCTCGCCGAGCTGCTGGCTGACGGCGCCTGGCCGACCACCGATCGGCCCCCTGGATGATCTTCACGGGTTGTCCGACACGCCGCCGCAGGGGCGGGTCGGAGCGACGCGTGAAGGTTTCTCGTGTTGCTCGGGTCAGTGGATGTCGCTCAGCAGGTCGGGGCGGGTGAGCACCCCGGTGGGCCGGCCGTCGTCCAGCACCAGCAGCGCGTCGCTGTCGACCAGAACCTCGACCGCTCTGGACACGGGCTCGGTGGCACCCAGCACCGGCAACGGGGGCTCCATCGCCAGGTCGACCGGGTCGGTGGGGCGTACGCGGTGGTGGAAGAGGGCATCCAGCAGCCCCCGCTCGCTGACGGAGCCGACCACCTCGGCCGCCATCACCGGCGGCTCCGCGCGGACCACCGGCATCTGGGAGACGCCGTACTCCCGCAGGATCGACACGGCCTCGGCGATGGTCTCGTTCGGGTGGGTGTGCACCAGCGAGGGGAGCTCACCCGACTTCTCCCGCAGCACATCGCCGACCACCCGCACCGAGTGCTCGGGACGCGGGGCGAACCCGTAACGGGCCAGCCAGGAATCGCTGAAGATCTTGGTCAGGTAGCCCCGACCGGAGTCTGGCAGCAGGACCACGACAACCGTGTCCGGGTCGTCGATCTCGGACGCCAGCCGGACCGCAGCCACGGTGGCCATCCCGCAGGACCCGCCGACCAGCAGCGCCTCCTCCCGGGCCAACCGACGGGTCATAGCGAAGGAGTCGCCGTCGGAGACCTCGATCACCCGGTCGCAGACTTCCGGGTCGTAGTTGGCCGGCCAGAAGTCCTCACCGACGCCCTCGACGAGGTAGGGCCGACCGGACCCGCCGGAGTAGACCGATCCGCTGGGGTCGGCACCGATGACCTGGACGCGACCCTCAGACACCTCCTTGAGGTAGCGGCCGGCACCGCTGATCGTGCCGCCGGTCCCCATTCCCGCCACGAAGTGGGTGACCCGACCCTCGGTCTGCCGCCAGATCTCGGGCCCGGTGGTCTCGTAGTGGCTGAGCGGGTTGTTCGGGTTGGAATACTGGTCGGGCTTCCAGGCCCCCTCGATCTCGCGGACCAGCCGGTCGGAGGTGGAGTAGTAGGAGTCCGGATGGTCCGGGTCGACCGCGGTCGGGCAGACCACCACCTGCGCCCCGTACGCCGCCAGCACGTTCCGCTTGTCCTCGCTCACCTTGTCGGGACAGACGAAGACGCAGGAGTAGCCCTTGGCCTGGGCCACGATCGCCAGGCCGACCCCGGTGTTCCCGCTCGTCGGCTCCACGATCGTCCCGCCGGGGAGCAGCAGCCCGTCCCGCTCGGCCGCCTCGACCATCTTGACCGCGATCCGGTCCTTCACCGAGCCACCAGGGTTCAGGTATTCCACCTTGGCCAGGACCAACGGCCGCACGTCTGCGGTGACCTTCGACAACTTCACCAGGGGGGTGTTACCGACCAGATCCATCAACGACTCGACGTAATCCACACGTGCACTTTACGGCTCCGTCGGCCGGGGACGGCAAAACCGCCGGCCCCCGCGGAGGGGGACGGCGGTTCTGTGGCTATCGGTCGATCACCTACGGATGTAGGAGATCAGCCGCAGCATCTCGATGTAGAGCCAGACCATGGTCACGGTCAGACCGAACGCACCGCGCCAGGACTCCTTCGCCGGGGCGCCCTGCTGGACACCCTTCTCGATGTAGTCGAAGTCCAGGATCAGGTTGAACACGGCCAGCACGATCGCGATGGCCGAGATACCGATCGCCAGCGGACTGACCGGGCCGACGATGCCGCCCCGGAGACCGGCGGAACCGGTGACCAGGCTGAACACGAAGTTGACCAGCATCAGTGCCGCGAATGCGACGGTGGAGATGACGACCACCTTGGTGAACTTGGCCGTCACCCGGATGTTGAAGAACTTGTACGCCGCCAGGGTGGCCCCGGCCGCGAAGAAGGTAGCCACCACCGCCTGCGCGACGATCCCGGGGTAATAGCTCTCGAAGACCTTGCTGATCATGCCGATGAAGATGCCCTCGACCGCGGCGTAGAACAGCACCAGCCCCGGGCTGATCGCCCGTCGGAACGAGACGATCAAGACGGCGACGAAGCCGACCAGACCGGACAGGATCAGCGCCGGGAGGTAGAGACTCGTGGGGACCAGGTTCCAGGCAGCAGCAGCGGTGAGGGCCAGCACACCCATCGTGACGGCGGTCTTGGTGACCACATCGTCGAAGGTCATCCGGTCGTCGCTGGTCCGGGTCGGCGTGTTGCCGGGGCCCGAGCCGTACGGGTTCTGGTAGGGGTTCTGACCGTACTGCGGTGCTGCGGGTGTGAACGCGTCCCTCTTGGACAGGATCGGGTTCGAACTGCGCAACATAGATATGTCCTCCTGCTCACGTGCGCCTGAGGCGGCGCCCTGGATTCAGTCTACTCAACGAGAGACGGGTCGGCCTTGTTCCCCGCTTGGAAACGGCTGAGAAGAGGCTGGTCCCGGTCGCGAACCGTGCCCCCGATGGGACTCGAACCCATACTGGAGCGGGTTTAAGCCGCCTGCCTCTGCCGTTGGGCTACGGGGGCCCGTACGTCGGATGATCTTATGCCTGTCACGTGTGCACCCACAGCCTGACCGAGGTGGTCAGCGGGAGGGTGTCGGGCCCGGCGTGGGTTCGGTGCCACTCAACCTCGCCCGGGTGGTGGCGGGCAGCAGGGCCAGGTCCCCGGTGTCGATCCGGTCATCGATCACCACCGAGGCGTCGGGCAGGAAGTGCGTCGGCTGGACGCCGGTGACCAGCCCGGTCGCGTCGTCGAGGAAGTAGAAGTAGACGTCGGCACTGATCAGTGGCGGTGAGAACGGTGTGCTGAACGAGGTGATGGTCGGCTGCTTGACCCCGCCGGCGGTCCCCTGCTGCATCCCGACCGTCCACGACCCGTCCTCGTGCGCGATCACCGTCGGCCCGGCCTCGGAGTGGAAGTGGCCCCAGAGCACCAGGTGCGTCGGCGGGTCGGGGGTGTTCATGATGACCACCGAGGCAGCGGGCTGGTGCACCAGGATCACGTCGGTCCGCCGGCCCCGGGCCGCGTCGACCATCCGCTGGCCCAGCTGTTCCTCGGTCTCGGGCCGGTCCAGGGTCCGCTCGACGCTGAAGGGGATGTTGTGCTCCGGGTCGTCGTCGCCGAGGACGTTGAGGTCACCGACGGCGACCACCGAACCGTCCAGGACGGTCATCCCGTACGTCCGCATCTGCTCCTCGGTGACGTCGGAGTCATGGTTGCCCGAGGCCACCGTGAGCGGCGGCCCACTGGGGATGGCGGCCTCCCTCCGGATGCAGCTCCGTTCCACGGCCGTGCCGTTGACCGTGTCGTCGCCCGAGCTCAGCACCACCGACGGCATGGTGACGCGTTCCAGCCGGGTGATCAGCTCAGTCGTGGCCTGGTTGCAGTGCAGGTCGCTGAACCCCATGATCATGGACTCGCCCAGCCGGGGTTGGGGGCGCCGGTCGAGCTGCAACGAAAGGTTGGCGGTGGCCGACTCGACGTAGTTGTCCACCACCCGCTGCTGCCGCTCGCTGAGCAGGGTGACGCCCTTGATTCCACGATCAAGCAGGTCCGCCAGCACGACGCTGTCCACGGTGATCTGGCCGATCCGCTGACTCACGACGCTGCTGAGCGGGATCCGTCGACCCGTCGGTACCTGCGGGACCAGGATCGAGCCTACGACCAGAGCGACCACGGTGAGGTAGACGGCCGCCATCCGTCGACGGGTGAGGGTCCTGGCCACCCGGGGCGCCAGCAGCCGACCGCGCAGCCCCCAGACCGCGAAGGCCAGCAGCAGCACCACCTCGGCCTTCGCGCCCTCGACCACCGCGTCCTGGACCAGCCGGTCGGCGATGGCCCCGACCACCTCGGCCGGGTCGGTATAGAGCGTGGTGTAGGCCGCCAGGGTCCGCTCCGAGAACAGCGAGGAGACAGTATCGGCCGCCGTCCCGACACTCCCGACGGTGATCTCTGCGCCCACCGGGGCCGCGGGGCTGGGTAGGTAGGCATTGCCGATCGGGCCCAGGTCGATCCGCACCTCCCCGCTGTAGTTGCTGGCGAAGCCGACCTGGTGCGGCCCGAGATAGTCATCGATGCCGGCATGGCCGATACCCCAGGCAGCGGCGAACGGGGCGGCGGCCAGCGCCGCCAGCACCGTGACCAGCAGGGCCCGTCCGACTCCCAGCAACCGGTCACGTCGAGAACTGACGCGACGTGGCCGATCCCGCGGACGTGGCCGATCCCGCGGGAGCGAACGCCGAATCCCTTCGCCCGGATCGCTCATCAGGGCACCGACTTTACCCGGGTCAGCTGACGGCGGTGTTCGGACCGAGATAGACCTTGCGGGCGTACAGAGCGTGCGCCCCCGCCACCCGGTCCAGGAACAACATCCCGGCGCAGTGGTCGATCTCGTGCTGCAGCGCCCGGGCCTCGAAGGCGTCGGTCTCGATCTCGACCCGCTCCCCGGTGACCGGCAGCTGACCGCGTACGGTCACTCGGCTCGCCCGTTTCACGTCCCCGGTGAGGTCGGGGACCGACATGCACCCCTCGCGGGCCTTCTCGTTGCGGCTCGCCTGCACCACCTCGGCGTTCACCAGCACGATCAGGCCGTGCGCGGTCCGGGTTTTCGGGTGGGCCGAGACGTCGACGCAGAAGGCCCGCGCGGCCACGCCGACCTGGGGGGCAGCCAGGCCGACGCAGCCCGGGGACACCCGCATGGTCGCCACCAGGTCGGCGGCGAGCTGGACGACGTCGGCGGCAGTGGGATCGATGGTCGGGCCGCGGGTCGAGAGCACGGGGTGTGGCGCTCGTACAACCTCCAGCACCCGCCCGTCAGGCAGGGCGGGCAGCGTGAAGCTCACAGCTCGTCGCGCTCCAGCGGACGGACCACGGTGTCGACCCCGAGCTGGAGCGAGACCCGGCCCAGCTCAGTCCGGAACACCGCCACGTCGACCGCCGCCGGCAGGTCGACCTCGGCCGCGAGCACGTACAGCTCGCCCGCCAGCCGGGTGGTCAGGTCGGTGATGTTGCCGTCGACGGCAGCGATGACCCGGGCCAGCTCAGCCACGATGCCCAGTCGGTCGGCACCGTGCACCGTGACCAGGTAGGTCTCGCCCATCGGCGTCGGGCTGGGCTCGTCGGGCAACGCGCGTACGGACACGGTGAGGGACTCCTCGACCAGCGGGGCCAGCGCCGCTTCCACCTCGCCCACCGAGCCGTCGCCGACGCAGATCAGCGTCATGGCGAAGTGGCCGCGCAGCAACGTCATGGAGGAGTCCTCCAGGTTCATCCCGGAACATGACAGCACCTCCGCGGTCTGCGCGATGATGCCCGGCCGGTCAGGACCGACGACGGTGATAGCGAGAGATGTCACCGCGGCATTCTGCCAGTCTCAACGCTGCAAGAGCTCCAGAGCGATGCCGTCAAGGATGTCGGACTCGCTGACGATCAGTTCCCGGACCGACATCCGGGCGGCGACCCGGTCGGCGATCAAGGCCCCGGCGGTGATCACGTCGGCCCGGCCGGGATGCATCGACGGCAGCTCCCGGATCTGGGCCACGGTCATCGAGGACAGCCGGTCGAGCATCTCGGCGATGGCGGCGACACCCAGAGCGGCGCCATGCACCTGCTCGCGGTCGTAGCGCTCGAGACCGAGCAGGACCCCGGCCAGGGTGGTCGCCGTACCGGCCACCCCGATCCAGGTCCCCACCGCCGCGAAGTCGACCCCGGCCTGATCGAGCAGCCCGTCGATGTAGGCGGTAGCCGCTGCGATGTCGTCGGCGGCAGGGGGGTTGACCTTCAGGAAGCGTTCGGTGAGGCGTACGGAGCCAATGTCCAGCGAGATGGCCGAGCGCAGCTCCCCGGTCGCGCCGCCCACGATCAGCTCGGTCGACCCGCCGCCGATGTCCATCACCAGCACCGGCTCGGCTTCGGGGCGGACCCGGCTCAGCGCACCGGTGAAGGACAGCTGAGCCTCGGTGTCGCCGGTGATGACGTCAGGCACGACACCGAGCCGAGCCTCGATCCCGTCGAAGAACTCCTGCCGGTTACGGGCGTCCCGGGCGGCCGAGGTGGCGACGAAGTGGATGCGGTCGGCGCCGACCCCGGCGGCGGTAACCAGCCTGGCGTGCTCATCGGTCGCGGCGAAGGTTCGGCGCAACGCGTCAGGATGGAACTCCCCCGTGGCGTCGACACCCTGACCGAGGCGGACGATCTCGGTCCGTCGGACCAGCTCCACCAGCTCGCCGCCCGGACCGGACTCGCCGACCAGCAACCGGATGGAGTTCGTGCCACAGTCGATGGCGGCCACCCGGAGTGTCATCGGGCCTCCGCCAGGCAGGGTCGCGCCCAGAAGGCGCCGATCGCCTCGACCGTCTCGTCGCCCAGGGGGTTGACCCCGGGGCCGGCGGCCAGCGCGTGGGCCGCCAGCGCGTGCAGGCACTTCACCCGGGTCGGCATCCCGCCGGCACTCACGTCCGCGATCTCGGGCACCTCACCGAGCCGCGCCCGGTCGGCCAGGTAGGCCTGGTGGGCGCGGCGATAGCTCTGCGCCAGCTGGTCGTCGGAGGCCAGCCGCTCGGCCATGTCCGCCATCACGCCCTGGGACTCGCACGTCGAGCAGGCGGCGCTCGCCCGCGGACAGGTGAGGTAGTAGGTGGTCGGGAATGGGGTCCCGTCTCCCAGCCGTGGCTCCGTGGCTACCACCGCTGGTTTGCCGCAGGGGCAACGGTAGGCGACGCCGGCCACGCCGCGGGGCGGTCGTTGCAACTGGGCTGTGATCAACGCCTCGTCGGTCACGGTCATGGGTTCGAGCATGCGAACATCTTGTCAGGATCCGTCCTGCCGGTTGTCAGAGTCGCCGTCCGGGCTGGTTGGCCCCAGCCGCGGTAACAGCGGGGATGTCAGTAGGGGTTCCTAGACTGTGCCGGTGCCCACCTCGACCCCCCGGCGTTCGCTGGTCCCGGTCGCCGCCAGCGCCCTGCTGGCGGCGGTCGTCGCCGTAGGCCTGCTGGCCGGCCGCGGCGAGCTGGCCCCGGTGGCCGGCGGTCTCTTCGACCCGGGCGCCACGGTGCGCTACGGGCTGCCGGCGGCTCGGGCCGTGCACGACGTCGCTGCTGCCATCTCGATCGGGCTGCTCGTGCTGGCAACCTGGTGCGTCGCCCCCGAGACCCGCTCGAGCGGGCCCGGCCCCGGCCCGGCGAAGCAGGGCCTCGGCGTCACGCGGCAGGCGATGGTGTCGATGACGGTCGGCGCGGTCACCGTCTGGCTGGTCGCGGCCGTGGTCGTCCTGCTGCTGACGGCGGCGGACGTCTCCGGCTTCCGGCTCACCGATCCCGGCTTCACCAGCGTGGTTGTCTCGTTCGTCACCCAGATCGATCTCGGCCGGGCACTGGGGATCAGCGCCGTCCTGGCGGCGTTGGTGCTGAACCTGGCCCTGATGGCCACCCGGGTGACGACCCTGGCCTGGGCCGCGGTGCTGGCGCTGACCGCCGTTCTTCCCCTCGCCCTGGCCGGCCACGCGGCCGGCACGACCAACCACATGAACTCGGTCGACAGCCTGGCCATGCACCTGGTGGGGGTGACGGTGTGGGTCGGCGGGCTTGCGGCTCTGCTGCTGATGTCGGGTCGCCTCGGGGCGCAGCGGACCACGGTGATCGCCCGCTACTCGACCTTGGCTGGCTGGTGCTTCTTGCTGGTCGCGGTCTCAGGCCTGCTCAACGCCGGTCTCCGGCTCGGGTCGCCGGCGGCGCTCGCGACCTCGTACGGGTTGCTGGTCATCGGCAAAGCCGTCGCCCTCGGTCTGCTGGGATTGGCCGGCCTGCTGCACCGCCGGGTCACGATCGGTGGGTTGACGGCCCGGCCCAGGCTGTTCGTGCGGCTCGCGGTGGTCGAAGTCCTCGTGATGGGTGCCACCATGGGTCTGGCCGTGGCCCTGTCGCGCTCGACGCCACCCACCGCGGAGACCACGCTGGACCCGGCGTCGGTCCTGCTCGGCTTCCCCGCTCCGCCGCCCCTGACCGTCGGTCGCTATCTCACCGCCTTCTATCCCGAAGCGCTCTGGCTGGCCGTGGTCTGTGTGATCGCCGGGTTGTACGCCGCCGGCGTGGTACGCCTGCGCCGCCGCGGTGATCGCTGGCCGGTGAACCGGCTGTTGTTCTGGCTGGCCGGCTGTCTGCTGCTGGCGTACGTCACCAACGGCGGTCCGGCGGTCTACAGCCGGATCCACTTCAGCACGCACATGATCCAGCACATGACCCTGATGGTTGCTGTGCCGCTGCTGCTGGTCTTCGGGGCGCCGGTGACGCTGGCCATGCGGGCGTTGAAGGCGCGCACGGACGGCAGCTTCGGACCGCGGGAGATGCTGCTGGCGCTGGTCCACGCTCGGGTCCTGACGGTCATCGGCCATCCGGTGGTGGCGGCGCTGCTGTTCACCGGCAGTCTGACCGTCTTCTACTACTCCGGGCTGTTCGAGCTGGCCATGTTCACTCACACCGGGCACGTCCTGATGACCGCACACTTCCTGCTCAGCGGCTATCTGTTCGTCTGGTCGCTGGTCGGTATCGACCCCGGACCTACCCGGCCGCCGTATGCGTTCCGTCTCGTGCTGCTGCTGATGACACTGGGTTTCCACGCCTTCTTCGGCATCTCGCTGATGGCCTCGAACACCGTCCTGGCGCCCGACTGGTGGCACGCTCTGGGTCAGACCGACGACGCGGCCCTGATCGCCGACCAACAGAACGGCGGAGCCATCGCCTGGGCCGCCGGCGACATCCCGTCGCTGCTGCTCGGGCTCGCGCTGCTGTTCAGCTGGGTCCGCAGCGACGCCCAGGAGACCAAGCGTCTGGACCGCCGAGCTGACCGGGACGGGGATGCGGAGCTGCGCCAGTACAACGAGCGGCTGCAGGCGATGGGCCGGCGGCAGGGTCGCTCGTGACGGCGGCTCCGGTCCGCGGCGGGGCCCGTGCCGGGCGTACGGTCGTCCTGGGCGGCTCGTCGCTGGTCCTCGCGGCCGGTGCACACCTCGTGGGTGGCGCTGAGCTGCCCTCGGCCACCGTCCTGAGCGTGGTCGGACTCGTCGTGGGTCTGGTCGCCGTGACCTTGACGGCGCGCCGGTGCAGGTTGCCCGTCCTGCTCGCCGTGCTGGGCGTCGAGCAGGTGCTGCTGCACGAGGCCTTCGGCGCTTCCGCCTCCGTGGCTTCCGCCTGCGGGACCGGTTCACCCGGACACCACCCAATGGCCGCCGCATGCTGGTCAACCCACATGACGACGGGCGCGATGGAGCCGATGGGCTGGTCCATGCTCCTGGGTCACGCCATCGCGACCCTGCTCACCGCCTGGTTGCTGGCTCGCGGCGAGGCGTGGTGCTGGCGAGTTGTGGACCAGGTCGTCCGGGCGGCCTCCGCCGCCCCGACCCCGTGGCCGAGCGCCCGTGCCCGAGTTCACACCACGTCGTTCACCGCACCTCACCACGGCCTTCCGCGCCCTCACATTCCTCAGCCCCCCGTGCCAGGCTCGGCCCTCCGTAGGCGCTGTGCCGCCGCCCTGCGGAGTCGTCCGACTGGACCCACTCGTACGAACGGAACCTCGACCATGCCATTCACCCCCGCATCAGCCACCACCGCATCAGCCACCACCAACCGCCGACTGTGTCCGCGGTTGCTCACCACCGCTGCGCTGGCCGCGGTCCTCGCTGTGGCCAGCCCCCCCGCCCAGGCTCACGTGACCGCTCGCGCAGACAGCACCATCGCCGGATCGTTCAGCGCCGTCACCTTCAGGGTGCCGAACGAGTCCGACCAGGCCTCGACCGTGCGGGTCTCGGTCGAGCTCCCCCAACAGACGCCGCTGCTGTACGTCAGCAGCAAACCCGTGCCCGGTTGGCAGGTCGTGGCCACCGAAGAGCCGCTGCCCGAACCGGTGGAGGCGTCCGGCACCACCATCACCAAGGCGGTGCGCACCGTCACCTGGTCCGCCGACCCCAAGAGCGGCATCGGTCCGGGTGAGTATCAGGAGTTCTCCCTCTCGGTCGGGCCGCTACCCGCCGCCGGGACGCTGCTGCTGCCGGTTCAGCAGACCTACTCCGACGGCGAGGTCGCCCGCTGGGACCAGCCCACTCCCGAAGGCGGCGACGAGCCGGAGCACCCCGCGCCGGTGCTCGTGGTCACGGCTGCCCCCGCTGCGCAGGGGAGCGGTCCGGTACCCTCCGCCACCTCGGCTGCGAGCCAGGTCGGCGGCTCGGACGGCACGGCCCGCGGGCTGGCCGGTGGGGCGTTCGGGCTCGCCCTGGCCGCCCTGCTGGTCGCCATCGTCGGTTACCGAGGCCGAGCAGGCAGCACCCCGTGATCGCATCCCGCTGCCTGCCGGTCGCCCTTGCCGCGGTGGTCCTGCTGGTGGTGGGCGCACCCTTCGCGGTTGCCCACAACGCTTTGCGCTCCACCAACCCGGCGCAGAGCGAGACGGTGCCGCGTACGCCGGCTGAGGTGGTGCTGACCTTCGACGAACCCGCTATCGCCATGGGCACGCAGGTCGTGGTCACCGGCCCCTCGGGACCGGTTCAGCAGGGGCCACCCCGGCTCGTCGACGAAACCGTCAGCCAGACTCTGCGGCCGGGTGCCCCCGCCGGCACCTACACCGTGGTGTGGCGGGTGACCTCGAGCGACGGCCACCCGATCTCGGACTCGTTCACCTTCAGGTCCGAAGCCGTGGGCGCGGGCGTTCCCCCCGTGGCCGCGCCCACACCTACCCCGGCGGGCCCGGTGGCGCCGGGGTCCGCCCCCGCAGCACCCTGGGTGTGGTGGGTGGGCGCGGCTGCCGTGCTGCTGGCTGCCGCCGCGGTCCTCGGGTGGGTCCGGAGGCGGCCAGTAGGGTGACCGGCATGAGCGGCGTCGCAGTCATGGGCAGCATCAGCGCGGACCTCACCGTTTTCGGCTCGCCCCTCCCCCGCCCCGGGGAGACCGTGATCGCGGACAGCTTCTCGATGGTGCTCGGCGGCAAGGGGGCGAACCAGGCTCTGGCGGCCGCCCGGGCGGGGGCAGACGTGTTCATGATCGGCGCGGTTGGGGATGACCTGTTCCGCGAGCTGACCCTGTCCACGCTGGCGGCCGAGGGTATCGACGTCTCCGCGGTGGAGACCACCGACGGGCACACCGGCATCGCCCACATCCGGGTCGACTCCACCACCGGTCAGAACGACATCGCCATCGTGCCGAACGCGAACCACGAGATCACTCCGGACCGCGCCGCCCAGGCGTTACGGGACCTGGCGGGACGGGTCTCCGTCGTTCTCGTCCAGCTCGAGACCCCGCTGCCCACCGTGCTCCGGGTAGCCCAGGCCTGCCGCGAGCTCGGACTGATCCTGGTGCTCGACCCGGCCCCGGCGGCCGAGCTGCCGGTCGAGGTGTGGCAGGGGGTGCGCGTGGTGACCCCGAACGAGACCGAGGCCGAGGCGCTGACCGGTGTGGTGGTGAGTGACCGGGATAGCGCCCAGCAGTCCGCCCAGTGGTTCCTGGACCGCGGGGTCGAGACGGTGGTGATCACCCGGGGTGCGGACGGGGTGGTGGTGGCGCGGGCGGACGAGGTGCAGGAGATCCCCACCTTCTCCGTCGACGCCATCGACAGCACGGCCGCCGGGGACGCCTTCGCCGGGTCGCTGGGCGCGAGCCTGGCGCGGGGTGAGGAGTGGACCGCCGCCGTACGCCGTGCCATCGCTGCCGGGGCCCTGGCCACGACCGTACGGGGAGCCAGTCCAAGTCTGCCCACCGCGGCCCAGGTCGATCAGTTCTTGGCCGAGCGCTAGTGGTGCGGCGCCTGCGTGCGTGAGCGCGTCGCCGTCGGACTTTACGCGGTCATTGTGCGCTTTACCCGGGATACTTCCTGGGTCAAGCGAGCAATTCGCAGGTTTACCTGCGATCCCGACAGGCAGCACCCGGGGTTCAGACTCAGCGCTTGGGCAAGGTGTCGATAGTGATTGGCTTGTCCTGCTGAGGGGTGCCCTCGACCGGTGCCGGTGCGTCCGCCGCCTCGACCGAGCCCCACATCTTGGCCCACCAGGCGTCCTTGGTCTGGTCCGCGGTCGCGGTCTCGGACTGGATCTCCGACCCGCCACCGAGCGGCTTGCCGTCAGCTCCGACCACCTTGAACCCGGTCTCACCCGGTACGACCCAGCCGAGCCGCTCCCGGGCCTGGGTACGCACGTAGGCGGGGTCGTCCCAGCGGGCCAGATCGTCCTGCAGGGTGGTGATCGCCTGCTGCCGCTGGGCGATCTCGGCTCTGGTCGACGAGATCTCATGAGCCTGCGCGAAGTAGATCCGCAACGACGACGCGTACGAGATGGTCAGGATCAGCAGCACCACGGCCAGAGCGATGGCGCGGGCCGTCAGGCTCGGCCGCCGGACGACCGCGTCCGGAGTCGAAACAGGACTCGGGTCAACCGCCGAGCTTCGTACCGGGGCAGAGCGGGAACCCACCGGTCGGCCGGTGCTGCGGGCGCGGGACTTCCCCCGCCCAGGACCAGCACCTGGGCGAGAGGTCGTCCGTGAACCAGTAGGCATCTGGGCGTCCCTACTTGACCGTGTACCTCGGGAAGGCTGACGCCCCGGCGTACCGCGCGGCGTCGTCGAGATCCTCCTCGATCCGCAACAGCTGGTTGTACTTGGCCACCCGATCCGTGCGCGCCGGGGCGCCGGACTTGATCTGGCCGCAGTTGGTGGCCACGGCCAGGTCGGCGATGGTGGTGTCCTCGGTCTCACCCGAACGGTGGCTCATCATGCACCTGAACCCCGCGCGGTGGGCGAGGTCGACGGCATCCAAGGTCTCGGTCAGCGAACCGATCTGGTTGACCTTGACCAGCAGGGCATTGGCGGCCTTCTCGTCGATGCCGCGTTGCAGTCGGGTGACGTTGGTGACGAACAGGTCGTCGCCCACCACCTGGACCCGGTCACCGACCCGGGCCATCAACGCGGCCCAGCCGGCCCAGTCGTCCTCGGCCAACGGGTCCTCGAGGGAGACGATCGGGAAGTCGGTGATCCACTGCTCGAAGATCGCGGTCATCTCGTCAGCGGACTTGACGCCGCCCTCCCAGGTGTAGACCCCTCCTGAGCCTGTCGAAGGATCGAAGAACTCACTGCTGGCCACGTCCAGCGCCAAGGCGATGTCGGTGCCGAGCTTGAGCCCGGTCAGCTCGACCGCGGTGGAGATCAGCTCCAAGGCGGCGACGTTGGCCGGCAGGTTGGGGGCGAAGCCGCCCTCGTCGCCGAGGCCGGTGGACAGGCCCTGCTTCTTCAGCACCGACTTGAGTGCGTGGTAAACCGACGCGCCCTGCTCGAGGGCGTCCCGGAAGGTGGGTGCCCCGATCGGGGCGACCATGAACTCCTGCACGTCCACGTCGGAGTCGGCATGCGAGCCACCGTTGACGATGTTCATCATCGGCACCGGCAGGGTATGGGCGTTCGGGCCGCCCACGTAGCGGTAGAGCGGCAGGTCCGCCGAGTTCGCGGCGGCGTGCGCCACGGCCAGGGATACGCCCAGGATGGCGTTGGCTCCGAGCTTCGCCTTGTTGTCCGTGCCGTCGAGGTCGAGCATCGCCTGGTCGACCAGCCGCTGCTCGCTGGCCTCGTAGCCGATCAGTTCCGGTCCGATCTGGTCGATGACCCCCAGGACAGCCTTGCTGACGCCCTTGCCGCCGTAGCGGGCTTCACCGTCACGCAGCTCGACGGCCTCGAACGCGCCGGTCGAGGCGCCCGACGGGACGGCTGCGCGACCCTCGGACCCGTCGTCGAGGATGACCTCGACCTCCACGGTGGGGTTGCCGCGCGAATCCAGGATTTCGCGTGCTCCGATGAACTCGATACTCGCCACGAGTGCTGCCTTTCGGTGTTGCCTCGATCCGGCGGCGGTTGGGTGAGGCCGCCGGACACAAGAACCTGTTGGTGTCTGCAGCCTATCGGCGCCGCTGGCCGCCGCCGTGAACCCCGGCGGTGCGCCCCGTGAATTCTGGTGCTCGGGCTGGTCCTTCGGATGTGGGTCCGGGCGGGGCCCCCTACGCGTACGTCTTCAGACACACACCCGCAAACGGCCGGAGTGGACCAGGTCAGGAACCCTTGCGGCTGCCCCGGGCGTACGCGATGTTGACGCCGACGATGCCCGCCCAGGCGACCAGCACCCCGCCCAGACCGGGCTCGGAGCTGGCCGCGATGGCGGTGATGGGTATTCCCGCCCCGAGGGAGATGATCCCGAGGACGAACCTCTGCGTGCGGGTGGACCGATCCGCCTCGAGCTCCTCCTTGGACGCCTCGGACCCAACCCGCAGCTCCGCTGTCCGGATGGCCACCAACTGCTCGATCCGGTCGGCCAGACCAGCTGCGATCTCAGCGTCGTACGCCGGACCCAGCTCGGCCCGGGTGGCCAGGGACGCATCGACGTCGCGACGTAGCTCCCGCGAAGAATCCGACATGGCGGCAGCCTAGCCGGACTCCGCCGCACGCACCCGGGTCTCGAGCCGGCGTACGGCGGCCCGGGTGGCCTGCTCGGCGTCGACCCCGCTGGCCTGGGCCCGGGAGACCAGGGTCAGCATCTGCTCGCCGATCTCCTTAGCCGTGA
>JAABUN010002645.1_pt1 | contig 30816 bp, 24 predicted proteins | sample 5559311 | NCBI WGS metagenome assembly JAABUN01 (sample SAMN10711877, study PRJNA513370) | rock metagenome | isolation source: Antarctica rocks | place: Antarctica: Victoria Land, Siegfried Peak sud | reverse complement strand
AATATTTTTACTTACGAAATCCTCAGCGGTCATTGCAGTGTTTGTATCATTGGTGTTACCGGTTTTCATGGTAGATGACGAATCTCCCATTCTCGTACCGGTATTGCCTGTATCCATAGAGCCACTTGATGAGGATGTATTATTAGATGTACCATTAGTTGTACTGTCAGTATTTTCAGTGGTAGTACTTCCATTATTGCATCCAATTGCCATTATCAACGATGTTGCAACCAACAATTGGGGCAAATAAATCTTAAGCTTTTTCATAAAAATCTTTTAAGTTTTAAAATAAATACATTGAAATATTTATTATAGATAGAAATGTATAAAAAACGTTCCCTGATTTTGTGTTAATTGTAAAAATGAAATGGAAGTAGTTTCTTGAACAAGTAAGGAAAATACAATTTAATAGCATTAATTATAAGAGAAAAGAGGAATTTTAAAAAAATAATTGAAAAATACTGGATTGCCCTTTAAATCCCAATAGTCCTTTTTTTGAAGGCAATAAAAAAAGAGGCAGCTTTATAAGACCACCTCTTATTAAAATACATTAGCTACTGCAAAGATTTAGTGTCCACCGCCAGGACGTGTCGAAGTTCCGCTACCGCTACCACTGGTACCTGTACCACTTCCGCTGCCACTGGTACCTGTACCTGTACCGCTTCCGCTATGTGTACCTGATCCTGATCCTGTACCGCCAGAACCACTTCCACTATGTGTACCAGAGCCAGAGCCGGTGCCACCAGAACCACTTCCACTATGTGTACCAGTGCCAGAGCCTGTGCCACCAGAACCCCTTCCACTATGTGTATCAGAGCCGGAACCTGTGCCACCTGAGCCAGAACCAGAACCTGTACCTCTTGTACCAGTACCACCCGAACCAGAACCCATTCCAGAGCCGGAACCTGTATTACCAGAACCAGTTCCGCCTGAACCAGAAGTTCCTGTTCCACTCGAACCAGAACCTGACCCAGAAGTTCCTGTTCCACCCGAACCAGAACCCATTCCAGAGCCGGAACCTGTATTACCAGAACCAGTTCCGCCTGAACCAGAAGTTCCTGTTCCACTCGAACCAGAACCTGAACCAGAAGTTCCTGTTCCACTTGAACCAGAACCAGAAGTTCCTGTTCCAGTTCCTGTTCCGCTACCTGAACCTGAGGCATTCATGTTCGAAGTATCCGATGATGTACCACTTGTAGATCCATTAGTTCCTCCACTGTTCATACTTTCGCCTGAAGTACTGCTACTTGTAGAATCAGAGGTACTGCTGCTCTCACCCGAATTGCAGGCAACAGCTAATAATAAAGCACTTCCAAAAATGATTTTCTTCATTGTTTTGTTTTTTAGTTTTTATTAATTATATGACAGCTTGTGATGCAAAAGATATACTTATTCAATTTTCTTGCCATGTAACTTACAGGATAAGTGTTTGCTAAAAAGAGCTGGATAATAGAAACCTGAAAAATTTATTAGTGGGTAAATTTTGCTACTATACGTTCGATTACACCCTGTTTTGTTAACGTATGGAATTAAAGAAACCGAATTGCCTTGTTGCTTATTCAGCCTTTTAACTTTTCTATTTTAATCAGGATAATTAAGAAGAAAATGTAAAAATACTTTTTCTGTAAGCTTTCTTTTGAGGGTTGCTTCTATATTAACCTTTAAATGTTTAACCCAAGATATTAAGAAGAAACAATAGCCTTATTCCAAACTTTAGTTCTTATCATTATATCTCCTGTTGTGCCCTTCAATACCTCGTCTGGTATATTTTTTATTGCTTTCTCCTATTAAAAATATATTTATGCCAAAAGATAAAACAACTAAGGGAAAAGATGCAGATGGAGTATTTCATCCCGGAAAAGGCAAGCCTTCGGGTATAAATAAAGAAGAAGGTTTAGGATTACAGTCAACCGAGCCGGAGAAAATGGATGAATACTTAGAGGTGACCGAAAAGTACACAGCAGGTGAAGATAAGTTAGCAGAACATGTGCCAATGCGTCATCGTAACAGAAACACCTCTAAAGGCGAAGACACTTATAAAGGAAAAGAAAACAAGGAAGAAAGCAATAAAAGCAAAAACGAAACTTTTACTGAAGAACGTACCGCTACTATTGCTGAAGAACTTCCGGGAATGCTAACGAAAGATACATTTTCAGAACTGGCAAATTATAGGGCTGATTGCTGTGTATCGCTTTTTATAACTACCCACGCATCTGGTGTTGAGGTGAATGAGCATTACGATCCGATCGTTTTTAAAAATGCTTTACAAGGTATTTCGAAACGACTGAAAGAAAAAGGATATGACCAGACTTTTATTGAGCCCCTGCTTAAACCTGGGTACGAACTAATTCGTGATGATGCTTTTTGGTCAAAGCTGTCATCCGGTTTAGCGGTCTTTATTGCTGAAGGGTTTTTTAAGTATATTAAAATGCCTGTTGCATCCACAGAAGAGTTAGTGATTGAACCCACCTTTTATGTTACGCCGCTTATACCTATAATGACGAGTAAGGAATATTTTTATCTGCTGGCTATAAGTAAACAATCTATAAAGTTGTTTAAGGCAGACGCTTTTGGAATGGAGTATATTCCTGTTAAAGTTCCGCAAAGTATCGAGGAAGTTAAAAGGCTATCAGATATGGATGCAACAACATTCAGGTCGGGAAGTACGGGACCAAGAGCGCCGAAATATTCACAGGAAGGAGCATATCATGGAATAGGAGGAGGAAATCCTGAGGATAAAGATAATACTGCTGTTTACTTTGAAGCAGTAGATGATATTTTATTTAAAGAAATATTCAACAAGGAAAATGCACCCCTGGTACTTGCGGGTGTAGAATACCTGATACCAATTTATAAATCGGTGTGCGATTATCATAATGTATGGGAACAGGCGCTAACCGGCAACCGCGACCGCCAGGAAACGGCAACTTTATACCAGGAAGCAAAAGAGTTGATGCAACCCTATTTTAAGCAGAAGCTTACCAAAGCATTGGAGAACTTCGGAAATAAATCGGCTACTGAACTTACCTCTTCAATAGCTGCAGATGTAATTCCTGCTGCTTATTACGCGCGTGTATCTCATTTATTTGTTTGCAAAGGCGAGCACATTTGGGGAACTTTTGATGAAATGACAAGCGAGCTTCAATTTCATGATTCGCCAAATACAGATGGCGAAGACATGATAGACAATGCTGTTGTAAAAACTCTTGCCACCGGTGGAGAAGTATTTCTTCTAGATAAAGAGCAAATGCCTGCACCAAGCCAAATAGCTGCATTGCTCAGGTATTAACATCATTAGTTATTTAATAAAAAACTCAGTGTTATATTTTGCTAAGTTTTTTTATTCATGCTTCTTTTACAGCTCTTGGGGGATGAACAACCAATTAATAGAAAAGTTTTTTATAAAAGTTCTTTCTCATACATTCAATATTATCCTATTTTAAATTTGCAACAGCAGATAAAATTTTACAGTAACCCTTCAATATAATAACAAGCCATCTTTCAACACAATAAAGTAAGCATTATGAATACAGCATTACAAGGTTCCATTTTTCAGGTTGATAAAGAAACACCTTGGGAGAATACAGCACCAGGAGTGCAACGACAATTATATGGTTATGATGATAAGATAATGTTGGTAAAAGTGAAGTTTGAAAAAGATGCAGTGGGCGTTTTGCATGAGCACCACCATTCGCAGGTAACTTATGTGGAAAGCGGTGTATTTGAAATGACAATCGGCGATGAAAAGAAATTGATTCGCAAGGGAGATGGTTATTATGTTCCGCCTCATGTTATTCATGGTACCGTTTGTTTAGAGCCGGGTATGCTGATAGATGTGTTTAGCCCAATGAGGGAAGATTTTTTGCAATGATAAATAGGTTTGCCCCGTTCTCGCACTGCTGATCAATTACTATCGTCAGCGTGAGTTAACAAATGAGACGATCTTTTACCCATCGTTTTTGCAAGGTATTTATCACGGATAATTATATAAACCGGTTTATCGTACACCTTACTTTCAAGCCATGAAATAATATCGAGATAAGAAAAGGCGCGGGCTTCATAAGGGTTTTCTTCAAACTGCTTTAAGTTGTTCAGCAAGTGTTCAAATTCCTGCTTTAGTTCTTTAGGGGAAAGGTTGAATGAACGGCGCAAAAATTTAAATATTTCCTCTTCCACTCCACTCAGGTTTTCCATTTTTGCCATAAAACGGTAAACCGATTTTATGAGATACTCTAATAAATCATAGTTGGCAATTTCATAATGAGCAATTAAATGCAGCAACCTTGCATAGCATTGAAGATCACTTCTTAAATCAACCTTCCAGTTAATGATCTTGTTTAAATAATCAATTGCTTTACCATAATCTCCATTGCCAAAATATAATGAAGCGAACTTGTAATAAAACACCAGTATCCGGTGTCGGTCGAGGTACAGCCAGTTCTCCTGTAGTTTTTCTTCAATAACCGGAACTAATTGCACTCCCTGGTTAAATGTGCCATCTAAAAAATGCCTGTTTATTCTTGCAATGTTTACATATACAAAATGCTGGATCCGGTTATTATCGTTATTAATAACGGTGTCAGAATTATTGAATTCTTCAAACTGCTTCAATGTCTCATCAAACTTCTTATAATTTCTCAGATCGAAATGCGCGTTTAATAAATTGTGCATGCCTTTTATGTAATGAGCCGTTTCAATGTCAATCATAAAAGGTTCTTCATAAAAAACGTCCACCCATTTTTGAGTATAACGGTAATAGGTCAAAAAATCCTGCTGTATAAAAGCGTTCCAGCAGTAGCATTGGTACAGGTATAATTTCTGGTAAAAGGTCTTCGCCTTATCAGCATAAGGAGCAACCTGCTCTTTAAAAAATTCGTTCAGCCGTATAACTTCCTGCTCGTTTCGTGCATGCCCGTTTTTTATATACCAACTATATAATTGAAGCGCAAGGTTGCTAAGTTTAGTTACCAGCAACAGGCGTTCATTTACTTCATCGGCTTCTTTTGTTAACTGCTCGGCACGGTCTTCCATGCTTCGTGTTATGTGCAGCCCTTCAATCTTTTTCTCTAAGAACAGAACCTGAATAAGAAAGCTTTCCTGGTTATGTGTTCGTGCTTTGTCCTTTATTTTTTCAAGCACTTTTAAGCTTTGCAGGTACAATCCTTTATTGTAAAGTATGCGTGCAAAATCCAATTGTTCGTGCAGGTAAATGTCAATGTTCTCATCATTTTCCAGCAAGCGAAGACTTGAAAGAATTTGCTTGTACAAATGCGCCTTTAAATTAGATAGCTGTGTTTTTTTGATAGAAGGATTCTTCAGCAATGCAGTCTCATCATACTCGTGCATCTTATCTAATGCATCAAATAACTGGATGATCTTCAGATCTTCGCCCGAAGAATTCCGGGTAACGTACAATTTAAAATTGCGTTTTTCCGACTTCTGCAGCGAATGAATCAGTTGAAATAATGTATCGGTTGACCTATTGGGCATCGTAATAACATGTAGCTGAAAAGCAGTGCCAGCAAGAGCTTTAACAACTTTATAGTTTTTTCAGCACTGTAAATTTCGTAAAATTATAATTAGTAATACTTGTTTTATGATTCTATATTCGAGGTTGGATATGTTTTGATGCGATAGAAAGTATTCATACTCATACTCCAATTTCAAAAAACATTATTCACTTTTTATGAAGTCAAAGCGAGTCTTGATTTTCGATACCACTCTTCGAGACGGAGAGCAAGTGCCGGGTTGTAAGCTGAATACAAAAGAAAAAGTTGAATTAGCAATACAGCTTGAAAACTTAGGAGTTGATATTCTTGAAGCTGGTTTTCCCATTTCAAGTCCCGGCGATTTCGAATCGGTAACAAGCATTTCCCGCATCCTTAAAAATGTTACCGTTTGTGCGTTAAGCCGGGCTGTACAAAAAGATATTGAGGTGGCCGCACAGGCTTTGAAGTATGCTAAACGCCCAAGAATTCATACCGGTATTGGTACATCAGACTATCATATAAAAAGCAAGTTCAATTCAACAAGAGAAGAAATTTTACAGCGTGCTGTTCAATGTGTAAAGTGGGCGAGAAATTTTACAGACGACATTGAGTTTTATGCAGAAGACGCCGGACGGACAGAAAATGAATACCTCGCTAAAGTTATTGAAGCAGTTATTGCAGCAGGAGCCACAACTGTAAATATTCCTGATACTACGGGTTATTGTTTGCCGCATCAATATGGTGAGAAGATCGCTTACTTAAAAAATAGGGTTCCAAATATTGATAGGGCAGTTATATCGTGCCATTGCCATAACGATCTTGGTTTGGCAACTGCAAATTCTATTGCCGGTGTAATTGCCGGGGCAGGACAAATTGAATGTACCATAAACGGACTCGGTGAAAGAGCAGGCAATACATCACTGGAAGAAGTGGTGATGATATTGCAGCAGCATAAAGAATTAGGTTACTATACCAATATAAATCACAAGCTTTTAAACCTCATGAGCCGTGCAGTTTCTGATGCTATGCGTATGCCTGTTCAGCCTAATAAAGCAATAGTTGGTTCTAATGCATTTTCGCATTCATCGGGGATTCACCAGGATGGATTTTTAAAAGATGCACTAACATACGAGATCATTAATCCTGAAGAAGTAGGCGCAGAAGAGAGCAAAATTGTTTTAACGGCACGAAGTGGCCGTAGCGCTTTGGCACATCGTTTTCAAAAATTAGGGTTTACATATAGTCGTAACGATATTGATGTACTATACCAGGAATTTTTAAAAGTGGCAGACTCTAAAAAAGAAGTGCAGGAAGAAGATCTGCTGCAACTGGCACATCATTATCAACACGAAGTTGCAGAGGCAGTATAAGAGATAGTAGTTTACATGCATGTAAAACAAACAGTAAGAATTATTTATCAAAACACAATACTCCCCTTTAGGGGTTGGGGTTACTATGGGTAAAACATTAGTTGAAAAAATCTGGGATAAACACGTAGTTAAATCCATACCGGACGGCCCGGATGTATTATATATTGACAAGCATTTTATACATGAAGTCACCAGCCCTCAAGCTTTCTCAGGCATTGAGAAAAGAGGGCTGAAAGTATTTCGTCCGCAACAGGTGGTAGCAACCGCAGATCATAATGTGCCAACGATTAATCAACACTTGCCAATAAGTGATGAGCTTTCGAGATTGCAGGTGCAGCAGTTGATAGAAAATTGTGCAACGCATAATATTGAGCTGTATGGCCTCGGCCATCCTTTTCAGGGAATTGTTCATATTATCGGTCCTGAACTTGGCATTACCCAACCGGGCATGACGATTGTTTGCGGCGACAGTCATACTTCAACGCATGGCGCTTTTGGTTCCATTGCTTTTGGTATTGGCACCAGCGAAGTGGAAATGGTTTTTGCTTCTCAATGTTTATTGCAGAACAAACCAAAGCTGATGAGGATAAATGTAGAAGGAACTTTAAATAATGGTGTTGTTTCAAAAGACATGATTCTATATATCATTTCAAAGATTTCTGCAAGCGGCGCTACCAGTTACTTTGTAGAGTTTGCAGGTTCTGCTATCCGTTCGCTTTCTATGGAGGCACGCATGACCATTTGCAACATGAGTATTGAAATGGGTGCCAGGGGTGGTTTGATCGCTCCTGATGAAACAACTTTCGAATACATGAAAGGCCGTGAGTTTGCCCCCAAAGGCGAACAATGGGAAAAGAAATTAAGCGAATGGAAACAATTGTTTACAGATGAGGATGCCATGTTTGATAAAGAGCTTCACATAGATGCAGCAGATATTGAACCAATGATAACTTACGGCACCAACCCAGGTTTAGGTATTGCCATAAACAGTTTAATACCTGTAACTGAAAGTATCGCTGATGAAGGCGACAGAAAGAGTTTGATAAAATCTCTTGCATATATGGGGCTTCACCAGGGGCAGGCTTTAAAAGGAATGCCTGTACAAAATGTTTTTATCGGAAGCTGCACAAATTCACGCATAGAAGATCTTCGTTTGGTAGCTGGTGTGGTAAAGGGAAGAAAGAAAAATGAACACGTGAAAGTGATGATCGTTCCCGGCTCTCAGCAAGTTGCCAGGCAGGTAAGAGCAGAAGGGTTGGATAAAATTTTTGAGGACGCAGGTTTTGAAGTGAGGCAGGCCGGTTGCAGTGCCTGCTTAGGAATGAATGAAGATAAAGTTCCGGCAGGTGAATATTGTATTTCTACGAGTAACCGAAATTTTGAAGGAAGGCAAGGTGTAGGCGCAAGAACATTATTGGCAAGCCCGCTAACTGCTGCTGCCGCAGCTATTACAGGTGTAGTAACAGATGTAAGGGAACTTATTTAAGCAAATAGAAAAATGCAATCACTACAAATTATACAAAGCACTTTCGTACCGTTACCGGTAGAAAATATTGATACCGATCAAATCATTCCTGCACGCTTTTTAAAAGCGACTACAAGAGAAGGTTTCGGTAAAAATCTTTTCCGAGACTGGCGGTATGAGAACAATGATGAAACAAAACCAAAAGCAGACTTCATATTGAACGAGCCTGAATATAAAGGAGAGATTTTAGTTGCTGGTAAAAACTTTGGATCGGGATCATCAAGAGAGCATGCCGCATGGTCAATTCTGGATTATGGTTTTCGAATTGTTGTATCCAGTTTTTTTGCTGATATATTTAAGAACAATGCTTTAAATAACGGCGTATTGCCCGTTATGGTAACCGATGATTTCCTGCAAAAAATATTTCAACAACCTAATGGCACTACGCTTACTATAAATTTGGAACAACAATCTATAACGATTGATTCAACAAGTGAAACAGAAAAGTTTGAAATCAGCAATTATAAGAAAACTTGCCTGCTTAACGGTTATGATGATATTGATTTTCTACTAAGCGTAAAAGAAGATATTAAAGCATTCGAAAACGAGCATGCATAAAGGATAAAGTATGGAGAAGAATATAGCCGTAATATTTGGTGATGGAATTGGTCCTGAAGTTACCCGTCAATCCATTAAAGTATTAAATGCGATTGGTCACCAGTTCAATCACCGGTTCAATTATAAATATTGCTTAATGGGTGCTGATGCCATTGATAAAACCGGCAATCCGCTACCTGATGATACCGTTAAGGTTTGCTTAAACAGCGACGCTATTTTATTTGGCGCCATTGGTCATCCAAAATATGATAATGATCCTACCGCTAAAGTGCGACCTGAACAAGGCTTATTAAAACTTAGAAAATCATTACAGCTTTTTGCTAATATAAGGCCGGTTAATACGTATCCGGCTTTGCATCATCTGTCTCCTTTAAAAAGTGAAAAGTTGCAGGACGTAGATTTTATTATTTATCGTGAGCTAACAGGCGGTATTTACTTTGGCAAGAAAGAAGTGAATAAAGATTATACCGAAGCATCTGATCTTTGTGTATATAATAAAAGTGAAATAGAACGTATTGCGCACCCTGCCTTTCAGGATGCACAAAAACGAAGAAAAAAACTAACGCTGGTTGACAAAGCGAATGTACTTGAAACATCGAGGCTTTGGCGAAAAGTTGTACAGGAAATTGCACGTGCATATCCTGATGTAAGCGTTGACTATATGTTTGTTGACAATGCTGCCATGCAGATCATCTTAAACCCCGCTCACTTTGATGTAATCCTTACCGAAAATATGTTCGGAGATATTTTAAGTGATGAAGCAAGTGTGTTAAGCGGCTCGCTTGGTTTGCTGCCGTCTGCTTCTGTGGGGGTTTCTACAGCGATGTTCGAACCTATTCATGGTTCGTATCCGCAGGCTGCCGGAAAAGATATTGCTAACCCCGTTGGCTCTATTCTTTCTGCTGCAATGATGCTTGAATATTTTGGTATGCATGAAGAAGCAAAGCTGGTAAAAGAAGCAGTTGCGTGGACGCAAAGCAATGGTTTTGTAACCAAAGATATTAATGCTGAAAGCTTCTATTTCACTAACACTATAGGCGATCTGATTACTGATTATGTGAATAACCGGTTTCCTGCAGAAATAAATGCCGCTAACATCGAACTGAGAAAATCAACAATTATTTAAGCAGTGAAAGAATAACATTGATTAGATAGATTTAAAAATAGAAGAATACAAAAAAATAGAAGAATTTCATGTACTACAACGAAGACACAATAATATATTTAAACGGAGAGTTTGTAAAAGCTGTTGATGCAAGAGGCGATTTATTTGGACAATCGCTGCATTATGGCTATGCAGTGTTCGAGGGCATCCGTTCTTATAAAACAGCAAGTGGCGAAACAAAAATATTTAAAGAAAAAGAACATTACGACCGTTTAAGGAATTCGGCTAAGGCTTTAAATATCCCCTATACATCTTCGTCCGAAGAACTGATAGAAGCTACTTATACTTTATTGAAAAAAAATAATCTGCAGGATGCATATATACGTCCATTGGTTTTTGCTCCGCCTAATATGACGTTTAATCCAAACCCGCTCTCTTATATCATGATTGCTGTTTGGAAGATGGAACCATTCTTAGGCGAAAAGCTTTTACATGTAATGACTTCATCTTTTCAACGTCCAAATCCTAAAGGGTTTATAATCGAAGCCAAAGCTTCGGGTCATTATGTAAATTCAATTTTGGCAAGCCAGGAAGCAAAGGCTAAAGGTTTTGACGAAGCCCTGTTATTAGATATTAAAGGTTTTGTAGCTGAAGCGCCGGGTGCAAATATTTTTATAGAGAATGATGGCATATTATATACTCCTCAAAAAGGCAATATTCTTCCCGGCATAACAAGAGCAACCGTATTTGAAATATGCAGCGAATTAGGGATTGAAGTTGTAGAAAAAGAAATCAAACCCGAAGAAGTACATGGTACAGACAGCGCTTTCTTTTGCGGTACTGCCGCCGAAGTAATTGGCATTGCTTCACTTGATAAAGTTCCGTTTACCAGGCCATGGAACGAAGCGTTAGGTTTGGTTATACAAAAGACTTATAAAAATTTAGTAACAGAAAAAGAAGTTTCACCAGCATTAGCTTTAGCATGATAGAATTAAATAAATACAGTAAGACCATTACGCAGGATGAAACCCAGCCTGCAGCCCAGGCCATGCTTTATGGCATAGGCTTAACTGAAGATGATCTTAAGAAAGCGCAGGTAGGTGTAGTAAGTATGGGCTACGATGGCAACACTTGCAATATGCATTTAAATGATCTCGCAAAAATTGTAAAGCAAGGCGTGTGGGATAATGATTTAGTGGGTTTGATATTTAATACAATTGGCGTAAGTGATGGCATAAGCAATGGTACAGACGGGATGCGTTATTCATTGGTTAGCCGCGATATTATTGCTGACTCTATTGAAGCTGTTTGCGGCGCTCAATATTATGATGCATTGGTTGCTCTACCTGGCTGCGATAAAAATATGCCTGGGTCTATTATAGCAATGGGACGTTTAAACCGTCCTTCAATAATGGTATATGGCGGCACGATTGCTCCCGGGCATTATAAAGGCGAAGATTTAAACATTGTTTCAGCCTTTGAGGCCTTGGGGAAAAAGATGGCAGGTACATTAAATGAAGAAGATTTTAAAGGTATCGTAAAAGCTTCTTGCCCGGGTGCGGGGGCTTGCGGCGGCATGTACACCGCAAACACTATGGCTTCAGCAATTGAAGCATTGGGAATGAGCTTACCTTATTCATCTTCGAATCCTGCACTGAGCGATGAAAAAAGAGCTGAATGTTTGGCAGCAGGAAAAGCTATTCGCCTGTTGATGGAAAAAGATGTCAAGCCAAAAGATATCATGACAAGCAAAGCTTTTGAAAATGCTATCGTTACCATAATGGTATTAGGCGGTTCTACCAATGCAGTATTGCATTTATTGGCGATGGCGAAAAGTGTAGATGTTACATTAACACAGGATGACTTTCAGACAATAAGCGATAGAATACCTGTGCTTGCAGACTTTAAACCAAGTGGTAAATATTTGATGCAGGATCTGCATGAGCATGGTGGTGTTCCAAGTGTGATGAAGTATTTATTACAGCAAGGTTTGCTTCATGGCGACTGCTTAACAGTAACAGGTAAAACATTAGCCGAAAATTTAGCTGAAGTCCCCAATTTGGATTTTGAAAAGCAACACATTATTATGCCTTTATCAAATCCATTAAAGAAAACGGGTCACTTGCAAATTCTTTATGGCAACCTTGCAGAAGGTGGAAGTGTCGCAAAAATTACGGGTAAAGAAGGTGAACAATTTGTTGGTCCTGCAAGAGTGTTTGATGGAGAGTTTGAATTAATTGCTGGTATTAATTCAGGTAAAATAAAAGCAGGTGATGTTGTTGTAATAAGATATGTGGGGCCAAGAGGCGGCCCCGGCATGCCTGAAATGCTAAAGCCAACTTCAGCAATTATTGGTGCAGGTTTAGGTAAATCAGTAGCTTTAATTACCGATGGAAGATTTAGCGGCGGAACGCATGGTTTTGTTGTCGGTCATATCACTCCCGAAGCTTTTGATGGTGGTACGATTGCATTGGTGAAAGATGATGACATAATAGAATTAGATGCAACAAACAATACAATCAATCTTAAAGTTTCAGAAGAAGAAATTGCACAAAGAAAATCAGCCTGGAAACAACCACAACTAAAGGCTACAAAAGGTGTTTTGTACAAATATGCAAAACAGGTAACTAATGCGGCTGAGGGTTGTGTGACGGATGTGTGAAATTAGTTACCGGTTACCAGTTGCTGGTTACCAGTAGCCAGTTGCAAGTTACCAGTTGCAGGATACCAGTTGCAGGATACCAGTAACCAAACCAGTAATCCAGTCACCGAAAACCAGTAACGGGAAACAAAACTTTAAACTTATAACTCTAAAATATGAGCAGTCCGGTATTTACAGAGGCACTTCCGGGAGTAAAACCAACTTTAGCTCCCGAACCAAAAAAGGCGGTAGAAATAAGTGGTTCACAAGCAGTGCTGAAAGCTTTTGTTGAAGAAGGGGTCGAAATAATATTTGGCTATCCCGGCGGCGCTATTATGCCCATATACGATGCGCTGTACGATTATAAAGACCAGTTGCAACACATATTGGTAAGACACGAGCAGGGCTCTATACATGCCGCACAGGGTTATGCACGAACTTCAGGAAGAACAGGTGTTGTATTTGCAACAAGTGGTCCCGGAGCTACCAACCTTGTTACCGGTTTAGCTGATGCGTTAATTGACAGCACTCCTTTGGTTTGCATTACAGGCCAGGTGTTTGCACACCTGCTGGGTACAGATGCTTTCCAGGAAACAGATATTATAAACATCACCACACCTATTACCAAATGGAATTACCAGGTTACTGATGCAACCGAAATTCCCGGGGTTTTGGCTAAAGCATTTTTTATTGCCAAAAGCGGTCGCCCGGGGCCTGTTTTAATTGACATAACCAAGAATGCACAAATTCAAAAGTTTCAGTTTAGCGGCTATACCAAATGCAATTTCATTCGTAGCTACAGGCCAAAACCTATTGTTCGCAAAGAATATATCGAAGAAGCCGCAAAGCTTATAAATGCAGCAAAAAAGCCATTTGTAATTTGGGGGCAAGGCGTGATTTTGGGGCAAGCCGAAAAAGAATTTCAAAGGTTTATTGAAAAGAGCGGCATACCCGCAGCCTGGACTATCTTAGGCTTAAGCGCCATACCAACCGGTCATCCTTTAAATGTTGGTATGCTTGGGATGCACGGCAACTATGGCCCTAATGTTTTAACCAACGAATGCGATGTGTTGATTGCAGTTGGTATGCGCTTCGATGATAGAGTTACAGGCCGTTTAGATAAATACGCCAAGCAGGCAAAGATCGTCCACTTAGATATTGATCCCGCCGAGATAGATAAAAATGTAAAAACAACTGTTCCTGTTTGGGGAGATTGCAAAGAAACACTACCACTGCTTACCGAACTTTTGGAGGAGAGAGTTCACCCAAAATGGTTGCAGAAATTTAAAGAACTGCAACAAAAAGAAGAAGAAATCTGCATTCAACCCGAGATGAACCCCGATACTGAAGTAATGACGATGGGTGAAGTGATTGATGCGCTCAATGAATTAACAAAAGGTGATGCTGTTATAGTAACTGATGTAGGTCAGCACCAAATGGTAGCATGCCGTTACGCAAAGTTTAATGAATCGAAAAGTAATGTTACTTCAGGCGGTTTGGGAACAATGGGCTTTGCATTACCTGCAGCAATCGGGGCCAAGTTTGGTGCTCCCGATCGAATTGTGGTTGCTATAATTGGCGATGGTGGTTTTCAAATGACATTGCAAGAGTTAGGAACCATCATGCAAAGTGATGTGAACGTAAAAATGCTCATCCTAAATAATCATTATTTAGGCATGGTGAGGCAATGGCAGCAATTGTTTCACGATAAAAGATATTCGTTTGTTGATATTGAAAGTCCTGATTTTGTACAGGTGGCAAAAGCTTACCGCATAGCAGGTAAAAGCGTAGATGCAAGAGCAGATTTAAAACAGGCGTTAAGCGAAATGCTTAACCATGATGGGGCGTATTTATTGGAGGTTCATGTAGGCAAAGAGAACAACGTATTTCCAATGGTGGAAGCAGGTACAAGTGTTTCGGATATAAGGTTGTTTTAGACCTGGATTTATAGGATTTGAGGGATTACGCGGAATTAGCGATTTGTTTTCTTTACTCAGTTTCCATAAGTGAAGGTGCAGTAATATTATTAATAATTTTTAGGCTTGTAACATGAAACAGGAATTCACAATCACTATTTATACGGAAAATTCAATCGGTTTATTAAACCGTATTGCTATCATTTTTTCGCGCCGTAAAATCAATATCGAAAGTTTAAATACTTCGCCTACAGAAGTTCATGGCATACATCGTTTTACCATTGTGATTAACGAAACAGAAGAGGTGGTTCGCAAACTGGCAAGGCAAATTGAAAAGCAGGTAGAAGTACTTAAAGCCTATTATAACACCGGGGATGAAATTGTTTGGCAGGAACTTGCAATGTATAAAGTTCCAACAGACGAAATCGCGGAAAAAGTAAAGGTAGAAAGGTTGCTGCGCCAATATGGTGCAAGGGCTGTGGTTATAAGAAAAGATTACACCATTTTTGAAACAACCGGCCAGCGTGAAGAAACGGATAAACTGGTAGAAGTACTTGAGCCTTATGGGTTAATTGAATTTGTAAGAAGCGCAAGAGTTGCTATTATTAAAGAGAGCCATGGCTTTCACGAAAAGCTTATGGAATTTGAACAATCTGCTCCGGGTGTTGAGCTTGTTGAAAACGAATATTTGAATAAGCAGGCAGAGGTGTTTGATATGTAAAAAAACCACGTCATTGCGAGGAACTTACCTAAACCAAAACCTTAAGAACCTTAACCTTTAAACTAAACATAAACAAATGGCAAAATTAAATTTTGGTGGCATGGAAGAAAACGTGGTAACACGCGATGAGTTTCCTTTGGAAAAAGCACAGCAAGTTCTTAAAGACGAAGTGGTAGCTGTAATTGGTTATGGCGTTCAAGGTCCCGGACAGGCATTAAACCAAAAAGAAAATGGTATTAATGTAATTGTTGGTCAGCGCAGAAATTCAAAAACATGGGATAAAGCAGTTGCTGATGGTTTTGTTCCCGGACAAACTTTGTTTGAAATTGAAGAGGCTTTACAAAGAGGAACCATTATATGTTATCTGCTAAGTGATGCTGCTCAAATTCAATTGTGGCCTACAGTAAAAAAACATCTTACTCCCGGTAAAGCTTTATACTTCTCTCATGGTTTCGGCATTACTTATAACGATCAGACAGGCATTATTCCTCCTCCCGGTGTTGATGTTATTTTATTGGCACCGAAAGGTTCCGGTACATCTTTAAGGAGAATGTTTTTACAAGGTCGGGGATTAAACAGCAGCTATGCAATATTTCAGGATGCCACCGGACGTGCATTTGAAAGAGTGGTTGCTTTAGGAATTGCGGTAGGAAGCGGTTACCTGTTCGAAACTAATTTTAAGAAAGAAGTTTACAGTGATCTTACAGGTGAGCGTGGTACTTTAATGGGCGCAATACAGGGCATCTTTGCTGCTCAATATGAAGTGTTGCGTTCTAAAGGTCATACCCCTTCTGAAGCTTTCAACGAAACTGTTGAAGAGTTAACGCAATCCTTAATGCCATTAGTTGCCGAAAACGGTATGGACTGGATGTATGCCAACTGCTCTACAACAGCACAACGCGGCGCGTTAGACTGGTGGAAGAAATTTCGTGATGCTACCTTGCCAGTATTTAACGATTTATATGAAAGTGTTGCTGCCGGTAAAGAAGCTGCCCGCTCAATAGAAAGCAACAGTAAGCCTGACTACAGGGAGAAGCTTGAAGCAGAATTAAAAGAATTACACGACAGCGAAATCTGGCAGGCGGGCAGAACTGTAAGAAGTCTTCGTCCCGAAAACCAGGAACCTGTTGAAGCTTCAAGCCAGGCAGCCGAATTAGTATAATTATAAATCGTTTAATTCATTTGGCGTGAATGCAACAATGAATACAACAACAGATACAACGGAACTCGACTTTTATAAAGCCGTAGAAAGATTAAAGCCGGTGGTTATTAAAACACCGCTGGCTTATAGTCATAACCTCTCAGCACAGTACCAATGCAATGTCTATCTTAAAAGAGAAGATATGCAGGTGGTTCGCTCTTATAAAATACGTGGCGCTTATAATATGCTAAGCACCTTACCGCCCGAACAATTACAAAATGGTGTGGTATGTGCAAGTGCCGGCAACCATGCCCAGGGCTTTGCTTATTCGTGCAAAAAGCTGGCTATAAAAGGGGTGGTGTTTATGCCTAAAATAACATCGCGGCAAAAAACCCAGCAAACAAAAATGTTTGGTGGAGATTTTATAGAGGTAAAACTTACAGGTGATACGTTTGATGATTGTGCCGTTACTGCAAAGCACTATACCAAACAAAATCACATGACCTTCATCCCGCCTTTTGATGATTATAAAATTATTGAAGGACAGGGAACGGTTGGTGTTGAAATTTTAGAAGACCTCCAACAAATAGATTACTTATTCGTTCCCCTTGGTGGTGGCGGATTGTCTGCAGGTGTTGGCACTTATTTTTCCACTTATTCGCCCGCTACAAAAATTATTGGTGTTGAGCCTGAAGGCGCTCCTTCTATGTATGCAGCTATTAAAGCGGGAAGGCCTGTTACGCTTGAAAAAATTGAGCGCTTTGTGGACGGTGCATCGGTAAAAAGAGTTGGTGATTTAACCTTTTCAATTTGCAAAGATGTGCTGGAAGAAGTAAGCCTCGTACCTGAAGGTAAAGTATGCTCCACTATTTTAAAATTATATAACGAAGATGCGATTGTTGTAGAGCCTGCAGGCGCTTTATCAATTGCAGCATTAGATTATTATGCCGATAAAATAAAAGGGAAGAACGTAGTTTGCATAGTAAGCGGCAGCAATAATGACATTGACCGGATGCAGGAGATAAAAGAACGATCTCTGCAATACGAAGGTTTAAAGCATTATTTTCTCATCAGCTTTGCCCAAAGGCCGGGTGCGCTTCAAACATTTGTAAACCATGTTTTAGGCCCTAACGATGACATTACCCGCTTTGAATATGTACAAAAACACAATAAAGAAAAAGGCCCTGCACTTGTAGGTATCGAATTAAAGGCAAGCGAAGATTATGAAGCGCTGATTGAAAGAATGATCAAGTACAAGTTTGATTATACGGAATTGAATAAGGATAATATGTTGTTTGAGTATTTGGTTTAGTATTATCGGTACCGTTATACTAAATTCATTTCAGTATCTCTTGTCATGCTTGATGATGGCGCTGAGTCTGTCTTAATGCAACACTTCTTTTAGAAAGGAGATGTTGAAACAACTTCCCATAACAGGTACGTTTTGGTGTCCGGCCGAGCTTTTCAAGCCTTGATGAGCCAAATATTCTTGCATGTATAACCCTTCTATGAACCCAGCGTAATAATCGTTCCTTCATGTTTGCTTATAAAATCTTTAAAGTAAGCCAAATGACTCCCTTTACCATAACCGATAAGACATCAACTTGTGCTTGCCGTATCCAGTTTCTTCCTCCTATAAATCACCCTTAACATTGTTGGTAATACGATCAGCAGCAAAGGCATTGCTATAATAAAACCGCCAATAACTGCAATGGCTAATGGCTGATGCAATTGGGCTCCTGTCCCTATTCCTAACGCTAAGGGGAATAAGGCAATGATAGCGCCCAAGGCTGTCATTAATTTAGGACGAAGCCGTGTTGAAATAGAAAAGATAATTGACTCATCCACATTTCGGGTATTCAAAGCTTCACGAAACTGCAGTAAAGTAAAAATCGCATTTTCACCTATGATGCCAACGATCATAATTAGCCCGGTGTAACTGCCAACATTTAAGGCTGTATGCGTTAAATATAAACCAAGATAACTGCCTGAAATGCCTAATACTGCAATAGCTATAATTACTAAGGCAACTAAAAAATCTTTGAATAGAAAAAGAATAACGCCGAACACCAGCAGGCTCGATGTAATAAGGATCATAAGTAACTCCTGAAATGATTTTTGCTGTTCAGCGTATTCACCACCGTATTCAAGATGATATCCCTGAGGCAATGTTATTTGTGACGATATATTTTTTTGAATGTCTTTTATTGTACTTCCCAAATCACGGTTCTCCAAACGTGCGCTTATTACGCCCATAGATTGCAGGTTTTCCCTTTCAATTTCTGCATCGCCGGCATTTAATTTTATAGCAGCTAAATCGGTAATAGATTTTAATTGACCGGATGGTAAAAATATCTGTAGATGTTTTACTCCTTCAACACTTTGCGTACGGCTGTTTGGATATAATAACCTTACTGTTGATAATTGCTCTTTCTCTAAAATATTTCCAACCACTGCACCTTGTAACGACAACTGCACCTGCGATTGAAAACCAGCAGGCGTTAATCCATATTGTGCAAGTTTTCCATTGTCCGGTATAATACTTACAGAAGGGCCTGCAATCACAATTCCGTTAAATACATCGGCAGTGCCTTCAACCTTTTCAACTATTTCGCCGATTTGTGTTGAGTACTCATGCAGTTTAGTAATGTTATCGCCAAATACCTTTATTTCAATCGGCTGAACTGATGTCATTAAATCGCCCAGCATATCGCCTATCACTTGTCCGAAATCTATTTTCAAAGCTGGTTGCGATGACTCCACTCTCTTTCTGATGTCTGCAATCACATCATCTGTTGTTCGGTCTCTTTTCTTTTTTAACTGAATAAGATAATCACCACGATTTGGTTCAGTAATAAAGAAACCCATTTGTGTACCTGTTCTTCTTGAATATGCCTGCACTTCAGGTATCGTATAAATAATCTTTTCAACTTCACGCAGCATTCTGTCTGTTTCTGCCAAAGAAGTTCCGGGTGGAGAATTATAATCAAGTACAATACTGCCTTCATCCATTTCTGGCAAAAAACCGGTTTCTAATTGCGGAAGAATTAAGTAAATAGCAACAGCAAGCGCTGCAATAATTCCAAAACTTATATAAGGTTTATGAATGAAGAATGAAACCCATTTCTGCTTTTTTACTTCGTGCGGCTTCTGAGCTTTTGCAGCTTTAATATTCTTTTTACTACGGGTAAGACACAGGTAGATAACAGGTAAGAAAATCCATGTTACAAAAAATGAACAGACCAAAGTAGTTATCATTGTGTTGGTCATTACTTTAAAGTAGGCGCCTGCAACACCGCTCATCATCTCGAAGGGAATGAAGATGACTATCGTGCTGATGGACGAACCAATCATAGCAGGAAACAGGTAATGAATTGCCTTTTGCACCACCACATTATTTGGCTCATCGGGATGTTCTTCGTGCGACCGGTGAATTTGCTCTACCACCACTATCGCATCATCTATAATTAAACCAATGGCTGCGGCAATGGCGCCAAGCGTCATAATATTTAAGGTGTAACCGACAGCATACATTGCAATTATTGAAAGGCAGATGGTAACAGGTATAGTTATAAGTATAGTTGCGCTTGCCTTTACGCTGCGTAAAAAAATGATGGCCACAATTATGGCTAACATCAAGCCGATCCATAAACTGTCGGTTACGCTTTTAATAGAGTCGTTCACAAAATCGGCCTGAACATAATAAGGTTTGATGCTAATGCCGGCAGGAAGAATGTTCTTTAACTGGTCAATCTTTGTTTGCATCTGGTTCGAAATATCAATCAGGTTAGCATTAGGTTGTTTAATAACTGCTACCAGTAATCCTTCCCTTCCGTTCGCATTTATCTTTGTATATTCTACGCCTTCATTAATATTTATATCGGCTATATCTTTTAGCTGAATAATTCTTTTATTGTTTGATACAATAACATTTTTTAATTCATCCAGCGAGTGAACTGTTGCATCGGTTACAGTAAGATAGAGGAGTTTATAATCCGATAAATACCCGTTGGACTGGATGAAGTTGGTTTGATTAAGTGCATTGGTTAAGGCATCGGGCGTAATAGAAAGCGTGCTCATTTTTTGAGTATTAAGCGTAAGCCAATACTCTTTTTGTTTGCCGCCGATTATGCGTACTTCAGCAACCCCGGTTACCTGCGATAAGAAGGGCTTAACCGTATATAAAGCAACCTGCTTCATATCAATAGGTGTACGGCTGCTGCTGTTGGTTTCTAAAGTATAACCAATTACAGGAAGAATAGAAGGGTTCATCTTCTCCACAGTAATTTGTACACCCGGAGGCAGATCGTTTCTTATTTCTGCAATTTTAGATTCAATACGTTGCTGGCTAAGATCAATATTTGCATCCCAGTTCATAAAAGCAGATATTTCGCAACTGCCCCGGCTTGTAGTGCTTCGTATATCAGCCAGTTCGGGAATTTGTTTGACGGCATTTTCCAATGGCTTGGTTACCGTGATCATCATTTTATCAACCGGCTGCAAACCTGCATCAGCAATAATTTTAATCTTAGGAAAAGTGATCTCGGGGAATAATGAAGTTTGCAACTTCCCGTAAGCAAACATACCACCTGCTATTATCAATACAATGATAACGGTGAGCGGGTTTTTGTATGATATGAAGAAGTTATTCATTTAAAAATGCAGAATGAAAAATGGAAAATTTAAAAAGACAGCGAGCAACTATTGTAATTCATCATTCATAACTCATCATTCCCCTTAACTATCTTCACCTTTGCAGTATCGGGCAAGCCATAATTACCTGTAAGCAATATTTTATCCGAGGTAGCAAAAACGGGTCTTATAATCTCTACCCTGCGAGCGGTTTCCATTCCTTTTATCACCGGCACTTTAACTGCTGTAACAGAATCTATCATCTTCATTACCCAAAAATTACTTTGGGCTTCGTCTGTTAGTACGGCTTCTTTAGGTAAAGAAGAAGCATTACTTCGGGCATTTTTAATTATGCGAACCTTTGCAATTAAGTTTTGCGGAATGGGAGAAGACGCGTTCACTTTTATCAACACGGCCTGCGTTTGAGAAACAGAATCAACAGTTGGCATTACGTGAGCAACGGTACCTTTTAAATGGATTTTATCAGGCAACTCAAGGTCTATAAATTTATTATTTAGTAAATAAGGCCGCAGTTCGTAAGGAAGGTTCAATAAAAAGCCGAAGCTTTTAGAATCGCTTAAAACTGCTAACTGCTCTCCGTCCTGCACGTAATCGCCTGCCTGGTGATCTACTGCTGTTATGTATCCTGTTTGTGTTGCATTAATTCTTATCAATCCTGAGAATTTAAATGACGGATCAAGCTCGTTTATAGTGTTGCCTAAAGCCCTTGCTTCTTTTGTTTGCATTACAAATGCAACTTGCCCGGCATGTATAAATTGCCCCGTTTTTAAATTAGAAGATTTTATATATCCGTTTGCTGTTGCCTTTATATAACTGCTTTGCAAAAACGAAGACATGGCATTTAACTCTACATATTCTGTTAATGGTTCGGTATTTATAGTTGTAACCGTAACAGGCGTTTGAACTTCTTCGGCTGTTATTTCCTCCTCCTTCTCCTCTTTCTTGCTATGGCACGAAAACAAAAGAAGTGTTGCAAAATAAAATGATATAATAAATACTTTTTTCATCACTGTTCTTTTTTTTCAACAATCATCTACACTGGCTGTCATAGCAACTCTGCAAATTGCGTTTCTGCAGCCTTTACCTGTTCCAGTAGTTTATCTGGTTTACAATCCGTAGCCGGTTAATATAATTCAGGTTCAATAAATTTCTGGCATTCATATAATTCGTTATGGCAAGTACATAATCCGATATTTTTATGTCGCCCGTTTCTAACAATTTAGCGTTTGCACTCAGCAATGTATTAATGTATTTGATCTGCTCGTTTATTGTTCTTACCAACAAATCGCTTGCATGCAACTGCTGGTTAAGCTGTGCAACTTGTTGTTTGTATTGATTAATAAAAAAGCTCTTATTTGTTAACCTTGTTCGCTCTCGTATATCAACCTGGCTAAGCCGCAGTTCCTTTTGGTGAGCGTTATAAATAGGAACAGTAAGGCTAAAACCAAAGCTTACGCCAAAATTTTTATATGGCGTGGTAAGTAATGATGAGTTATATCCGGCATCAGTATAAGCGCCGATGCGGGGGCGATATTCATAACCGATAAGGGCTTTCTCAGTTGCAAGTCTTAAACTGTCTGTAGTAAATCTTTGATAAAAAACAGAGCTGTTAAAATCAAACTGCATACTATCGTTAAGGCCTGGACGTTCGATGCGGTCAATGGAAGTATCAACAATTCCTGTAAGATAATTTAAAGTAAGGTAATCAGTATTATATTGTATTTGAGATTGCAAATAAGTAAACTGTTGCTGCTGAAGTGTAACGTAAAAAGCAAGGTAATCGGCCTGCTTATACACGCTTGCCTGCGTAAGCTTCTTTAAAATAATCTCCTCTTTTTTAAGCAGGTCATAAATCTCCTGGTTAAAATCCATTACAACCATGTCTCCGTATGCAGTTATGTATTGTTCTGCAACTGTTCTCACAAGGTCTTGTTCAGAAATTCTTATCGTATCTAAAAGCGCCTGGCTTTTCAGCCTGATAAAAGCAAGCTGAGATGCTACATTATTTTTGGTAAGAAAATTACGGTTTGCCTGAACTACTGCCGAAATATTAGCATTATTAGTTATGGCTTCATCATAACCATAATCTTTAATAATAGGTGCATAGCTGTTGCTGCTGATAAAATTAACCTGTGTTTTAAGCAATGCCCTCAGTATTAAACTGTCAATTCTATTGGATAATATCTGATTATTATAATCTTTAATTAAAGGACTGTTCTCTTTAGCCTGCCTAATAAAATAATCAAGTGTATGAGTTTGCCCGTAAGTGCTGCAAGTGATAAAAACAATAGTAACAATAAAAAAATACTTCATTTATTATACTAAGTAATTTTAAACATACTATTTTCCTCAGGCTTTTTTATGTTTAGCCCTGACCTTTTTATTCTCTTTTTCTTCATCCTCTTTTTCTTCTTTTTGGTTTTTCAGCACCTGGCCGTTCGCATCAAACATAAGCTCTTTTCGGTTTACATTCGCTTCGTAATTAACATCGCCATTAGCTTTTACTACTTTGGCTGCAGCACTAATTTTTGCCCCTTTGTAATGTTGCTGTAAATAAGATTGTATGTTCTGCGGAAGTTCGTTTGCCGAAAGATCGGTTTCGTTTTCAAGAATAAAACCCTTCTTATCAATTACTGAAGACATGTTTTTGCCGTCCTGCTTAAAAACCGCTTCGTAGTTGCCCTCTTCCTTTTCCCATTGAGCAGTTGTATTTGGATGTTCTTTGATAAAGGCTGATTTTACAGCCACAGGAACCTGGGACTCTTTAAGTTTTTGAGCATACGCAGGCAAAGTACCTGTTGCAGTTATGACTAAAACAAGCAATAAATTTTTCATAATTGATGAATTTAAGTTAAAAAATAATGAGTGAAGTTGAAATAAAAATCTGTTTAAAATCTGTAGAGAATTACCTGAAAAGTATTGTAAGGAATTATAAAAATAATACTCTTCCGCTTTTTTCTAATATCCCATTTTTAATGAAAGCTTAAACTGCCTTTAATTATTTTTTTTAAGCGCGAGAACATGAAATTTAAAAGAGGATGATTACTGTAGTAGTAAGGGAATAAATATTTTGGGAAAGCACTAAATATTTACATAAACAACTCTTCGACAGGTTCAGGGAAACTTTAGAGCAACGATAGTAATCCTTTTTTTTTTGCTGCTACCAAAGCAATTGCTTCCAAATCTTCTTTTGTATGCAAAGCATTTAAAACAATCCTGTTTATATTTTTCCCGGATGGATTCGGGTAGGGAAAGGAGGAAATGATTATGTTGTGGGGAGTAAAGTACTCCTGGTTCAATTGCTCAGGTAATATAAAAATGGGCAGTTCGGGGCAAAAAGAAATATCTTGGATTATAGACACTAACTCCTGGAAAACTTTTCCATTTTGCTTTAGTTTTCTTCTTTGGTTGCTGTAAAGATTTTGGCCGTTAATAAATGCATAACAAAGTGAAGGCGAAACAGAAGTGCTGGCCGTGTAAAAAGGAGTTTGTCGTAATAAATCCGCAAATTCTTTATTACAGCTTATAGCGCCTCCGTTAATATGAAAAGCCTTCGATAAACTGTAAGTAAGTACATACTCAACATTAAAAAGCTTTGGCAATAAAGCGCTAATGCCTTCTCCTTTTTCTCCAAGCAGGCCAATGCCATGTGAGTCGTCTATAACACAGCTAATTTTTTTATGAGCGGGAATATTTTTAAGAAAAGAAAAGTTGTTAATGGTTGCTGTTAACGGATTTACAGAGTCTGCCAGCAACACATATTCTTCAAGAGTAGTTTCTCTGGTCAGTTCAATAAAATGTTGTTGCCAGTTTTCATTTAATTGTTCTGCAGGGATTTTAATGGCAGGATGTGCATTAGGCGCAGCAAAACAATTTACCTTTCTGTTGACAAGTATTTCAACTATTGCACTCCCCGCTAAAAAACCAGATGAATAAAGAACCGTTTCCTGCTGAGTAGTAAGTTGAGATAGAAAAGCTTCCATTTCTTCATAAATGCTTAACCGGGTATTTGAAATGCGTGAGGAAGGATAAAGCACTCCATACTTATCCATTCCTTGTTTTACCAATTCAATAAACTCAGGAACGTAGCTCATTCCTAAGTACGAGTAGCCCGAACAAAATATATATTCTTTACCATTAATTATGGCAGTTCTTCCCGCAGATTGGTGGAGTGTAAACATTACCGGGTTTTCATTTTTTCGTTAAACTGGTTGCTTTGCCCTCGTGGAATGCTAAGGCTTTTCCATTTATCATCTTTCAGCAACTTACCCACGTAAACAATCTGACCGACATGATAACTGTAATGTGCCAACTGCCGTAAGATTGCATCAAATGCTTTATGTGGCTCGCTTCGTATATAAATCGTTTTATCTAAATCCACTTCATTTAGCGACTCAAGCGTTTGAAAAATTACATTCCAGCCGGTGTTCCAAAAAGACAATAAATCCTGCCTGCTTTCGTCCATTACTTCAAACTCTGCATCCCGTTTTCTCCATTCTTTTTCCCCATCTTCAGTTAAGAAGTTTGTCCACCGGCTCATTGCATTTCCATACATGTGTTGAATGATAATAGCTATGCTATTACTTTCGGGCGAAGGCTGATAGAAGAAGTTTTTATCTTCTAATTGTTCAAAAGTTTTATCGGCTAATTCTTTATATGCTTTAAACCTTTTAATAATTTGAGGTAGAAATTCTGATGAGAAAGCCATGGTGAGGATTTGATGTGAAGATAAAAAAACCTTCTGCTATAAGAAAAGGTTTTGTGCGGAAGAGGAGATTCGAACTCCCACGCCAGTTACGGCGCTACCACCTCAAAGTAGTGCGTCTACCAATTTCGCCACCTCCGCATTGCGACTAGCAAAATTAATGGATGATACGCATACTGCAAAAGAGTAAGTAATACATGTTTTGTGCAGCATCTTCTATTATGGAATTTCTAAAACCTTGCATCATAGCAGGTGCTGTTTTGATAATTAAAAGTCTTGCCTTAAACAAGGTGAACTAATCTTTAAATAAGTGTAATGAAAAAGTATGTCAGTATCTTGTTGCTTTCCATATTTGTTATCAGTATGGCTTTCTCTCAAGGGTCTATGAATATTGCTCCTGTTTCTACCACTTTTTCTCAAAATGGAATTTATTCTATACAATCTTTTTCTTATGACGGCGAGTTTCCTACACTTAGAGGAAAATCTATTGTTTATAAAAACGGGGAAAAATTATATTCAATTGAAAGAGCTTTTGATTTATACAAATCTGCAAAGTATTGTCTAATAATTTCAAATGATGGTTCTGCTGTTGCTTATCTAACAAATGAAGTTTACAATGATGGTGATGAATTTAAAAATGTTACTATTTATAAGAATGGAAAATTGGTTAAAACATATAGCCAATTTGAGTTTACAGGCTGTAATTCAGATGAGATAAAGTGCAATCTTTTTTATGAGAATTTTTTTGAGGTTGTTGATACTAAAAAAAGTAATTATGGAACCCCAGCTTATAAAAAAGTTTACAAAGACAGTGCAAGCGAGAAAGAAATTTTTCTTAATGAAAATTATGTACTCCCTAATAATGATACAATTTATTCAATAGACTCAAGAAGAATAGTTACAGAATACGAGCTGAAAAAAATGCAGATAATTAGACATGTAAAATTTGATGAAATATACCCCCAAATAAAAAGCCTTAAAAAGCAAGAAAGTAAAATAGAATATGTTGATCTACCAAATAAGTATATAAATGACTTTGTAGATAAAAAGACCGGAAAAGTTTTTTCTTCAATAATTAGTGAAATATCTGGTTTAAAATACGTTTCTCAAAACGACAAGGAGGCCCTTAAATATAAACTTTATAGAATACAGATTTCAGGCTATCTTAATCATGAGGGTAGTTTTGAAATAGAAACTTTTAAGTGCGATGAAAAACTTAATAAGAAACAAATAATGGATTACATCGCTAACAACAAGTTTACAATCGATTTTTTGCCGGAACAAATAGAAAAGCAATACTTCAAATATTTCTTTGGAGGATATAGGAACTTTAATGATTCAATAGCCGAACAAGAAACTGTTCTTGAAAAAGAAAACAACAAAAAGGAATTTGAAAGGCGAATAGAGCTTGACTCAGTGCAAGGTGTATATATTCCGAAAGATTTGGAAGATTGCTTTGTTCAATTAGATAAAATTTTAAAGAATATTGATAAAGACGAGATTAGAAATTTAAATAACAGTTCTGAAACAATCCGTTTTCATTTAGGGTTAGGAATGTGGATACGAAATAACTGGGGTTTGTGGGGAGGTTCGCGGCTTTTAAAATATTTTAGAGAAAGAGGAATTTCTCATCCGGATAATATGTCTGCCATTATTTTAGCTTGTTACTATAACTGGTTAAAAGGCGATAAACAAGTTGCTAAAGATTGGGAAAAACATGCTCCAATTAAAGATTTCAAAACAGCTTTGTAAGTTGTACTTCACAAAAAATACAGACAGAGTAATTTTTAAAAACCTATTTATTCAACACCACCCTAAATGTTGTCCCCTTGCCCGGCTCTGAGTTTTTCACAAATATTTGTCCGCGATGATATTGTTCAACAATACGTTTAGTCAGGGTTAATCCAAGTCCCCAGCCACGTTTTTTTGTAGTAAAGCCGGGTTTAAAAACCTTGGCAATATTCTTTCTGCTAATACCTTTGCCGGTATCGGTTACATCAATAAAAACACTGGCTGCTTCATCTTTAATAGCAACATCAATTTTTCCTTTGCCTTCCATTGCATCTAAAGCATTCTTTAAAAGGTTCTCCATCACCCAGTCGAAAAGCGGGGGCGAAACCATCCCCGGAATATTTGTTTCGCCATTGCTGTTAATAGTAAATTGCACCTTGCCGCTTGCCCTTTTCTTAATATATTCTACCATATTAGTTATCTGCTCTACAAGGTTTCTTTCTTCCAGTTTAGGTATGCTTCCGATTTTTCCAAACCTGTCAGTTACTAATTTTAAACGGTCAACATCTTTCTCAATTTCGATAACCATCTTTTCATTTCCAGGTATATCTTTCAAAACTTCCACCCAGCCTTCAAGACTGCTAACAGGTGTGCCCAACTGATGGGCTGTTTCTTTTGCCAGGCCTGCCCAAACCTGGTTTTGGGTATTTTGATAGCTGCTTCGCTGCGCAACAATGGTAACTATTATAAAAAGCCCGATGATGATAAGCTGAACAATTGGGTAATATCTTACTTCTTTTTGCAGCTCGCTTTCGCCATAGTAATAGCGGTTAACCGTATAAGGCTTCTCTGAAATAACTAACTCTATAGGACGATGAAGCCGCCTGAATTCCTGGAGTTTTTGTTTCAGATAAATTTTATCCGCAGCAACGAGCGAAGAATCGAGATTAAGGTAATTATTGGTAATGCTGTCTTTTTCGTTGGTTTCAATGATAGGTATATCGTCGTTCTCTATAGAAATGCGGGTAGCAAGGTTCAGACTTGTTTGATCGGTAGCGTTTATTATGGTTCGTTGCGCTTCCACCCATGTTTCTACCTTTTGGGTTTCTTCTTTCGCAATTTTTTTACTTAAGTAATCCGAATAAAAAATAGTTCCGCTTACAATGCAAATAGCAATCAAGGCAAGAAACGTGCGCCAGTTAACCCATTGTTGAATCATATATCTAAAATAGAAAAGCTTTCTGTTATTTTACGCTTTTATATAAAACTGTGCAAACATTACCTTTAGTAGCAATAGTAATCCTCAATTATAATGGAAGGCATTACTTAGAAAAGTTCTTGCTATCGGTAATCGCTTCCTCTTATACAACTAAAAAGGTAGTAGTTGCAGATAATGCTTCAACAGATGACTCTGTACAATGGTTGAAGAATAATTATGCTGAAGTTGAAATAATTGTTCTTGATAAAAATTATGGCTTTGCTAAAGGTTACAATCTTGCGCTTGCACAAGTTAAAGCAGACTACTATGTTTTATTGAATTCGGATGTTGAAGTAACAGAGCACTGGATTGAGCCTGTAATTGCGTTAATGGAAACAGATACAAACATTGCTGCATGCCAGCCTAAAATATTATCATACAACAATAAAACCCTGTTTGAATATGCAGGTGCCTGCGGAGGCTGGATAGATACGCTTGGCTATCCTTTCAGCCGTGGAAGGGTGTTTGATGTTTGTGAAGAAGATAAAGGTCAATATGATGAAGTGGCGCAAGTGTTTTGGGCAAGTGGTGCAGCAATGTTTGTAAGGGCTTCAATTTATCAGCAGTTAAAAGGTTTTGATGAATTCTTTTTTGCACACCAGGAAGAAATTGATTTATGTTGGAGGATGCAAATGGCCGGTTATATAATTATGGCCTGTCCGTCTTCCATTGTTTACCATGTGGGAGGCGGCACCTTGCCCAAAGGGGAAGGAAAGGTTTATCTCAACTTCAGAAACAACCTTATTATGTTGTATAAAAACCTTAGTTCAAAAGAGAAGATTTGGAAACTGCCGCTCCGAATTGGATTAGACATTTTATCGGCAATTAAAAACCTGGCAGCAGGAGATGTTTCATTTTTTAAAGGGGTGTTTAAAGCACATCTTGCATTTGTAGCGTGGATATTCGGGAACAAAAAACCAAATATCTTCCCTTTAAAAAAAACATTAGATTTTCACGGGCTTTATAAAGGATGCGTAGTATGGCAATATTTTATAAAAAAGAAAAGAACATTTGCTGAAATAGTTTTTAAAAGCGAATGATTTTCTAAAGATGTCCCTTATTTTTGCACCGCAACTTCTAAGTATGACAAACGAATTTCACGAAGAAATACAGGAACATAAAGAGAAAGATTTTGGGTACAACTGGGTAAAGTCATCGAGGTTTTTATTTTATGTGCAACTGTTTTGCATACTTGCAATGATATTAGGCGGATGTTACAAATTGTACGAACACCGTTACACCGGTAAGCCTGACGTGGAGGTTCCGGACAATACGTTATATACGCCAAAGTACAAATAAAATTAGAGAAAAGAAATTTGGTGGGAATTGCATGAATGCTATTTTTGCACTCCTGAAAAGGAACAATAGTTCTTACATTTTTTGCGGAAGTAGCTCATTTGGTAGAGCACGACCTTGCCAAGGTCGGGGTAGCCGGTTCGAGCCCGGTCTTCCGCTCTAAAGGATCCCGCTTTACAGCGGGATTTTTTTGGTACACCCGGGTGGTGGAACTGGTAGACACGCAGGACTTAAAATCCTGTTCCCCGCAACGGGAGTGTGGGTTCAACTCCCATCCCGGGTACTGTTATAAAGGTCTTAATTGCTTTAAAACCAGCCAATTAGGACCTTTTTTGTTAATGTTAGTTTCTCTTCTGGTTTCACTAAGATTAAGTTTAGATACAAATTGGTTTTATCAGCTCATTTTGTAAATACATAAAAGCCATTACAAATCCTAAAAAAGCCATTGCAGCAAATCGTTTCAACCAGGTATTACCATAATAACTACACGACCTCACTTGGGCTTATACCAAACTCTTCCTTAAAGCATTTTGAGAAATAAGTATGGCTGTTAAATCCAACTTTATAAGCGACCTCTGACGGGGTTGCAAATTTTTTCTGTAGCAATTCTTTTGCCCGTAATAACCTTGTGTTACGCAACACTTCACTCGGAGCCTGGTTGGTAAGAGCAATTAATTTTCTATGTAATTGGCTGCGACTCATGGCTA
>JAABUN010002644.1_pt1 | contig 30820 bp, 25 predicted proteins | sample 5559311 | NCBI WGS metagenome assembly JAABUN01 (sample SAMN10711877, study PRJNA513370) | rock metagenome | isolation source: Antarctica rocks | place: Antarctica: Victoria Land, Siegfried Peak sud | reverse complement strand
TCAGCAAGCACCGCGAAGCGATCGACGCGGCATTGGACCATCGCCTGTCCTACGGACTGGTCGAGAGCACGAACACGTAGATCCGGCTCATGACCCGGGTGGCTTTCGGCTTCAAGAGCCCAGGGGCATGATCGCCCTCGCCATGCTCAACCTCGGCGGCTACTGCCCGCCCCTACCCTGCCGTCAAGCCGCGTGAATCGACCCACGGAACCAGCAGGAGAGCCCCAAATTGCCGTGCTCACGAGCCGGCGGCTCAGACGTTCGACACCCTGCCGCGACCACCCCGGCAACCGAGGCGACGTGTCGTACGACACCCATGAGCGACCTGACCCCGGTTGGTCGGTACGGCTGGAACGCAGGCACCTAGACTGGGCTGTCCAGGACGGAGGTGCCGTGGCCGAGGAACTGAGCCAAACCCGCGAGAGCGGGGATAGCTCCAGCGCGCCCCCGGACGACCCGCCTATCGCGGACAGCACCGGGACGGCACTGCGGGCCGACGACACCGGTCCGATGGGCATTCGAGCCAGGATCGCCCGGTTCGGCTCGCGTGGCACGGGAAGCACGTCCCCGGTGATCGAGCCGTTGCTGCGCACGGTGCGCGCGAATCACCCCAAGGCCGATGTGGCGATGCTCGAGCGTGCCTACGTCACGGCGGAGCGGGCCCATCGCGGGCAGCGCCGAAAGAGCGGCGACCCGTACATCACCCACCCCGTGGCGGTCGCCACGATCCTGGCCGAGCTCGGCATGACGATCCCCACCCTCTCTGCCGCGCTGCTGCACGACACGGTCGAGGACACTGAGTACAGCCTGGAGGCGCTGCGCACCGACTTCGGCGACGAGGTGGCCAAGCTGGTGGACGGGGTCACCAAGCTGGACAAGGTGACCTATGGTGAGGCCGCGCAGGCCGAGACCGTCCGCAAGATGGTCGTCGCGATGGCTCGTGACATCCGGGTGCTCGTCATCAAGCTGGCCGACCGGCTGCACAACGCCCGCACCTGGAAGTACGTCTCCCAGGCCTCTGCCGAGCGCAAGGCCCGCGAGACGTTGGAGATCTACGCACCGCTGGCCCACCGCCTGGGGATGAACACGATCAAGTGGGAGCTGGAGGACCTCTCCTTTGCGATCTTGTACCCCGGGGTCTACGACGAGATCGTTCGCCTCGTTGCTGACAGGGCCCCGGCCCGGGAGGAGCATCTCGCGTCAGTTCGCGACCAGGTGCGTGAAGATCTGCGCGGCGCCAAGATCAAGGCCACCGTCACCGGCAGGCCCAAGCACTACTACTCCGTCTACCAGAAGATGATCGTGCGTGGCCGTGACTTCACTGACATCTACGACCTGGTTGGCCTGCGCGTCCTGGTGGAGAGCATCCGCGACTGCTACGCCGTGCTGGGTGCCCTGCACGCCCGCTGGAACCCCGTACCCGGGCGTTTCAAGGACTACATCGCGATGCCCAAGTTCAACATGTACCAGTCGCTGCACACCACGGTCATCGGCCCGGGCGGCAAGCCGGTGGAGATCCAGATCCGTACGCACTTGATGCACCGGCGTGCCGAGCTCGGGGTGGCGGCGCACTGGAAGTACAAGGACGGGGCCAGCAGACCGGACCCGACGGCCGCGGGGGACACCGGCACGATCAATGAGATGGCCTGGCTGCGGCAGCTGTTGGACTGGCAGCGCGAGACCGGCGACCCCGGGGACTTCCTGGAGTCTCTGCGCTTCGAGATCGGGGCAGGCGAGGTCTACGTGTTCACGCCCAAGGGCGACGTCCTGCCGCTGCCGGCGGACTCCACCCCGGTCGACTTCGCCTACGCCGTCCACACCGAGGTCGGCCACCGGACGATGGGAGCCCGGGTCAACGGGCGGCTGGTGGCGCTGGAGTCCCGGTTGGAGACCGGCGACGTCGTCGAGGTCTTCACCTCCAAGGTCGCCGACGCGGGGCCGAGCCGCGACTGGCTGAACTTCGTCAAGAGCCCACGGGCCCGCAACAAGATCCGGCAGTGGTTCAGCAAGGAGCGCCGCGAGGAGGCCATCGAGCACGGCAAGGAACAGCTGGGCAAGGCCATTCGCAAGCAGCACCTGCCGATGCGGCGGCTGCTCAGCCACGAGACCTTGGTGGGTCTTGCTACCGAGCTGCGGTACGCGGACGTCTCGGCGCTGTACGCCGCGATCGGCGAGAACCAGGTCTCGGCGGCGAGCATCGTGGACAAGCTGGTGGCCTCCGTCGGCGGCGCCGACAGCGCCGAGGAGGACTTGGCCGAGGCGACCATCCCCTCGATCGTCCGGCAGCGCCGCCCACGCTCGGGCGACTCAGGGGTGGTGGTCAAGGGCGTCGACGACATCTGGGTCAAGCTGGCCAAGTGCTGCACCCCGGTGCCCGGTGACCAGATCATCGGCTTCGTCACCCGCGGGCACGGCGTCTCGGTGCACCTGGCGGCCTGCCAGAACGCGGCCAGCCTGCTCGAGCACGACGGTCGCATCGTCGAGGTGGAGTGGTCGGTCGGTCCGGCGAGCGTCTTCCTGGTCCAGATCCAGGTCGAGGCACTGGATCGGGCCAGGCTGCTCTCGGACGTGACCAGGGTGCTGTCCGACAACCACGTCAACATCCTCTCGGCCAGCGTGACCACCAGCCGGGACAGGGTGGCGGTGTCCAAGTTCGTGTTCGAGATGGGTGACCCAGCGCACCTGGACCACGTGCTAGGGGCAGTGCGACGGGTCGACGGCGTGTTCGACGTCTACCGGATCACGGGCAAGCGCTCCGTGTGAGAACCGGGTAGCAGGCGAGGTCGTCTACCGGGGCTCGCGCGAGCGGGTTCCCGCACCCGGAGGCGACCAGATCCAGTACCCGCGCCGCCCGATGCCGGCCGGCCACCCGCCCGCGCGCGGCCAGTAGCCTCGCGATCTCGACCGGGTCGACGCCACGCGCCCACAGCCACGCCAAGGCAGGGTCGTCGCGCCCCGAACCCCACAGCAGCAGGTCGGTGGTGGTGCGACCCAGGGTGCTGACCTGCACGCCGTGGACCGTCTCGGTGTCGGAGGGCAGCACCCGGGTCTGCCGGAGCCGCAGCCCCGCCCGGGGCTTGCGCGGGCCGGTACCAGGCGGCACGAGGATGTCGACCATGTGGTCAGGACCGTGCGATCCGTCCCTGGCGTGCTGGCTCGCGCTGCGCCCTGGCCCACCGCGGGCCCATACGGCGGTGGACAGCCCGCCGACCCAGCCGGGGCGCAGGAGCAGCCGCAAGGCGTCGCAGCGAGCCACGGGCCAGGACAGCTGGTGCGTCGGCAGGTAGACCTCGTCGGCCACGCAGGTCAGTGCTCCCTGTTGGCACAGCAGGGCCAGAACAGCACGCCCCTGGCCGGGCCCGGGTGCCAGCGCCAGCTGTGCCGAACCAGTGGAGATGCTCATCCCCCAGGTGTGCCAGATCTGCTTCTCCAGCGCAATCGCCTGGCCGCGACTGTGGACGAGCGGCGGAGCGGTGCTCCGCTGTGCACAGGCTGACGTCAGGAGTGGTCGTCCGCCGCCTTGCGGATCTGCTCGAGCCAGGCACGCCGGGCCTGCAAGGCTGCCGTGACCTCCTTCTCGGCTCGGGAGTCGCCTGCTGCCCTGGCCGCCTCGAGGTCTCGCTCCAGCACGTTGATGGAGTCCTCGAGCTGCCCCAGCGCCCCCTCGGCGCGGGCCTTCGTCTCGGGGTTGGTGCGTTTCCACTTGGAGTCCTCGACATCGCGCACGGCCTGCTCGACCGCGCGCATCCGCTTCTCCACCCGGGCCACGTCCCCGCGGGGGACCTTGCCGGCCGCCTCCCACTTGTCCTGAACGTCGCGCAGCCGCGACTTGGCCGCGTCTGCGTCCTTGACGGGCAGCAGCTTCTCAGCCTCGACGAGCAGCGCCTCCTTGACTTCCAGGTTGGCTGTGAGCTCCTCGTCCTGCTTCGCCTGGTCGGCGTTGCGGGCCTCGAAGAAGGTGTCCTGGGCCGCACGGAAGCGGGCCCATAGTGCGTCGTCCTCCTTGCGTCCCGCGCGCCCGGCCGTCTTCCAGCGATCCATCAGGCCGCGGTAGGCGATAGAGGTCGGGGCCCAGTCCGTGGAGCCGGACAGCGCCTCGGCCTCCTTGATGAGCTTGTCCTTTACGGTCTTGACCTCCCCGTGCTCGGCGTGCAGCTGGGCGAAGTGGTGTTTGCGGGCGCGGTCAAAGGCGGTGCGGGAGTGGCTGAACCGCCGCCACAGCTCCTCCTCGACGGGCTTGTCCAGACGCGAACCCGTGCGCTGGGACTGCTTCCACTCCTCGAAGAGCTCCTGCATGCGGTCGCCGGCGGCCTTCCACTGGATGCGGCTCGGGTCCGTCCCGGCGATCTTTTCGGCCTCCTCGACCAGCGCCAGCCGGACCAGCCGCGACGCCTCCTTGTCCGCAGCGCGCGCGAGCTCGGCCTCCTTGCGGCGTTCGGCGATGCTTGCGTCCAGGGTTTCGACGCGAGCAGCCAGCGCAGCGAGGTCGCCCACGACCGCGGCCGTGGGGAGCTGCTCCTTGACGCCGGCCAACGCGCGCACGACGTCCTTGAGTGCTGTCCCGGACGTCGCCAGGCGCTGCTCGGCCAGGGCCACCTGCGCTGCGAGGTCGTCGTACTTACGCCCGAAGTAGGCCAGCGCCTCCGCGGCGGGAACACCGGGGTGGCAGCCGACGGCACGCTCACCATCGTCGGCCTCGGGGTCCTTGACGAAGACGGTGCCGTCGTCCTCCACCCGCCCCCAGGGGGAGGGGTCGCTGGCCGGGTGGACGACGGCGACGGGCTCCTGCGCGGCCGAAGCTCTCCTATCCGCTGCCGGGGGAGCCGCGGCGGGCAGTGGGCGAGCCGGTGGGCGGGGGACTGGCCGGGGCCGGGGCGGACGTGGTGCCGGTGCTGCCGCTGGTGCCTGCTGCGGCTCGCCCGTCGGTGCGAGCTCCGCCAGTTCCTGGGCTACCGGCTCCTCGGCCTGGTCTGGCTGCGTCGGTTCGCTCACGTGAGCGTCACTCCCTCGATGCTGATAGGTCGTGCCGGCGCGGTGCCGTCGGCACCGAGCCCTCCGTCTGCGATCTTCTGCACGATGTCCAGGCCACCGGTGATGGTTCCGAAGACCGAGTAGCCCCCCGCCGCGTCCGAGGGGATCGTCGAGTCGGCGTACACCAGGAAGAACTGGCTGCCCTGGCTGCTCGCGTCGCCGCCCACCCTGGCCATCGCGAGGGTGCCGGCCGGGTACAGGTCGTCCTCGGGGGCGTTCTCGATCGGTCCCCAGGTGTAGCCGGGGCCGCCCTGGCCGGTGCCGGTCGGGTCCCCGCACTGCAGCACGAAGATTCCCTCGGTGGTGAGCCGGTGGCACGGTGTGTCGTCGTAGAAGGAGTCCTTGGCCAGCTGCACGAAGTTGGCCACCGCCTGCGGGGCCAGCGAGCCGTCCAGCTCGAGCGTGATGTCGCCGCAGGTGGTCTCGACGGTGGCCACCCAGGTCCGGTCCTGCGCCACGGCGGGGTCGGGGGGACCGGGGAACTGCTCAGGTTCCGCCACGGCCTCGGTGCTGACCTCCGGGCACGGGTTCTCCGACGCGGTGCCGTCCGTGGGACCGGCCGACGCCGTCGGTTCTCCTGCGGCTGTCGTCGGCTCCTCGGAGCGGGTGAGCCAGTAGACGCTCCCGATCAGCAGCAACGGGACCAGTACCGCGGCCGCGATCAGGAGCCGGTTGCGCATCGTGCGGCGACGCTGCCTCGCGACAGTCTGGCGGACCTGCCACTCGGCGTACCGGCGTCGTGCGTACTCGCGCTCCTGCTTGCTCGGCGACACGTGGAACCCTCCCAGGTTCTGGTGACCGGCATGCCAAGGCGCAGCACCCGGTGAGAACGGACCGGTGGGCAGTCTATGGGGGCTGCCCGGCGCTAGGCTCCCGACGTGCTGATGTCGAGCTTTCCCGCTGCCGCTTTCGCCACCAACTGCTACGTCTTGGCTAAGGGCCCTGGTGAGGAGTGCCTGGTCGTCGACCCCGGCATCGGGGTGCTGGACGACCTGGCCCTCGTCCTGGCCAAGCACCGCCTGCGCCCGGCCGCGGTGCTCCTGACGCACGGGCACCTCGACCACGTGTACTCGGTCACTCCCGTGTGCGCCGCGAACGGCGTGCCCGCTCTGGTGCACGCCGAAGACGTTTACCGCCTGGCCGACCCCATCGCGACGCTCGACCCGTCCCTGGTGGCCATGCTGGAGCAGGAGTTCGGCGACAAGGCCGCCTGGCGCGAGCCTGAGGACGTGCGCACCCTCGTCCACGCCGAACGGCTCGAGCTGGCCGGCCTGTCCTTCGAGGTGCTGCACGCACCGGGGCACACTGAGGGATCGGTCATGTTCGCACTGTCCGAGGTTCCTGACCAGCTCGACGGCGAGGTGGGCGACCCGGGCCGGCCCACGTCCACCGTCCTGGCCGGCGACGTGGTGTTCGCGGGCAGCATCGGGCGCACCGACCTGCCCGGCGGATCGCACCCGGCCATGATGCGTTCGCTGCGCGAGGTCGTGCTGCCGCTGCCCGACACGACCCTGCTGCTGCCCGGGCACGGCCCGGCCACCACCATGGCGCGCGAGCGCGCCGCGAACCCCTACCTGGTCGAGATCCCCTGATGGCGAAGGTTGCACCGATCTCCGGCTTCCCTGAGTGGACCCCCGCCCAACGGGCGGTCGAGCAGCTGGTCGTGGACGAGCTGCGCCGGGTGTTCGAGCTGCACGGCTTCGCCTCGGTGGAGACCAGGGCGATCGAGCCGGTGGAACAGCTGCTGCGCAAGGGGGAGATCGACAAGGAGGTGTACGGCGTGCGCCGGCTGGCTGCCGAGGGAGGTGCCGAGCCGGGTGCTGCCGGGGGCCTGGCGCTGCACTTCGACCTCACGGTGCCGTTCGCGCGCTACGTGCTGGAGAACGCCGGCACCCTGCAGTTTCCCTTCCGCAGGTACCAGATCCAGAAGGTGTGGCGCGGTGAGCGCCCGCAGGAAGGGCGATACCGCGAGTTCGCCCAGGCCGACATCGACGTCGTCGACCGCGACAGCCTGCCATTCCACTACGAGGTGGAGATGCCGTTGGTGATGGCGGAGGCGTTCGAGGGGCTGCGCCGGCTGGGGCTGCCGGCCATGACGATCAGGGTCAACAACCGCAAGCTCGCGGAGGGCTTCTACCGTGGGCTGGGGCTGGCCGACCCGGCCGTCGTCTTGCGCGCGGTGGACAAGCTGGACAAGGTCGGTGCGGACGGCGTGCGGCGGGAGCTGCGCGCCGGGGGTGCCTGCGACGAGCAGGCCGCAGCGTGCCTGGCACTGGCCGCGATCCGTTCGCAGGACACGGGTTTCGTCCAGCAGGTGCGGACGCTGGGGGTGGCGCACCCGTTGCTGGACGAGGGGCTGGCCGAGCTCGAGGCCGTGATGGCCGCGGCCTGCGCCCGTGCACCCGGCGCGCTGGTGGCGGACCTGTCGATCGCGCGGGGCCTGGACTACTACACCGGCACGGTCTACGAGACCACGATGCACGGCTTCGAGCAGTACGGCTCCGCGTGCTCGGGCGGTCGCTACGACGCGCTCGCCTCCGACGGGCGCACGACGTACCCCGGGGTGGGCATCTCCTTCGGCTTGACCAGGGTGCTGGGCCTGCTGTTCGCGCGCGGGCTGACCGCGTCCCGCTCGGTGCCTACCGTGGTGCTGGTGGCCCTGACCGCGGACGAGCAGCGTGAGGCCGCGCAGACCGTGGCAGCCACCCTGCGGGGACGCGGCATCTCCGCCCTGGTGGCCCCGTCCGCCGAGAAGTTCGGCAAACAGATCCGCTTCGCCGACCGGCGCGGCATCCCGTTCGTGTGGTTCTGCGGCGCCGGCGAGGCTGGAGCGGACCAGGTCAAGGACATCCGCTCCGGCGCTCAGCTGGACGCTGATGCCACTTCGTGGGCGCCGGCCGCTGCGGACCTGCGCCCCACGCCCGTCCGACCCTGACGTCGTCGCCCTCCGCCTTGATCCGCACTCACTGCTCCTTGGTGTTGTGCGAGGACCGGGCTTGGGACTGCTTCCCGGCTTTCGCGGCGGCAAGGGCGGTACGACTCAGTCGGCCGTGCTTGGCGGACTTGGCTCCGGTGACGTGCCTGACGGGCGCACGTCGCCTCGGTATGGCGCTGTGACAGTCCATGCGGCCGTGAACAGGACCAGTCGAGCCATGACGTTGATCCACAGCAGCAGCCCGAAGGCAGCCGCAAGGGACGCACCGTAGAGGTCGCTCCCTCGAGTGATGAGGATGCCGAAGTAGTAGAACCCGAGGTACTTCGCGGCTTCCAGGAGGATGGCGCCGAGCAGGGCGCCTTTGAGCACGCGACGCAACGGTTGAGCGGTCTTCGGCAACCACACCAGCAAGTAGGCGAAGATCGCCATGTTGGAGGCCAGCGCCAGCGCCACCGCCACGATGCGCAGGACGGCGCGGGAAAGGGCTTCGTCTTGAGGGATGCCCAGCAGCGACAGCGCCTGGCCCGTCAACGAGGTAGCGAAAACGCTGACTGCAACGGACAGCAAGAGGGTGCCGCCCAGGCCGGCAATGATAAGCGTGTCCTGAAGCTTCTTGACCGCGATGTTGCCCGCGTTCGGCTTCTGGTGCCATACAGCCCGCAGCGACTCACGAAGGGCGTCAACCCATCCCAGCCCGGCGACGAGGAGGCCGACGAGGCCCAGGACTCCGGTGATCCCAGCCCGCTCGGCGACGAGCTGGATCAGTCGGTCGCCGAGTGAGTCGGGCACGAAGTCACCAAGGTGAACAAGGAGGCCCCGCTGCCGTGCGGGGTCATCCCGGACCACGAATCCGACCACAGAGCCGAGGAGGAGCAGGAGGGGAAACAGGCAGAGGAAGCCGTAGTAGGTGATCGCCGCTGCCAGCCGGTCGGCGCTGTCGTCGAAGTAGCGGGCCAGTGCCTTGCCGAGGTGGTCCAGCTGCGGAAATGCCCGGCGCAACGCCTGCCATCGGTCATCTACCCACGAGTGCACGATGCAGCGTATCCGCCGCACCGGCGGCTATCTCCTCATCGACCGACGACGGCATGGAGACGGAGCCCGAATACGGACGCTGCTGACGGATAGGTGGTGGTCGTGGTGGACCCGTCCGCTGCCGATGCCATGCCTAGAATCCGTGGCCTGGGAGATGGTCGTTGCCCACACAACCGCAGCGCCGCCGTCGCCGACGACAACCGGAAGGTAGAGACGCACGGCCGGAAGGCCGACGCTCAGCAACGGGGACCGTTCCGCGCTGTGCCGCACGACGCGCAGCGCTTCTGCCAGCACGCCGACCGTTCAGTAGGAGTGCAAGGTGGACAACTACGACATGAAGAAGGCGTTGCCGGCGCTGTACGCCCCCAAGCCCGGTGACTTCCACGTCGTCGAGGTTCCCGATCTGCCGTTCCTGATGATTGACGGGCACGGTGATCCGAACGTGTCACCCGCATACGCCGAGTCTGTCCGAGCCTTGTTCACCCTCTCGTACGCCGTGCGTGCGCTTGCCAAGATCGAACTCGGCCGCGTCCACACCGTAGGTCCGCTCGAAGGGCTGTGGAGCGCTGAGGACCCTCACGTCTTCGTTGCTGGGGACAAGAGCGCCTGGGGGTGGACGATGGCCATCTCCCAACCCGCTTGGATCACCCACGACATCATCGAGACGGCATCGAAGAGGGTGGAGAAGAAGGCGCTCGCGGCGCTCGACCGAGTGTACTTCGCGTCGTACACGGAAGGCACGAGCGTACAGATCCTGCACGTCGGATCCTACGACTCCGAGGCACCCGTCCTCGCCCGGCTCCACAACGAGTACCTCCCGAAACATCGCCTCACGTTCAACGGCAAGCACCACGAGGTGTACCTCTCCGACGCACGCCGCACCGACCCGGCGAAGCTACGCACGATCCTCCGCCAACCTGTCTCCTCCATCTCGTAGGCCCGGATCGTGACGCCACAACGGGCAGCGGCGGCGGTGCCGTCAGCCCCGCCCCTCGACGCGTTCCGCACGGCGAACGTCGACCAGGAGCGAGGCAGGGGCGGACCAGGTCAACGACGACGTCAGCGGGCAGCGTTGGCCACGACAGCGTCCCGCACGTACTGGGCCAGGCCCTCGTGCTGACGCTCGTAGCCAGCGCGGAACCGTTCATCGACGACGTACATCTGCGCGATGTTCTGGTGCATCTGCGCCGAGCAGTCGTAGAACCAGGTGCTGATCTGCTGGCGCGCCTCCTCCGCCAGGCCTGTGGCGACGTCACCGTCTGCCGGCTCACCGGCGACCAGCGCCGCGACGAACCGGCGGTTGACGTCGTCGCCCTCCGCCTTGATCTGAACCCACTGCTCCTTGGTGTACTGCGAGGACCGGGCCTGGGACTGCTTCCAGGCTTCGGATTCCCCCCAGCGCTGCTCCGCCTCGGCGGCGTAATCGTCGCCGAGCCAGTTCTCGCCGAAGATCTCGAACTGCTCCTCGCGGCTGAGCTTGATGTCCATGCTGTGCGCCTCCATCTGCTGCTGGACCGCCATCCTCATCTCGACGAGCTCGTCGATCCGCTCGCCGAGCAGAACGACCTGACGCCGTAGGTGCTCGGTCGTGGAGACCGTACGGTCGTCGAGGATGGCGGCCACCTCGTCGAGCGAGAACCCCAGACCCCGGTAGAGCATGACCTGGTGCAGACGGTCGACATCGGCGTCCTCGTACAGCCTGTATCCGGACCGGCCGCGCGCGCTGGGCCGCAGCAGACCGATCTCGTCGTAGTGGTGCAGCGTCCTGACGCTGACCCTGGCGAGCGCGGCCACCTGACCGACCGTGTGCTCCACGTCAACAGCTCCTTCCGGGTCGGGGATCTCGCCCCGCACGCCGGGGCGGGCGTGCACCCTCACGCACCGTCAGGGTCAAGCGACTTGGGCCGAAGGACCGGTAGAGGTCTCGCAGGACGGTGATCTCGCTGCCGGGTCCAGCGCGGCGACGGCGCGTTGCCATCGTTCCACCTGCTCGGTCAGTCCGACGATGCGGTACGAGCCGCCTGCGGCGAGTCCGTAGGATCTGCTCCTCAACCGATCCCGACAGCTCAGGGGAACCTCGTGCTCCGCACCCGTACCGCCGGATCGCTGCGTGCCAGCGACGCCGGGACCACCGTCACGCTCACCGGTTGGGTGGGCAAGCGCCGCGACCACGGCGGGGTGGCCTTCCTCGATCTGCGTGACGCCAGCGGGGTCGCCCAGGTGGTGGTGCGCGACGAGGCGGTGGCGAGCGGTCTGCGCAACGAGTACTGCCTGCAGGTCAGCGGGACCGTCCAGGCTAGGCCCGCGGGCAACGAGAACCCCAACCTGCCCACCGGCGACATCGAGCTGCTCGCGGACGAGGTGGAGGTGCTCAACGCCTCCGCCCCGCTGCCCTTCCAGATCGACGACCACGTGGAGGTGGGGGAGGAGGCCCGGCTGCGGTACCGCTACCTCGACCTGCGCCGCACCGGCCCCGGCCGTGCGCTTCGGCTGCGCTCGGCGGTCAACCGCGCCGCCAGGACGGTCCTGGACGCGCACGACTTCGTGGAGATCGAGACGCCCACGCTGACCCGGTCCACACCGGAGGGTGCTCGCGACTTCCTGGTCCCGGCACGGCTGGCGCCGGGATCCTGGTACGCCCTGCCGCAGAGCCCGCAGCTGTTCAAGCAGCTGCTGATGGTGGCCGGCATGGAGCGCTACTACCAGATCGCCCGCTGCTACCGGGACGAGGACTTCCGTGCCGACCGGCAGCCGGAGTTCACCCAGCTCGACATCGAGATGAGCTTCGTCGAGCAGGACGACGTGATGGCGCTCGCGGAGGAGGTGCTGGCCGCGCTGTGGCGCCTCGTCGACGTCGAGCTGGCGACACCGTTCCCGCGGATGACCTACGCCGAGTCGATGGCCCGCTACGGCTCCGACAAGCCGGACCTGCGCTTCGAGCTGGAGCTGGTCGACTGCACGAAGTACTTCTCCGGCACCGGATTCCGCGTGTTCCAGGCTCCCTACGTCGGTGCCGTGGTCATGCCAGGAGGCGGTTCGCAGCCGCGCCGCCAGTTCGACGCGTGGCAGGAGTGGGCCAAGCAGCGCGGCTCCAAGGGGCTGGCGTACGTCACCGTCGGTGCCGAGGGTGAGCTGGGTGGGCCCGTGGCCAAGAACCTGTCCGAGGCGGAGCTGTCCGGTCTGGTCGCGCAGACCGGCGCCGCGGCCGGTGACTGCATCTTCTTCGCCGCGGGCGAGCCCAAGGCTGCGCGCGCCCTGCTGGGCGCGGCGCGCTCGGAGATCGCACGCCGGGGTGGCCTGATCGACGACAGTGCCTGGAAGTTCGTCTGGGTCGTCGACGCGCCGCTGTTCGAGGCAGCCTCGGACGCGGTGGCCGCGGGTGACGTGGCCGTCGGGTCCGGCGCCTGGACCGCGGTGCACCACGCCTTCACATCCCCGAAGCCGGAGTGGATCGACAGGTTCGAGGAGTCGCCCGCAGACGCGCTGGCCTACGCGTACGACATCGTCTGCAACGGCAACGAGATCGGCGGTGGCTCGATCCGGATCCACCGCCGGGACGTGCAGGAGCGGGTCTTCGCCCTGATGGGGCTCTCGGCCGAGGAGGCGCAGGAGAAGTTCGGCTTCCTGCTGGACGCGTTCGCGTTCGGGGCCCCGCCGCACGGCGGGATCGCCTTCGGCTGGGACCGGATCGTGGCGCTGCTGGCGGGGGTGGACTCCATCCGCGAGGTGATCGCCTTCCCCAAGTCCGGTGGGGGGTACGACCCGCTCACCGCGGCGCCTGCTCCGATCACCGCCGCGCAGCGCAAGGAGGCAGGCGTGGACGCCGTGCCCAAGGCAGAGCTCACGGCCGGCTCCAAGCCGGTGTGAGCCGTCCGGCGTGGACGGGCCGGCTCAGGGACCTGCGCTGAGGACCCGGCGGGAGGAGTAGTGCGCAACGCGAAGAGGCGCCAGTGCACGCGACGGTCGGCGGCCTCCCGTCCCGATGGTTGGGTTCGCTGTGGCGTGGCGAAAGAGTCGTAGAAGCACAGTTGTCGGTACGGTCGGATCATGGACCTGCGGTACGCACGGGGTCTCGACCGCGAAGCAGTGGCGATGGCGGGCATCACCCGCTCCAGCCTGTACCGACACCTAGGGCTACGACCATCTGAGCCGGTCACCGCGACGGGCACCCCCGGTGCGCCGAGCAGGGGTTGGTCTCGGGCGGTGCTGGAGACCATGATCGCCAGCCGTCTGCACGTGCGCCAGGGTGCGTCGCCGTCGAACTTCCCGACCACCCTGGACGGCGACGACTCCGACCTCGCCCAGGAGTTCACCCGTGACCCCAGCCGCTACGAACTTCCCGAGGCTCCGCTGCGGGGACAGCTTTCCGGAAGGGTGCAGCATTGTGGCCCCGGGGAGGGCAAGGATGCTGCACTCTTCCGGGTTGCAGCCACGGCGCTGCTGAGGCGGCTGGCATGGATCAGTTCTTTCCCGACCTGCCGGATCGGACGTACGAGCAAGCCTGCCACCACCTACCCGGAGACCACGGGCGGTAGCAGTGCTCGCTGATCTGCTCATCGCCCACAACCCCGACCCGGACTCCAACCTGCCGTTCCTGGTTCGCCTGCCGCTGGGTCCGCACGGGCTGGTTCTCAAGACCCGTGAAACCTGGCCGCGCACCAGCAAGGTCTACTGCCACCGCGTCTCCGGCTGGCCGGAGGACGCCGAGGTGATCGAACGGCTAGCGGTACGCACATGTACCCGGCGCGGCCCCGCGATCGACCTGGTCCTGGACCGTGCCAGGGAGAACCGCTCTCAGCTCGTCGTGACCCAAGCCCGCGGCCGCGAGGTGATCTTCTGGCAGTCACCGCGCACCGCCAAACAGGCCCGGCCCAACGTGGCGCTGCCGACTCGCCGCGCCGCCGGGCAGGTCCTCGAGGTGGTCATCGACTCCGCCGAGAAGTACGCCTACACCTTCCGCCACCAGCAGGCGACCACGACCCGGCGGCGACTGCCTGCCGGGGACTACGCCGTCGAGCTCGACGGCGTCGTGATTGCCGCGGTCGAGCGCAAGTCACTGCAGGACCTCGCGGGCAGCCTGCTGTCCGGGAAGCTGACGTACGCCCTGGCCGAGCTCACGGCCCTGCCTCGCGCCGGGCTGGTCGTCGAGGACCGTTACAGCGCCCTGTTCAAGCTGGAGCACGTCGCCGGAGGGCGCGTCGCTGACGCGCTCGCCGAGGCCCAGGCCCGCTTCCCCTCGGTCCCGGTGATGTTCGCCGAGACCCGCCCCCTCGCCCAGGAATGGACCTACCGGTTCTTGGGAGCGGCACTCAGCGAGCTCAGCAGCCACGCGGGCGCCGACCGCCCTGCCGGCAGTGATCTGCTCGCGCTGTCCTACCCCGACGCACAGCCGAGCCCGAACGACCTGGATCAGTCCGTTGCCCCTCTGGAGGCCTCACCAGCCGCGGTTCAGGTACGCCGCTGGGCAGCATCAAGGGGTCTGCCCGTGGCTTCCCGCGGTCGACTAGCCGCTCATCTCGTTCGCGCCTACCTCGATGAGCACCCGACCCCTGAAACGCGAACATGACCTGTACGACCCGCTCACCGCAAGGCAGAGCTCAGGGGTCTGCGCTGAGGACCTGACGGGACGAGAAGTAGTGCTCGCAGCAGAACCCGAGCCGTTCGTACATCCGGCGGGCCACCGCGTTGTCGGAGTACATGCCCAGCGTCACCACGGGCGCGCCCTCCGCCAGCAGCCGACGCGTCAGCGCCGCTGTGACGGCGGCCCCCAGCTTCTGCCCGCGCGCGCCGGGGTGCACCGCGATCGAGGCCAGGTGCGGCACGCCCGCACTGAAAGGGTGGTTGGCCGCGACGGCCAGCAACGTGCCCTGCGGGCTGCGGATGCCCAGCCAGCGCTCGACACCGGCTGAGCCCGGGGCCGAGCTGTGCCGCGGGCTGGCTGCAGCGAGGAGGCCGACGATCTCGGGGTCGCAGCGGGGCACCGGTACAACCATGACGCGATCTTCGCCGGGAGTGGGTGCTGGCTCGGAGTCGGTCCACATCCACTCCCAGTCGTCGCCAGGCCCGATCCGCGAGGCGATGTCGGGCCGCTCGGCAGCCAGTAGCTCCAGCGCGCCGCGAGGAAGGGTCACCCGGGCGGGCTCGAAGTCCCGCAGGGCCTGCGGCAGCACCTCGACGGCGGCACGCGTCGAGCCGAGCACCGTCAGCACCGGGAAACCGCGGCGGCCGACCTGCAGCGTCGCCACCCCATCCCGCCGGTCCCAGCGGTGCAGCGTCGCGGACCCGCTGAGCTGCCAGCGCAGGAACGGGTCCGAGGCCGCGTCGAAACCGCTCAGTGCGACACCCCGATCCGGTCGTGCAGCAACCGGAGCGGGCGGGGCGCCCACCAGTTCCAGTCCCCGAGCAGCGTCATGGTCGCCGGCACCAGGAGCATGCGGACCAGCGTCGCGTCGATCGCCACGGCCACGGCCAGGGCAACCCCGGTCTCCTTGATCACCAGCAGCTCTCCCGCGACGAAGCCCGAGAACACCACCACGATGATGAGGGCCGCCGAGGTGATGATCCGGCCCGACTTCTGCAGCCCGGCAACGACACTCGCGTCGTTGTCCAGGCCCTTGTCCCGCATCTCCTTGATGCGGGAGAGCAGGAACACCTCGTAGTCCATGGCCAGGCCGAACCCCAGCGCCAGGACGATCGGCGGGATCACCGTCTCGATGCCGTCGGGCGCCGTGAAGTCGAGCAACCCGGCCAGGTGCCCGTCCTGGAAGCCCCAGACCACCACCCCGATGCTGGCGCCGAGCGAGATCGTGTTCAGCAGCAGCGCCTTCAGCGGGATCAGCAACGATCCCGTCATCAGGAACAGCAGCACGAACGTCGCGAGCACCACCAGGCCGATCGCCTTGGGCGCGGTGTCGGCGAGAGAGGAGCTGAAGTCGACGAGCCCGGCAGCCTGCCCGGTGACCCACGTCCGGACCTCTGGGCGGTTGTCCCGCAGCTCTCGCACCACGGAGGCAGCCTGCTGCCCCCCGACGTCCTGGCTCTCGAGCCGCACGCCGACCACCGTGAGATCCCCGAGCACCTGTGGTGGGTCGACCGATCGCACCCCCTCGATCTCGGCCACCTCAGCGGACCACCTCGCAAGCTCGGCCCCCACCTCAGGAGAGCCGCCACGCGCGACGACCGTCACCGCGGGGGACGCGGTCGCCGGGAAGTCGGCTCTGAGGTCGTCGAAGAACTGCCGCTGGGGGTGGTCGACGGCGAGCAGGTCCACCCCCGAGCTGCGCAGCCGCAGCGACAGTGCCGGCAGGGCCAGCGTCACCAGGAGCAGCACCACCCCGAGCACGACCCACCACGGACGGCGCTGCACCCGGGTGGCCAGCCGGCTGAAGAAGCCCACGTCCGGTGCCACGTCACCCATCCGGGCCACCACGGCGCGCAGGCCGCGCACCCGGTTCAGCGCCCCCGGACGGATCAGCTGCGTGGCCCCCAGCACCATCAGCGCGGGGACCAGGGTCAGGGCCACCAGCAGGGCCACCACCACGACCGACATCCCGGCCGCGCCGGTACCTGCCAGCACGGGTGCCTGGAACATCAGCAGGCCACCGAGGCTGATGGCCACCGTGACGCCACTGAAGAGGACGGTGCGCCCGGCCGTGGTCAGCGTCGTCACGAGCGCTTCCGAGCGCTGCCGATACGGCACCCTCTGCGAGCGCCGACGACGCTCCGCGCGGGTGCCCCCCAAGGTGGTGGCCTCGCGGGCCACCACGGCCCGCAGCTCCTCGCGGAACCGGCTGACCATGAGCAGGCCGTAGTCGATGCACAGGCCCAGCCCCATCACCGTCACCACGTTGACGACCGTGGCGTCCAGGTCGATGACGTGGGAGAACCCCAGCAGCGCCGCCAGACCGCCGGCGATGGAGGCGACCGCGCCGAGGATGGGCATGCCGGCGGCCAGGAAGCCGCCGAACACGAACACCATCACGAGCAGACTCACAGGCAGGGCGATGCCCTCACCCACGAGCAGGTCCTCCTTGACCTGCTCGTTGATGGCGTCCCGGATCTCGCGCGCCCCGCCCACCGCGGAGGTGGCACCGGGGTCACCGGCGCGGACCTCCTCGCCCAGGACGATCAGGCGCTCCCGTACAGAGTCCAGCGCCTCGTCCGTGGCCCGGTCCCCGAGGTGGGGTGCCAGGCTCACCGTCACCAGCACCTTCTCCACGTCGGTGGAGACGAAGGCCAGCGCCCGCGGGTCGGTCGGGTCCGGTGCTGCCGGATCGGGGAAGGCATAGGGGTCCGAGACGCTCGCGACGTTCTCGATCGCGGCCAGGTCCGCGCGCGCGGCGCCGACCGTCGCAGCGAGGTCCTCGGCGCCCGGATCCACCCCCGCCAGGACGAGCTGGAGCGAGTCGCCGGTGGGCCTGGCCTGCGTCAGCAGCTCGCGACCGACGTTGGCCTCACCCGGCACGTCCGGCTCGCCGCCGCCCAGCCGCGCGAAGAGCCCCTCGCCGACGACCCCGGTGGCCGCGAGGAAGCCCGCGACCACCAGCACGGCCCAGGTGAGCACGACGGGAAGGGGATGCCGGGCGATGGCACGTCCGAGGCGGGTGAGCACGGCGTCAGGATTCCAGCAGGTGTCGCGGGCCACGCGCCCGGGCTCCGGTGCTGGAGCTACGGTCGGGGCGTGGCCGACCTGTTCAGCGCCGATCCCGACGACGTGCCCGATCCGTCCTCGGGCCGGCCGTCCGCACCGCTGGCAGTGCGGATGCGCCCGCGCACCCTCGACGACGTGGTCGGGCAGGGACACCTGCTGGTGCCGGGGTCGCCGCTGCGCCGACTGGTGGCAGGTCAGTCGGCCGGGAGCCGGGCAGGGGTCTCGTCGGTGCTGCTGTGGGGCCCGCCCGGCACCGGCAAGACGACGTTGGCGCACGTCGTCTCGCGCAGCACCGGGGGCCGCTTCGTCGAGCTGTCGGCCATCACGGCGGGGGTCAAGGACGTCCGCCGGGTGATGGAGGAGGCGCACGACGACCTGGACCTGCACCACCGCTCGACCGTGCTGTTCCTGGACGAGATCCACCGCTTCACCAAAGCCCAGCAGGACGCGCTGCTGCCCGGGGTGGAGAACGGCTGGGTGGTCCTCATCGCCGCGACCACAGAGAACCCCTCCTTCTCGGTCATCTCGCCGCTGCTGTCCCGCTCGCTGGTGCTGACCCTGCAGCCCCTCACCGAGGACGACGTGCGTGATGTGGTGCGGCGGGCGCTGGCCGACCCACGGGGGCTCGCCGCCGAGGTGCAGGTCGAGCCCGCGGCCTTGGAGCACCTCGTCCGGGTCGCCTCGGGGGATGCCCGACGAGCCCTGACGGCACTGGAGGCAGCAGCAGGAGCGGCCGCGAGCGAGGGGGCTGGCGCCGTCACCATCGTGCACGCCGAGCGCGCGCTGGACGTGGCGGCGGTGCGCTACGACCGCGACGGGGACCAGCACTACGACGTGGCCAGCGCGTTCATCAAGTCCATCCGCGGCTCTGACGTCGATGCCGCTCTGCACTACCTGGCACGCATGCTGGAGGCGGGGGAGGACCCTCGCTTCGTCGCCAGGCGGCTGGTCATCTCCGCGTCCGAGGACGTCGGCATGGCGGACCCGTCCGCGCTCCAGACCGCGGTGGCGGCTGCCCAGGCCGTGCAGCTCATCGGGATGCCCGAGGGCAGGCTGGTGCTGGCGCAGGCCGTGGTGCACCTGGCCACCGCGCCCAAGTCGAACGCCGCCTACGTGGGGATCAACGCCGCCGTGGCCGACGTGCGGGCCGGGCGCTCCGGGACGGTGCCCGCCCACCTGCGTGACGCGCACTACCCCGGCGCGACCCAGCTCGGGCACGGCAGGGGTTACGTCTACTCCCACGACGAGCCGCACGCCGTGGCAGCGCAGCAGTACGTGCCGGACCCGCTGGTGGGGGTGCGCTACTACGAGCCGACCGACCGCGGCTTCGAGCGGGACATCTCGGCTCGGCTGCAGCGGCTGCGGGGGCTGCTGGGTGGCCCTGATGCGGGCGGGCCGGCCCATCCGGCGTCCTGTCGCGCGCCCGTTCCGCCGCCGAGTGCTGGCTAGCGGGGGCTTCACGGGCTGCGAAGGCCCATCGCGCCCGCACTCGCGGGCCAGAGCACGCGATAGGGTTCCGGTCGACGCCGGCACGCTGCCGGGGTCGTCCCGCCGGGCCGACTGGCCCGGACGGGTGTGCACGGATCGAGAGAGGCGCACATGTCTGGGGAAGAGATTTCCGGAGTCCTCGGCGGGGTCGCGAAGATCATCGCGGCCCTCGGATTCGTCGTGCTGGTCTTCTTTCTGACGATTCCGCTGCGCAAGCTGGGCAAGCTCCTCGACGAGGCTCGCAACTCGGTCAAGAACCTGTCGGACGAGACGGTGCCGCTCATCGGTGAGGTCACGACGACGGTCGGCCACACCAACCACCAGCTGCAGAAGGTCGACACGATCACCACCAAGGTCGGCGTCATCTCTGACAACGGGGTGCAGGTCGCCACCAACATCTCGGCACTGACCGCGCTGTTCGCCGCCACACTGGGGTCCCCGGTCATCAGGGTCGCCGCGTTCACCTACGGCGTCCGGCACGCGATGAGCGGGCGCAAGACCGGGGCCACCCGCGGTCGTCGTCGGAAGAAGGTTTGAGATGCGCCGCGTCTTCTGGATAGCCCTGGGCGCTGCCGCCGGGATCTACGCCGTGCGCAAGGTCGGACAGGTCGCTCACCAGTACAGCCCGCAGGGCCTTGCGGGCGGGCTGGGCGAGGGCCTGTCGAACCTGGGCGAGGGGTTCCGCGACTTCGCCGCCGCCGTTCGTGAGGGTGCGGCCGAGCGCGAGGAGGTGCTGCGCGCCGCTGTGTCAGGTGACATGGACGGGCGCGGTGTCGCCGACGTGCTCGAGAACCCGACCCGCGAGACGGACTGACCTGAGCGGTCTTCCGTCCCGCCCGCGAACCAGAGCAACTGAGGACCACCCCCGATGGAAACCGCTGAGATCCGCCGTCGCTGGCTGACGTACTTCGAGGGCCGGGACCACACCGTGGTGCCCAGCGCGCCGTTGCTGTCGGACGACCCGACGCTGCTGTTCGTGGTGGCCGGCATGGTCCCTTTCATCCCCTACCTCACCGGGCAGCAGACACCGCCGTACGCGCGCGCCACCAGCGTGCAGAAGTGCGTGCGGACCCTCGACATCGAGGAGGTCGGCAGGACCACTCGGCACGGCACCTTCTTCCAGATGAACGGCAACTTCTCGTTCGGGGACTACTTCAAGGAAGGGGCCATCCGCTACGCCTGGGAGCTCATCACCACCCCCCAGGCGCAAGGGGGTTACGGCTTCGACCCGGACAAGATCTGGGTCACCGTATTCCACGACGACTCCGAGTCGCGTCGGCTGTGGAAGTCGATCGCCGGGCTGCCGGACGAGCGGATCCAGTCGCGCGGGATGGCCGACAACTACTGGTCCACCGGCGTGGCGGGCCCGTGCGGACCCTGCAGCGAGATCTACGTCGACCGTGGGCCGGAGTACGGGCCCGACGGCGGCCCGGTCGCCGACGAGGACCGGTACCTGGAGATCTGGAACCTGGTCTTCATGGAGTTCGAGCGGGCTGACGGCGGCACCAAGGACAGCTTCCCGATCATCGGCGAGCTCCCCAGCAAGAACATCGACACCGGGATGGGCTTGGAGCGCGTGGCCTACCTGCTGCAGGGCGTGGACAACCTCTACGAGATCGACGAGGTCTACCCCGTCATCGAGCACGCCTCGCAGCTGTGCGGTGTGGCCTACGGCAGGGACCACGACTCCGACGTCAGGCTCCGGGTGGTGGCCGACCACGTGAGGTCCTCGCTGATGCTGATCGGTGACGGCGTCAACCCCGGCAACGAGGGCCGCGGCTACGTGCTGCGACGGCTGCTGCGGCGCAGCGTGCGTGCCATGCGACTACTCGGCGTGGACGCTCGGACCCTGCCCGAGCTGCTGCCGGTGTCGATGGACCGGATGAAGCACTCCTACCCCGAGCTGGAGAAGGACTTCGGCCGCATCTCCGGTGTGGCCTACGCCGAGGAGGAGGCGTTCGCGCGCACCCTCGTCTCGGGGACCACGATCCTGGACACCGCGGTGCGCACGGCGAAGGCCTCCGCCCAGGTCGGGACGGCCAGCCTCACCGGCGACCAGGCCTTTGCGCTGCACGACACCTACGGCTTCCCCATCGACCTGACGCTGGAGATGGCGGCCGAGCAGGGCGTCTCGGTGGACCGTGCGGGCTTCACCGCCCTGATGTCGTCCCAGCGTGAGCGGGCCAAGGCGGACGCCCGCGCCAAGAAGGGCGGCCGCGCCGACACCACCGCCTACCGGGACCTGCGCGAGCCGGGCCCCACCGTCTTCACCGGCTACTCCGAGCTGGAGACCGGGACGAGCGTGCGCGGCCTGCTGCTGGACGGCGAGCGCGTGCGTTCGGCCGGCGCCGGTCAGGTGGTCGAGCTCGTCCTGGAGGAGACCCCGTTCTACGCGGAGTCCGGCGGGCAGGACTCTGATGCCGGCGTGATCCGCGGCCACGAGGGGCTGGAGCTGCAGGTCCTCGACGTGCAGCGCCCGGTCAAGGGCCTGGTCGTGCACAGGGTCAGGGTCAGCAGCGGCGAGGTCGTGCAGGGCCAGGACGTGCAGGCAGCGGTGGACGAGCAGTGGCGGCTTGGCGCCTGCCAGGCGCACTCGGGTACCCATGTGCTGCATGCAGCGCTGCGCCAGGTGCTGGGACCGACTGCGCTGCAGTCGGGTTCGTACAACAAGCCGGGCTACCTGCGGCTCGACTTCGCGTGGCCGAACGCGCTGGACGCGGTCACCAGGAGCGAGGTCGAGGAGGTCGCCAACCTGGCCCTGCGCCGAGATCTGTCCGTCAGCGCCACCTACATGACGATCGCCGAGGCGCGCGAGCTCGGAGCCCTGGCGCTGTTCGGGGAGACCTACGACGAGCAGGTCCGCGTGGTGGAGATGGGCGGGCCGTGGAGCCGCGAGCTCTGCGGTGGTACGCACGTGGCGCACTCCTCCCAGGTGGGCATGCTGGCCGTGAGCGGCGAGGCGTCCGTGGGGGCGGGGGTGCGCCGGGTCGAGGCCCTGGTGGGGATAGAGGCGTTCCGCACCCTGGCCAAGGAGCGTGCGCTGGTGCTGGCGCTGACGGAGGCGCTCAAGGTGCGCTCCGAGGAGCTGCCCGAGCGCGTCGGCGCCCTGCTGACCCAGCTCAAGGCCGCCGAGAAGCGGCTCGCGGGTGCCGCCTCGCAGCAGGTGCTGGCCGCGGCCGGGAAGCTGGCGGCCGAGCCGACCGACGTGTTCGGCGTCGCCTTCGTCGGCCATGACGCAGGCGCCGTGTCCTCGGCGGACGACGTGCGCTCGCTGGTGCTCGACGTGCGCGGGCGCCTGGGTAACGACCGGCCCGCCGTCGTGGTCGTGGCGGGGGTCGCCAAGGACCGGCCGGTCGTGGTGGTGGCGACCAATGACCAGGCCCGCCAGTGGGGTGTGACGGCAGGTGCCCTGGTCCGCGTCGCGGCGCAGGCTCTGGGCGGTGGCGGCGGTGGCAAGGACGACCTGGCCCAGGGTGGCGGGACCGACCCCGCGGCGGTGGGGGAGGCCCTGCGTGTGGTCGAGCACACCATCGGCCAGACGGTCACCACCGGACGATGAGGCGTGGGGTGCGCCTCGGCGTGGACGTGGGCTCGGTCCGCGTGGGCCTGGCCGTGTCCGATCCCGGCGGGGTGCTCGCCTCTGCCGTGGCGACGCTGGCGCGGGATGCGCAGGGCGCCGACCTGCGTGAGATCGCCCGGCAGAGCGCTGAGCGCGGCGTCCTGGAGGTCGTCGTGGGGCATCCTCTGTCGATGAATGGCACGGAGGGTTCCGCAGCCAGGCTCGCCCGGGGTTACGCTATGTCACTTGCCCGCCTGCTCGCACCCGTCCCGGTGCGCCTGGTGGACGAGCGCCTGAGCACCGTGGCTGCGCACCAGCAGCTTCATGGTGCGGGGGTGCGAGGACGTAAGCACCGCTCCGTGGTGGACCAGGTGGCCGCCGTCGTGGTGCTGCAGAGCGCGCTGGATGTCGAGAGGACGTCCGGTCGTGAGCCGGGGTTGTTGGTCGAGCCCGGTCCGGTGGCGGAGCGTCCGTCCCCATCAGCGCAGGAGGCCCCTTCCTGATGAGCGATCTGTTCCCCGGTCGCCAGGCCGCCGGGTACGACGACGTGCCTGCACCGTACGAGGACGAGGACGTGCCGTACGAGGAGCACGCGGATCCTGACGGGACGCAGGAGTATGACGAGCCGGCCGATCACGCCGTGTTCGCAGCTGGCGCCTCCGGCTCGCCCGGCGAGCAGTCCGCCGACCCTTCCCGCAGCAGGCGCAAGGCCCGCCGCCGCCGGACCGTGGTCATCATGGCCCTCTGCCTGGCCCTGCTCGGCGGCGCCACGTACGCGGGGTACTCCTTCCTCGTCCCGCTCGTCCAGGGTTTCGGCGAGGAGGCCCCGCAGGACTACGCGGGCCCCGGTTCGGGCACCGCGACCGTGGTCGTCAGCCCGGGCGACAGCGGTGGTGCGGTGGGCGAGAGCCTGGTCGAGGCGGGGGTGGTCCTCTCCCGCGGCGCCTTCGTCGCAGCCCTGCAGGCGAACCCCGACGGTGGCCAGGTCCAGCCCGGGACCTACGCCCTCAAGCAGGAGATGACGGCATCCCAGGCACTGGAGCTGCTGCTCGACCCTGCCGCGAAGCAGTCCGTGCAGGTGCAGGTGCGCGAGGGCCTGTGGGTCAGCGAGACGATGCAGGAGATCAGCGAGGACACCGGCTTCAGCGTCGAGGAGCTGCAGCTGGCGGCCCAGGACCCCGCGGTCGGGCTGCCGCCGGAGGCCAACGGTGACCCCGAGGGCTACCTGTTCCCCGCGAACTACGACTTCGAGCCGGACGTGACCCCGGTAGAGGTCCTGACCGCGATGGTGCAGCGGCACGACCAGGCGATGGAGGCCGCAGGGATCCCAGAAGCCGAGCGACGGGACGTGCTGATCCGGGCCAGCATCGTGCAGGGCGAGGGGAGCGCGGACGCGGACTTCGCCAAGGTGGCCACGGTCATCGAGAACCGGCTGGAGCGGGGCGAGACGCTCGGGATGGACTCCACGGTCGGGTACGCGCTGCAGAAGCGTGCGTTGGACCTGACCGTGTCCGACCTGGAGGTGGACTCCCCGTACAACACCCGGCTGAACACCGGCCTGCCGCCCGGACCGATCAACTCACCGGGTGACGCGGCGATCGCCGCGGCGGCGGACCCCGCGGAGGGTGACTGGCTGTACTTCGTCACCACGAACCCCGACACGGGCGAGACGGTGTTCACTGCGGACTACGACGAGTTCCTGGCTGCGAAGCGGGAGTTCAACGAGTGGCTGGCGCAGAACGGCTGAGTTGAAGGGCGCAGAGCTGAATGGCGCAGAGTTTGAATGGCGCTGAGCTGATGCGTGCCGCGGTGCTGGGGTCGCCGGTGGCGCACTCCCTTTCGCCTGCTCTGCACACCGCCGCCTATCGCCAGCTGGGTCTGACCGGCTGGCGCTATGACCGGGTCGAGCTCGTCGAAGACGCTCTGCCGTCGTTCCTGGACGAGCTGGGCGCGGACTGGGCGGGGTTGTCGCTCACCATGCCGCTCAAGCAGGCGGTGATCCCGCTGCTGGACGAGATCTCGCCACTCGCAGCCGCACTCGGCGTCGTCAACACGGTCACGTTCTCGCCGTCGGTGGTTGGCGCAGCAGGCGGCGTAGCGGGCCTAGGAGCGGGCCCAGGAGCAGGCACGGACCTGCAGGACCCGAGCGTGCGTGCTCGCCGCGGGGACAACACCGACGTCGCGGGCATCGAGCGAGCCCTGCGCGCCGCCGGGGTGGCACACGCGGGCACAGCAGTGGTCCTCGGCGCGGGGGCCACAGCAGCCTCGGCCGTGGCGGCACTGCGCGCGCTGGGGTGCGAGCAGGTGCTGGTGTGCGCCCGCTCGCAGGCGAGGGCAACGACGGTGCTGCAGGCGGGGGACCGGCTGGGCGTGAAGGTCTCGGTGCGCGTCCTGCATCAGGCCGCCGCGGCGGTGGCCGGTGCCGACGTCGTGGTCAGCACGGTGCCGGCCGGCGGCCTGGATGCGCTGGCGGCATCCCTGCGGCCGGGGCGGCCGGGCGCGGTGCTGCTGGACGTGGTGTACGACCCGTGGCCGACGGTGCTGGCCGCCACCTGGGCGGCAGCGGGGGGCAGGGTGGTCACCGGCGTGGAGATGCTGCTGCACCAGGCGGCCGAGCAGGTGCGTCTGATGACGGGTCGGGCGCCCGACCTCGGGGCCATGCGGGCGGCTCTGCCGGCGACGGCTGCTCACGTGCGGTAGTGATCCAGGCCCTGGACGGGCGCCCGTTGTCACCCTGGGTTCAAGCCCGGGCCCCAACCGGCCGATGAGTTCCTCATGTACGGGACAGAGGTTCGCTGATGACTGCCGGTGTGCGCCAGTTCGTCGACATCCTGCTCGAGGACAAGCTCGTCACCGAGGAGCAGCTCGTCGCTGCCTTTGACATCCACGAGCACGAGGGCCGTCCCCTGGGCCGCGTCCTGGTCGACCAGGGTCTGCTGACCGAGGGCCAGCTGGTCGCCGCGCTGGCCGAGCAGATCGGGCTGGGCTTCGTCGACCTCAGCGAGGCACCGGTCGACGCCACGGCCGTGGCGAAGATCCCCGGCACGGTCTGCCGGCGTCACACCGTGCTGCCCATCGGCTTCGAGGGCAAGAAGCTCGTCATCGCCATGGCCGACCCGGGCAACGTCTTCGCCCTGGACGACATCCGCCAGCTCACCCGCCTGGAGCTGCTGCCGGTCGTCGCCACGCGCGAGGACCTGCTGGCCGCGATCAACCGGTACTGCCGCAGCGACGGCGAGTTCGACGAGCTGACCGCGACCATGGCAGACGTCGACGACACAGCCGAGGATCTCACCCGGCTGACCGAGGTCACCGAGGAAGCCCCGATCGTCAAGTACGTCAACCTGCTGATCACCCAGGCGATCCAGGACCGTGCCTCCGACATCCACATCGAGCCGGGCGAGCACGAGCTGCGTATCCGGTACCGCATCGACGGTGTGCTGCACGAGGTGATGAAGTCGCCCAAGCAGATCGCCGGCGGCGTGGTCTCGCGCGTGAAGATCATGGCCGACATCGACATCGCCGAGCGGCGCATCCCTCAGGACGGCAGGCTGTCGGTCAACGCGCACGGCAAGAAGATCGACCTGCGCGTGGCGACGCTGCCCACCGTGTGGGGCGAGAAGGTCGTCATGCGGGTGCTGGACAACTCCACCGCCCGTCTGGACCTGCAGGACCTGGGGTTCTCCGACAGCAACTTCACCCGCTTCAAGACGAGCTACGTCAAGCCGTACGGGATGATCCTGGTGACCGGCCCGACAGGGTCCGGCAAGTCCACGACCCTGTACGCGACGCTGAACATCGTCTCCAAGCCCGAGATCAACGTCATCACGGTCGAGGACCCGGTGGAGTACCGCCTCCCCGGCATCAACCAGGTTCAGACCAACAACAAGGCGGGACTCACGTTCTCGTCCGCGCTTCGGTCGATCCTGCGCTCGGACCCCGACGTCGTCCTGCTCGGTGAGATCCGTGACCACGAGACCGCCCAGATCGCCATCGAGGCGTCCCTGACCGGGCACCTCGTGCTCTCCACCCTGCACACCAACGACGCACCCTCGGCCGTCACCCGCCTCACCGAGATGGGCATCGAGCCGTTCCTGGTGGGATCCGCGCTGGACTGCGTGCTGGCCCAGCGGCTGGCCCGGCGGCTGTGCCCGAAGTGCAAGGAGGAGTACGAGCCCGACGAGGAGGAACTGGTGGGTGCGCGCTACCCCTGGGTCCAGGGTGATCAGCATCCGGTGTTCTTCCGCCCTGTGGGTTGCGCCGCGTGCTCGCGCACGGGCTACAAGGGCCGGCTCGCCCTGCACGAGGTCATGAGCGTGACTGAGGAGGTCGAGCGGCTGGCCGTCTCGCACGCCTCGGCCGCCGAGATCGAGAAAGTCGCCAAGAGCCAGGGCATGATCTCGCTGCGCGACGACGGCTGGGCCAAGGTCGTGCAGGGCGTGACCTCGGTCGAAGAGATTCTGCGCGTGGTGGCCTGACCCCACAGCCGGGGACGAGATCGGCTCAAGACGGGACCTGCTCCCGCCGATGAGCAACGCAAGGTCCTGCACGGATCCGTACATCGTTGAGGGGAGTGCCGTGAGCAGCGGCCCATCGAATCAGAGCTACGGCTCGGGCTACCAGCCCGAGAAGGTCGCCTTCGGCGCTGACCTGGGCTCTCCGGCGACACCCGCTGTCGGGTACGCCGCCGCACCTTCGGTGCCCGCGCAGGCGGGGGCTGTTAGCGCCCACACCAGCGCGCTGCTCTCCGATGTCTCCCCACCGGTGAGCTACCAGACCCGCCAGGCCCCGGCCGCGGCCACCGATGACGCGCCTGACTTCATCCTCTCGGACGTGCTGGGGGAGATGCTGGACGCTGGGGCGTCCGACCTGCACCTGACCGTGGGGGCCCACCCTATGCTGCGCCTGCGTGGTGAGCTCTCGCCCCTGGAGCACTACCCCAAGCTCGGCCGGGAGGGCATCCAGCGCACCATCTACGCCCTCCTGACCCAGAAGCAGCGCGACAAGTTCGAGGCAGAGCTCGAGCTCGACATCTCCTACGCGTTGCCCGGTCGGTCCCGCTTCCGCGTGAACGTCTACCGCCAGCGGGAGTCCGTCGGAGCGGCGTTCAGGGTGATTCCCTACGAGATCAAGCCGCTGGAGGACCTCGGTATCCCGCCGTCGGTGTCCAACTTCGCTAACCTCCCGCGCGGCATGGTCCTGGTGACCGGCCCCACCGGCTCCGGTAAGTCCACGACCCTGGCCTCGCTGATCGACCTGGCGAACAGGACCCGGCACGCCCACATCATGACGGTGGAGGACCCGATCGAGTTCCTGCACCGGCACAAGTCGTGCTTGATCAATCAGCGCGAGGTCGGCGAGGACACCAAGTCCTTCGCCAGCGCGCTCAAGCACGTGCTGCGCCAGGACCCCGACATCATCCTGGTCGGCGAGATGCGTGACCTGGAGACGATCTCGGTGGCCCTGACGGCTGCGGAGACCGGCCACCTCGTGTTCGCGACCCTGCACACGCAGGACGCCGCCCAGACGATCGACCGCATCATCGACGTGTTCCCGTCCGACCAGCAGCAGCAGGTCAGGGTCATGCTCGCCGGCTCGCTGCAGGGGGTCATCTGCCAGACCCTGGCCAAGACCGCCGACGGCAGGGGGCGTGCGGTGGCGACCGAGGTGCTGGTGGCCACGCCCGCGATCAGGAACTTGATCCGCGAGGGTAAGACGCACCAGATCTACTCGTCCATGCAGGCTGGCGCCAAGCACGGCATGCACACGATGGACCAGCACCTGGCGGATCTCGTCCGAACCAAGCGGATCAGCTACGAGCAGGGCATGGAGAAGGCTCACCACATCGAGGACTTCAACCGACTTTGCGGTCGAGGCTGAGGAGCAGGTCATCGCGACGGCAACGAAGACGTTCGAGTACTCGGTCCGGGACCGGGGCGGCAAACTGGTCAGCGGCAAGTTGGAGGCCCCGAATCAGACCGCGCTCGTGGGCAAGCTGCGGGAGATGGGCTACGCGCCGATCTCGGTGACGGAGAAAAAGACTGGCGGCTTCAACGCCGACATCAAGCTTCCCGGCGGTGACAAAGTCGACCTCAAGGCGCTGTCCATCATGTCGCGCCAGTTCGCGACGATGATCAACGCCGGGCTCTCGCTGCTGCGCTCGCTGTCCATCCTGGCAGAGCAGACCGAGAGCAAGGGTCTGGGCAAGGTCCTGACCGAGGTCCGCAACGAGGTCGAGACCGGTGTCTCCCTGTCCGCCTCGATGGCGAAGTTCCCCAAGGCCTTCCCGCCGCTGATGGTCAACATGTGCCGGGCCGGCGAGATCGGCGGCTTCCTCGACCAGGTGCTGCTGCGTATCGCGGCGAACTACGAGTCCGAGGTCAAGCTGCGGAGCAAGATCAAGTCCGCCATGACCTACCCGGTCGTCGTCCTGATCATGGCCATCCTCGCCGTGTTCGGGATGCTCATCTTCATCGTCCCGGTCTTCCAGAAGATGTTCGACGATCTGGGTGGAACGCTCCCCGCCCCCACGCTGGTGCTGGTCTTCCTGAGCGAGCAGATGTTCTGGGTGGCGCCCACCGTGGTCGTGGGGTTGGTCGTCTCCTTCACCGTCTGGAACAAGATCAAGTACAAGGAGAAGGTCCTCAATTTCGTCGACCCACTCAAGCTGAAGATCCCCGTATTCGGCGGCCTCTTCCAGAAGCTGGCCCTCAGCCGGTTCGCCCGCAACCTGGGGACGATGCTCCGGTCCGGTGTTCCGATCCTGCAGGCCCTCGACATCGTGGCCGACACCACCGGCAACATCGTCGTCGCCCGCGCCGTGCGAGACGTGCAGGAGAGCGTCCGCAAGGGCGAGTCGCTCGCCGGCCCGCTGTCCAACCACAAGGTGTTCCCGCCCATGGTCGTGCAGATGCTGGCTGTCGGTGAGGACACAGGAGCCATGGACACCATGCTGGAGAAGATCTCCGAGTTCTACGATGACGAGGTGGAGGCCATCACTGAGAGCCTGACGGCGCTCTTGGAGCCCCTCATGATCGGCTTCCTCGGTGGTGTCGTGGGCTCGATGGTCATCGCCCTGTACATGCCGATGTTCAAGATCTTCGAGCAGATCGGCTGAGTGGCCCCCGTCTACGCTGACACAGGGCCCCCGCGAACGGCGGGGGCCCTGTGCGTTCGCCCGTTCGGATGATGGCAAAGATCCACGCCCCCCTTTCCTCAAGAGACGCTCTACGGCGCCGATATCAACCACGTCATAGAGACTGCCCAATCCGCGGGCCGCTCACGTCTCGTACTGGAAGGGGAGCATCAGATGCTCGCTCGGATTCGTAAGTCCATGGAGGAGAAGGAGCAGGGTTTCACCCTGATCGAGCTCCTGGTCGTCGTCGTCATCATCGGCATCCTGGCGGCCATCGCCATCCCGACCTTCCTGAGCCAGCGTGAGAAGGCCTGGGAGCGCGCCGCGCTGTCCGACCTGCGCAACGGCTCGGTCAAGTTCGAGGAGTACTTTTCGGACAAGGGCACCTACCCGACCCAGGCCCAGCTCGTCGACCCCTACAACGTCAAGCTCTCCGAGGATGTGACGATCGTCAAGGTCGGTGGCGGCGGGACCAGCACCGGCTACTGCCTGCAGGTCGCGCACGCCAAGCTGACGAAGGCCACCGACATCTACGCGATCAACAGCGCTGACGGTGTGGCCAAGAAGGGCACTGCCTGCTGATCTGAGTCGACTGAGAGAGGCGGGACCCGACAGGGTCCCGCCTCTCTTGCGTAGCACGGACGACTGTGAGCATCTCCGAGGGGCGCGTCAGCGCGGGCGGACTGAAGGGCATTGAGCCATTCGGATGATCGCGAAAGTCGTCGTGCAGCAACTCTCAAGGCTCGGACGCTCAGACCGATATCTACCGTGTCATCAAGCAGCCTGATTCGCAGGCCGCTCACATTTGTACTAGAAGGGGAGCATCAGATGCTCGCTCGGATTCGCAAGTCCATGGAGGACAGGGAGCAGGGTTTCACCCTGATCGAGCTCCTGGTCGTCGTCGTCATCATCGGCATCCTGGCGGCCATCGCCATCCCGACCTTCCTGAGCCAGCGTGAGAAGGCCTGGGAGCGCGCCGCGCTGTCCGAC
>JAABUN010002643.1_pt1 | contig 30823 bp, 27 predicted proteins | sample 5559311 | NCBI WGS metagenome assembly JAABUN01 (sample SAMN10711877, study PRJNA513370) | rock metagenome | isolation source: Antarctica rocks | place: Antarctica: Victoria Land, Siegfried Peak sud | reverse complement strand
CAGCGAGCCCGTAGCCTCGTTCACGGCTCGTGGTCCTCTTCTGGGCGGATGTCTCAGCAACACCCATCCCAGCGCAGGGCCACGAGCCCCTCACCACCGGGTCATCACGCGGAAGTACGAAGAGCCGCCTTGAGCTCCTCATCGCGCGCTTCCCGGGCGGTCGGCCGGCGCGAGCGGTGCTCGTAGTAGGTCGTGGGGGCGATCGTGCAGCCCAGCTCGCTGAGCTGCTCACAGATCGACTCGACCCCCCATCGCAGAGCACCGTCAGGCGGCTGACCGACGTGCTCGTCGAGGAACGCCACGATCAACGGTGTGGCCGGTCGAGTTCGGCCGCGAAGAAAGTCGAGGCCGCCTTCAAGATGGCGTTGGCCCGCTTGAGCTCGGCGTTCTCCCGCTTCAACCGCTTCAGCTCCGCCGACTCATCCGTCGTGACCCCGGCCCCCTGACCAGCATCGACATCGGCCTGCCGCGTCCACTTGCGCACGGTCTCCGGCGTCCCGATGCCCAGCAGCTACGCGACCTTGGTCATCGCGGCCCAGTCCGACTCATTATCGGCGCGGACCTCCCCGACCATCCTGACCGCCCGCTCACGCAGCTCGGCCGTGTACCTCTTCGAGGTACTCCCTGCTATGACTCCATCCTTCCCAAGGAACGGAGTCTCCGGACACGCTGGGGCGGTTCACTGTGGTGTGCTGGATCGTCAGGAGGCATCACGATCCTGCTGGCCGGGGCAGGTCTCGGCTTAACAGGCGGCCGCGCACAGTCCTCGTGCGGCGTCCACCTTGCGAGGTGTAGGGCTCCAGCCGACATGGCTGTGACCATCGCCCGAGAGGTGGAAAGCATGTCAACCGTCTGACAGGGATGACCACTTGATCCAGGATGCGTCCAGGTAGGCGGGCAATAGGCTGATTCAAGCTGAGGGTGAGGAGCGGCGAGGACTTCGTGATCATGCTGGTGATCGTCGCTGCCGTCGCCACAGCCGTTGGCGCCTTGGTCACTGCTCCGCTGGAAGAACGGTGGGCTCGTCGACTGGCCGGACGCGGCCGACTGGAGTGTGCCGTGAGGGTCGTCGAAGGAGACATAGAAGGGCTGACAAGAAGGTGGCGCCCGGGCACAGCGAGGCTAGAGCCGGCTGCGATGCATTTCCGGCGAGGCCTCCTTCCGGGCGGGCGCGGCGTCAGGCCGGGTTCCAAGCCGGTGTCTTTGCACGTCGACAGCGTGCTGGGTCAGCGCCGACCCAACGTCTTCGAGTGGCTGACAGTGGCCTCTGGCTGCGTCGTCTTGATGGTGCGCTCCGGCGACGCGAACTTTGAGGTCGCCGTCAAGGATCAGCAGGCGCTGTGGGTGCGAGACCAACTCGGGGTCTGAACTCGGGCCCATCAGCAGCCTGACCGACACCACCCGATGGTGGGTTAACCATTCCGTCGCCATCGCCCTTCATGGGGCTCGGCGTCGCCGCGGCGATGCTCGCCCAGGGATCCCCAGCGGTCAGGCGGTGAGGACCTGCTCGTAATGCTCCACGACGGGGAACGGGTCGTAGAAGTGGTGCAGCATCTGGCGCCACCGCTGGTACTCGGGTGAGCCCCGGAACCCGACGGTGTGGTCTTCGAGGTGGTCCCACTCCACCAGCAGCAGGTAGGTGCCGGCGCGCTCCAGGCATCGCGACAGCATCAGGCGTCTGAAGCCCGGCATGCCCGCGATGATCGTCTTGGCCTGCGCGAACGAGACCTCGAAGTCCGCCTCTTGCCCGGGTTGGACCGATAGCAGCGCGTGTTCAAAGACCATCCCGTGATGCTGGCAGACGTCACCGGTCGGCGATCGTCTACTGACGTTCGCCGGCCAAGAGCCAGGATGACTTGTGGAACCGAGCGAAGGTGGACTGCGTCTCGGTGGTGATTAGGGGGTCTCGTATGCGACTGGCGGTGTGGATGGCGCTCGTGACGTCCATCGTCGTCGCAGGCTGTGGCTCAGCCAGCGAGCCTGCCACCGAGCCAGGTCTTGGGCTTCTTGTTGACGCGACGGCACCCGCTGGCAGCGAGTGCCCGGCCGCCGACGCCCTGACCGCGCTGCTCGGGGCGGCGGGCGTCGCCTACACCAGCCACCTGCACCTGATGATCTCCCCGCCCCACCGCACGGAAACGAGGCTGAAGTATCTCGCTGGTTCCGAGCTGATGGCGGGGGCGTTCATGACCGACGTGGCACCCGAGCAGGCTGCGGCCCGGCTGCGCGAGGCCATGTCCTGGACGGGTCGCTGAGCTCAGCCCTTGCCCGGCTGGCGCGGTCTCACGAGGCCGCCACGTGCACAGAGCGCATGGAGAGGGGACTGGTTCGCATCAGCACCGTCACGCGCCTGGAGGTCGGCTACTCGGCGCGATCTGGCCTGGATCTGCGTCCTGCGACGCGCCGCCCGCCGCTGGCATCGATGCCCGTGGAGTACCAGTCACCGGCCATCTCAGACCGCGGGGGATTGCAGTGGCCAGGGGGACCGCGGGGCTCAGACGGTGACGCAGAGTAGAAGGCGCCTGCCGGTCACGTGGGGCCGGTGGCCATGACTGCCGCTGGCAGGCGCTTCAGACTGCTGAAGGGGTGCGGTCGAGGTCGGGCCCTGGACGGGCGGGGAGCGCCTGGATCGAGGTGCGGCTGCTCGTCACGTCAGGTCGCCGGTAGTCGAGCAGCCGCCCGGCGCGCCTTCGGGACACCGACCTCAGCGGCCGGCGTCGGGGCGGCCGCAGCCGCGGCTCGCAGGCAGGCCTGGGGCACGTGCTGCGCTGGTACCGGCCGCGAGAGGGCGAACCCTTGGACGGCTGTGCAGCCGGCTGCCTGCAGGGCGGGCAGGACGCTCGTGCTCTCCACGCCTTCGGCCACGACCCGCAGGCGCAGCTCCTGGCCCAGGCGGGCCGCCACCCGCACGACGACGTCGTCGCCGGTGGTGATGAGGTCAGCGACGAACGTCTTGTCGATCTTGATCTCGTCGAGGTCGAGGTCCCGGAGGTGGCTTAGCGAGCTGAAGCCGGTCCCGAAGTCGTCGAGGCTGACGGTCACCCCGGTCGCCCGGATGTCGGCTATGACGGCCGCCGAGCGGCTTGCCTCGCTGAGGACGGCGCTCTCGACGAGCTCGATGCGCAGAGCCGTGCCCGGCAGGCCGTGCCGCTGCAGCGTCGCTTGTACGGTCGCAGCGAACCCGTGCCTCAGCAGACAGGTGGGCGAGACGTTGACGGCGACCTGCAGGTGCTGACCCGCTTCGCGCCAGGCCGCGGCCTGGGACATGGCACGGTCGAGCAGCAGAGCCGTCAGCGGGCTGTCCAGGCCGGCGCGCTGCACCAGCGGCAGGACCTCCGCCGGCGACACCAGGCTATGGTCTTGGTGCTGCCATCGAAGCAGGGCCTCGACGGTGCGGACCTGAAGATCAGCCAGGTCGACCTGGGGTTGGTAGTGCAGCTGTAGCTGTCCTTCGGGGTCACCGGCATCGATGAGGGCCGTGACCTCCTTGAGCAGCCCGAGCTCGGCGCTGCTGCGGTGGTCCAGCGCGGCGTCGTACACGGCTACGCCGAGCATCTCGGTCTTCGCGCGATACATCGCGGCGTCGGCCAACTGCACGATGTTGATTCCGGCGCTGTGCACCGGGGCGAAGGCGACACCGATGCTGCCGCCGATCGTGACGGGATGCCCACCTGCGGTGAACTCCTTGCCCAGCTCCTGGGCGGCGCGAGCGGCTACCGTCTCGGCGGTTGCCGGGTCGGGCACCGCGGGCAGGAGCACGGCGAACTCGTCGCCACCGAGCCGTGCGACCGTGTCACCGCTTCGCACGAGCTGCTGCAGCCGGCGGCCCACCTCGATCAGCAGCTCGTCACCGGCTTGATGTCCCAGCCCGTCGTTCACGCGCTTGAAGCCGTCGAGGTCGATCACGAGGACGGCTGTCAGGCTCGTCCCGCCCGAATTCGTCCCGGCCAGAGCAGCGGTCAGCCGGGCGGCGAAGCAGGCCCGGTTGGGCAGACCGGTCAAGGTGTCGTGCAGGGCACGGTGTTCGCTGTCCACCGCGGTAGTCACGAGGGTCCGCTGGTAGCCCAGCACGGTCCGGTAGATGATGGTCATCAGGCCCAGACCGGCGGTGAAACCGATCAGTGTGCCGATGAGCGTCGTGGTCTGCAGCCGCACCAGCCGGTGCACCTGGGCCTGGGCCTGCTGGTTGTAGCGATCGGTGATCTCGTCGACCTGCTGCTGCAGGGTGTAGTAGGCGGGAGCGACCGCCTGGGCGTCGATCGTGCTGGAGTCCGCGTCGTTGACGGCGACCGCTGCGATCATCTCATCGGCGGCCTCGCGGTAGGTCGCCTGCAGGCTCAGCAGCGAGTTCGCGTCCTGCCTGGAGGAGGTGCTCGGCTGGTCGCGGATCTGGTTCAGGGCGGCGGTGACGTCGTCGGCCGCGTCGAGGTGCCGTTCGTGGACCGCGAGGGAGGGCTCGAGCTGGTACTGCCGGGCGTAGAGCATCTCGACGGCGACGTCGTATCGCACGGTCTGCAGCAGCCGTGAGACCTCGAGCGCTTGCTGCTGGTTGATCGTGGCCCGCCGGGTCTGCATATTGCTGCCGACGACGAACAGGGTGAGAAGGATGAGTACCGTCGCCAGTGCGGCCGTGCTGTGCGTCCGGGCACGAGTTGGCTGCCTGCCCCGCCAGGGGGGCCGCACGCGCCTGCAGGCGGGTCGTCGCGACACGGCTGCCCTTCGTGTTGTCGCCGGGATGTCAGTGCGGAGCATCGGGGGTACCCGCTGGCGACTTGACGCCTCTCGGCGGGCTTCACCCCATCGCCTGCAGCCGGCCGGATCGGCGAACGTAGTCAAGCTGGTGCGGTGGGGCCCCCTGCGCGGACGATGCAGGTAGTGCCGCCTGGCTAGCTGCTCGTCCCGAGGCTGGTGACGCCGTCGGTCCCGGAGCGTAGGAGGGTGAACGGCACATCCACCCGGACGTTGCCTCCGTCGAAGGAGCACGGGCCGGTCAGCAGGTCCAGGCCCTGGGTCGCCGCGATCGCCTGGGTGATGGCCTCGCCGTCCTGGGACTCGGCGCGCGAGATGGCGTCCAGGGCCAGGGTGACGGCGTCGGCCGCCTGCAAGGTGTAGGGGATCGCCTCGACACCGGTCTCCTCGGTGAAGCGTTCTGTCCAGGCGGCCGCGCCGGGGGTGTGCTCGGCCAACGGTGGGACCGTGGCGTACACGTCCCGTCCCAGAATGCGTGGCGCCTCGGTGAGGTACTCGTTGCCGACCACGCCGTCGGCCCCCATGAAGGTGCCCTCGTAGCCCGCCCGTTCCAGGTCGCCGGCCAGTTGGACGGCGTCCGGCTCGTACCCGGTGTAGTAGACGAGATCCGTGTCGGCCTCGACCACCGCGCGGGCCGTGGCCCCGAGGTCGGTGCTGCCTTGGGCCACCTGCAGGGTGGCTGCGGTGACCATCTCGGTGGGCTGGTCCGCCGTTGCTATCGCCTTCTCACCGGCCTGGGCCAGGTTGAGGGAGTAGCTGGTGCCGTCGTGGACGAAGGCGACCCGCTTTGCTCCGAGCGAGGCCATCCACGGCACGGCGGCGAGCGCTTCGCTGTCCACCGTGGCGCTGAGCAGGAACACGCCCGGGTGCCTGGGGGTGAGCAGGTCCGAAGAGTTGGCGGCCGGGATGACCATGGGGACGCTCGCGTCGTCGAAGACCCTGAGGGTCGGTACCGTCGCGCTGCTGCAGTAGCCGCCCACGGACACGATCGCTCCGGCCGACACGACCCGGTTTGCCGCCTCCACCGCCGACTGCGGGTCGCACCTGTCGTCCTCGACGATCAGCTCAACCGGGCGGCCCAGCACGCCACCCGCCGCGTTGGCATCGTCGACGGTCAGCTGTGCGGCGGCCTGCATCGCTAAGCCGCTCGCGGCGCTGCCCCCGCTGAGCGGTAGGAGCATGCCTAGGCGGACGGGCTCGGCGGCTGCTTCTGCCGCCTCACCACCGCAGCCCGAGGCGGCCAGCGCGAACGAGCACGAGACGATGAGCGTCAGAACAGCACGGCGAGGGAGGGTAGCGGGCTTCGGCCGCGGCACAGGGCGATCCATGGAGTCTCTGTCGGTCGCCCTGTCCTCAGCCTGAAGCAGGCCGCCACGTCGTCACATCCCCGCCCGCTGGCGCCTGACCGCGGCTTCGGGTCAGCCGGACCGCGCTGGCGGCCTGCTGGGTCGAGCCGCTGCGGACGTGACCCGCGACGAGGACCAGAACTGCCCGTCATCGCAGACGATGGTCGGGATGATGTCCTTGCCGTCGTTGTGCACTGCACCACCAAGCGACCGGCAGGATCCGCGTCCACGAACTCGTAGGCGACGCACTGCTCACCGAGGAACTGTTTCGTACGCTTGCAGTCAAAGCACCTTGAGGTGCCGTAAATGACGATCGACACTGGATCCGACCCTCACGCCGCCGGTTGATCTGACCGGTGGGCGCATCGACTCCGTCCCATCGATCACAGCGGTGTCCATCACTACCAGGCGCAGGGAAAGAGGCGTCGTGCGCTTCCAGAGGTGACACCGAGCGACCCGCCCGCGGGTGGCAGATCGCTGGTGACAGGCAAGGAAGACGTCGAGTCGGGACCGGGCATGACCGCGGTCGGTGGACGTGGTCCGCGGACGTGGTCCGTGGGTGGATTCCGTGACGGACGCATTGCCGGGCCGATCGAGCGCTGCCGGCTGCGCCGGTCGCCGTTCGCCTATCGGTCGGTTCGCGGGTTGTTGGGGGGTCGGGGGGTCAGGGGGCACTCAGACCGGGCGCCATCGGTGGTCGTGGCGCCGAGAAGCTGTACCAGCCCCGCCCCCTGGGGGGCGGGTCTCACAGGTCCAGCCGCAGCGAATGGTTGGTACGCAACCCGCCCGGTGCCCCCACCGGGCGGGCTGCGGTGAGCCACGGGCACGCGCCGGCGCTGGCGCCGGTGGGCGGCGACAGTGCCGGAGCTGCGGCTGCCGCAAATCGCAGGCCCGCCACCGAGCGAGAGGCCCATGCCCTGGTGCAGCGCTTCTACCCGCGTTCGGCGACGGCAGGGTCGAGGCGTAGGACCGGGTGCTCTCCCAGGACCGGGTGGACCTGCCGCTGGCCCTCGGGCAGGCGCCGGGGCGTGCCGCCGCGATGGGCGGCTGAGCGTTTTATCCCGATCTCTTGACAGGTGCACTGCGAGAAATGAGACTCCCCGGACGGGGGACCGGCACCGACGCCTTCCCGACGTGGCACTGCGGTCACACCAGCAGCTGACGGGGGTCTGATGGCCAAGACAGTTACCGAGGTGGATCAGCAGATCGCCGGGATGGACGCCGAGCAGCTCCCCGCCGGCAAGCACGAGCAGCACGGGGTGGGGCACTTCGCCGGCCTCTACGCGGCCGAGAACGTGGCGGGCACGGAGTTCATCTTCGGCGCGACTTTCGTCATCCTCGGCGCCTCCTTGGTGGACGTCCTCATTGGCCTGGCCGTGGGTAACCTGCTCGCGGTGCTGAGCTTCCGGTTCTTCTGCGCGCCGATCGCCGTGGGGACGCGGATGAGCGTGTACACCTACTTGAGCCGGATCGCCGGCGGGTCGACCTCGAAGCTGTTCAACGCCCTCAACGCGTTCCTCTTCGCGCTCATCTCGGCGGCCATGATCACGGTGTCGGCTACCGCCCTCCGCGTCCTTCTCGACTTCCCGGCGCAGACGGAGGCCTACCCCACGAGCGTGAGCTTCATCGTCCTCGCGGTGGCGTTCGGCTCCGTCGCCGTCCTGGTGGCGGCCTTCGGCTTTAACGCTCTCGCCGAGTTCGCCAGCATCTGCGCGCCCTGGCTGATGATCATGTTTGCCACCGGTGGCCTCGTCGTGCTGCCGGCGGTCGCCCAGACGGTGACCGGGTCGACCGTGGTGGACGGCTGGAGCGGGTTCCTCCAGATCGGCGGGGAGTCCATCTTCACGGGGCAGACGCCCGACGGGGAGGCGGGGATCAGCCTGCTGGGGATCATCGGGTTCTCCTGGGGCGCGAACAGCTTCGCGCACACCGGCATGATCGACATGTCGCTCCTGCGGTACGCCAGGAAGAGCTGGTACGGCTACATGTCCGCCACCGGGATGTTCCTCGGCCACTACATGGCCTGGATCTCGGCCGGTTTCATGGGTGCGGCCGCCGCCGTCATCACGACGACCACCATCGAGGTCATCGAGCCCGGGACTGTCGCGTTCCAGGCGCTCGGCTACACCGGCCTGGTCGTCGTCGTCGTCGCCGGCTGGACGACGGCCAACGCCAACTTGTACCGCTCCGGGCTGGCCGCGCAGGGCGTCTTCCCCGCGTTCTCGCGCAAGAAGGCGACCCTCTTCATCGGTGTGATTGTCCTCGCCGCCAGCGCCTTCCCGTTCATATACCGCAACTACCTGCTCTTCGTGACGTACGCCGGGATCACCCTGGTGCCGATCGGCGGCATCCTCTTCGCCTCGTACTGGATCCTGCCGCGGCTCGGGATGACGACGTTCTGGGCGCGCTACAAGGGCGTGACCAACATCCCCGCGCTGGCGGCCTGGGGGATCACCATCGCCCTCGCGGCCGCGGCGGTCGTGCTGAACCTCATGCCCGTGTTCGTCGCCTTCGTGCCCGCCTTCATCCTCAGCACCGTCCTGTACGTCCTCTTCGCCAAGACGATGGGGGCGGCCGAGCAGTACCCCGAGGGGGAGGCCGCCGACGAGCTCGTCCAGGAGCGGGTGGACGTCTTGCACGCCGAGCAGGCGAAGGAGGCTCCCAGCGACGTCGACACCAGGGACCGGAGGAAGCTCACTAAATTACTGAGGGTGGTCTGGATCGTCGACCTCGTTGTGGTCTTCGCGGCCGCCCTGCTCGTCCTCCTCTCGAGCCCCGACGTCGCCGCCTACGAGGCGCGACTGGACCAGTTCTGGGCGGTCGCGATAGCGGGGACCGTCATCTACTTCGTCTGCGCCTACTGGGAGATGCGTCGCCGCAAGGCCTCCACCAAGCAGGCGTCGGCGGAGTACGGGTCCCAGGGGGCCGGGGGCAGCCGGGTGCAGACCGCGTGACGACCACCGGGGTCGCCGCGCTCAGCCGAGGTAGCTCTCGTCGCGGGCGTCGGTGATCAGCCTGAGCAGGGGTGGTGGCCAGGGACGGGCGCGAGGCCACCACCGCAGCCCGGTATATGTGCCCAAGTGAGGATCCCCGGCGGGACGGCCGACCGCGCGGACGGCCATCCACCCCACGAAGCGCCGAGCGCGCCGGGCGTCGGTGGTGCGCCTGCCGCTGTCAGCCCTGAATGACTCGGGCAGTACGAAAGATTCGAAGCGATGCAGCGGCCTTTAACGATGCTTGCCATCGAATTCTGCGCTGGACGGATACGTTGGGCTCATGACCGAGGCGGGGCCGGACTGCGGGGCGTCGGACGCAGTCGCGTGAGCCGGAACTACGGTCCCGCCGTGGGTGAGCCACCGCTGCTGGTCGATCCGCGGCGTTGGGGCAGCTTGATCGGCCTGGTCGGCGGCTCGGTTTTCATCGGGAGCTATTCCTCGGTCCTGGGGTCTGCGGTAGCCACGATCACTTGGACGGCCGGCATCGTCCTTGCCGCGTCGATCCTGTTCGCGCACTACGTGCGTCCCGTGTCGCTGGGACCGCTTGCCCGCCCACATCCGCACGCCCTGGCGATCTATGGCGGCAGTGTCGTCGGGCAGTTGGCTCTGATCGCCGCGGGAACAAGGGCCCTGATGGCGACAGGTCACGGCGGACTCCAGCCAGCCTTAATCGCTAGTGTCGTCGGCCTCCACTTCATCCCGTTCGCGTGGGCATTTCGAGAGCCGATGTTCCTTCGCCTCGGCGGTGCCGTAGCGGGCGCTGTCGCGGTCGGCCTTGCGGCAGGAGCGCTGGGTTTGCCGCACGCCGCCGCCGCGGCGGCTGTGCTCGCCGGCCTGACCATGCTCACCATCATGGCGACATGGGCGCTCGGGCGCTTCTCTCCCTCGGTCGCAAAGCCCCGCGAGTAGCCCTGAACGCGAGGGGCGTCACGTCGGGACCCACGAGTCTCGCAAGCGGAAGGTGACCCGGGGCCGACGCTGCTGTCCCCTGATGGCACCTCGATCGCGGTGGGCGACCACGACAGCGGCCGACCTGACCTGGCAGTGCTGGACCTCGCGACGAGCGAGATAGCCCGGCACCCATTGCCCGGGGGGCGCAGCGTCATCCCTGTGGCCTGGTCTTCCGACGGGCGTCTCGTCGCCTACCTGATCAGCGCTGCCTCCACGAGCACCACCAGCGGGACGCCGGCAGAGGGCGACGTCGGCGTGCTGGACCGGGTCAGCGGTGAAGCCCGCTCGCTGGTGGGGGCCGAAGGGGTGTGGACGGCGGCGTTCTCCCCGGACAGCAGTGAGCTGGCGGTCCAGCAGTCCGCTGCTGCCGGCGGGGCCCTGGAGATCGTCGCCCTGGACGGGAGCGGACGCCGCAACCTATCGCCGCCGGCCGGGCACCACCTCGGTGGGGCGGACGCCTGGTCCCCGGACGGCGCCCTGCTGGCCACGTCCCGCGCGCCGTTCCCGTGTCTGGACGTCGACGAGGCGCAGTGGCTGGCGTGCCAGCGGGAGTGGGAGGCCATCCCCGACGTCATCGCCTTCGTCGCCGCCACCGCTCGGCCCGCGCAGGTCCCCGAACCGGTGGAGGGGACGACCGCGGGGCAGGGCCGCGTGCTGGGCTGGGCCTCGGCGCGAGAGGTCGTCGTGCTCACCGGGCGCTCCGATGCCGAGGGCAGCGACCCGGACGAGCTCTGGGTCACCGAGGTGTCGCTGGAGGACGGCGCCACCGAGCGGCTCAGCGCTGTCCCCACCACCGCCAACTACGGGGTCGGGCGCTTCCAGCTGGCCGCTGCGCTCGTGCCTGACCTCGTCGTGCGCGAAGCGGGTGAGCCCGACCGCGGACGGTGGACCACGGAGCTGCGGGTGACCGCGGCCCTCCTCGTTGCTTGCGCCGCTGGCATGCTCATGCTGATCCCGGTGTGGAGGATTCGTTGCCGCTGATTCTTCCGGACGAGACAGTCGTCGCAGGCGCTGCGTCAGTGAAGCATTCCCAGCGGGACAAGTTCAGGTGAGGGTGGCCGGGACAACGCCTCCCGGGTCCGGTCCGGTGCGGGCGGCGGCAAGGCCTTCCGCCGAGTAGATGGCCGACCCTCCTGCGGTCCGGCTGAAGACGTCTCCCGTCGGGCCGGCAAAGCTGGCGAAGACGACGAACGCCCGACAGGCCCGGGCGATCACGACGGCCCGGGCTTCCTGTTCTGAGAGAGTTCCTGTGCCCGGTGCACGACGCCGGCCAGGTAGGCATCGACATCTAGTGCCGCGATCCCTGCGACGTGATGAGCGACGCCAGTGTCCTTGCAGATCCCAAGCCCGAGGCGCCACCCGTCTACCTCCAGCACCGTCGGGCCGTCCCCGGGGTGGAAGTGCGCCGGCTCATCGCCGCCTAGCCACGTCTTCTGGTACACGGGCCACGCACCCGCTCCGTTGATGGCGAGCATCTTGATGAAGCGCCGCCCCTGCTCCTCGATGGGGGCGCCGACGAGGGCCAGCGAGCCGGTCGCCGCACAGGCGTCAACGACCGGCATCAGCACGTCGTCATCGCAGGCGACAGGAGCAGCATCCAACTCGTTATCGGTCAGCCCGGACTTCCGAAGCTCATGATCTTCGGATGTCCGGCAAGGGTGCAAACATCATTCACCGGCTCTTCGCACTTCAGCGTGATGCCGGGCGCTGAGGTGGGTGTTCATGCCGCGCGTCGGGCGGCACTGGCCAGGAGGATACGAGCTCGGTAGTGGGCGGGGTTGCGGTAGCCGCGCCCGGTCCGCTTGAGGTGCTTGATGCTGGTGTTCGCGGCCTCGGTCCTGGCGTTGGTGACGCCGGTGACGATGAGGACCTCGATCGCGTCCCACCACGTGTTCACCGTCGCCAGCAGGCGGGTGGTCTCGGGCATCGCGGCGACGTCGACGTAGTAGGTGAGCAGCAATCGGTGCTGGTTCGCATCGGCCAGGTCACCGCAGCGCAGGAGCCTTCGTAGCTGCTCCTTCACGGCCCAGGCCGCGGAGATCTCGTCGGTCGGGTCGTCGCTACGGAACGTCGCCTCCAAGCGCGCCAGGCCTCGACCCGAGAGCATGTTGCCGGCGCGAAGCAGCAGACGCCGGTTCGCCCAGCTCGGGTCGACGCTGCGGCCGCGGCGCTGCTTCTGCTCCCGGCTGACGCGTTGGCGGACCTGGGTCAGCGCGTCGTTGGCGAGCTTGACCAGGTGGAACGCGTCGACGCTGCGCCAGAAGCCCGGTGATCGGGGGCTATCTGGAACACGATCGCGGGACTAACCCCGGCCGGCCGAACGACTCATGGTTGTTGCCGCACCCACCGAGCTTGGCATCGGCTACGCCCGAGTCCGCACGTGCGCTCGAGCCCCACCGCCTAACACGACGCCTCGCATCCTCTCGCCTGTGGACAACGGCGCCCGGCGCGTTGACGACTCCGAGGCGGGACGGCATATTCGTTCTCAGCGGAGGGCGTGGGATTCGAACCCACGAGACGGGTGGTGACCCGCCCAACGGTTTTCAAGACCGTCCGCTGTACCGGCCCTGACCTGTGGGTTTACGACTTTACCGACAGGCCGGGGCACCGCTCAGGCACGGCGTCAGGAACCCGCGTCCGCGAGACAGTCAGGGCCCGAACGGCACCCACGGCCGGCGACGGCCGTGGGCAATCGGTGAGCGCCGGACACCGCCGCGCTCCCTGTGAGCGAGCCAGTACGGAACAATCCCGGCGTTGTACCGCACAAGGGTGGTCCCGACGCATGGGTGCAGCACCGGCGAGGACGACCGCCCGCTTCACGCCCGCCTGCCGATCCCCTGACGGCCATGAGATCTCTGGGGGTCGACGCCACGCGGAGTGTGGCGCCGGCAGGTTGTCTTTGGCTGTCGAGCGTGAGCCACCGGCATCTCCTCGAGGACAGGAGCGAAGCTGCTGCTTGGTCGCGAGCAGGGCCCGCGCGGCGGCCTTCCCGCTGGTCCCGGCGGTACCACCGACGGGTGCGGTGGAAACGCCGCAGGTGTACAGGCCTGCGACTCCCGGGACGCGATGGTCGGACAACCGACGGGTGGGGCGCAGAAAGCGACAACTGGTCAAGGCTGATGTCGAGGTACACCGGGTGGGCCTCCGGCCACCGCAGCTGCTCCGACATCCGGGCCGGGGTCCAGATGTCCCGCCCGAGGATGGTGCCCCGGAAGCCTGGGGAGTGCTCCTCGACCTGGTCGATCATCGACCGGTGAACGCCTCGACATGCTGTTCCCAGCCGCCCTCCACGTTGAACGGCGTGCCCGAGCAGGAGAGGGTAGACGGTGTGCAAGACCGATGGGCGTACCGGCTCTGACCTAAGACTTCTCGCCCGCCCTCAGGGATCAAGGCACCACTCAGGCGCGGCGGCGAGACCCGCCTCAAACGTGCGCTTCGCAGGCTGCTGCAGTTCATGGCGGGCGGCCCGCCGCGCCGGCTGTGCGTGGCTTGCTTCCACGTTCCCCTCACCGAAGACAAGGGTCCGTCGAGGAGAGGGCTGACCACCACACAACCGCGGGACTGGCTGAGGTGGGCCACAGCCCTCCGCGAAGTTTGCGAGATCCTCACGCGTCCCGGCGCTGCACCGCGGACCCGGGACAGCCCGACTCGCACAGAGCAGGAGGGACGCCGTCTCACCTTCGACGGTCACCCATTCCCCGCTGCTGTGCCGAGGACGCATCGGAGGCGCTGCGCCGGACGTGGGCGGCAGCCGCTGCCGCGGCGGCCGATGGGTCTCCGCTGACCATGGCTGCCACGAGCATGGCGTGCTGCTGAACAGTGGGGGTCTGGGGATCGGGTCTGATGTAGCTCAGTTCCGCGGCCACCTCCAGGTACTTGAGCACGTGGGTGTCGAGGAAGACGGCGAGCCGGGGCCCGAAGGCCAACTCGTAGATCGCGGTGTGCAGCGCGAGGTGCACGGTGCGGAACGCATCGGACGCAAGGCCGTCGGCGGCGATGGTGCGTTCCATGCGGGCCAGCAGGTCGTGCACCCCCTCCCAGTCCTCGGGCTGGGTCCGTTCCGCGGCGAGGCGGGCGGAGAGCTGGTCCAGCTCGCCGCGTATGAGGAAGATGTCGCCGACCTCTTGCGGGGCGATACGTACCGCGGCGAGCCCTCCGCCCTTCACGCGGCGGGCGAACCCCTCGCTCTCCAACCGACGGAGGGCCTCTCGTACCGGGGTCCTGCTGACGCCGAGCTGCTCCGCGATGACGCCCTCGGTGAGGTTGGTGCCGGCGGGGATCTGTTCGCTCAACAAGGCCCGCTGCAGGGCCCGGTACACCTCCTCATACCCGAAGGCCCGGGCCCGGATCCTGGACCCGCCGAGACCGACCAACGCCGGGGGACCCAGCTGCTGCTCCAGCCCCCCGAGAGCATCAGTCACGTCCACTCGGCCCCCGGTGGAGGAACTGCCCCTGCCCCGGAGTGCCGACGTACTTGCCCTCGTCGACGACGAGCCGCCCACGGGATACCACGCTTCGCACCCGGCCCGTCACCTCCATCCCCTCGTACAGGCTGTAGTCGACTCGCATGCTATGCGTGGAGGCGCTCAACGTCTCTTTCTCCGCCGGGTCGAACAGGACCAGGTCGGCGTCCGAACCGACCGCGATCGTGCCCTTTCGCGGGAAAAGGCCGAACAGCCTCGCCGGTGCGGTCGAGTAGATCTCCACCATCCGTCGCAGGGTGATCTCCCCGGACAGGACGCCGCCGCTGTGGAGCAGGGCCAGCCGGTGCTGGATCCCTGGTCCGCCGTTCGGGATGCGGGAGAAGTCGTCGACGCCGAGGTCCTTCTGACCGACGAAGCAGAACGGGCAGTGATCGGTCGACACGACCGAGATGTCGTCGGTCCGCAGCCCCCGCCACAGCTCCTGCTGGTGCTCCCGAGGGCGCAGCGGGGGGGTGAGGACGTACTTCGCGGGCTCGAAGCCGGCCGTCTCGTCGTAGACGCTGTCGTCGAGGTACAGGTAGTGGGGGCAGGTCTCGGCGTGCACCGGCCGGCCGCGGTCACGCGCCCGCGTCACCTCCTCCAGGGCCTCCCGGCAGGACAGGTGGACGAAGTAGACGGGGGCGTCCGCCATCTCGGCCAGGACGATGGCGCGGTGGGTGGCCTCGGCCTCGGCGAGCACCGGTCTCGTGCTGCTGTGCCAGGACGGGCCGGTCCGCCCGGCGGCCAGCGCCCGCTTGACGAGCACGTCGATCACGTCGCCGTTCTCGGCGTGCACACAGGTCAGCGCCCCGAGGCGGCCGGTCTCCTCCAGCACCTGGAACAGGACGCCGTCGTCCACCATCACCTGGCCCGGGTAGGCCATGAACAGTTTGACGCTGCTCACGCCCCGGCTGACTACCGTCGCCAGGTCCGGCAGCGTCTGCGCGTCCAGCCCGGTGAGGATGAGGTGGTAGCCGACGTCGACGGCCGCCCTGCCCTCCGTCAGCGCCAGACCCCGGTCGAGCGTCTGCTGCAGCCGTTCGCCATGGACCTGCTGGGAAAAGTTGACGACCGTCGTCGTGCCGCCGACAGCCGCGGCGACCGTCCCGGTCTCCACGCTGTCAGAGGTCGTGGTGTCCCCGAACGGGAAGTCGAGATGGACATGGGGGTCCACTCCCCCGGGGAGCAGGTACCGCCCACGGCCGTCCAGCTCGACGTCCGCCCGCATCTCGAGGTCGCGCCCGATCATGCTGATGGTCTCGCCCTGGGCGTACACGTCCGCCACGTAGTCGTCGGAGGACGTAATCACACGCGCCCCCCTGATCAGGACGCTCATGTCGTCCGGGCCGTCGGCACCGCGGCCCCCACGGACGTCAGGTACGCCCGCCAGCCGCAGAGCGCCGTGATGTCCTCCAGGTCGTCCGGGTCGACGCGGGTCAGGTCGAGGATCATGGCGAAGACGGTGCTGCCGTCCTCCAGCTGCACCTCGCCGAGATCCAGCTCGGACGGCTCGGCAGGTGCCAGCGACTGCGTCCAGACGTCCTCCGGGAGCTCGTACACCTCGCCGTCGACCGGACCGCCGCCGTCGGCGACAGGCACCAGGCCGGGGAACTCCCCCCGCACCGCGTAGAAGCGGTAGCAGGGAGCCGTGGTGGCCGGCCCGAGCAGGGCGGCGCCGTGGAGGTGGACGTGGTCGGCCTGACCGGACATGGCGGTGCCGTTGAGGAACATCTTCATGCTGTCTCCAGTGGTTGTGCGGGCGTGGTCGACGGACGGAAGCGCATCAGGGGTGCAGTGGCCGCACCCAGCCCGACTCGTCCCCCGAGTACCTGTTGATACCGATCGGCTGCTCGCAGCAGCGGCGGTGGATCGCCTCGAAGTACGGGGCGAAGGCGGCGTTCGCTCGTTCCGCCTCCGCGTGCCGCGCCAGGATCTCGGGGCCGTGCTCGCGGATCTCGGCGAGGACGGCGTCCTCGTCCAGCTGCGTGCAGCGCCCGTCGGCCACGACCTCGACCCCGTTGACCATCACGGAGACGATCGAGGCGCCGTTCTCGCAGTAGACGAGGTGGTTGCGGACGTCGTTGAGCGGTGTGAACGCCACCGTCCGCATGTCCAGCAGGACCAGGTCTGCCTTGCGTCCGGGAGCGATGGCCCCGACCTCGTCGCCGAGCCGGGCGCTTCGGGCGCCTCCCCGCGTCGCGGCCCAGAGCACCTCGTGGGCGGACGGCCAGCTCGTGTAGTCGGGCGTGGTGACCTTGTGCAGCAGGGCGGCGGCCTTCATGACGTCGAACATCCGGGCGCTGTCGTTGCTGGACAGGCCGTCGGACCCCAGCGCGACGTTCACCCCCGCGTCCAGGAGCGCGCGGAACGGTGCGATGCCGGCACCGAGCTTCTGGTTGGAGATCGCGTTGTGGGCGACCGATGCCCCTGCGTCCCCGAGCACCGCGATGTCGTCGTCGGTCAGCCAGATGCCGTGGGCGATCGTCAACCGGTCGCTGACGACGCCGAGGCCGGCGAGGTGGCGCACCAGGGTGCGGCCGTAGAACTCCTGACCGGTGACGGCCTGCACCTTGGTCTCCACGACGTGCACGTGCAGCGAGGTGTCGTGCTCGTCGGCGAGCTCGGCCGCGGCGACCAGGAGCTCGTCGCTGCACCGCTGCGGCCCGGAGGGGGCGATGACGTAACGGAGCAGGCCGTCCACCCCGTCGAATCGGGCCAGCGCCTCCCGGCTGAGGTCCAGGTACTCCGCCGCTGTCCGCGGCGGGGTCGCCCGCACCTGGTCCAGCAGTGCGGCGGGCAGCATCTCAGCGGCGTACGGGATGGTGTCGGTGAAGTACCGGTCGACGATGTTGCCGGAGATGTTCGCCCGGATCCCCGCCTCGCGGTAGCCGTCGAACACCGCCCCGAGCTGCTCGATGCTCTGCCCGGGGGACTCGATGACGTCGTCGAGCAGGCACGTCACGCCGCCCTTGAGGGACTCGATCGCGACCAGCTGGGTTCGCAGCTTGATGAGGTGCTCCGGCAGCGGCTGCAGACCCAGGATCGGGTAGCTCAGCAACATCCACAGCTCGAGGGGCATATTGTCGTAGCGACCAGCGAAGAACGCCTCCCACGAGTGCACGTGGGCGTTCACCAGCCCCGGCATCAGGAGGCGGTCTCTGCCGTCCACGACGGTCGCACCGTCGGGCACGGGGACGTCGAGCTGCACGGCGGTGATCCGGTCGCCCTCGACGAGGACGTCGGAACGGAAGGGGTCGGAGCCGTGCTCGTCGTCCATCGCGACGACGAGCACGTCGCGGAACAGGGTGGTGGTCATGGGGTCTCCACGGCGATGTCGAGGGGTGGTCCGCCGAACAGGTCGGGACGGCGGTGGTCGAAGAACCTGAGCCGCCGACGAACGGCCGGCAGCCCGTGCAGGTCCAGGTCGGCCAGTGCGAGGCCGGGCCCCGCGGCGCCTGGTCGGTGGGCGAGCACCTTGCCGGCCGCGTCGATCACGGCGGAGTCACCGACGTTGTCGACGACCGTGCCGCCGACCTGCTCCGGGCCGACCTTGCTCGCGGCCACGACGGGCAGGCCGTTCTCCCGGGCGTGAGCGCGCAGCTCCCCGATGACGTACTCGGAGTCCTCCCCGCCGCTGCCCGCGATCGGGACGAGCACCACCTGCGCACCGAGGCTGCGCAGCTCCCGCCAGCACTCCCCGAAGCGTCGGTCGTAGCAAATCAGCACCCCGAGGCGGATGCCGGCGACGTCGTGCACCCCCAGGCCCGCACCGGCGGTGAAGTGGCCGGCCTCGTCGCACGGTGGGTCGTCCAGGACGGGCAGGTGCAACTTGCGCACGGTGGTCCGGCTACTGCCGTGGCGGTCGACGGCGGGGACCACCGTGCCCTCCGGTCCCAGCACGACCGCGCTGTTGTGCCACGTGCCGCTGCCGGGGTCGTGCTCGAAGAGCGGCAGCACCACGATGACGGACAGCTCCCGGGCGAGCGCGGCGAAGGTGTCCACCAGCGGCCCGGGCACCGTTTGGGCGTGCTCGCGGTAGGCCCCGACGGGCAGCGAGGCGAAGTACGGCGTCACGGCCAGCTCGGGCAGCAGGACGAGACGCGCCCCGGCCTCCGCGGCCGCCCTGACGGCCGCCACGGCGACGGCCAGGTCGTGCTCCCGCTCCCCCGTGCAGCCCGGCAGCTGGAGCGCCGCCGCCCGCAGGACCGGAGGAACGGGCGTCACGGCTGCAGCAGTCACAGCATCTCCTGCTGGGCGAACGCCCGGTCCACCTCGTCGCGCATCAGGTCGACCAGCTGGTCGTGGATGGCGTGGAACGCGGGGTCCCGGACGTCGCGGGGCCGGGGGAGGTCGACCGGGACGACGGTCTTGATCCGTCCCGGCCGGGAGGTGAAGACGACGATTCGGTCGGCGAGCGCCACCGCCTCGTCGATGCTGTGGGTGACGAACAGCACCGAGGTCTTGTTGCCGGACCAGATCTGGACGAGGAAGTCCTGCAGCTTGGACCGGGTCTGCACGTCCAGGGCCGCGAACGGCTCGTCCATCAGCAGCAGGCGTGGCTGCATGGACAGGGCACGGGCAATGGCGACCCGCTGACGCATGCCACCGGACAGCTCGGCAGGCCGCTTGTCGAGGGCGTCCGCCAGGCCGACCTCGCGCAGCAGCTCCGTGGCCACGGCCCGCCGTCGCTTGACGTCCATGCCCTGCAGCCGGAGGCCGAAGGTCACGTTCTGCCAGACGGTGAGCCACGGGTACAACGAGGACTCTTGGAAGATCAGCGAACGGTCGGGCCCCGGTACGGTGACCGGGGTCCCGTGGCTGTGGATCGTGCCGTCCGACGGCGTCTCCAGACCCGCGGCCATGAACAGCAGCGAGCTCTTGCCACACCCGCTCGGGCCGAGGAGCACGACGAACTCACCGTCGGCCACGTCGAGGTCGATGGTCTCCACCGCCACCATCGCTCGCGAGGTGCTCTCGTTCCACACCTTGCGCACCCCGGCACAGCGGAGGGCGGGCTCGGCAGCGGCGCTAGGCCCCTGCGCCGGCACGGCGCTCACCGGGCCACCGCCTGTACGCCGGCGTCCCACCACAGCACCTTGCGTTGCACCGCCCGCAGTGCGACGTCCATGCAGAAGCCGGCCACCCCGATGACCGTCATGGTGAAGAACACCAGGGGCGCGTTAAAGGTGTTGCGGGCGAGCAGGACGACCATACCCAGCCCGCTGCCGACGCCGACTGCCTCGGCGATCAGCACGACCATCCAGGCGGCGAACAGGTTGAGCCGCAGCAGCACGAACAGCCCCGGCAGGATGGCCGGCAGGACGACGTGGCGGACCATCTGGGGCCGTGTCGCCCCCATGGTCCGGGCCACGTCCCGCCACATCGGGCTCAGGGCCTGGATCTCGCTGATCGTGGCCAGGGTCATGATGAAGAACACGCCGATAAACACCAGGAACACGGCAGGCGCGTTGCCGATGCCGAACAGGAAGATGGCCACCGGGAGCCACGCGATCGGTGAGATCGGCGCCAGCATGGTGATGGTCGGGACCACGAGCTTGCCGGCGGTCCGGAAGTACGTCACCAACAGCCCCACGGCGAGGCTCGCGACGAAGCCGAGGGCCAGGCCCGCGACCACGCGCAGCATGGTGCTCGCCACCGTGGTGAGAACGCCGAGGAGCGGGCCGCCGCTCGCCTCCCCGATGCCCTGCCCGCCGAAGTTGGCCGCCTGGCCGGCGAAGTCCCGGAGGAACAGGTGAGGCGGCGGGACCAGCATCGGGTCGGCCCAGCCCACGGCCCAGGCGAGCTCCCACAGCGCACCGAACAGCGAGATGGAGGCCAGGTACCAGAGCACCGCCGTCACCGTGCCCCGCAGCCGACCGCGGCCGTCCTCGCGCCGTGCCACGGGTGGGATCCCCGGCGGCGGTCCCGGCGGGCTCGTCCGGGCGACCACCTTGAGCGCCCCCGGGCCCGTCGGGGCGAGGGCGCGGGCCTCGGCACCGGTGGCCATCAGGTGGACCGGATCTCGAGGGACTCGTAGAGGTCGGCGTTCTCTTCGATGACCTCTTCGAGCAGGGTGTAGTCGAAGGCGTCCTCATCGGGCAGCTCGTCCAAGTAGCCGAGCGAACGCAGCACCTCCCCGCCGTCGAGGATGAACTGGGTCTGACCGCGCTGGTCGACGACGTTGGGCTGCTTGGTCGACGCGTCGAGGACGTCTGCCTTGTCCGCCTTGTAGTAGGTGCCGACCGTCGCGTCCACGGCTGCCTCGCGATCCTCCTCGGCCTGCTGCTGGGCCACCATCAGGGCCTTGATGACTGCCTTCGCCGCAGCCGGCTTCGCGACCAGCAGCTTGTTCTGGACCGCCAGGACGCAGTCGGAGTAGCCGTCGCCGTAGACATCGGTGCCGTCGCTGAGCTTGACGGCGCCCTCGACGGCGGCCAGGGCCTGTGTCGCGTAGGGCTCGATGTGGCACATGGAGTCGATAGCGCCGCTGATGAACGCCTGCGCGAGCTCGGGCGAGGTCCCGAAGTAGCGGACATCGAGGTCACTGAACGCCTGGCCGTTGGCCTCCATCCACGAGAAGGGGAGCACCTCCAGGGTGTCGGCCTGGAACGTGCCGAGCGACTTGCCGACCAGGTCTGCGGCGGTCTCGATGCCCGGCTGGGCGACGATCGCGCAGCCCTCCACCCCGCCGCCGGCGACGATGGTGACCGGCGCCCCGGCGTCGTAGAGGGTGAGGAAGTTGCTGTAGGGGATGAGGGAGGCCTCGACCTGGCCGGAGCCGAACAGCGTGGCGATGTCCGCGTTGGTCGGGGTCACGACGAAGTCGAGCTCGACCCCGTCGGCCTCGGCCAGCGAACGCTCCTTGACCAGGAAGAACCCGAGGTTGCAGAGGCCGGTCCCGTGGGTCGCCTTGATGGAGGTGATGTCCGCGGCCGCCTCGGCGCCGGTCGACCCCTCGGCGGAGGCACCGGAGCCGGCAGTCGACTCGGCCCCGCCGCACGCGCTGAGCAACCAGGCGGGCAGCACGACGGCAGAGCCGACGACGGCGGATCTACCCAGGAACGAGCGGCGGCTCACCGGACGGGGCGCGCTGCCTCCGGCGGGTGCGGGTGTGGTGGCGGTGATGGTCATGGGGTTGCTCCTTCGTGGGCGGGACGGGTGGGGTGCGGGGGTCGGGCGACCAGCTCGCGCTCGAGCAGGGTCAGGTCGATGGCGGACGTCGGGTGCGGGCTGCCGGGCGTGACGAGGCCCAGCTCTCCTAAGGAGCCCCACCGCGCGTGCACGACGGGCACCAGGCGGCGGAGGTCCACGCAGGGGGGCTGTCGCAGCGACGCCTCGACGAGGAGCCCGATGTCGTAGCCGGGGAAGTGCTCCGCGGCGCTGCGCACGGCGGCGACGTGGTCGTCGGCGATGAGCCCCTCGGCGCGGAGCAGGGCACGGATGGCTGCGGCCACCACCTCCGGGCGCTCCGTCAGCAGCTTCCGGGAGGACACCAGCACGGTGTCGGGGAACGGTGTCCCCCACAGCTCGGTGCCGTCGGACAGTTCGACCGCACCGGAGTGTCGCAGCCGGGTGGCGTGGGGCTCGGCAAGAGTGATGCCGGCGAGGTGACCGTCCCGGAACGCGTAGATGGCGTCCTCGATGTGGTCCAGGAACTGGATCTCGACATCGGCCTCGCTCAGCCCCCCGGCTGCCAGCAGGTCGTGCAACAGGACCTCGAGGGGATCGCCGCGGAACGTGCCGATCGGCCGGCCGAGGAGGTCACCGATGTACCCGGTGCCCGGTTGCGCGAGCACGGCAATCCCCATCAGACCACTGCCGGCGACCAGCACCGGGGGCAAGGCCGAGGAGGCGTCGATGAGCGGCTGGGTGAACGCAGCTGTCCCAAGGTCGGCGGCGCCGGTGGCCAGTGCCTGCGCGGTGGAGGACATGTGGCTGTAGGGCGGTGCGTGGACGTCCAGACCCTCGTCGGCGAACAGCCCGGCCGCCGAGGCGACGAAGAGCGGTAGGTTCGACAGGGAGCAGCCGTGCGTCAGGGTGAGGGTCTCGCTCACGTCGGCATCAGCTCACGGTCAACCATCCGGCTGTCGCTCGGTTCGGGCAGGCCCGCACGCACCGGGACGTCGACCGACCGCCCCGGCAGCACAGTCCAGCCAGACATGGCGAGTGCGTGATGGGGGTGCCCGCACACCACGGCGAGGGTCCGCAGGACCGGCAGGTGCTGAGGCCTGCTCGCGGCGATGCTGTCCATCAGGTCACTCAGGAGCAGCACGATCGGTCCGGGAGAGATCCCGCCTGAAAGAGCGCCGGACGCTAAGATCCGGACGTCCCGACCCGCCAGGGCCACGGTGCCTCCGATGAGTGCCTCCCACCCCTCGTCGGCCACCGCCACACCAGGGGCGAGCTGGCCCAGGACGGTCCGTTCGCCTCGTGGCAATGCCTCGTCGGCCGGGTCCAGCGCCACCATGGATGGCCCCGCGCCACCGCAGCCGCACCGGCAACCGGACGCCTCCGCCGGCAACAACAGGCGCAATGCCACGATGCGGCCCCCAGCCGCCCTGCGGATGGCATCGACGGCCGCGTCATCGGCAAGGCCGCCGACATACGCCGTCGCCAGCAGGGACCCACCGGCATGCTGCATACAATTCATGGTGGTAGTCAGTCGCACGCATGTTTCGCTGCCATGAACTGACGGTCAAGCCTTCGTGACGGCGTTGCTCCCCCAAGGCGCGGCCCTCCGCCCGCCAGGAGGTCGTTGGCGACGGGAGCCGTGGTCATCGCCATGTGCTCGGGTGCCGCTACTTGCTGGACTTCTTCACGGACCGGACCGAGCGTCGTTCACGGGCCGGTGCGTCTCGGCGGGAGACGGAGGCTGCTCCGTCACGAACGCCCACGTGGGCTTCGCCGATGAGCGAAGTAACCCGGGCGGGAAGCGCCAGACCCCGGTCCGACGAGGCTGGCCGGACGGCCAATCCTCAGGCACCCCTCAGGCGCTGGCACCTGGACCCAACCCCCAGAACCGACGACGTCCGCCGCCCGCCGTTGACAACCGGACCCCGTCCCACGGCTCTCCACACCGTCGGCGTTCGCCGACGCGCGCATCGCCGCAGGTCAGGGCGTTCCTGTAGGTCAAGGGCGGTTTACTACAGTCAGCGGAGGGCGTGGGATTCGAACCCACGAAGCGTTGGTTGAACGCTCAACGGTTTTCAAGACCGTTGGGCGTACCGGCCCTGACCTGCGGCTTTACAACTCTACCGACGGGCCGGGGCACTCCTCAGGCACGGCGTCAGGAACCCGCGTCTCGCCGGGCAGTTATGGCCCGCGCAGCACCCACAGCCGACAACGGCCGCCGGCAGTCGGCGACCGCCGGACACCGCCGCGCCCCGTGGGAGGGAGCCACTGACGAACGACCCGACTGCCGTGCCACGCGAGCATGGTCCCGACCTGGGTGCCAGTGGGGCGCTCCGGTAATCGATCAGGCGGCAGTACGTGGCCCTGCCCGAGCCGCCCCTGTCCGAGAGGCGACCAGCTGCATCACCGCCCACGGCCGCGGATCCACTAGATGTTGTGGGCGTGTCGCTACTCCCCCCCTACTGGTTGCGTCACGTAGCGTCTCGCGAACGGCTGGTACGGCCTGCTTCCACTGTGGCCGGTCGCCGCAGTGGTCAGCGGGAGGACCCGCCGCCAGGGCGCTTGCCAGGGGTGACGACAACGTCACCCAGCACCTCACGACCACCGTTCCCACCACGGACCCAACCACCACCTCTGAACAGGAGCTCTTCGACATGATCGACACCACGGACCTGCCGATCCGGACCTCGACCTCGGCGTACGTCTTCGACTACCCGATGGCGGAGGAGCTGGCGAAGAAGCAGCGCAGCATCTTCTGGACCGCCGAGGAGATCCCGGTCGCCAACGACAAGCAGGACTTCCTAGTCAACATGACCCCCGCAGAGCAGGCGGCGGTCAAGACCACCCTCAAGCTCTTCACGATCTACGAGCTCATCCTGGGCGGCGAGGTGTGGGGCGACCGGATCTTTCACGCGTTCCCGCGACCGGAGGTCCAGATGATGAGCAACGCGTTCTCCTTCGCCGAGCTCAACATGCACGCGCCGTTCTATGCCAAGCTGAACAAGGCGCTCATGATCGACACCGAGGAGTTCTACAACTCCTACAAGAACGACCCGGTGCTCGCCGAACGCATCCAGTTCGTGTGGGACGCCGTGGCCGAGGAGGACCTGCTGTACGCCCTCAGCGTGTTCACGCTGATGGAGAACTGCGTCCTGTACTCCAACTTCGCCTTCCTCAAGCACTTCCAGTCCGGCGGCAAGAACCTGCTGCAGAACGTCATTAGCGGCATCAACTTCTCCGCTCGCGACGAGAACCTGCACGCCACGGGTGGTGCGTGGCTGTTCAACACCGTCTTGGACGAGTACCAGGCCACCGTGGCGACCGACAAGTTCGAGGCCGAGCGCGACGAGCTGTACGAACGGGTCCGGCACGTCGCGCAGTACGTATACGCCCACGAGGCTCGCATCGTGGAGATGCTGTTCGCCCACGGCCCGATCCCCGGCATCGAGCGGGAGGACCTGGAGACGTTCGTGAAGTCCCGGGTGGACATGACGCTTGCGAACATGCGGATGCAACCGCTGTTCGACGTCACGGACAACCCCATCGCGGAATGGTTCTACAGCGGCATCAACGGCACGCAGTTCCACGACTTCTTCCAAGTGACGGGCAACGAGTACAACCGCAACGTCGGAGAGACGGAGTTCGAGTTCTGATGAGCACCACGACCCGAAGCACCAGCTGGGAAACCCTGTCCGCCGAGCGGAAGGCGGGCCAGGCCGCGGGCGTCGTCCCGGCCTTCATGACCACCTCCGGCTACACGATGTTCCAGTCCAAGTACACGGTGGACGGCTGCAGCGTCCGCCAGCGGTACGAGACCATCGCCGCCACCGCGGGCGAACTGGCCGACGAGATGTACCCCCGCGACGACGGCGGGTCCTGGACACCGCAGTTCTTCGAGGCCATCTGGAACGGCTGGCTGTCGCCTTCCACCCCCGTGCTCGCCAACCTCGGCACCGATCGCGGCCTGCCCGTCTCGTGCGAGGGGTCCTACGTCGAGGACTCCGTGTGGGGCTTCTACGACACCCTGAAGGAGGCCGCGATCCTGTCGCAGAACGGGTTCGGCACCTCGGCCTACCTCGGCGACATCCGCCCCCGCGGAGCCCGCTTCAGCGACAACGGCAAGGCCAACGGCGTCGTACCGGTGTTCATGAACTTCGTCGAGATGACCAACCAGATCAGCCAGGGGGCCACCCGCCGCGGGTCGTGGGCCGGCTACCTGCCCGTGGACCACCCTGACTTCTTCGAGCTCGCCGACCTCATTTTCCGCGAGCCCGCCAACAAGAATATCGGATGGATCTTCACGCAGGCGTTCATCGACCGGATGCTCGCCGGGGACAAGGACGCCCTCGAGCGCTACCAGCGGGTCCTGAAGATCCGGGTGGTGCTAGGCAAGGGCTACATCTGGAAGGTCGACACCGTCAACGCGGCCCAGACCGAGGGGTACAAGGCGAACGGGCTGCAGAACAAGGCGTCGAACCTGTGCTCGGAGATCACCCTGCACTCAGACGAGGACCACTCCTACACCTGCGTCCTGAGCTCGTTGAACCTGTCGTCCTACGACGAGTGGGCCGACCGGGACATCGCGTTCCTGGCCACGGTGTTCCTGGACGCCGTGGCGGAGGCGTTCCTGCGCAAGGCCCGCGAAATCCGCGGTCTCGAGCGCGCCGTGCGCTACACCGAGAAGGCACGCAGCCTCGGCCTGGGCGTCATGGGCTACCACGACTACCTGCAGAAGCAGTCGATCCCGTTCGAGTCCGACAAGGCGGCCGCGTTCAACACCGATGTCTTCGGGCGCATCCAGCGCCGGGCGGACGCTGCCTCCCGGTGGATGGCGGGCAAGACCGAGGTGCCGCCGTGGTGCGTCGGGCGGCGCAACTCCCACCTGATGGCGATCGCCCCGACCATGAGCACCGCCGTCATCGTCGGCGGGACGAGCCAGGGCATCGAGCCGTACGTGGCCAACGTCTGGAACCAGACCACCTCCGCAGGCGAGATGCCGCGAGCCAACCAGAACCTCGTATCGATCATGAAGGACAGGGGCGTGTACGACAGCCGCCACATCGAGGACGTCGTCGACCACGGCGGCTCCGTGCAGCACGTCGACTGGCTCGACGATCACGAGAAGGACGTCTTCCGCACCGGCTACGAGATAGACCAGGAGGTCCTGCTCGACCGCGCCTCCGACCGGCAGGTTTTCATCGACCAGTCGCAGTCGCTCAACCTGTTCTTCCAGGCCGATGTGAGCCCGCAGTACATCAGCAAGGTCCACAAGAAGGCCCTGCTCGACCCCCACATCAAGAGCCTCTACTACCTGCGCTCTCGTGCCGGGGTCCAGGCCAGCAAGCGCACCGAGAGCAGTGGAGCATGACACCCCGAGAACACAACATCTAGTAGATTGCACGGCTGTAGTTCGGCAGATACGGTAGCCGCAGCGGTGCAACCAATACCAGCGCAGCCAACAGGAAGGTCACTGACATGGGCGTGAGCGACGGGCGGGGAGACGCCATCGACAACCTGGCGTGGGACGACTGGAGCACGGTGGCCTGCGCCATCGAGAACGGCGCCGACTGCGTCGCCTGCGAGGGCTAACGACGGTCACGTACACCCAGGGTCGGGTCAACACCTGGCCTCAGGCACACCTCCGGCTCGAAGGCGTCTGTCCGCGCGGCGTCCGCAAGACGTACTGCGGTGCGTCGCCGAAGTTGTCTTCGACGCCACCAAACCGAACCAGCTCTGGGTCACCTACGTCCCGACCCTGAAGGGCTGGCTCTACCTCGCGTGCGTCACCGACTGGGGGCACCCCCTCTGGGGGATTCACCGCATGGTCATCGGCTGGTCGATCGCCAGCCACCGCGGGACCGACCTCGTCGTCTACGCGTAACCATGGCCGTGCACCGCCGCGGCGGTCACGTACCCCGCGTCAACCACCACAGCGACCGCGGCGGGGAGTAGAGCCTGACTTTGCTCAATTTAGCGCGCACCCCGTCGTTCGGTTGATCATGGCGAGGGCGTCGCGGAGGTCGGCTGGCAGCGGGTCTTCGGCGATCAGGGTCCGGGTGCCGGCGCAGATCTGGATGGTGCGGTAGCGGCGGGCGGTGCGGACGAACTTCTTGATCGACCAGCCAGTCCGGTCCTCGATGAACCGGGTGACCGCGAGGGCTGCGAACACCACGGTGAGGTGGGCGTCGATCGACTCGGGCTTGTGGTGGTAGATCGGCCGGGCGCGCAGGTCGTGCTTGGACATCCGGAACGACTTCTCGATGTGCCAGAGCTGGTGGTAGGCACCGATCACGAACTCCGGGGTGGGGTTGGTGAGGTTGGTGACGTAGCCCTTTAGCCCGGCGAGGGCGCGGGCTTTGGCCTCGAGGTCCCGGTTGACCGAGCGGTCCCCGCCGGCAAGCTTCACGAACCGGTTCCGCTTGATGGCGGTCTTCCCGGCGACGGCCTGTTCGGCTTTGGCGACCTGGGTGTCGATGCCGTGGAGACTGCGCCGGGCGCTGTAGCGGTAGTAGGTGACCTTGTCGCGGCGCCCGGCCGCCTTCTGCTTCTCCGTGGCCGGCCAGGGCTGGGTGAAGACGTGCCCGTCGGGGATGTCCTCGACCTCACCGTCGCCGCTGGTGTGGGCCTTGCGCCAGGCCAGGACTTGGTAGGGGACCTGGGGGATTCGCGCGCCGATGATGTAGGACAGGCCGGCGTCCTTGATCGCGTTCCGGTTGCCCTCCGACACCACCTGCCGCACCAGTTCCTGGTCGGGGGCACGAACTCCCGCACCGACCAGTACGGCGGCAGCCCCGAGAACCGCGCCCGATTTCTGATCGAGGTCACGACCGCGGTGGCGGCCGCCGTCGGAGGGGGACACGTCGGGGTTCGGCTGTCGACCACGCAGGAGAACCTCACGGGGCTGCCCGCGGACGGGCCTGCGACCTCGTCGCCCTCGGCGCCAACTCCGACCTGGTCCGGCGCCTGCGGCTCGACGCGCCGCTCAACGTGGCAGAGGAGACCCTCGTCTGCCGGCGGCACCGACGCCGGGTACATCGGCTGCGCCGTCCCAGACCGGGCCGTCTGCCGGTCCCCCCGCCCGGCGCATGCGCTGGGCGGGGGGTGCCACTCGTCGTGAATCGCCGGCAGCGCGTGCCGAAGCAGCCGGCGGGTAGCTTGACCGGTATGAGCCTGACTAAGGGAAGCGGTCCCTTCGGTGAGCAGCCGGCCGGGGCCTTCAACTTCGACCCGCGCCCGCCGGAGCACGTGCTCTACGTGGAGGACGTCCCCCGCCGGGTCCGCGTCCTGCTCGGGAACGAGCTCGTGGCTGACAGCGACGAGGTGCGTCTGCTGCACCCGCCGGGGCGTACGCCGACGTACCTCTTCCCGGCGGCGCACGTGCGCACGGACTGCTTCGAGCCGAGCGAGCGGCGGCAGTCCGACCCCGGCATGGGGGAGCGGACGTACTGGCGGGTGCGCGCCGGGAGCGAGGTCGCCGAGGACGCGGTGTACTCGTGGCAGCAACCGCCGAAGAGCGCAGCGGCAATCGCAGAAGAGATCGCCTTCGACTGGGACTCTTTCACGGTCTTCGAGGAGGACGAGGAGGTCTTCGTCCACCCTCGAGACCCCTACACCCGCATCGACGTCCTGCGCAGCTCTCGTTCGGTCCGGGTGACGGTGGACGACGTGGTGATCGCTGAGTCCAGCCGCCCGAGGATGCTCCTGGAGAGCGGGCTGCCCGTAAGGTGGTACCTGCCGCCCGAGGACGTCCGGACCGACCTGCTCGAGCCCAGCTACACGACCACCCGCTGCCCCTACAAGGGGATCGCGCACTACTGGTCGCTCCGGCTGGGGGACCGGTACGACAAGGACCTGGTGTGGACCTACCCGGAGCCGTTCCACGACGCCGACGCCGTGCGCGGGCTGCTGTGCTTCCGGCAGGATCCGGCACGGGTCGAGGTCACGATGAACGAGCGCGAAGGAGTCCCCGGCGAGCCGTGAGCCGCGGACACGTCACCCGTCCGCCACGCCGGCCTGGGGAACCCGCCGGGCGTGGTGACGGGCGGCGCGCCGGGCTTAGCCGGCCCGTCCCCCGTAGCCTTGGGTCCGGTCAGCGTGAGGGAGCAGCCTGCGCTTGTCCACCATCGCCCGGTAGTACTCGTCCCAGTCGGGATGCCCCTGCCCGCGATGTCGTGCGACAGCGCGGGGAGCGCCTGTCCGTGCGGCCGCCCGGCTCCTCCGCCGCGGGCGGTGAGGCCCGGCTTCCGCAGTTGATGGGCAGATGATCATGGGCGTTCTGGACGCTGATTTGCAGGGATGAGCTCGGGGCGGGCGCACGCCAAGAATGCCCTGCTGGACCTCGGTGAGCGGGGTGGTCTGGGTGAGCTGTCGGCGGTGCCGGTGAGAGGGTGACAGCTTGGACGCGGACGAGCTCGAGGGCGATCCGTCGCCAGGTCACCCCGGTGCGGCGTTCGGCGACGCGGACGAGCAGCAGAGCAAGCCAGCAGAGCAGGACGTGAGCCCGGATCCGGGGCCTGATCCGGTGGAACACCGGCCGCAGCTCCAGAATGGACTTCCCCCACTTCGACGGATCGCGATGCGCCGCGGACCACAGAAGGCCAACGTGCCCCCGTCTACCGCGTCATGGTCGACCAAGCGTCGTAGGACTCATCGCGGCAGCCTGGCAGTGGTCATCTTTCCCGTCAGCCTGGCCTGGAGGCACGACGGGATGAGGGTGCCCCGTTCGTCGATGGCGCTGCTGCTCTGCGCACGGCGGCAGTCCAGCCCGTGGGTGGTGGGCGAGCTCAAGCGGGTTCAGGCTCATCGACAGCCACGGCGGCCAGACGACGCTGCTCGACGTCGATGTCCTGCATGAGGTCATGGGGATCGACCCGCCGCCGTAGACCCGCTGTACGGTTGTGCAACCAGGTCAACGGCACCCGCGCCGCGTTGCGCCGGATGAGTCCGCGCGACCGCGGCACGATCATCCAGGTCGGCTCCGCGCTGGCGCACCGCGGCATCCCGCTGCAGAGCCCCTACTGCGGCGCCAAGCACGCCATCCAGGGCTTCACCGAGTCCGTGCGCGTGGAGACCATGCACAAGGGCCTGCACATCGACGTCTGCGTGGTCGACCTGCCCGCCATGAACACCCCCCAGTTCGACTGGGTCCTGCACCGTGGCATCAGCCACCACCCCATGCCGGTGCCGC
>JAABUN010002642.1_pt1 | contig 30830 bp, 33 predicted proteins | sample 5559311 | NCBI WGS metagenome assembly JAABUN01 (sample SAMN10711877, study PRJNA513370) | rock metagenome | isolation source: Antarctica rocks | place: Antarctica: Victoria Land, Siegfried Peak sud | reverse complement strand
GCGGGGCGGGTGGCGCCACCCGCCAGGACGGGTCCTCGCGTACGGCCGCCGTGTCGGTGAGGAAACCGAGGCGCTGTCCCGGGTTCGGGGTGGCGTACCGGTCGGCCCGGGCCTGCAGCAGCTCGAGGCGGCGCGGGCCGAACCGGCGGGTGAGCTCGGCCACGAAGTCCAGGGCGGCTGGGGTCAGGATCTCGTCGAAGCGGTCGGGGAGCTCGGCCTCGATGCTGATGGCCGAACCGGCGGGTGCGTCGTTCATGGTGGTCATGCTCTCAGTCGTGCTGCACCAGCACCACGGCGGTCGCGCTGGCCGCCTGCCCCTGGCCCTCGGGGCCGATCCCGTCCGCGGAGCGGGCCTTGACCGAGACCCGCGAGACCTCGATCTCCAGCGCCGTCGCGAGGTTGTCCCGCATGGCCTCCAGGTGGGGACGCAGCCTGACCGTGCCCAGGGTGACGAAGCTGTCGACGTTGGTGACGCGGTAGCCGCGGGCCCGCAGCGTCGCCCCGAACGCGGCCACGAAGTCCAGGCTGCGGGCGTCCTGGGTCGCCGGGTCGTCCTCCGGGAAGTGGGTGCCGAGATCACCGTCGGCCACCGCACCGGCGAGTGCGTCGACCAGGGCGTGGCTGAGCACGTCGCCGTCGGAGTGGGTGTCAAAGCCGGCCGGAGCCGGGACCACCACTCCGCCCAGGACGAGCAGGTGACCGGCCGACAGCCGGTGGATGTCGTGTCCGAGCCCCACCCGCTGGTCTGGCACGGTGCTCACCCTAGTGGTTGCGCCTGGAAGTCCGTCGAGGGTCGCCGTCGTTCGGGTGGATGCCTGGCAAGGCCGCGGAAGAGGTCATAGCGGTGCTCTATCGACGACGACGCGAACGTGGTGGCGCGGAGCGCCGCCTCCGGCGGACAGGCCAGGCGCCGCCCGGGCGGCGGCGACCCCGACGAACCTTCAGGCGTGACCACTAGGCAAGATGGTCCGGGTGACGTGGACCGTACGACCGCTGGGTGCCGACGACGCCGAGGCCTCCCGGCAGCTGGGCTTCGAGGCGTTCGGGATACCCGCGGAGACCCCGAGTGAGCCGGCGCGGTTCGACACCCCCGGGCGGCACAGCTTCGGGGCGTACGCCGACGGCACCCTCGCCGCCCGGCTCAGCGACCGGGAGTTCGACTCCTGGTTCGGCGGGGTCACCCTGCCGACGGCCGGCATCGCCGGGGTCACCGTGGCTGCGGAGCACCGAGGCCGTGGGGCGCTGACCCCGCTCTTCGACACCATGCTGCGGGCGGCCAAGGACCGCGGCGCCGTGCTCTCGACCCTGTTCCCCACCGCATCCCGGATCTACCGCCGGTTCGGCTACGAGGTGGTGGCCGAGCTCGCGACCGTCTCCGTCCCCACGGCAACCCTGGCCAGCACCCGACCGACACCCAGCACCACGACCCGGCGCGCGACCGAGGCGGACGTGCCGGCCGTACGGGCGGTCTACGAGGCCTGGGCGTTGGAGCAGAACGGCCCGCTCACCCGGCGAGGTCCCTCGTTCCCCGCCACCGCAGCGGACTACCTGGCCGGGTTCACCGGGGTCACCGTGGCCGAGGACTCCACCGGCATCGTGGGTTACGTCTCTTGGGGTCGCGGACCCGGCTACGGCGACTCGGCCCGGTTGGCGGTGACGGACCTGGTCGCTCGTACGCCGGAGGCCCACCGCGCCCTGCTCGCCGTCCTCGGCAGCTTCGCCAGCGTCACCCCGACGACCCGGATCGACACGTCGGGCGACGACCTGGCCCGGTTGTTCATCCCCAGCCTGCACTGGCAGGTGGAGCACGCCTCGCCGTACATGCTCAAGGTTCTGGACGTCCCGCTCGCCCTGAGCGCGCGGCGCTACCCGCCGGGGTTCACCGCCGACCTGAGCTTCGCGGTGGCCGGTGACGTGCTGGCCGAGAACAACGCGTCGTACGTGCTGCGGGTGGCCGACGGCTCGGGTGATTGCGAGCCGGGGGCCGACACCGACCGTACGCTCACCCCTGCCGGTCTGGCGCTGCTCTACGCGGGTGCCCAGTCCGGCGCCAACCTGCGGAGCGCAGGCCAGCTGACGGGCGGTCGGGTCGACGACGACCTGGTCTGGGACGCACTCTTCGGCGGCCGGCAACGCCACATCCGCAACTACTTCTGAGCTCCGCCACGACGAGAGGCCCGTCATGCTGATCCGACCCGGTACGACCGCAGACCTGCCGGCCGTCCTCGCGCTCTACGGACAGCCGGAGGAGGTGGCGGTGCCCACCGCCGTCCGGGAGGAGCTGTTTGTCGTGGCGGACGACGGCGGCCTGGTCGGTTTCGCGACCGGGGAGGTCGCCCGGTCCGGGGCGGAGGCGGGCGAGCCCGATGAGCTGGAGGTGTCGATGGTGCTCGTCGCCGCGACCCGACGGCGCGAGGGAACCGGGACGGCGTTGCTCGAGGGGCTGGCCGACGCGGGCTGGGACGCCGGACTCCGGTCCCTGTCGGCCTGGACCAGCGCGCCGGAGTTCTTCGAGGCCTGCGGCCTGGAACGCTCGGGCGAGACCCGGGAACACGACGACGGGCGTACGGAGCTCCGCCTCACCGCCGAGCTCGAGGCGCCGGCGCGTGAGCTCGTCCTCGACGGACCCGGCATCCGCCTCGGGCAGCTGCTCAAGTTCGCCGGCCTGGTCGACACCGGCGCCGACGCCAAGACCCTGCTGGCAGCCGAGGGCGTCGAGGTCAACGGCGAGGTCGACACCCGACGCGGACGGCAGCTGCATGACGGGGACGAGGTGCGCGCCCAAGGCCAGACCGTCGTGGTCCGGCTGCCCGCCGAAACTCCGACGCCCCCTGAGCCGGCCCACGCCCCCTGAGCCTGTCGAAGGGGCCGGGTCAGGTCGAGCGCAACGCGGCGACGACCCGGGCGGACGCCTCTCCGTCGTCGAGGTGGCAGTAGCGGTCCCGGAAGGCCGCGTAACGCTCCGCGTAGGCGGCAACGACCTCTGGCAGACCCAGCAGCGCCGCCTCGAGCTGGTCCTGGTCGACCAGGACGGGCCCGGGCATGTCAACCTCCAGGTCGAGGGTGAAGCCGCGGAGCCGGTCCCGGTAGTGCTCCAGGTCGTAAGCGAAGATCAGGATCGGCTTGCCGGTCACCGCGAAGTCGAAGATCACCGAGGAGTAGTCGGTGACCAGCACGTCTGCGGCCAGGTACAGATCCGCCGTGTCGGAATGGCTGGAGACGTCGACGACCCGGTCATCCCCGCTGAACGGAGGCTGCGCACCCAGGAAGTAGTGCCGCCGCAGCAGCAGCTTGTGGCCGGCCCCGAGCCGGTCGACCAGGGCGCCCGGATCCAGCGCGAACGGCACGTCGCCCTCGATCACGTCGTCGTCGCGGAAGGTCGGGGCGTAGAGCACTGCGGTGTCGGTGTCGGACAGACCCAGCTCGTGGCGTACGCGGTCCCGGCGTTCGGCCCGGTCCGGAGCGTTGAGCGCATCGTTGCGGGGATAGCCGGTCTCCAGGACGGGACCGGTGTAGTCGAAGGCCGACCGGAGCAGCTCCGTGCCCGCCCGGCTCGGGGTGAGGAGGTAGTCCCACTCGGCGATGTCCGCGTCCAGCGCGTCCATCTCCGACGGCTCCGGGATGTACAGCGCCGCCCGGTGGATGCGCTTCAGCGGGGTGCCGTGCCAGGTCTGCAGATAGGTCGTGCCCGCCGGCTTGGTCCAGCTGTCGACGAAGATGTGGGTGTTGCTGATCAGCAGGTCAGCCGACTCCAGGGCTGCGGTGCAGTCGGGAGTGCCGATCGTGATCACCTGGACGTCGGCCGGGAAAGCGGCGGCGTAGCGGGGGTCCTGCATCCAGATGTGCTCGTCATCGGAGCCCGCGGCCAGTAAGGCGTCGTAGATGGCCCGGGGGCTGTCCGAGAAGCGCCCGTTGTAGCTGTTGTAGAGGACCTTCAAGTCCCACCTCCTCCGTGTGTCAGGAACTCCGACACCCTACGGCCGGGTCGTCGGGGACCCTGCATCCGCAAATCAGAGCTGGCGGGCGATCGACCGGCCGACCGTACGGCCGGTGAAGATGCAGCCACCCAGGAAGGTCCCTTCGAGCGCGTTGTAGCCGTGCGCACCGCCGCCACCGAAGCCGGCGACCTCGCCGGCGGCGTATAGCCCGGGGACGATCTGACCGACACCGTCCAGGCAGCGGCCGTCGAGATCGGTCTGCAGCCCACCCAGGGTCTTCCGGGTCACGATGTGCAGCTTCACCCCGATCAACGGACCGTGCGCCGGGTCGAGGATCTTGTGCGGCTTGGCGACCCGGGTCAGCCGGTCGCCGAGGTAGCGGCGCGCGTTGTGGATGCCGATCACCTGCTGGTCCTTTGCTGAACCGGTTCGTCAGCTCCGCGTCGCGCTGGCTGATCTGGGCCTCGATCCCCGGGTAGGAGAGCAGCGGCTCGTCGGTCAGCCGGTTCATCCCGACCACCAGGTCCGGCAGGTTGTCGGCGACCACCAAATCGGCACCGTGGGTCTTGAAGGCCTCGATCGGCGGTGGTGCGCTGCGGCCCAGCCGGCTCCGCAGCATCGGCCGGAGGTCGTGCCCCGTCAGGTCCGGGTTCTGCCCGGAGCCCGACAGGGCGAACTCCTTCTCGATCATGGTCTGGGTGAGGATGAACCAGGAGTGATCGTACGCGGCGATGTCCGGGGTGGCCGCAGCAGCTTGAGGGTGCCCAGGGTGTCGTAACCCGGCATCCCCGGTGCGGGCAGCCGCCGGCCCAGGGCGTCGTACCACATCGACGACGGTCCGGGCAGGATCCGGATCCCGTGCTGCGGCCAGATCGGGTCCCAGTTCTGCAGGCCCTCGGTGTAGTGCCACATCCGGTCGCCGTTGACCAGCCGTACGCCGGAGGCCTCCGCAATACCGAGCATCAGACCGTCCACGTGGGGGGGCGCTGATCATCTCCCGGGGCGGGGTGCCGAGCCGCTCGGACCAGTTGCGCCGGACCAGGGCGTGGTTGGCCCCGATCCCGCCGGTGGCCAGCACCACCGCCTTGGCGGTGAGCACGAACTCACCGACCTCATCCCGGTTCGACCTCACCCCGCGCGCGGCGTCGTCCGGAGCCAGCACCGCCCCCCGTACGCCGGTCACCACCCCCTGGTCGACCACGAGACCGTCCACCCGGTGATGGTGGCGGAACTGCACGTGGGCGGTGCGGGCCGCGTCCCGGGCCCGGTCGGCCCATGGCTCGGAGAGCCCGGTGCCCGTGCCCCAGGGGACGTGGAAACGTGGGACCAGGTTGCCGTGCCCGCCGGCCCGACCGTCTCCCCGATCGGCCCAGCCGACCATCGGCGTGAACCGTACGCCGTGCGCTTCGAGCCAGGGGTCGCTCCTCGCCGGCGGCGAACTCGACGAAGGCCCGCCCCCAGCGGACGGCCCACTCGTCCTCTGAATGTTCGCCGCTCAGCCTGTCCCAGCCAGCGCTGCCCTGCCAGTCCTGCCAGGCCAGGTCGAAGAAGTCCCGTACGCCGAGCCGTCGCTGCTGCGGGGTGTCGACCATGAAGATGCCACCCAGGGACCAGAAGGCCTGCCCGCCGAGGTTGGCGGGGTTCTCCTGGTCGACGATGACGACGCGCCGGCCCGCCGTGACCAGCTCGTGGGCAGCGACCAGCCCGGCCAGACCCCCGCCCACGACGACGACGTCTGCGTCCACGACGGTCCTCCTCGTTGTCGAGATCCCAACCTAGTGGTGCGGTGGGTGGCCCGCCGGGTGTGGCAGGCTCTGCATCCCCGAGGAGACAAGGTGACGACGGTGACAACCGGCCGTGGGTTGATCATGGTCCCGGTCGGGTGCGCCGCTGCCACTGCGGCGGTGATGCTCTGGGCGGGCGGCGGTCTCGACTCGGGTGGTGGCGCCGGGGACCAGCTGGCGCAGGTGCTGATCATCGCCGCCTTCATGCTCTGGAACCTGCTGCCCCCGTTGGCCCTGGTGTTGTTGATCTTGGTCACGCGGAGACGGCTGCCCCGAGGGATGATCGCGACGACTGTCGGTGCGGTGATCTACGCGGCGGTCACCGTGGGGTTCCTGGTCGACTTCCTGCGCAGCGAGAGCTCCACCAGCGCCCTGCTCTTCGTGACGCTGCCCGTGATCCTGCTCGCACTGGTCCTGGTGGTGGGACTGGTGACCGCCCTGGTCCACCGGTTACGACGGCTTCGGTGAGGGCTGCTCGCTGTCCGAGGTGCGAGTGGGGCTAGCCACCCACCTGGCGCCGCACTCGGCGCTCGTGCCGACGGGCGAGCCGATAGGTGTTCCGCGGCAGGACGTACGCGACGGTGCTGATGTAGTAGACGTCCCGAGATCGCGTTCCCCGCCCGACTGAGCCATCGACCACAGCGATCTGTCCCCGGCTGATCCGGGTGTTCCAGAACCAGGCATCCATCACGTCACCCGAGCCGTCGAACTGGATCCAGGCCATGGTCCCGTTGTGGGCCACGCGGTCGACCCGGCGGACCTTGACCAGGCGGCGGTTCCGGCTCTCTTCCCGCCGGGCTTGGGACAACCGCGCCGCAGCCTTGGCGTCACGCTCCGCCCACGTGCTCCCGATCCAATCGATGACCCCCGCCATCGGCTCAGTATCGACCTGGATCGACCCCCGGGTGGAGTGGGGTGCCGCTGATCAGGCGCGATGTCGGTCCGGACGCCGAACCAAAACTCACCACGTTGCTCACCGGTCAGCATTGCTGACGGCCCTAGTCACTCGGGGAGGTTGGCTGACACCCCGAGCTTGTCCGCCGCCAGAGGGAGGCGACGGTCTCGCGTCCACAGCCGGTCGACCGAACTCAGCCGCAGTACCGCCAGGAGGTGGGCATCGACCAAGATCATTCCGAGTGTCGCCGACGGGGAGGTGACGCGGCCTCGGGATCACTGCCGCCGAGAGCGGCCAGGCGTCGCGAACTCTCCCGGTTGATCACAGCTTCGAGACCAAGCCTGACCAAGAGGGCATGATCAGTCTGCCCGGTCACCTCCGAGGCACGCCGGACGAGCTCGTCATCCAGGTCAACAGTCGTGCGCATGCTCGGATCCAAGGTTCGGACGATGATCACCGGAAGCGGCGAGATCACACGTTGAATCGGAACTCCACCACGTCGCCGTCGGCCATCACGTACTCCTTGCCCTCCAGCCGGACCTTGCCCTTGGCCTTGGCCGCCTGCATCGAGCCTGCCGCGACCAGGTCGTCGTAGCCCACGATCTCGGCCTTGATGAAGCCCTTCTGGAAGTCGGTGTGGATGACCCCGGCCGCCTCGGGTGCGGTGGCGGCCTTGGGGATCGTCCACGCCCGGGACTCCTTCGGGCCCGCCGTCAGGTAGGTCTGCAACCCGAGGGTGTCGAAGCCGACCCGGGCCAGCACGTCGAGCCCCGGCTCGGTGATGTCCATCTCGGCCAGGAACTCCCGGGCCTCGTCCGGCTCCATCTCGACCAGCTCGGACTCGATCTTGGCGTCCAGGAAGATGGCTTCCGCCGGGGCCACGACCTGCTGCAGTCGCTCGCGCAAAGCCTGGTCGCTGAGCTCGTCGGTGTCGCAGTTGAAGACGAAGATGAAGGGCTTGGCTGTCAGCAGGAACAGCTCACGCAGCGGCCCCCGGTCCAGACCGGCGGCGAAGACCCCCCGGCCGGAGTTCAGGACCTCCGTCGCTTCCTTGACGGCGGCGATGGTGGCGATCTTCTCCTTGTTGACCCGGGCCTCCTTTTCCAGCCGGGGCAAAGCCCGCTCGAGGGTCTGCAGGTCAGCCAGGATCAGCTCGGTGGCGATGGTCTCGATGTCGCTGGGCGGATCGACAGCTCCGTCGACGTGCGTCACATCCGGGTCACGGAAAACCCGGGTGACCTGGCAGATCGCGTCGGCCTCGCGGATGTGGGACAGAAAGGCGTTACCCATCCCCTCGCCCTGGCTCGCACCCTTCACGATCCCGGCGATGTCCACGAAGCTGACCGTGGCCGGCACGATCTTCTCCGAGTGGAACAGGGTGGCCAGCTCGGCCAGGCGTGGGTCGGGCACCCCGACCACCCCGACGTTGGGCTCGATCGTGGCGAACGGGTAGTTGGCCGCCAGGACGTCGTTGCGGGTCAACGCGTTGAACAGGGTCGACTTGCCTGCGTTGGGGAGTCCGACGATGCCGATGCTGAGAGCCACGAGGGTCAAGCCTAGGGCTCGCTCGCATCAGCGGCTAAACGCTCAGGCCTCCAGGGCGAAGAATGCGCCGATGGCCTGGGTCAGGGCCCACGGATCGTCGGCGCCCGCCAGCTCCCGGGCCGAGTGCATCGAGAGCAACGGCAGCCCGACATCGACCGTGGTGATCCCCAGCCGGGTAGCGGTCAACGGCCCGATGGTCGACCCGCACGGGATGGCGTTGTTAGAGACGAACTCCTGGGTCGGCACCCCGGCCGCCCGGCAGGCCCGACGCCAGATCGCGGCCCCCCGCGCGTCGGTGGCGTAGCGCTGGTTGGCGTTGAACTTGAGCAGCGGCCCGCCGTTCAGCAACGGGCGGTTGGCCGGGTCGTGCCGGGTCGGGTAGTTGGGGTGCACGGCGTGCCCGGCGTCGGACGACAGGCAGACCGAGCGGGCCAGCGCGCGGTGCTGGTCGTCCGCGCTAGCCCCCAGCGAGCCCAGCACGCGGCCCACGACGTCGGCCAGCAGCGGGCCGGCCGCCCCCGTCCGCGACTGGCTGCCCAGCTCCTCGTGGTTGAAGGCCGCCACCATCTCGATCTGCTCGCCACCGGGCGAGCCGACCAGGGCGGTCACCGCGGCGTGCACGCTGCTCAGGTTGTCCAACCGGGCCGAGGCGAAGAACTCCTGGTCCGTGCCGAAGACCGCCGGCGCCGCGGTGTCGAACGCGTGCAGGTCGTAGCCGTCGATGTCGCGGGCCGTGCAGCCCGCAACCTCGGCCACATGCTCGAGGATGCGGCGTTCCGGGTGCCCGACGGCCCAGACCGGTGCCGTGTGCAGCTGCTTGTCCAGCTTGACCCCGTCGTCGTTGACGGTGCGGTCCAGGTGGATGGCCAGCTGGGGGATCCGCATCAGCGGACCAGTCCGCACCAGCCGGGTGCTGCCGTCGGCGAGCGCCAGCCGGCCGGCCAGCCCGAGCTCGCGGTCGAGCCAGGAGTTGAGCAGCGGGCCGCCGTAGACCTCCACCCCGAGCTGCTGCCAGCCCGCGCTGCCGACGTCCGGGCGGGGCTTGAGCTGGAAGCCCGGCGAGTCGGTGTGCGCACCCACGATCCGCAGCGGGGTGAGTCCGGTCGCGCGATCGGGGATCCGCCAGCCGACCAGGGCGCCGTCGCGGACCAGGTAGTGCCCACCCGGCGTGCTGTCCCAGGCCTGGGTCTCGTCCTGCTCGACGAAGCCCGCCGCCGCCAGCCGGGAGGCACCCTCGACGGCCGCGTGCGACGCAGAGGGGGAGGCGGTGACGAAGGCGGCGAGGTCCATCACGTGGTCGTACGCGGTGCTCATGGACGCCAACCTAGTGTCCTGCGCGTGTCCTCAGTCGGCGGCGACCGCCAGGAACTCACTCAGCATCGAGTAGACGGCGCGTAGCTCGTCAGGTGTCGGGGTGGGCAGGGCCACGGCGGCCCCGACCGCGATGAGGAAGGGCAGCCGGGCGGCCGTACGGGCCCAGTCCTCGTCGTCGGTGAGCCGCCGCCATTGGGTGAGCATCCGGTCGTAGCGGGCGCGGTCGACGCGCTCCTGGGTCGCACGTGCTGCCGGGTCGGCGAAGGACCAGGCGCGTACGGCGATTTCCAGCTCGGGATCCCACAGCGAGTCCGGGGCGGAGCTCATCCGGGCCGTGAGTGCCGCGAACACCACCTGGGGCAGCGCGTCCCCGACAGCGGCGATGGCCTCGTCCAGGTCCCCGACCGCCAGCGTCTCGTAGCGTTCCAGCAGCGCCTGCCGGTAGTCGGCGGCCCCGCGGAAGTGATGGTGGAAGGAGCCCTTGCTGCGGCCGAGCCGGTCAGCGAGCCGGTCGATCCGGATCCCCGGCTCGCCCTCCTTCGCGAGCACCGTCAGACCCTGAGCGATCCATTCCTCGCGCATTGACACAGCCCGGAACGTACCATACCGTCTGGTACGCACCTACCATACCCTTTGGTACGGCGGCAGTCCGCCGACGAGTCGGCGTCGAGGAGGTCGGCATGGCAATCCCTCACGTGACGGTGGTCGGCGGCGGCTTGGGCGGGCTGGTGGCCGCGATCTCGGTGGCCGAGTCCGGCGCCCAGGTGACCCTGCACGAATCCCACCAGTCCCTGGGCGGACGGTGGCGGGCTGCACCCTCCCCCCGGCTGGCCCACGACGGCCCACACGTCTTGTACGCCGACGGCCCGCTCTACGCCTGGCTCCAGGCCCGTGACCTGCTCGGACCGACGACGGGCGTACCCACCCGCGGCTTGGCCCGGTTCTGGTTCCGCGTCGGCGGCCGGCTCCGGCGGATCCCACCGGCCGGGCTGGCCCGGGTCATGCTGGCGCGGGGTCGGGCGGCTCCGGTCGAGGCGTCCTTCGCCGACTGGGCCACCTCGAGCTTCGGAGCGGAAACGGCCCGGCTCGCCGCGTCGGCGACGGGGGTGGCCCTGTTCCACCACGATCCCGGTGAGCTGTCCGCCGCGTTTGTCTGGGACCGGTTCCGCCGGGCGTTGGCCTTCACGCCCGCCGCCCGCTTCCGGATCGGCGGCTGGGCCCAGCTGCTGCCGGCGCTCGGCGAGCACGCCCGTGCCCTCGGGGTCGTGATCGAGCTGGGTTCTCGGCTGGACCGCCTACCCGACACCGGGGTGAGCATCGTCGCGACCGAGCTCGAAGCGGCCCGGTCCCTACTCGGCGACGACTCCCTCGACTGGCCGTCCGGGGAGGTCGCGCTGCTGGACCTCGCAGTGACGCGGGCCCGGGGCGACGCCTACCTGATCAGCGACCTGGACGAGGCGGGCTGGTTCGAGGACTTCGCCACCCCCGACCCCACCATGGCCCCCGTCGGAGAGGTTCTCGGTCAGCTCCAGCTCGGTCTCCGACCGAACGAGTCCCGGGTCAGCGCCCGGCTGAGGCTCGAGCGCCTCGCGGATCTGGCCATGCCCAACTGGCAGGACCGGGTCACCTGGCGCCGGGACGCGGTGGCCAGCGGCCGCACCGGAGCTCTCGACCACCCGGGTCGCACCTGGCGGGACCGGCCGGCGGTGGACCGGGGCGACGGAGTTTTCCTGGTCGGCGACCGGGTCGCCGCACCCGGCCTGCTGAGCGAGGTGTCCTGGGCCAGCGCGGTACAGGCAGCCGGGGCGGCCGTGGGCGAGCCGTCCGTCCGCCCGACCCGTACGGGCTCACGCGGACCGGTCTAGGCCCGGCTCAGGCGGCCGGAGAGGGTGCCGCGGAGCGGCATCCCGGTAATGTCAGTGGGGCCAGGCAGGATCGAGCGCATGGATGGAACGACCGTGACCGCACTGATCAGCGGACTGGTGCTGGGGCTGCTGCTCGGGGCCCTCACCGCCCTGATGATCACCCGCGCCCGTCGCGACACCGACTCGGCGCGGGCCGACGCCCACCTGGCCAACACCCGCTCCGAGCTGGCCCACGCCCAGACCCTGGTGGCCCAGTCCCGCGGCGAGGTCGCCGAGGCGCGCACGGATGCGGCGCGCTCCCGGGCCGACATCGCGCAGTCCCGGGCCGACGTGGCCGAGGCTCGGGCCGAGGCGTCCGCCGCCCAGGCGGAGGCGGCCGAGGTGTCCGCCGCGGTGGCGCGCGCCGTGGCGGAGCGGGATGCGGCGGTGAACCGCGCCACCGAGATCGCCACCGACCGGCAGGCGATGCAGAACCACTTCAAGGTCCTCTCCACCGAGACCCTGGACCGCCAGGGCCAGTCCGCCGACGCACAGGCCGAGCTGCGGCTGAGGGCCACCGAGCAGCTGCTGGCCCCGGTCCGGGAGAGCCTGGACAAGTTCAGCGCCCGGCTGACCGAGGTGGAGAAGGAACGGGTGACCATGTCCACCGAGCTCCGGGCCCAGGTCAGCAACGTCCAGCAGACCGGCGAGACCCTGCGCCGCGAGACCTCCGCCCTGGTCACCGCCCTCCGGAAGCCCCAGATCCGCGGGTCCTGGGGCGAGACCCAGCTCAAGCGGGTGGCGGAGATCGCCGGGATGATCGAGCGCTGCGACTTCGACCTGCAGCACACCAGCCGTACCGACGACCGCATCATGCGGCCGGACATGCGGGTCCACCTCGCCGAGGGCAAGCACCTCTTCGTCGACTCCAAGGTGCCCCTCAGCGCCTTCCTCGAGGCGGCCGAGGCCGAGGACGACGCCACCCGGGCAGAGGCCCTGACCCGCTACGCCCGCCACGTCCGCACCCACGTCGACCAGCTCTCCTCCAAGCAGTACTGGAAGGCCGCGGAGACCCCGGAGTTCGTGGTCCTCTTCCTACCCAACGAGATGTTCTTCGCCACCGCCCTGGACCAGATCCCGGACCTGTACGACTACGCCGCGGCCCGCGACGTCGTGCTCGCCACCCCGACCACCCTGATCGGAATGCTGCGTGCCGTGGCGTACGGCTGGAAGCAGGCGGCGCTCGCCGAGAGTGCGGCCGAGGTGTTCAAGCTGGGCCGGGACCTGCACGAGAAGCTCGGGCTGATGGGCAACCGGTTCGACAAGCTCGGCCGGGCGCTGCGCAGCTCGGTCACGGCGTACAACGAGACGATCGCGACCGTGGAGGGAACGGTCCTGGTCCGGGCCAGGAAGTTCCGCGACCTCAAGGTGAGCGATCACGAGCTCGCTGCGCTGACCCCCGTCGACGACTCCGTACGCCAGATCCAGGCCCCTGAGCTGGTCGAGGACGCGGTCCAGGTCGAGCCGTTGGTGGGCCGGGGGTCGAAGAGGCGCCTCACCATTCCCGAGGCCGCTGAGCTCGTCCGGCCGGCACCCGACCTCCTCGAGCTGATCGAGGACACCGATGTCTCGCGGGCCGACGGGGCCGAGGGGATCCCGAGCTCCTGACCGGCCGGCCTCCGCGACCCCGATGCAGCCCCCGCTGCCGGTCCCGCGAGGCTCCTCGGGCGGTGAGCTCAGCTCCTCCCGGGGAGGTAGAAGCAGGTGTCAGGCACGACCGGGACGCTGGTGAACCCCAGGGACTCTGCAGCCGCCAGCCGTCCGTGCTCGGTGCCGAGACGGCGGTGGTCGCCCCGCGGGTGGCCGCGTGCGCTAGCCGGGCCTGCACCAGGCTCCGGCCCACCCCGCGCCTGCGGTGTTCGGCGAGCACCCCGAGGTTGCACAGATCACCCGTCGACCCGTCGAGGTGGGACGAGGCGAAGCCGACCGGTCGACCCTGGTCGAGGCCCAGCCAGTGGCTCAGATGCGGGTGCTCGAGACCGACCGCCAGATGGAGCCTCCGCCGGGCATCGACATCCGCCGACGTCTCGATCCAGCCGCACTGGGTCGCCAGCCCGAGCCACACCTCGAGCTCGGATTCGACCGTGACCCGAACCACCTCGAGGCCTGGTCGGGTCTGCCGCGCCGTTTCGTCGATGACGTGGTCGATCGCACCAGCGGACCAGGATCCGGTGCGTTCCGGCCGAGCCCCCACCGCCACGAGGGTCTGGGTCAGGCCGGGGTCGGCGTGGGCGGTGAACCACGACGCCGGGATCGCCCCGAACCAGCGAACCAGCTCTGCCACCAGCGGGGCGGGTAGATCTGCGCCCGCGGCGCTGACCACGGCGTTCATCTCGTTGTTCGCGACCCCGGTACGGACCGCGAACCAGTCCTCACCGGATCGGGTGGCTACCTCGGGGGTGCCTGCGTACACCCGAAGCCAGGCCTCCACCGCGTGCTGTGCCGCGGCGGCGACGGCGGCGACGGCGGGAGAACGGGTCATCCTGGGGCTCGAACCAGCCGGCCCGAAGGCCCGCCGCGCTCAGTCGTTGATGGCGCCCTTGCGCAGATCTTTGCGGAGCTCGGGGGGCAGGGCGAAGACGAGGGACTCCTCGGTCAACCGCTCCTCGCGGGCCGCCGGGTAACCCATGCCCGTCAAATAGTCCAGCACGCCCTGGACCAGGTGGTCGGGCACCGAGGCTCCGCTCGTCACCCCGACGCTCTCGACCCCGTCGAGCCAGGCCGGGTCGATCTCGGTGTGGTTGTCGACCCGGTAGGAGGTCTTGGCCCCCGCCTCCAGGGCGACCTCGACCAGGCGCACGGAATTGGAGGAGTTGGCCGACCCGACCACGATCACCAGGTCGCTACCAACGGAGATCTGCTTGACCGCGAGCTGTCGGTTCTGGGTCGCGTAGCAGATGTCGTCGCTCGGCGGATCCATCAGCAGCGGGAACTTCTCCCGGATCCGATCGACCGTCTCCAGGGTCTCGTCGACGCTCAGGGTGGTCTGGGAGAGCCAGGCGACGCGGGAGGGGTCCTTGATCTGCAGGTCCGCCACGTCGGCCGGGGACTGGACCAGGGTGATGTGCTCCGGGGCCTCGCCCGTGGTGCCCTCGACCTCTTCGTGGCCGGCGTGGCCGATCAGCAAGATCTCCAGGTCGTCCCGGGCGAAGCGGCGCGCCTCGTGGTGGACCTTGGTGACCAGCGGGCAGGTCGCGTCGATCGCCTTGAGCCCGCGCTCCCGGGCCTCCTCGTGCACCGCAGGCGACACACCGTGAGCGGAGAAGACGACGGTGGAGCCCGGGGGGACCTCGTCCAGCTCCTCGACGAAGATGGCGCCGCGCGCCTGCAGGTCCTCGACGACGTGGCGGTTGTGCACGATCTGCTTGCGTACGTAGACGGGCGCACCGTAAGCGTCCAGAGCCTTCTCGACCGTCACGACAGCCCTGTCCACCCCGGCGCAGTATCCACGGGGAGCGGCCACCACCACCTGTCGGGACGGGCCGGTCAGCTGGCCTAGAAAGGTCTCGGTCATGGCCCCAGTCTAGGACGTGTCTCCCGACCCCTGGTCGAAGCGAGCGGCGGTCCACGGGAGGTCTGACCAGGAGGCGGAGGAGGTCGCAGCAGTGTTCCCCGGACGACGGCAGCGACGCCTCAGACCTTGCGTGGTCGTCGCGCAGCCGATCGGGGATCGAGAGACACGCCCGAGGCGTCGGGCTCGGCCGGGGCCTGCGATCAGCCGCCCGCGTGAGGGGCCACGGTGTCGTGCAGCGGCCCGACGATCCAGCGCCGGGCTTGCCGGTGCGACCCGAGCCGTACGATCACCAGGCCGGGGCGCCGGTGCTCCAGCTCGAGCACCCGGCGCCGCGAACCGGCGTGGGTGGACCAGGCCCAGCGGAGGATGTGCTCCGGGTCGGTGAGGACCGTCCGCAGCGGTGGCTCCTGGTTGCCGTTCCACAGCTCGGTGCGCCCCCACCGGCGCCGCAGCGTCCGCACCGTCACGTGGCGCATCACCACCGGACGGGGGAGGTCGAGCCAGACCAGCAGGTCCGCCCGGTCGGCGAGCCGCTCGCGGACCTGGTCGTACTGCCACTCGGTGACCCAGGCCGGCCCGGCGGCGAACGCCGCCACCTCCTGCTCGAAGTCCGGCCGGGGCGTCCAGCCGGGACCGTGGAACAGCGCGTCGATCTCGACCCGGCGGACCTGGAGCTCAGCAGCGACCGCCGCAGCGAGGGTGGTCTTGCCGGATCCCGAGGCGCCGGCCACCAGCACCCGGTGGGGCCGGATCGTCAGCCGGTCGTCTGCGGACAGCACGCTCCATCCTCACCTCCTCGACCGCCCCGGCTGCGATCACCGCCGGGTGATCGGAAGCTCGCGTCGCCGCAGCAGCAGGATGGCGCACGCGACCAGGGCGTAGATCGCCGAGAAGGTGGTGTCGATCCGCAGGACCGCGAGATTCGTGACGGTCGCCGCGATCATCAGCAGCAGCAGCCCGAGGGCGGCCCACACCCGGACCCGGGGGATCAGCAACCCGATCCCGCCGGCCACCTCGAGGACCCCCACCAGGTATCTCATCCACTGACCGGACCCGATGTCCTCGAACAGCTGCACCATCGCCGGTTCCCCGGCGAGCTTGGCCGCCCCCGCGCCCACCATGGCCACGCCGAGCAGGATCTGCAGCACCCAGCCACGATGGTCACGGCCCGGCGCGGCTTGGCCCCGGATCTGCTCGTCAGGTCGCCGGGTGTGGCCGACCCTCCACTCACTGCTGTCATGACATCTCCCTACGTCTACGGGGCCGGATGGCCGCTCTGCGTAGGACTGACCGACCAGCGGGCCGGAATTCACCGGCCCTCGGCCGCCGGGGGCGAAGGCGCAGGCGGTGGCGGAGACCCTCAGGAGCCCGCCGGCTCGAGCCACACCTCGTCGTCGAGACCGACCCGCCCGGGCTGCACGGTGGAGCCGTACACCCCGACGCACGTCTGCCGGTGGGCGGCGACCGCGCGCAGCACGGCCGGGTCTCGCTCGGCGGTGACCGGGTCCACGTTGATCATCACGCAACGCTGGTCCCGCTGGTCGACCCGCATCCGCGCCGCCCCGATCCGCAGCGTCGACCCGACCCAGGCCTCCTCGGCGTACGGCTCGGCGTCGTCGGCCTCGACCAGCAGGTTCGGTCGGAAGCGCTGGACGTCGAGGGGTCGACCGACCAGCTCCCCCAGCGCGGTCACGGTCTGGGTGGTGACCAGCGACAGGGCCATCGAGTCGAAGACTCCGCAGTCGTTCTTGTGCGCCCGCAGACCTCCACCGAGCTCGGCGGCCAGTTCCGGGTCCCAGACGTCGAGCTCACGTCCGGTCGGCGTCCGCACCACCGTGGCGGAGGCGTCGGGACGACTGGCGTCAGAGAACGACGGCTCGAAGTGGAGCATGTCGTTGCGCTCCCGCACCGTGAACCAGGGGAAGCCGCTGCGGGCCTTGCTGTCCCGCACGAAGGCCCAGCGCCGGTCCCCGGCGAACCCGTTCCAGGACACCTCGGTCTCCACCAACGGCTCGGCGGCCATCGACTTCACCGGGTAGCGCCACAGGGCTCGCACCCGGCCCACCCGTCGGCCACGGCGATCGTCCGGCTCCATGGGGCAACTCTAATGACGACCAGATCGGATGGCTGACGAACGCGACCAGTCCGAGCCACACTGGGATCATCGTCGATCTCGTCACCGAGGGGCCTGCCATGAGTCGTGACCGCACCCGTCAGCTCACCGTCCTGGTCTGCATCCTCGTCGGCACCGCATCCAGACTGATCGGTGACTACGAAGGGGGCAACAGCTTCGTCCCCTCGTTCACCCCGGCCACGTACGCCTTCGTCGTGTGGGCACCCATCTATCTCGGCTCGCTCGCCTACGCCATCTACCAGGCCCGGGCAGCATCGGCGACCGACCCGTTGCTGCGTCGAATCGGCTACCCGTCGGCGAGCGCCTACCTCCTAGCTGGCACCTGGATCCGGGCCGAGGACCTCCCCGTGGTGCAGCTGGTCCTGATCGGGACGACCATGGCAGCGGCGGCGTGGACCTTCGGACGCCTCGGACCGGTTGGCACCGCCGAGACCCGGGCGCATCGCTTCCTCGTCCGGCTGCCTATCGGTTTGTTCCCCGGCTGGATCACCCTGGCGACCGTCGTCGCCACCAGCCAGGCCCTGTCCGCGGCCGGAGTCCGTCCCCCAGCCGAGCTCGACCCCGGTCTCAGCGTGGGCCTGGTCGTCATCGCCGGTCTGATCGCCGCATCCGTCACCTGGAGACTCCCGTACGCGGCTGCCTACCCGGCGACCACCGCGTGGGGCCTGGTCGCGGCTGCCGTGCACGCCGCCTCCCTGCAGCCCGCCGTCGCGGCCGGCGTGGCGGTCGCGGCCGGCGTGGCGGTCATGGTGATCGTGGCCGCGGGGGTCGTCCGGTTCCGGTCGGGGCTGGGGTCTGAGGCGGTGACCTACGGCTGGGGCCGATGAACCGGCCGTAGGCTACCCGGGTGCCTCTGGAGTCGTCGGCGGAAACCCCGCAGCCGCTGCGGCGCGTGGTGCACCTGGTCCGCGGCTGGATCGAGCGCCTCGGTCCGGTCTGGGTGGAGGCCCAGCTGATCGAGATCAACCGCCGCTCGGGCAGCAAGACCGTCTTCCTGACCCTGCGGGACAAGCTCGCCGAGGTGTCGGTCTCGGTGACCGTCTCCCCCACCACCCTCGACACCGCCGGACCGCTGACCGAGGGCTCGACAGTGGTCGCCCGGCTCAAGCCGTCCTACTACGAGGCCTCGGGCCGGTTCTCCTTCTACTGCGACGCCATCTCCCCGGTCGGGGAGGGCCAGCTGCTCGCCCGGCTGGAGCAGACCAAGCGGCTGCTGCAGGCGGAGGGACTGTTCGACCGGGCCCGGAAGAAGGCGTTGCCGTTCCTGCCGCGTACGGTCGGGCTGATCACCGGGGCTAACAGCGCGGCCGAGCGGGACGTGGTGGAGAACGCCCGCCGCCGCTGGCCGGCCGTGCTGATCGAGGTCCGGCACGCCCTCGTCCAGGGCCCCCAGGCGGCCGAGCAGGTGATGGCCGCCGTGGCCCAGCTCGACCAGCTCGAGCACATCGACGTGATCGTCATCGCCCGGGGCGGCGGCTCGCTCGAGGACCTGCTGCCCTTCTCCGACGAGGGTCTGGTTCGCGCGGTCTTCGCCTGCCGGACGCCGGTGGTCAGCGCCATCGGCCACGAGACTGACAACCCGATCCTGGACCTGGTGGCCGACTACCGCGCCTCCACCCCCACCGACGCGGCCAAGCATGTCGTGCCGGACGTGACCGAGGAGCTGGCCCGGATCGACCAGACGCGGCAACGGCTCCGGCAGAGCATCGCCCAGCTGGTCCGGCACCAGCAGGACTGGCTGACCACCATCCGCTCCCGGCCGGTGCTGACCGACCCGACCGCGACCTTCGCGCTGCGCTACGACCAGCTCGCCGCCCTGGGGCACCGGGCCGACCGGGCGATCAGCGCCCGGGTCGACCGGGAGGCCACGGCGGTCGAGCACGCCCTCGCCCGGGTCCGGTCGATGTCGCCCAAGGCCACCCTCGAACGCGGCTACAGCATCCTGGTCGGCCCCGACGGCATTGCGGTGACCTCCGTCGCCGAGATCGACGAGGGTGACGACCTGCTCGCGTACGTCGCCGACGGCCAGCTGGTCGTCGAGGTGCGCGAGTCCCGACCCGGAACCCTAGGAGCATCCCAATGAACAGCCCGACCAGCGCCCTGCCCGACCTGAGCTACGAGGCCGCCCGCGACGAGCTCGTGGAGGTGGTCAAGCGGCTGGAGTCCGGCGGCGCACCGCTGGAGGAGTCGTTGGCCCTCTGGGAGCGGGGCGAGCAGCTCGCCGGGATCTGCCAGCAGTGGCTGGACGGCGCGAGGGCGAAGGTCGAGGCCGCCCGGGCCCAGTCCGACCGGGGACCGGACGCCTGATCAGGCGGACAGCTCGAGGGTGACCGGGACCGGTTCGGTCCGGATGGTCTCGTCCCGGGGGGTGACGAAGCGACGGCGGTAGTCCACCGGCGCCAGCCCGATCTCCCGCCGGAAGTGCTCGCGCAGCACCACTGGGGAGTTGAATCCGACCCGGCTCGAGATCTGCTCGACGCCCAGGTCGCTCTGCTCGAGCAGCCCCCGCGCGGCCAGGATCCGCTGCTGGATCAGCCACTTGTGCGGGGTGGTCCCCGTCTCGGCGACGAACCGCCGAGCGAAGGTGCGGTCGCTCATCATCGCCCGCCGGGCCAGCGACACCGCGGTGTGCTGCTGACCCAGGTGGTCCAGCACCCAGGTCAGCAACGGACCCAGGCTGTCGGCGGTGGAGGCGGGGATGGGCATCTCCACGAACTGCTGCTGTCCGCCGTCGCGCTGCGGTGGGACGATCATCCGGCGGGCGATCTTGGTGGCGACCGCGGTGCCGAGCTCGCGGCGTACGAGGTGCAGGCACGCGTCGATTCCCGCCGCCGTACCCGCGCTGGTGATGATGTCGCCGTCGTCGACGTAGAGAACCCGGGGGTCGAGCACCGCCTCGGGGTAGGCCGCTCGCATCTCGTCGACATACATCCAGTGCGTGGTGCAGGCCCGACCGTCCAGCAGGCCAGCGGCCCCGAGCACGAAGGACCCGGAGCAGAGACTGAGCAGGGTGGCGCCGGCGCGGTGGGCATCCTGCAAGGCCCGCAGCACCTCGACCGGATAGCCGTCGGCCGGCCGTACGGGGGTGGCCGCGACGATCACCAGGTCGCTCCCGGCGACCGCGCTCAGGTCGTGGTTGGCCACGATTCCGAACGGGGAGATGTTCTTGGTCTTCAGGGCCACGTGCGGGGTGACCGCGCAGACCCGGAAGTCGAAGGGCGGCACACCGTCGTCGCCGCGGTCCAGCCCGAACACCTCCACGGCCACTCCGAACTCGAAGACGGCGACGGGTTCGATCAGGATTACGCTGACGGTCCGCAGAGGCACCCAGTCAGCGTAGTGGCAGGATCCTTACCTACGCCACCAGGATTGCCAGACACACGGGCACCGAGTCACCCGGTCGTGCTCAGGGTCGTCGCATAGGAGTCCAGCGCCTCGTACGGCAGGTCCCCGCTGACGATGGTCGTCACCTTGGGCTGGGTCAGGACCAGCGAACGGGTCCGTTCGTCCGGGCTGACCATCCGGACCCAGGTGGTCGTGCCGAGGACGCTCTCACCGTCGGCGACCCCGTCCCGGGTTTCGGCCTTGATTAGGTCTGCTACCTGCTGATCACCCTGGCTGAGCCCGATGTACATGTCGTCGGGGGTGAGGAAGCCGACCTGCCAGAAGTTGCGCGGGGAGGGCTGCCCGTTCAGGAACGGTTTGCCCTGCTGCACCCAGCTGACACGGGTGGCCCGCCAGTCCTGCGGCAAGTTGACCGGGGCCAGCACGGGGAACGGGGCCTCGGCCCGGGCGGTGATCAGCACCGGTTGCCAGTCGACCACCTTCACGGGGGCGTCACGCGGGACCCGGGTGAACACCACGGTGATGATCACCAGCGGGATCAAGATCACCAGCAGCGACCGGAAGATGTCGCCCATCGACGCCGGTTTCCTCGCTCGTGCCACGCCCTCATCTTCCCAGACCCGACCAACTCCGGGCGCGGACCAGGGCTAGTGCCGTGTGAGCGGCACTATCGGGAGCGGCGGCCGCGCTTGTCGCGTCGGCTGCGCTGACCGAAACCCTCGACCGTGCCCAGGGCCCGGGTGAGCTTGGTCGATCCGGACCGACCCTCGAGCCGCTCCCGCACGAGGTGGATGATCGTGGTCGCGATGGGGACGGCAACGGCGAAGATGACCCACTGCCGCAGGCGAGCGGTGATGAACAGCCACATGGCGAGCTCCTAGATCCAGAAGGACAGCCCGACGGGCGCGGGCTGCTGACGTACGACGTCGAGGCGGAAGGCGGCCGCTCAGGCGTCTTCCTGCGGTTCAGCCGCCTTGCGGTGCAGCCGGGCCTTGACCTTGTCCGGCAGCACCTTGGCCGCGACCTCCTGCGCCTTGGTCATCAACGACGCCGCCACGACCCGGTCCTCGCCCGCCAGCAGGGCGTCGAAGCCCTGCCGGGCGACCGCGGCCGGATCGTCCTTGGGGGCCTGGCCGATCGCGGTGTCGTCCATCTGCGCCCGGTGGAAGAAGTTGGTCTCGGTCGGCCCGGGCATCAGCGACGTCAGGGTCACGCGTGAGTCCTTCAGCTCGTCCTGCAGGGCCTCGGCCAGGGATTGCACGAAGGACTTCGACGCGTTGTAGACCGCCGCGTACGACCCCGGCATGGTCGAGGCGATCGACGAGGTGAGCAGCACCCGTCCCTCGTCGCGGGCCACCATGTCGCCCAGCACGAGGTGCGCCAGGTGCAGGGTGGACGCCACGTTGAGCTCGACGATTCCCCGCAGGTCGGCCAGCGGGGTCTCGACGAAGGCGCCGCCCCGACCGACCCCGGCGTTCAGCGCGGCCGCCGCCACGGGCCGTCCCGTGGCGACGATCGCGGCGTAGAGCTCTTCGACCGCTTCCGGGGTCCGGAGGTCCCGCCGTACGACGGTCACCTCCGCCCCCAGGCCGCGGAGCTGGGCGGCAGCCACCACGAGGCCCTCGTCCTCGGCGCAGACCAGCAGGTCGTAGCCGTTCTCGGCGAACAGGATCGCCAACTCGCGGCCGATCCCGCTCGAGGCACCGGTGACGACAGCGAGAGGTTTGCGTACGGTCATGCCGCTCCTCGTGGTTTGGACTCAGGACCCTTCGACGGGCTGGGGGGCGAGCTGGTCAGGGTGTCGGGGACCCACCGTTGACGTTCAGGGTCTCACCCACCACGAAGCTCGACTCGGCCGCGGCCAGGAAGACGTACGCGGGGGCCAGCTCGGCCGGCTGACCCGCCCGACCCAGGGGGCTGTCCTGGCCGAACTCGGGGAGCTTCTCCTGCGGCTGGCCGCCGGCGGTCTGCAACGGGGTCCACAGCGGGCCCGGTGCGACGACGTTGACCCGGATGCCCTTGGGAGCCAGCTGCTGGGCCAGACCCTTGGAGAAGGCGTTGATCGAGGCCTTGGTGGTGGCGTAGTCGACCAGGTTCTCCGACGGCGCGTAGGCCTGGATCGATGAGGTGTTGATGATCGTGGAGCCGGGCGTGAGGTGGGCCAGGGCGGCCTTGGTCACCCAGAACATCGCGTAGACGTTGGTCTTGAAGGTCTCGTCGAACTGCTCGTTGGTCAGGTCCTCCAGGGCCTCGACGTGCTGCTGCTTGCCGGCGTTGTTGACCAGGATGTCGAGACCGCCGAGCTCGGCGACGGTCTGGGCCACCAGGTTGCGGCAGTAGGCCGGGTCGGTCAGGTCGCCGGGCAGGGCGACAGCCTTCTGGCCGGCCTCGGTGATCAGCCCGATGATGTGCTGGGCGTCCTCCTCCTCCTCGGGCAGGTAGGAGATCGCCACGTCGGCACCCTCGCGGGCGAAGGCGATCGCGGTGGCGCCACCGATACCGGAGTCGCCGCCGGTGATCAGGGCCTTGCGACCCTGCAGACGCCCGGTCCCGCGATAGGTCTTCTCGCCCAGATCGGCCTTGTTGTCGAGGTCGGCATCGAGGCCGGGGCCCTCCTGGTACTGCGCGGAGGTGTCGAGGTTTCTGTAGAGCTTCGTCGGGTCCCTGAACGTGTACTGATCGGCCACGCTCGGAGCGTATACAACGTAAACTAGCGCCGGCCGAGCGGGTGGGGCAGTTAGGCGCGGGGCCGCTGCTCCTGGTTCCACCGGGCGGCGGCGGTGCGTCCGAGACCGGTCAGGGCCGCCGTCAACCTCCTCCGGACCGGGCCCTGCTGCTCTTCGGCCTGCCATCCCTCCAGGGTCTCGCCGGGTTGAGCAGGAGGCTTGGGCAGCAGCCGGCTCATCAGCCCCATCATCGCGGCGACCAGCGACGGAGCCAGGCCGTTCACCCGCATCCCGATCTCGGCCAGGGGCGTCAGGACGACGTACGCCCGACCTCCGAGCACCCCGTCGACGATCTGGCCGGCTGCCCGCTCGGCGTCCATCGACACCAGCGGCAGCGACGCCCCGAGGGAGAACCACCCGAACTCCGCGCCCTGGCGGCCGGTGAACTTCGCCCTCAGGTGCGAGCCCGTCCGCATCAGACCCGGCGCGATGGTCGTGACCTTGACCCCGCTGCCGGCGAGCTCGGAGCGCAGCCCGCTGGAGAACCCGACCGCCCCGAACTTGGCGGTGCTGTACGGCAGCAGGTGCGGCACCGAGATCAGCCCACCCACCGAGGAGACGATCCCGATCCGGCCGCGGCCCCGCGGGCACATCCGCTCAGTGACGGCCAGGGCCACGTTGATCGGACCCCAGAGCATGATCGAGATCGCTTCCTCGAAGTGCCCGCGGTTCATCGCGGCCAGCGGTCCCACCTGGATCACCCCGGCCACCACCAGTGCGACCTCGATCGGGCCCTGCCGGTCCTCGATGTCGGCGACCAGCGCCCGTACGGCGCCCTCGTCCGAGACGTCGCAGGTCGCACTGTGCACCTCGATGCCTCGGCCCGGAGCTGCACCTCGGCGGCCGCCAGCTCCGCCGGGTTGCGAGCGGCGATCACGACACGGTGGTCGCGGCGGCCGAGCTCACGGGCGATCAGCAGGCCGAGGCCGCGGGAGCCGCCGGCCACGAGGGCCAGTGGGGCGACGGAGGATCCGGTGGGGAGAGTGGTCATGCGGCCAGTCTGGCCCACGGTGCCGCACCGCCTGCGGCACGGCGACCGCGGTCGCGGCTGGGACGCATAGGGTGCGCTCAGGACGCGACCCCCGCTCGTCCGACCTGGAGGAACGATGAGCAGACCGTACGACGCCGTGGTGGTCGGCGCCGGACCCAACGGCCTGGTGGCGGCCAACCTGCTGGCCGACGCCGGCTGGGACGTGCTGCTGCTCGAGGCCCAGCCGGAGGTCGGGGGCGCGGTGCGGAGCGCCGAGGACGTCCACCCGGGCTTCGTGCACGACACCTTCTCCAGCTTCTATCCGATGGCCGCCGTCTCCCCGGTCATCTCGGGGTTGCGGTTGGAGGAGCACGGACTCCGGTGGCGTCGAGCGCCGGCGGTGCTCGGGCACCCGATGCCGGACGGCCAGTGGGCCGTGCTGCACAGCGACGTCGAGGACACCGCCGCCGCCCTGGACGCGCTGCACCCGGGAGACGGTGACGCTTGGCGGACCCTCACTGCCGAGTGGCGCCGGATCGGACCTGCTCTGACCCAGGCGCTGCTGACCCCGTTCCCGCCGGTCCGAGCCGGGTTGCGGACCCTGGCCAAGCTGCCGAGCGTGGGCGGTCTGCAGTACGTGCGGACGATCCTGGAGCCGGTGTCCACCCTGGGCCCGGTGCGCTTCGGCGGGCCGGCGGCCTCGCTGTTGCTGGGGGGCAACGCGATGCACGCCGACATCCCGCTCGAGGGCCCGGGATCGGGCATCCTTGCGCTGCTGCTGACCATGGTCGGGCAGCAGCACGGCTTCCCGGTGCCGGAGGGCGGGGCGGGCCAGCTGAGTGCGGCCCTGGCCCGGCGGTTCACCGTGGCCGGCGGGGAGATCCGCTGCCACGCCCGAGTCGACCGGGTGCTGGTCGAGCACCGCCAGGCCCGCGGGGTGGTCCTCGCCGACGGCGAGCAGATCATGGCCCGCGCGGTGGTCGCCGACGTCGCCGCCGGAGCCCTGTACGGCGGACTGGTCCCCTGGTCCGAGCTGCCCGCCCGGGTCAAGACGGCGATGAGCCGCTTCGAGCTCGACCCGGGCACCCTCAAGGTCGACTGGGCGCTGTCCGGCCCGGTCCCGTGGACCAACGCCCCAGCAACACTACCGGGGACGGTGCACATCTCCGACTCCCTGGACGAGATGAGTGGGGCTCAGTCGGCAATCGCTCAGCACCTGGTTCCGGCGAAGCCGTTCCTGCTGGTCGGGCAGATGACCACGACCGACCCGACCCGCTCCCCCGAGGGCACTGAGTCGATGTGGGCCTACACCCACGTCCCGCAGCGGGTCCGCGGCGACCAGGGCCCCGACGGTCTGACCGGCCGCTGGGACGCAGACGAGAACGAGCGGATGGCCGACCGGCTCCAGCAGCGGATCGAGGACCACGCCCCCGGCTTCAGCAGCCGGATCCTCACCCGCCGCATCCTCGGTCCGCACGAGCTCGAGGCCCGCAACGCGAATCTGGTGCAGGGTGCGCTGAGCGGCGGCACCCTCAACCTGCACCAGGAGGTGATCTTCCGGCCCATCCCGGGACTGGGTCGAGCCGAGACTTCGATCCGGGGGCTGTTCCTCGGTTCGGCCTCCGCGCACCCCGGTGGGGCCGTGCACGGAGCCTGCGGGGCCAATGCCGCTCGGGCTGCGTTGGCGGCGGCCCGCTGGCGACGGCTCTAGGGGATGGAGCGGGCAGCGATTCGGCGGCGGAACCAGCTCGGTCAGACGCTGCCCGGCCAGTCCCGTCCCTCGCGCCGCCAGACGGTCCCCACGGCCTCGAGCAGGTCGGCGGGCAGCGGCCCACGCTCGACCAGCTCGAGGTTCCGCCGCAGGTTGGCGAGCTTGGAGGTGCCGACGATGGCCGTGTCGACCCCGGGGGCGTACGCGGTGAAGCGGAGCGCGAACTCGTCCCAGTCCAGCCCACCCGGGTCCAGGGCCAGCGACCGCAGCCGCTCCCAGTAGAGCTCGGCGTAGTGCCCGGTCGGCCGGTCCTGGAAGCGCCACGGGGCGTTGGCAATCGGCCGCTTGGCGATCACCCCCAGCCCGCTCACGTGCGGCAGCACCTCGTGCAGGCTCCACTGGTCGCACAGGTTGACGCTGGTCTCCAGGGACCCGAAGCGACCAGACGCTGCCGCCTGGGCGAGGGGCGCGTTGTCCCCGCTGTAGGCGGCGACCCGGATCAGCCCGGCCTCCCGGGCCCGGTCCAGTGCGTCCTGCAAGTCGCCCCGGGCCAGCACCTCGGCCGAGCAGGAGTGCAGGTGGAAGATGTCGATCCGGTCGGTCCTGAGCAACCGCAATGACCGCTCGATACTGGCCGTGACGTTGGCGGGGGTCCAGTCCTCGGTCCCCGCGATGTCGTAGCCGCCCTTGGTGGTGAGCACGAACTCGTCGCGGCGCTGCGCCAGGTGCCGCCCGATCCGCTCCTCGCTCGCCCCGTAGCCCCGGGCGGTGTCGATCAACGTCACGCCTGCGTCCAGTGCCCCGTTGAGCAGCTCCGCGGCCGCCGCCTCGGTCACCGAGTCCTCCCCCACCTGACCGGCGCCGAGGCCGATCACCGACACCGTCAGCCCGGTCGCCCCGAAGGGTCTCGTCTCCATGGCGCCCAGTATGACCGGGGCCGCGATCGGCCAGAATGGCCGGATGGACGACCTGGAGGAGCTCGGCCGCCACGTGGGTCCCCGGGGTGAGGTGGTGCTGCGTCGACGCACCACGAGCGTCGGCGATCCGGTGGAGGAGCTGATCGTGAACGGCGCCTTCGCGATGGACTCCGCCGAGACCGAGACCGAGCGACGCCTCGGCGCCCTCGCCCGCCAGGGTCGCGGGGGTCGGATCCTGGTCGGCGGGCTCGGTCTGGGCTACACCGCGGCCGAGATCCTCACCGGCCCTTCGACGAGCTCAGGGAGCGGGCCGACGAGCTCAGGGAGCGGGCCGACAGGCTCAGGGAGCGGGCCGACGAGCTCAGGGAGCGGGCCGACAGGCTCCGGGGACGTCGAACGGGTCGACGTGGTCGAGATCGAGGAGGTGCTGATCGACTGGGCGTACGCCGGGTTGACGCCGACCCTGGCCGCGGTGGCGGGCGACCCCCTCGTACGGCTGCACGCCGGCGACATCCGGCAGGTGCTCACCTCGGCGCAGCCGCCGTCCGGGCCGTGGGACGCGATCGTGCTCGACGTGGACAACGGACCGGAGTTCCTCATCCACGCCGGCAACGACGCCCTCTACGCCGAGTCCACCTTGCGCGCGGCGTACGGTCAGCTGGCCCCGGGCGGGTCAATGGCCATCTGGTGCGAGGGCGTCACTCCTGACCTGCTGGCCACGCTGGATCGGATCGGCCCAGACCCTCGGGAGCACCGCTATCCGGTGCGGCGGGGCGAGCGGCGCTTCACCTACGCGATCTACGAGCTGATCAGGCCGGTCACGGAGCCCCACTGAGGTCAGTGGTCACGCCCGAGAGTTCGTGCGCAACCGCTAGGCCAGAATGAGCCCATGTCAGACGACTTCCGCATCGAGCACGACACCATGGGCGAGATCCGCGTCCCCGCCGCTGCCCTCTGGAAAGCACAGACCCAGCGCGCGGTGGAGAACTTCCCGATCTCCGGGACGCCCATCGACCCGGCCCTGATCGCCGCCCTGGGTCTGATCAAGGGCGCGGCGGCCCAGACCAACGCCAAGCTCGGGGTGCTGGACGCCGAGATCGCAGCCGCGATCCAGCAGGCCGCGGCCGCGGTGGCGGCCAACGAACACGACGCCGAGTTTCCGATCGACGTCTTCCAGACCGGGTCAGGAACCTCCAGCAACATGAACACCAACGAGGTGATCGCCTCACTCGCCACCGAGCTGCACGGGTCGACGGTGCACCCCAACGACCACGTGAACGCCTCCCAGTCCAGCAACGACGTCTTCCCCAGTGCGATCCACATCGCCACCACCCTGTCCTTGACCACTGCGCTGATCCCGGCGCTGAGGCGGCTGGAGGAGTCGCTGTCGGCCAAGGCGGTCGAGTTCGCCGAGGTAGTCAAGAGCGGGCGTACGCACCTGATGGACGCCACCCCGGTCACCCTCGGCCAGGAGTTCGGTGGCTACGCCGCCCAGGTCCGCTACGGCGTCGAGCGGATCGAGGCCACCCTGCCCCGGGTGGCCGAGCTCCCGCTCGGGGGCACGGCCGTCGGCACCGGGATCAACACCCCTGCCGGGTTCGCGTCGTCGGTGATCACGATCATCGCCGAGCAGACTGGTCTGCCGCTCACCGAGGCCCGCAACCACTTCGAGGCCCAGGGCGCTCGGGACAGTCTGGTCGAAGCCTCCGGGGCGCTGCGGACGATCGCCGTCGGGCTGAACAAGATCGCCAACGACATCCGCTGGATGGGTTCGGGCCCGCGGGCCGGGCTCGGCGAGATCGTCCTGCCCGACCTGCAACCCGGGTCATCGATCATGCCGGGCAAGGTGAACCCGGTGCTCTGCGAGGCGATGACCCAGGTCTGCGCCCAGGTCATCGGCAACGACGCCACGGTCGCCTTTTCGGGGGCCGCGGGTGCGTTCGAGCTGAACGTGATGCTGCCGGTGATGGCCCGCAACGTCTTGGAGTCGACCCGGCTGCTGGCCAACGTCAGCCGGCTCTTCGCCGACCGGTGCGTCGACGGGATCACCGCCAACGTGGAGCACTGCCGCTTCCTGGCCGAGTCCTCGCCCTCGATCGTCACCCCGCTGAACTCCTACATCGGCTACGAGAACGCCGCCGCCGTGGCCAAGAAGGCGCTGAAGGAGAACAAGACCATCCGCGAGGTGGTGATCGAGCTCGGTTTTGTCTCCGACGGCAAGCTCACCGAGGAGCAACTGGACGCCGCCCTCGACGTGCTGTCCATGACGGGAAACCAAGCCTGAACCCGGCCGGATGGACGGGGCGTACGGCCAGTGGGCGATAGGTGTCCTAGTTGTCGTCTTGGCGCAGCAGAGTTGGCCCACTGGCTGGTAATCCCTGCCTCGCATGGTGAAAACTGCGGGAAGGTTGCCATCCGGCAGCCCAGTCAGCCGGCAACGTTCCCGCAATTTTTGCCCCGCAGCGAAGCCCGACGGGTGATGCACCCGTGCTCGGAGACAAGATCCACCTCGATCCGTTGCGGACGGCGGCCAGCCCTCCGGCTTTACAACGTTATAGGAAAACGTTGTAGACCGATCTGCAAACTGCAGGACCCGTTGTCAAGGACCCGGGGATAACTACTGGCCGAGGGTTGACGTCTCGCGCTGGACCACCGAGAAGGCGGTGAGGTGGTCACGGGGCGGCAGGGCTGCCTCCGGTGAGGCGATCCGCTCCTTCAGGTAGCGGAGTGCGACCTCGGCGATCTCCTGCCGGCCCGGGTCGATCGTCGACATCGTGGGCAGGGTGTAGCGGGTCTCGTCGATGTCGTCGAAGCCGATCACCGCCACATCCGCGGGAATGCTGAGCCCGGCGCGCTGCATCACCCGCATGGCCCCGAGGGCGATCAGGTCGTTGAAGGCCACCACCCCGTCGAAGGCGTGCCCCGATCGAGGAAGTCCCGCATCGCCGCCGCACCCGTGCTGCGGAACCAGACGATCGCCTCGACCAGGAGCGACTCGTCGTAGGGCACCCCGGCCGCCTCGAGCGCCTGCCGGTAGCCGTCGAGCCGCAGGATGGCCGAGCTGAGCCCGTGCCGGTGATCTGCCCCGAAGGCGAGGATCCGACGGCGACCCTGGTCGAGCAGGTGCTGGGTCGCAGCCCGGACCCCCTCGGTGTTGCGCATCGTGACGTGGTCCGTGGGTCCGTCCAGGATCCGCTCGCCCAGCAGCACCATAGGGGTGGTGACGGAGGCCACCAGATCGGTGTCCTGCTCACCCAGGGCCAGGGCGCTGAACAGGATGCCGTCCACCATCTGGGTTCGGGGACCTTTGAGCAGGTTGATCTCGCGCTCCCGGTCGGCACCCGACTGGGAGATGATCACCGACAGCCCCTGCGCGTCCGTAGCCCGCATCACCACATCGGCGAGCTCGGCGAAGTAGGCGTTGCGCAGATCGGGGATGATGAGGCTTATCAACCCCGTACGACCTGAGCGAAGCCCCCGGGCCGTGAGGTTCGGCTGGTAGCCCAGCGACCGGATGGCGTCGAGGACGCGCTGCTTCGTGGCGGGGCGGATGTAGGGGTAGTCGTTCAGGACGTTGGAGACGGTCTTGATCGACACCTCGGCCAGCCGCGCGACGTCGTGGATCGTGGTGGTCATGGCGGATCCCTGGTCGCAGCGGTTGCCGGAACTCTACAGCGATCTGCAACGTTGTAAAGAGATCACACCGACCCGACTCGGATCAGTGCCACCCCAACCCAGACGGGACCAACGGGCTCAGTACCAACCGTTGGCGGCCTTGAAAACCTTCGCCTCGCACGGGCTGCCGTACCGGTCGTTCATGTAGCCGACCGCCCAGATGATCTGCGTGGCCGGGTTGGTGCGCCAGTCGCTGCCGGCCGAGGCCATCTTGGACCCTGGCAACGCCTGCGGGATGCCGTACGCGCCGGAGCTCCGGTTCGTGGCGTTGATGTCCCACATGCTCTCGCGCTCGATGATGTAGCTGAAGCAGGTGAACTGCTCCGGGCCGAAGTCGTACTTGTTGGCCAGGATCTGCTTGGCGATGCTGCGCGGGTCGGTCGTCCCGGCGGTGTAGCCCCGCTTGCCGGCCGCCTTCGCCTTGTTCTTGGCGGCCTTCTTCGCCGCGGCCTCCGCTC
>JAABUN010002641.1_pt1 | contig 30831 bp, 31 predicted proteins | sample 5559311 | NCBI WGS metagenome assembly JAABUN01 (sample SAMN10711877, study PRJNA513370) | rock metagenome | isolation source: Antarctica rocks | place: Antarctica: Victoria Land, Siegfried Peak sud | reverse complement strand
GACCTTCCTCCGCCCGTCGTACTTCAACCAGAATCTCAGCACCGTCTTCGCGTCCGACATCCGCGACCACGACCGGATCCTTGTCCCCGCGGGCAGGGGACGCACCGCATTCGTGGACGCGCACGACGTCGCGTCCGTCGCCGTCGCGGTGCTCCGCGAGCCCGGAAAGCACCGCGGACGGGCATGGACTCCCACCGGGAGCGAGGCGCTCACCTACTCGGAGGTGGCTCGGACGCTGTCCGAGGTGCTGCAGAGGACGATCACCTACCGCGATCCCGGCATCGCCGGGTTCTTCCGGCACGCCCGCAACGACCTCGGGATGGACAGGGCGATGGCCGTGACCACCACTGTCATCCATGCCACGGCTCGGACGGGCGCGGCGAAACACCTCACGGAGGACGTGCAGCGCGTCACCGGCAGTCCTCCGCTCTCCTTCGGTGCCTTCGCCGAACGGGAGCGGGCCGTGTGGGAGAAAGCCGGCAACGGGCAGTAGCCGGCCTCAGCCCTCGACGCGAAGACCCATGCTCTCGGCGAGGGACGGGGCCAGGAGTTGGAGCTGGTACTCGTCGATCGTGGCACCCCGCAACCCGTCGATCCCGTTGATGCTGCGGAAACTGCTGGTGCGCAGATCCGCGTCCCTGAGCCGGGCGCCGTCGAGGGTCAGTGTCCCGACGGTGCAGTCCGTGAAGGCAAGCCGGGTTACCCGGGCGCCGGTCAGGTCCAGTTCGCCGATGATGCAGCCGCTGACCAGGACATCCGTGAGCTGTGAGCTGCGGAAATTGACGTAGTCGAGTTTGCCGCCGTCGAGGTACACCCCGTCCAGCCTGCTGTCATAGAGCTCGGCCGAGCCCCAGCGCGTGCTGCGCAGTGAGGTTCCACGCCAACTGCTGCGCGGTGCCCGGAAGACCGGGGCGAACAGGTCGGTGAACGCGCACTCGATGAACCGTGCCCCGCGCAGGCCCGTGTCGTCGAGCGAGACGCCGTCCAGGGCGCACTCCTGCAGGGTGATGCCGGCGAGTTCCTCGCCGTCGAGGGACGCGCGCTCGTACAGCTCGCCTTCGCGGTGTTCGCCGTCCAGCAGATTGGGCTCCGCGAGGCGCACCACGTTCTGCGGTGCTCGCAGGTCGAGCCGCGGTGCGATTGTTGCGCCACGCGCTGGTGTGGGGGGCATGGCCTCTTCCGTCGTCGTTCATGTCGTCGCTCATCCTGCCGACTGAGCCGGCCGGTCCGATCCCATCATCGCAGCGTGTGCACCATTCACGCGGCACGAACGATGCCTTACAGTGGGTCAACCTGCTCCTCGGAACGCATTCATCAGGGTGCAGGCGCAGATGGGCCCGAGCCGGCATGCCGATGGGCCTCCGGACACGACAAAGCAGCGATCATGACGAACCGAAACACGACGCCGGGTGACGCCGGCAGCAGCGATACCTCGCTCCTCAAAGTCCTCGGCAACTGGGATGCCCTCGCGCTGGGCTTCGGGGCGATGATCGGTTTCGGGTGGGTCGTGCTCACCGGGGGCTGGATCGCCTCTGCCGGCACGGGGGGCGCCGTCCTGGCGATGCTGACGGGTGGGGTCATCATGGGCGTCGTCGGCCTGACCTACGCAGAGCTCACGGCCGCGATGCCGAAGGCCGGTGGAGAGCACAATTTCCTGCTCAGGGGTATGGGCCCACGCTGGTCCTTCGTCGGTTCGTGGGGAATCACCGGCGGGTACATCACGATCGTCGCCTTCGAAGCCGTGGCACTACCCAGGACGGCGGAGTACATCTTCCCGGATCTCAGCCGCATCCCGCTCTGGACGGTCGCCGGTGACCAGGTACACCTGACGTGGGCCCTGGTAGGTGCTGTTGCGGCCGTCGTCGTCACCCTGATCAACATTCGCGGTGTGAAGATCGCTGGCGTTGCGCAGACCTTCGTGGTGCTGTTCCTCCTGGTCATCGGCCTGATGCTGGTGCTGGGCAGCTTCACAGGCGGTTCGACGTCGAACATGCAACCCCTGTTCACCGGCGGAACGGCAGGCTTCTTCGCGGTGCTCGTGGTGGTGCCGTTCCTGTTCGTCGGCTTCGACGTCATACCCCAGTCCGCGGAGGAGGTGAATATCCCGGCCCGGCAGATCGGCCGCCTTGTCGTCGTCGCCGTAATCCTTGCGACCATCTGGTATGTGCTGACCATTGTAACGACGTCGTCGGCCATGCCCGTCGGCGAACTCGCTACCGCGGACATCGCCACGGCCGACGCCATGGGCGCCATGTTCGGCACGGACATCATGGCCAGGGTCCTCATTGCCGGCGGCATCGCGGGCATCCTGACGTCGTGGAACTCCCTCCTGCTCGGCGCGTCCCGCCTGATGTACTCGATGTCGCGCTCGGGCATGCTGCCCCGGTGGTTCGGAGTGCTGCATCCCCGCTACCGCACTCCAGTCAACGCGCTCATCTTCATCGGAGCGCTCTCCTTCGTGGCGCCGTTCTTCGGGGCACAGATGCTGGTGTGGCTGATCGATTCGGGAGCCCCCAGCATCGTCATCGCCTACATCCTCGTGGCCCTCGTCTTCGTGATCCTGCGTCGTCGGGAGCCGGGCATGGATCGGCCGCTGCGTATCGGCGGCACCGGAAACGGCGGGACGGTGATCGGGTGGATCGCCGTCGTGCTCTGCGTCGGCCTGCTCAGCCTGTACCTTCCCGGGATGCCTGCCGCCCTGACACTTCCTCCGTGGATCCTGTTCGGCCTGTGGTGGGTCCTGGGCGCCGTGTTCCTTCTGCGCATCCCCCGGGGAGTCGAGCCCGGGCACGACGCCGAGGAACGGCTCCTCACCCGGCTCGCCCACCGCAGCTGAAGAGTCGTCCGTCGCAGTCATCCCGCGCGGCTCTCCAACCACGTTCGACGGGCATGCTGTACTGGGGACATCCATCGATCCAGGGGGAACCAGGATGAACAGCGATCACCTACAGGGCACCCACGACTCGCGACACGACGGCCTGTACCAGCGAGGTGGCGGTGCCGGCTCGACGCCAGCGCCGGGCGATGCCGGACACGACCGGCAGGCGGACGCGACGCCGTCGGTCATCCGCGAAATAGGAGGAGACGAGTCTCCTGAGTTGCCGCGGCGAACGTCGAGGAATCCGTACGACGTCTGGATGTGGGTGGTGGCCGCGACCATCACGGCCCTCGGGTTCTTCTTCACCGTCGCCCCGATCATGTACGAGCGCCGGTACGCCGAGACCCCTCCCGCGGACATGTCGTCGTCCGTCTACGTCAGCCCCTGGTTCAACTACACCTCGCAGCTGGCGCTGCCGTTGATCCTGGTGGGCACCGCCGCCGCCGTCGTGCAATTGGCCCTCCTCTCCTACCGGCACACCCTGACCACCCGGAGAGACAGCGGCAACCCTGCCTCTCCGAGCACCTAGTGTTGGGTGCATGGAATCGCCTATCGAAAGTTATCTGAGGACCATCCACCGGGAGATCTCGGAGCTGCGCGACGGCAAGCCCTACAGCACCATCCCGGCGATGGCGAATGTCGATCCCGACAACTTCGGCATCTGCCTCACCACCGTGGACGGGTACATGTACGAGGTGGGAGACACCCGCGAGGAGTTCACCATCCAGTCCATCTCCAAGCCCTTCACCTACGGCCTGGCCCTCTCCGATCTCGGCATGGAGGCGGTGGATGCGAAGGTGGACGTGGAACCCTCGGGTGACACCTTCAACGAGATCTCCCTCGCTCCGGGCAGCGGGCGTCCCTCCAACGCGATGATCAACGCGGGCGCCCTCACCGCTACATCCCTCGTGCAGTCGCGCGGCGGCAACAAACGGTCCAGGCGCATCCTGAACATCTACTCCCAGTTCGCGGGCCGCCAGCTCAGCGTCAACGAGGAGGTGTTCCGGTCCGAGCTCGAGCACGGCCATCGCAACCGTGCCCTCGCGTACCTCCTGCGGTCCTTCGACATCATCGAGAACGATCCGACACCCGTCATCGAGGACTACTTCCGCCAATGCTCGGTGATGGTGAACTGCATGGACCTCTCCGTCATGGCGGCCACCCTCGCGAACTCCGGGCGCAACCCGCTGACCGGAGTGGAGGTGATGGACATCCTCGCCGTCGAACGGGTGCTGTCCGTGATGACGACGTGCGGCATGTACGACGACGCGGGTTCCTGGATCAGTACCGTCGGCATGCCCGCCAAGAGCGGCGTGGGCGGGGGCACGATCGCCGTCCTGCCTGGTCAGGTCGGCCTGGCCGTCTACTCCCCACCCCTCGACGAGCACGGCAGCAGTGTGCGGGGAATGGCGACGAGCCAGCGGTTGTCCCGCGATATGGAGCTGCACTTCGTCCGGGCTGCGCGGGCCGGCAAGTCCGCCATCCGCGCAACCTATGACGTCACGGCAGCACCGTCCGGAATCCGACGGAACGACGAGGCGATGGAGGTCCTCCGCGACCACGGCCATCGCGCCAGGGTCATCGAGCTCAACGGTGACCTCCTCTTCGCCGGCACCGAGTCCATGGTGCGCGAGCTCAGCAGCCTGGACGACGACGTCGACGTCGTCGTCCTCGACCTTCGCCGGGTGGACGAGGTGGCGGACGTTTCGCTGCGCCTCCTCGGCCGGGTCCGCGAGAATCTCGCCAAAGTCGACTGCGAACTGGTGTTGATCGACGGCGAGGGCACGCTCGGGGAGACCTTCAAAGATGTTGACCGCGCGGTGCCCACCTTCGATACGCGCACCGCCGCCGTCGAATGGTGCGAGAACGAACTGATCACACGCTACGGCGGGGACCTCACCCTTCCGTCCGAGGTCGAGGTGGCGCAGTGCCCGGCACTGAGCCCGCTCAGCGCCGGGGATGTCGCGGCCCTGACGCACCGCATGGAGGACCGCACGTATGAGAAGGGTCAGGTGGTGCGCCGCGTCGGCCAGTCCTTCGGTGGCGTCTTCTTCATCCTGTCCGGCAAGATCGTCACGTCCGTCCCCGGCCCGACCGGCGAACGCCTCAAGCTGACCACGCTGAGCGCCGGAATGACCTTCGGCGAGCTGGCACTGGGCAGCGACAATCGGCAGGAAACCACCGTGAAGGCGCTCGAGGACGTGCATCTGAAAGTGCTCAGTGCCCAGGCCATCCGGGACATCGAGAAGGCGGATCCGCGGCTCGCCGTCGAACTCTGGAAGGCGCTGACCCGGGACGCCTACACCCGCGTGGACCTGTACCTGCGGGAGACCGCGGTGCGAGTGCGCACTTAGTTCCTAGCGGACGACGTCGGTCTCGGCCGCCGCCTTCAGGTTCCGCAGAGTGCGTCGGATGTTGCCGCGCTGAAATGCCGCGAATGTCGTGCCGCCGGTCGCCACGTAGTCGAAGGCCTGCGCCGCGGCGTCCGGCCAGGGGCGGTTGTCCGTCCACGTCTCGGTGACGAGGGTACCGCCGTCGTGCTCCTCAAAGGTGTAACGCCAGGACGCGATGCGCGCGGGGACACGGCGTCTGGTACCGCCGATGGAATGCACGCGGAACGCGAACTCCCGTCCCGACCAAGCCGTCGTCACGGTGCAGCGGGTAGTCCAGCTGACGCGCCCGCGCGTGTTCGAACCGACGAACACCGAACCGACGTCGGCCTGTCCCTCTCGTTCGAGAAACGCGCCCTTGTTCTCCGGGCTCCACTCGCCCATCCTCGTGACGTCACTGACCATGCCGTACAGCACCTGCGGCGACTGCGCGATCACGGCACTGTCCGACACCGATATGACCCGTCCCATGCGATCCCCCTCGCTGCTGCGTCGGCGCCGTGGCTGGATCGGCGCTCCGCCGACCAGTCTACGGCCGCGCGCGGGGAGGGGCCGGTACGTCCCGTCGCCCTCCTCACGTCGAGACGGCAGGAATAACCGGTCAGGCGCCGGTCTCGTGGTCATATCTGTTATCTCGGCGGAAGGAGGCGGGAAGGGCTCGGGGGCTCGATCGTTAGACTGGCGACGTGCGCGGCCAGTGGGGCTGACGGCTGAGGCAAGGATGAACGCGATGACGGTGCTGATAGCGGGCTGCGGAGATCTCGGGACCGAGGTGGGCCTGCGGCTCGCGGCGCGCGGGGAACGCGTCCTCGGCTGGCGCCGCTCAGCGGATCGGCTGCCGCCGGGCATTGAGGGCGTGAGTGCCGACCTGACCCGGCAGCTGCCCCCGATCCCGCGGGATACCAACGTCGTCGTCATTGCGACCGCGGCCGGAGACCGCAGTGAGGCGGCCTACCGCAGCGCCTACGTGGACGCGACCTTGAACGTGCTGGACGCACTCGAGCGTGACGGTGTGCAGCCGCGGCGCATCCTCTTCGTTTCCTCGACCGCGGTGTACGGTGACGTCGACGGCGGCTGGGTCACCGAGGACTCGCCAGCGGCAAGTACCGCCCCGACGGCGATGCTGGTCCGCGACGCCGAGCAGGTGCTCCTGGGCCGCTCGGACCGGGGCACGGTTCTCAGGCTCTCCGGAATCTACGGCCCGGGACGGACGCGCCTGGTCGACCAGGTGAGGGGCGGAACAGCGGTGCTGCCGGCACAGACCCAGTGGACCAACAGGATCCACCGTGACGACGCCGCGGCCGCCGTCGTGCATCTGACCATGGACCTCGAGGATCCTGCGCCCATCTACCTCGGCAGCGACGAGCTCCCGGTGGACCTCAGCGAGGTGCTGCGGTTCCTGGCCGCCGAACTCGGCGTGCCGGAACCGCCGCCCGGTGACACGTCGTCGAGCCGTGGCGGCGCCCGCCGCGTGGACAGCAGCCTCCTGCGATCCACCGGATTTTCATTCACCTACCCGACGTACCGGGAGGGTTACCTTGCCGTGCTCGAAGGAAAAAGCGTCAGGCACCCGTAGGCGAGCCGGCGGGGGCCAGAGCGCGAGCCGACGCCATCAGCCGGCCCAGGCGCACGAGCGACCAGACGAAGATGCTGATCACGAGTAGGTTGCGGAGCGTGAGCAGGACGGCGACGGCGGGGTTGAGCCCGTAGAACAGGGCGCCGTAGAAGACCGGGAATACGAGGGTGGTCAGGCCGGCGATCACGAGCATCGCGATGGCGGGATAGCGCCACTCCTCCGCGGAGTCGAGCACGATGCCGGCGGCGATCACGGCCGCGATCCACAGCATGAACTGCGGCGAGCCGACCTTGTTGAAGACCACGAGCGTGCTCACCAGAGCCAGTGATCCGGTGGCGAGCAGGGCACTGGGGTGCGCCCCGCGGTGCAGGGCGACGGCGAGAAGGGCTGCGACCAGGAGAACGGTGAACCCGAGCAGGGGTGTCATGAGGTCCCCGATCAGCCCGCTCATCGCACCGCGCACCTCCATGGTGTTGATCACCTCGTCCTCGAAGAAGTAGGCGCTCGAGGATCTCGTGACCGCCTGCCAGACGCCGGGCGTGCTGAGCGGCGCCTCGAGCTGCATGCCGCGGGCGCCCTGGGCGGTGACGAACCCGGTGAGGTTCCGGATGTCCCCGAAGACCGCGACGACGACGGCGATAGCAGCGCTCACAGCAAGCCCGGCGCCGAGGATGCGGAGCCGGCCCTCGCGGACGACGATGAGCGACGCGAGCACGACGGCGGCGGGCCACACCTTGATCCACGTCGCCGTGCTGAGCACCAGGGACGCGACGAACGGACGCGCGGCCACGATGAGCAACGCGTCGACGACCAGCGGAGCAGTCAATCCGTCGATCCTGCCCACAGCCACCGGGCCGAGCAGCGTGGTGGCTGCGAGCCACCAGTAGGCGGCGGTGAACGCGGACGGTGTACCCCGCCGGATCAGGGCGGCAGTGCCGATGGCGTTGAGCCCGGCGAACATGACGAACCAGGCGAGCTGGTAGAGGTAGGAGCCGAACACCGTCGCGCCCAGGATCGGCGCGATGGCGCCGGCGGGATACACCCACACGGTGTCGATGCCCTGCCAGACGCCGTCGTTCAGCGCCTGATAGGCCCATTCACGGTACAGATCGATGTCCCCGAGCACCCCTCCGGTGATGATGAACGGCAGCAACGCCCCGAGGAATCCGAGGTGAACGATGCCGAAGACCATCCAGACCGAGCGCGGACGGTTGCGGATCTGCGGGTTCGGCATGCGGATACGCACGGGTTGCTCCTGGTCGGCGGGGTGGCGGCAGCCGCAAGTCTCTCATTCACGACAGGGCCTCCGCCAATCATTGCAGGATCCGCGACACCAGGTGCCGAGCCTGCGTGCGGTTCAGCCGACTGACGCCGGGGCGGACGGCACGTAGCCGAGCGCTTTGTCGACGACGCCGGGCAACGGCCGCCCCTCGACCCACAGCAGGAAGTTCCGCTCGAACTGGGCGGCCAGATCGTCCAGCCAGGTATCGGCGTTGCTGGCCATGTGTGGGGTGACCAGCACCGTGGGCAGGGACCACAGCGGATGCTCGGGCGGCAGGGGCTCGACGGCGAACGTGTCGAGGACGGCACCGGCCAGCGTCCCCCTCTGCAGCCGTGCGATGAGGGCGTCCTCGTCCACGAGCCGGCCGCGGCCCACGTTGATCAGCACGGCCGCGTCCTTCATGGCCCCGATCACCTCCGCGCTGACGAGGTTCTCGGTGCTGGAGGTCAGCGGCGCGACGAGGATCAGGTAGTCGAAGCCGCCGACCATACCCGCCAGGTCAGCAGCGGCGTGGATCCGACCGAAGTCGTCGTCGTGCTCCGCTGCGCGGCGTCCGGCCCCCTCAACCCGGACGCCGACGGCCCGCAGGAGCCGGGCGGTGTGCCGGCCGATGCTGCCGGTGCCTACCACAAGGGCCCTCGACCCGGCGATGTTGCGCCCCTCGCGCCACGCCCACTGTGCGTCGCGCTGCTGATCGCGCAGGGTGCCGAAGCCCTTCGCCGCATGCAGCATCGCGCCCAGCACGTACTCCGCCATCGGTTGGTCGAAGATGCCGTGAGCGTTCGTCAGCACGACGTCGGACGCCACCAGTTCGGGGAACAGGAGTTTGTCCACCCCCGCGGCGGCAACGTGCAGCCACCGGAGGGAACCGGCCGCATGCCAGGCAGCGGGCAGGGCGCCCGAGAAGTAGTCCCAGAGGTACAGCACGTCAGCGCCGTCGAGCGCCCGGCCCAGGTCAGCGGCCTGAACCACGCGCAGCTCGGCGACCTCAGCGACCCGCTCCAGCCCGCGAACCGGCCGGGAGCCCTCGAGCACGGCGACCACCGGGCGGCTAGCCACGCTGCTGCTTCGCGCGTCGACCCGCCGGGACCGCTCCGGGCCCGGATCCAGGTCCGAGTCCGGCTCCAGGTCCGGGTCCGGGTCCGGGTCCGGGTCCGCGGGAGGCGACCCCGGTTTCCGGCCGGTTCTCGATCGACTGGTCGCGCAGGTATCGGAGCACCACGATGGCGACCGCCGTCGTCGGCACCGCGAGGAACGCACCGACGATGCCGAACAGTGTTCCTCCCGCCGTGACGGACGCGAGCACGACGGCGGGATGGATCTCCAGCGTGCGGCCCACGAGCAGGGGCTGGATGAAGTTGCTCTCGAGTTGCTGCACGAGGATCACGATCCCGAGCACGATCAGCGCGGTGACCCAGCCGTAGGCGAGGAACGCCACGAGCGTCGCCAGGAGACCTGACACGATCGCCCCGACAACCGGGATGAACGCGGCGAAGAACACGAGCACGGCCAGCGGTATGGCCAGCGGAATGTCCAGGAGCACGAGTCCCAGCCCGATGAAGACCGCGTCGACGAGGGCTACCGTCGCCTGCGCGACGATGTAGGACGACAACGCCTTCCAGGCGCCATCCGCGATGTTCGCGGCGTGGGCGAACGCGGCCGAATTGGTCCAGCCCGCCGCCCACGGCAGGAAACGGTCGCCGTCCTTGAGGCAGAAGAACGTGAAGACCAGCGCAAGGAGCACGACGACGGTTCCCGAGGTCAGCTCGCTCAGACCTGTGGTGATGCCGTTGACGATGTTTCCGGCGTTCGCCTGGAGTTGCGTCAATGCGGTATCGACCACCTGGTCCAGATTGGGGACATTCAGGTTCAGTGGGGGCCCTGCCACGAAGTCGGCGAGGTCCGCCAGGTTCGCGCGTGCGAGGAAGGTGAGCTTGGTGACGCCGCTCGCGATGGTGGGCACGGTGAGCGCGCCGATCCCCACGACCGTACCGATGAACGCAAGCAGTGTCACCAGAGCGGCCAGGACCTTGGGCAAGGCCCTGCGCAGGAACCTGTTGACGGGCCAGAGGACGGAGGCGAGGAGCAGCGCGAAGAGGGTCGGAAGGACGATCGACCACAGCGCCTTCGTGAGATACCAGAGGATGAAGAGTCCCGCCAGGACGATGATGCTGCGCCCGGTCCAGGCCGCGCTCACGCGCAGACCGTCGGCGAAGACACGGGGCCGGAACCGCCGGGCCACCGAGGAGCCGTGCGCCATGGTCTCGGCATCAGCGTCGGGTCGTGGTTCTGGTTCGGTGCCGTCCTGGTGCGATGGTGCCGGGGTCGGCTCGTCGGGGCTGCGGGTATTCGTGCGAGTCACCAGCCCATCCTGCCCTAGTCCAGCCGAAGCGTCCCGCACTAGGGTGGAGGAAAATCCCCGACGCCGGCAAAGGTGACCCATGCGCTACGTGAAACTCGGATCCACAGGTCTCGACATCTCACCCCTCGCCCTCGGCTGTATGAGCTACGGCACGCCCGACCGCGGCAACCATGCCTGGACGCTGCCCGAGGAGGAGAGCCGACCGCTGATTCGCGCCGCCGTCGACGCCGGCATCACTTTCTTCGACACCGCGAATGTCTACTCGGACGGCTCGAGTGAGGAAATCGTGGGACGCGCGCTGGCCGAGTTCACGCGCCGCGATGACATCGTCATTGCCACGAAGGTGCATGGTCGCATGCACGACGGGCCGAACGGCGCCGGGCTCTCCCGCAAGGCCATCATGGCCGAACTCGACCACAGCCTCCGCCGGCTCGGCACCGACTACGTGGACCTCTACCAGATCCATCGCTTCGACCCCGCCACACCATTGGAGGAGACCCTCGAAGCACTGCACGACGTCGTGAAGGCCGGAAAGGTCCGGTATCTCGGGGCGTCCTCGATGTACGCCTGGCAGTTCTCGAAGGCGCTCTACCTTCAGCGCATCCACGGCTGGAGCCGCTTCGTCACCATGCAGGACCACTACAACCTCATCAACCGTGAGGAAGAACGCGAGATGTACGGGCTGTGCGCGGACCAGGGCATCGGTGTCCTGCCGTGGAGCCCGCTGGCGCGTGGCAAGCTGGCCCGCGCGTGGGACGAGACGACGTCGCGCTCCGAGTCCGACAAGTTCGGCAGGACCCTCTACGGCACCCTCGGTTCCGACCGCCGCGTGTCCGACGTAGTCGGGGCGGTCGCGGAGGCGCGCGGTGTACCCCGGGCGCAGGTCGCGCTGGCCTGGGTGTCGCGGAATCCGGTGGTGTCGGCGCCGATTGTCGGCGTAGGGAAGCCGAAGCACCTCGAGGACGCCCTGGCGTCACTCGAACTCGAGCTGACGGAGGATGAGGTGCGTGCGCTTGAGGAACACTATGTGCCGCATCCCGTCGTCGGCTTCTGATGCTGACCCTCACGGCGGTCGGGCCGGCGGACGGGCCCGGTCTGATCCATTTCCTGGTCGCCAACACGTTCCCGTTCCATGTCCTCGGCCGGCACACCCACGAGAGCGCGCAGCGGGCCGTGGACAGCGGCCGCTTCCACCGCGAGGACTCGCAGGGCTACTGGATCGACGGCGACGGACGCCACGGCCTCGTGGTCCTTGAGGACCTGCAGGACGAGACCGTGATGTTCGACCTGCGGCTGGCGGAGTCATCGCGCGGGCGCCGCATCGGGACAGCGGCCCTGACCGCCCTCGCCATGCTGACCTTCTCGACGCTGCCCCAGGCTCGGCGCTTCGAGGGTCAGACCCGCGAGGACAATCTCGCCATGCGCCGCGCGTTCCTCACCGCGGGCTTCGTGCAGGAGGCGTTCTACCGCCAGGGCTGGCCCGCCGGGAACGGCCTGTTCCTGGGCTCCGTCGCCTACTCCATGCTCCGCGACGACTGGCAGTCGGGTACGACGACGCCGATCCCCTGGCATCCCGAAGGCGGCTGACCTCGTTTCCCGGGGCGGCGGGAAGGCCGGAGACGTAGCGGCGAGGCCGGTGGCAGGACACCGATGCTCCGGCAGGTCCGGGCTCTCCGAAGGTTCCGGCGGACCTGGGACCGGGTTAGCGGGCCAGGCGGACGACGTCGACGTCGACACCCAGCAGTGGGTAGACCTCGGCGGCGCCGTCGGGAAGGAACCGATTGCGCCGGTAGAAGGCATGCGAGCGCGAGTTGTCAGCTGCGACCCACAGGAATGCGGGGTTCTCGCCGATCGCCGAGTCGAGCAGGGCCTGCCCCACTCCTGACCCGTATGTCTCCGCCAGGACGTAGATCCCCTCGAGTTCGAGGGGCCGCGGCGCGTTGGCGCCCCGCCCGGCGCTCGTGCTGGCCCACCCGATGACGGAATCCGCTGGCGACTCCGCGACCCAGACGTCCGTCGCCCCTTCGTCGAAAACACGGCGCCAGGCACCGGCTCGTCCAGCCACATCGAGGGACGCCAGACGATCGGCGGGCAGGAGGTGCGCGTAGGCCTGCTGCCAGGCCCGGACATGCACCGATGCGATCGCGGAGGCGTCCGCCGTCGTCGCACGCCGGATACCAACACCGGAACCAGCGGAGCTCACCACCGGCGGAACCCGCCCTCCGTGCTCAGGACCTGGCCGACCATCCACCGGCCCTCGTCGCTGAACAGCCACGCGATGAGCCGGGCGGGGTCATCGGGCTCGCCGAAACGACCGGAGGGGCAATGGGCGAGGGCACTGCGCAGCACCTCGGGCGTGAACTCGGTTGTCACCTCGTCGAGGTAGCCCGTATTCACCGGCCCGGGGTTCACCGTGTTGAGCAGGATCCCGCGGTCCACGAGGTCGTCCGCGACCGACGCCGTCAGCCCGGCGAGCGCAGCCTTCGACGCCGCGTACGCGATCTCATTGCTCATCGGGCCGGCGCCCTGCCCGGACGTCATCCAGATGACGCGGCCTCCCTCCCGGCCGTCGTGCTGGTCGGCGAAGTGTTTCGTCGCGAGAATGGTGGAGCGCGCGTTGACCTGCCAGTGCGCATCGAGGTCATCCCCGGAGATCTCCCCGAGCCGCCCGTCTCCCCCGCTCCTCGCGTGGTTGCACACGAGCCCGTCGAGGTGCCCCAACGCACTGCCGGCCGCGGAGATGAGGCGTTCCGCGCCGTCGTGCCGGGCGAGGTCGATACTGGCGTGGGCGAGTGACGCGCCGTCGTTCAGCTGGGAACGGAGACCACCGACGACGTCGTCGATGCTGTCCGCGCCCCACGACTGTTCGGCGTCGTGCGGCGCGTAGTGGTGCAGGAACAGGCTGGCGCCCATACCGGCGAGTCGGGACGCGACGGCGTACCCGATTCCCCGGCGGCGGCTGACCCCGGTGACGACGACGGTGCGGCCGGTCAGTGCGGTGCTGGAGGACATGCCCCCAGCCTAAATGTGTTCAGCTGGAAGATCGGCGGGCTTCGCTAGGCTGGAAGTGTCACCCGATCCATCATGAGGAGACCTGTGCCCCACCTGTCCGCACGCCGCGGAGTACTGCTCGTCGGAGCGTGCTGTGCGGCACTGGGTATGGCGGGCTGCGCGGGAGGATCGCCGCTTGGCCTCCTCGACGACGAGCAGATGGACCGGGATGTCCTGACCATTCAGACGGACCTGGAGGGAATCGATCTCGCGAGTACGCGATTCCTGGCCGAGCGCGACGGCGTCGAGTACTTCGCGGCGACTCCGACGGACGGGAGCCGGCCCAAGGGCACCGTGTGCCTGCTGGTCGAGGAGGGGATCGGCGTCGGGCTGGAGTGCGCTCCGCTCGAGCGTGGCGCAGAGGGCGCTGCCATCCGCGACAGTCGAATAACAGCTGTGCTGCTGCCCGATGACATCGACCGCAACGCCCTCACCGATGAGGGCTTCGAGCTACTGCACCTCAACCTGGCGGTCCGTCCAGCCGACGCCGGCTAGGGCCAGGTTCTCCAGCCGGCCAGTGGGCGGTGGCCAGCCGGGTTCACCGGCACAGGAACAGGACCGATCAGTGCCGTGGCCCCGATGCCCCGATGCCCCGATGCCCCGATGCCCCGATGCCCCGATGCCTATAATCGGGAGTGCTCACAGCCGGAGTGGACCTCGCCGCCGCAACGAAGGGCACCGCCCTCGTCGTGCTCGACTGGTCACGCCCCTCCGTCACCGTGGATGTGCGCCTGTCCGTGCCCGACGCCGATATCGCATCGATCGCGCCCTCCGTCGAGCGTCTCGGTATCGATTGCGCCTTCGGGTGGCCCGATGATTTCGTCTCTTTCGTCAGCCGGCACGCCCCCTGGGCCTGACGCATCCCGTGCCACCGGAGTACCGAGCGCAGGCGCGCCGGGAGGGCTGGATCGTACTGCCCGTGGGACGGTTGGAGGACCTCGCACCCTAGGCGCAGTGCGCCGCGGAAGGACGCAGCAGACATGGACCTCGCCGCCCGCGTTGCAGCCCTCTACGCCCTGCCCCTCGACGCCTTCACGTCAGCCCGCAACGCCGCCGCGAAGGAGGCCGTGCAGGACGGCGACAAGGAGCTCGGGGCGATGCTGCGCAAACTTCCCAAGCCGTCGTCGGCGGCCTGGCTCGTCAACATCCTCGTTGCCCGCCGCCGTGATGACGTGGAGCAGGTGTTCGAACTCGGCGCCTCCCTCAAGGAAGCGCAGGCCGGCCTCGATCGGGCACAATTGCAGGCGCTCGGCCAGCAGCGCCAGCGCCTGCTGGCCGCCGTCGCACGCGGTTCGCTCGACGCCGCCGCCGAACTGGGGTACGACGTCGGGCCTGCCGCCCTTCCCGGCGTCGAACAGACGCTGCGCGCGGCCCTCGCGGATCCCGGTGCGGCCGCGGCCGTGCTCACCGGGCGGCTGATTCGCACGCTGGAGGCGTCCGGCTGGGACGACGTCGACCTTGAGGGAGCGGTGGCAGGTCCCTTCGCACCGCCCGCCCAGCCCAGCCCGGGGTTGGAGGACGGCGAGGATGAGAAGATGCCCGCGGACAACGGTGCAGAATCGGGGTTGCGTGCACCGAAGCGGGAACGCGCCTCTGCCCGGGAGCGCCGGGCGGCCGAGGCCAGGGTCTCTGCTGCCCGGGAGGCACGGGAAGCAGCTGAAGGCGCCGCAGCGGCCTCCCGCCGCAGGCGCAAGCAACTCGTTGTCCGCCGCGAGGAGGTGGCGGCATCCATCAAGGACCTCGGCGAGCGGCTCGCTGCGCTTCAGCGGGAATGTCGGGAGCTCCAGTCGCGGGCAGGCACCCTCGACCGGGAGGCAGCCGACGCCGACAACGGGCTGGTGGAAGCGGCCGAGGCGGAGGAATCAGCAGCAGCGGCACGTGCCGCACTCGACGACTGAGCGACGTCGACACCTTTCCCCCGGTTAGAGTGTGAGAGGCACATCCGCCGTATTCGCCAGGCCGAGGGAAACTGACCGTGACCGAGCAGGAAGCACTGAGCGACGTCAATGACGAACTTTTTACCCTCCTGACCGAGACGGCCGGCATGCAGGAGTTCCTTGACGAGTTCGCGGCAATGGCCGCGCGTCGGCTCTCCACCGCGGGCAAGGTGTCCTGCGCCATCACCCTTGTCCGGCGGAAGAAGGCGGGGACCCTGGCCGTAAGCGACGCTGGCGCCCGGGAAGCCGACGAATTCCAGACCCGCTTCCAGCAGGGGCCATGTTTACAGGCCGCCGACACGGCTCAGTCCGTCTATTGTCCCGACACCGTCGTCGACACCCGATGGCCGGCGTTCCTGGACAAGCTCGACACCACCAGGATCCGCTCCATTCTCGGGGTCTCCTTCGCCCTCGGGAACAGCGGGCGTGCGGCCCTCAACCTGTATTCATCCCGGCCCGACTCCTTCGGCCCGGAGAGCATCAGGGCCGCGGAAGCGCTGGCGGAGGCCGCATCCTCCTCTCTTCGGTTTGTCCTTCGCGCGGCATTCGTCAACGACGAACAGCAGAACCTCGAGGCTGCGCTCACCGGACGGCACACCATCAATACCGCCGTCGGGATCATCATGTACCAGAACAAGTGCTCCCAGGCCGACGCCCTGGCGATCCTGCAGCGGGCATCGAACAGCCGCAACATCAAGCTCCGCACCGTCGCAGAACGGATCCTGGAATCGACGGCGAACCAGTGCTGACGTCTTTCCATCCGCACCGGTGGAACGTTGCTTCCCGGCGATGATTTGCCGTCTCACTCGAGAATAATCAGCAGGCTTATGGGTTTACGCTGGCAGAGATGCGACACACAGGGAAGTTGCCATAGAGGCCGGCTCGGTAATGTCAAGATATCAAGCCGGTGACAATCTGTGCCAGAACCTGGACCAGTCAGCGCGGCGGTCTACCGTTGCGGGCCGTCACGCGCTTACGCTGGCATGGAAGCGCCCCCGACGTACGAATCCGCAACGAAGCACACTTCGTGCTGGAAAGGTCGGCGACTCGTGCGCCGACGAGGTCTCTCATGTATATCGACAATTCTGCCCCGACGTCCGACGCTGATTCTGATCCTGGAGTCACGGATGATGCGCGGCAGCACCTCCGCCTTCTGGAAGAGTCCCGAGTGCACCTCGTGGATGCCATGTTCACCCAGCGCTCCGCTTGCGCGGACATATTCTCCGATCCCAACCGCAGTGCGGAGGAACGCGACGACGCGGCCTGGGTGCTCGCGCACGCCGTCGACGCCGTCAAGCAGTGCGATGAACACCTCCATACCTTGCGCGCACAGGCAGGCGATGCGGTCCGGATCTCCGCGGGCCAGCTACTGGACGCCGGGCAGCGGGCGTGAGCAGGGCAGCACGGGGGCGGCTACCGGACCATTCTGCAGGCCGGACAGCGAGGAAGCCCGGCCCCGACCTCGCTCCGCTGATCGAGCGCGTCGCGGACGGAGATCAGGTGGCCTTCGAGGAGGTGTACCGGCGCACCGCGGGCAGCGTCTACGCCCTTGTGCGGCGCATCCTGCCCGACGCGACGACGAGCGCCGAGATCACTAAGGACATCTATATCCGCGTGTGGGGCAGCGCGCACACCTACCGACGGGCCCTCGGCTCGGCCGAGACCTGGCTCTTTGCCCTCACCCATAGCTGCGCGGTCGACCACTTCCGGAATAGTGCGGACAGCCGGACGCACCCATTGGGCGCCGAGCCTGACGCGCCACCGCTGCCCCCGACGATCGCCGACCACTCCGCGCAGCACTCGCTCTCCCTCCTGACGCCGGAGCAGGCCGAGGCACTGGAGCTTGCCTACTTCGGCGGCCTCGATCATCGTCAGTCCGCCCGGGCCCTCGGCGTGGACCAGCCGACATTCCGGCTACGGGTCAGGACGGCGCTGTCTCGGCTGCGCCAGGGAATGGAATCATACGCGCGGTGCCGGGGGCACTTGGGGCGCCGACCGGGTAAGTCTGCACGAGACAGCGGCTGATCACCGCGCGCCGCGGCCAGCCGGAGTCCTGCCGCCGGCCCACCAGCCTGACAGTATCGGACCTGCGGTGCCCTGGAAAGCACCAGTGCGCTACGTTGGCCCGGTCGTGCTCACCGGTCCGTATTTTCCCGCTCAGTGGGGGCGACGGTCGCTTCTGGCCCCGGTCCGGAGGCACGGACGACGTCGGGCGCGTCCGTGTTCGCCGCGACCATCGTCTCGAACTGGCGCTGGCGGCGCTTGAGCAGGATCGATAGCGCAAAGATAACGATCAGGATGATGTAGATGGTCGCCGCGACGGGTGACTGGATGAGCGCCACCGGATCACCCTGCGAGATGGCAAGGGACCGGCGCAGCTGGCTTTCGAAGATCGGTCCGAGGATCAGGCCCACCACCATCGGCGCAATCGGATAGCCGAATCTCCGCATGAAGAAACCGAAGATGCCCACGATCAGCAGGATGATCACATCGATCGGTGTGAAATTCACCGAGAACGCGCCCAACACCGCGAACACCAGGATGCCCGCGTACAGGTAGGGGCGTGGAATCTGTAGGATCTTGACCCAGATACCCACCAGCGGGAGGTTCAGTACCAGCAGCATGAGGTTGCCGACATAGAGGCTCGCGATGAGCGCCCAGACCAGCGCGCTGTTGGACTCGAAGAGCTGCGGGCCTACCGGAATCTGGTAGCGCTGGAATGCCACGAGCATCATGGCGGCCGTTGCCGTCGTCGGGATGCCGAGCGTCAGCAGGGGCACCAGGACGCCTGCGGCGGCTGCGTTGTTCGCGGCCTCCGGTCCGGCGACACCCTCGATGGCGCCCCTGCCGAATTGTGCCTTGTTCTCGCCCTTCGCAAGCTTACGTTCGGCGGCGTAGGAGAGGAAGGTTGCCACATCGGCACCGCCGGCCGGAATGGTTCCCACCGGGAAACCGATAAATGTGCCGCGGAGCCAGGGCTTCCAGGACCGGCGAAGATCGTCCTTTCGCAGCCAGCTCGTCCAGCCGCCGGTGACGGGAATGACCTTGACAGGTCCGTGCCGCATGCGCGAGCCCACGTAGAGCGCCTCGCCGACGGCAAAGAGGGCCACGGCCACGAGGACGACGTCGATCCCGTCCGCCAGGAATGGACTGCCAAAGGTGTAGCGCTGCTGGGCGGTGAGGGAGTCAAACCCGACGAGCGCTATGAATAGACCGAGCGCGAGGGACGCGAGACCCCGCAGCACGGACGAGCCGAGCAGCGCGCCGACCGTCAGGAAGGCGACGATCATGAGCGCGACGTACTCCACGGGGCCGATCTGCACCGCGAAGGCGGCAACGTACGGAGCCACGAAGCTCAGCAGAACGGTGGCGATTGTGCCTGCCACAAAGGATCCGACCGCAGCTGTCGCCAGCGCTGCCGCTCCCCTGCCCGTCTTGGCCATCTTGTTGCCCTCGAGCGCCGTGACGATCGAGGACGATTCGCCAGGGGTGTTGAGCAGAATCGACGTCGTCGACCCGCCGTACATGCCGCCGTAGTAGATGCCAGCGAAGACGATGATTGCCGCCGTGGGCTCAAGGCTGTACGTGATGGGCATGAGCAGTGCGACGGTCATGGCGGGGCCGATACCGGGCAGTACACCGACGGCAGTGCCGACGAGGACCCCGCCGAGGGCGTAGAGAAGGTAGAGCGGCTGCATCGCCGTCGCAAAGCCCTCGAGGAGACTGAAGAAGTTATCCACCGAAGACCCCGAATCCTTCGAGGAACCCTGCGGGCAGGGAGACGCCGAGTAGGCCTCCGAAAACGAACTGCAGCACCAGAGCGAGGACCACGGCGGTCACAAGATTGCGCCACCATGTCCGCGCCCCGAGGGTCCAGGCCGCTCCGAAAAAAAGAGTAGCGGCTGCAACGGGCCAGCCGAGGGGAACGATCAGGAACGAGTGCACAAGCACAAGGCCTGCGAGCTTGCCGACAGTCAGCCAGTCTGTCGTCGCATCGAGGTCTACGTCCTCGCCCTCGTCCGCCGAGCCACGGTGACCGCGGAGGACTTGGATGACCAAGCCCGTGCCCACCACGACCAGCAGCGCAGAGACGGCGAACGGGAAGGCACGCGGGCCAATGTCGCTAGCCGACGGCGGGGTCTGGATCCCCGCACCCGCCACGAAACCGACGACGCCGACACTCACGATGAGGAGCGCGAAAATCAGCTCCCCTACCGGCCTGCCGGGAGCGGCAGCGGTGCCGCTCCCGGGCGCCCCCTCGACAGAGGTGCTCATGGGTTACAGCAGTCCGATGTCAGTGAGGGTGGTCGTGACGCTGGCGATGTCTTCGTCGAGGAAGGTCTGGAACTCCTCGCCGACCAGGAACGCGTCGGACCAGTTGTTCTCCTCGAGGGTCACCTGCCAGTCCTCGGTAGCGTGTAGGTCGGTGACGAGCTGAGTGAGCCTCTCCGCTTGGGCATCGTCGATGTTCCCTGGGGCGACGACACCGCGCCAATTGGTGAGCACGAGGTCGATACCCTCCTCGGTGAGCGTCGGGGCGTCCGGCAGCTGCGGCGCGGCTTCCTCGCCGGACACCGCGAGCGCACGGAGCTTGCCGGCGTTGATCTGCTCGGCGTACTCGCCGACACCGGATATGCCTGCATTGACCTTGTTGCCGAGCAGCGCCGCGAGGGATTCGCCACCTCCGGAGTACGGGATGTAGTTCAGCTTTTCGGGGCCGATGCCCGCCTCCTTCAGCACAGAACCGGCAAGGATGTGGTCAGCACCCCCGGCGGAACCTCCGGTGATGGAGACGCCCTGACCCTTGGCCTCGACGTCGTCGAGGAGGCCCTGGAGGGTCTCGTACGGCGAATCGGCGGGGACCACGATGACGAGCGGTTCCTCGGTCAGGCGGGCGATCGGCGTCGTGTCCTCGATTCGATTGGCAGCGTTGTTCGTCTCGACGGCGCCCACCATGACGTAACCCATGACCATGAGCGTGTTCGGATCGGTTTCGGTGGCGAGCTGAGCGAGCCCGTTGGTGCCACCAGCGCCGCCGACGTTCACCACCGAGGCCTTGTCCACGAGATCGTTCTCCGTGAGGTCGGCCTCCATGGCCCGACCGGTCTGGTCCCAGCCCCCACCGGGATCGGCCGGCACCACGATGTTGAGCTTCTCGATGGCAGCGTCTTCCGCTGCGGTGGTGGTGCTCTGCGTCATCGAACCGCAGGCCGATAGAGCGAAGGCGGAGACGAGGGTGAGGGAGGTCAGGGTGAGCCGGCGCGCCGTTGTGCAATCGATCATCGTGGTCTTCTCTTCCTTGAGATGTGATGCGGGTCACCACTACTCCCCTCAGGCTACGAACGCTCCTGCGCGGCGGTACAGCATGTGGTCGTAGTGCTCGTAATGGTCTTTGTGGTCATGAAGTTACGGGTGGGAGGGCCGACAGCTACTCAGGGGCGCCGTGTCACACTATGGAGATGATCAGGACGATGTCGCTTCGGTCACAGCTATTCCTCCTGCAGCTGGCAATCGTGCTCGTCATCGTCGCCGTCGCAGGGTCCACGGCGGTGACCATGCAGCGTCAACAGATCCGGGAACAGTACGAGGATCGCATGGTCGGTGTCGCCCGGTCGGTGGCGCAGTTGCCCTCCGTCGTCGAGGCCTTCGACGATGCCGATCCCAGCGCCACCATCCAGCCGATCGCTGATCTCATTCGTCAGTCCACGGGCGTAACCTACGTCGTCGTGACCGATGGGGATGGCATCCGATACTCGCACCCCAACCCCGACCGCATTGGGAAGATGGTGTCCACCGACCCTTCGATCCCGTTATCAGGCGAGACCTTCGTGGGCACCCAGACCGGCACGCTCGGCGAATCGTGGCGCGTGAAGGTGCCCATCTTCGACGTCGACGACGACGTCATCGGCACCGCGTCCGTGGGCACCCTCGAGTCGGAGCTCGACGCCGACCTGTTCGAGGATCTGCCGCGGCTTCTTGCCTGGCTGATCGTCGCCGCGCTCGTGGGCTCTGCCGGTGCCATCTGGATCTCGCGGCTGGTCTGGCGTCGAATCTACCGGCTCGAGCCTGAACAGATCGCCTCGCTGCTGGAAACCCGCGACGCAATGATCCACGGCATCAGCGAAGGCATGGTGGCCGTCGACGAACACCACCGGATCGCCCTGCTCAACGACGAGGCCAAGCGACTTCTGGACCTCGATGACGGCGCCACGGGCCGGCTGGTGGCCGACGTCATGGAGCCAGCCTTCGCGCGTCTCCTGACCGACCCGGCCGATACTGACGAAACCGTCCTCTCCGGCGAACGTATTCTCCTGGCGCGGACCTCCGACGCGCAGGTCGACGGGAAGCGCGTAGGTCGCGTCATGATTTTGCGCGACCGCACCGAGCTCTACCAACTGCTCACGGATCTCGACGGCGAGCGCGACTCCACCCAAGCCCTCAGGGCACAGGCCCATGAATTCGCCAACCGCATGCACACCATCTCCGGCCTGCTGGAATTAGGCCGGACCGCCCAGGCCGTTGATTTCATCTCGCGCTCGGGGCACGGCGGCTCGCTCGTGTCCGGGTCGATCGCACCGGGCATCCTGGACCCCGACGCCGCGAGCCTGCTCATGACCAAGAGCACCATCGCCGCGGAGAAAGGTATCACTCTGGCCATCGACGACACGTCGACGCTGGAACCGGACGGTACCACCGATGTCGTCACTGTCCTCGGCATCCTGATCGACAATGCGATGGAAGCGGTGAACGGCATCGGACGCGCGACAGGCCGAATCGGCGTGCACCTCGAGACGTCCGACGACGGAATTCGCCTCACCGTGTCCGACGATGGCCCAGGAGTCGACGCCGAGAACATCGAGGGAATCTTCTCGTCCGGCTACTCGACCAAGGACGACGGCCAGGCCGGGACGCGAGGTTTCGGCCTGGCGCTTGTGGAACGCATCGCACGCCGTCGTTGTGGACACGTCGTGGTCGAGGAATCAGACCTTGGAGGTGCGGAGTTCACGGTGTGGCTCGCCCCCTCATCCGTTGTCGTACCCTATTCCAAGCTGCAGGTTCCATGACGGCCCCCGCCCCCATGTCTCCCATGTCTCCCATCCCCGCCCTTGTCGTCGATGACGACCACGAGGTGGCGGGCATCCACGCCGGGTTCCTTCTCGCCCACGGCTCGTTCGATGTGGTAGGCGTTGCCCATACTGGGTCCTGTGCGCTCCAGCTCGCTGACCGGCTCCGTCCGCACCTGGTGTTACTGGACATCCACCTCCCGGATATAACAGGGATCGACGTGCTGCGGGCACTCCGCAACCGGCCGGGCGAACCCCTCGACGTCATCGCCATCACCGCCGCTCGCGAATTGGACACCGTTCGAGCGGCAGTCGCTGGTGGCGTGCTGCACTACCTCGTGAAGCCGTTCAACGCGGCGGTGCTGAACCAACGGCTGGACCACTACGTGGAGTACCGGCGCAACCTCGACAACCACGCGGCCGACGGCTCCGACTCACTCGACCAAGGCAGGATCGACCGGCTCGTGCGCCCGACAGCGGGAACAGGCGCGGCCAGAGCCGGTGATTCGTCGGTCGTGACGACCATCGTCACCCCGAAAGGGCTCTCCCCACCCACACTCGACGCCATCATGCAGGACCTCTGCGCCCATGGTGCCGGGACATCCGCATCCGATGTCGCCGAACGGCTCGGTATGGCCAGGGTGAGTGCTCGACGGTATCTGGAGTTCCTCGTCTCGCGCGGGCAGGCCCGAATTGTTCCCAAGTACGGCTCGGCGGGGCGGCCCGAGAAGTTCTACGTATGGCTCGACGGTCCATGAGCAACTCCGCGGACCCGAGTTGCTGCAGCCCTCGTCGGCAAGCTGGTGTTCGACACCTGCACCTACTTCCCTGAGCGCGACGGCAAGCATGCTGAGCTCGATGACTCCGCCGGGCATCTTAATCACGCCCACATGCGCTGATCCGCTGGTGGCCCCGTCCGTGCCTGGCTCCCGGAGGAGGACACGGCCTGTCAGGTGGAGCCGCGCCAGAGTCGACGCCACAGCGAGGGCTTCGGGGGTGCCGGCGGTTGAGAGGCCTCGACGGCTCGGCGCGCAGCAGCGCGGCGGCCACGCCAGCGCTCCACCTCGACGTCGACGTCCCGCAGTTTCGTGACCACCGGCGGACCGCCGAGGAGTTGCCGTCGTGCGTCGACCACGCGGTAGTTGAAGTCCTCGATGACGTCGCGCACCTGCTGCTCGGTGTACTGGCGGTCGAGGCGTTCGTCGAGCTCGGCGTCTTCCGTGCGGAGCAGGATCGCCCGGGGGCCGAGACCGGTGATGTTCTCCCGTTGAATCAGGCCCTTGACCCACCAATCGGGGTCGTGGCCCTCCCCCAGGCCCGGAATCGGTTTTCCGGCCAATGCCAGGTTGTCGAAGTCGCCGCGTGCCACGGCTCGATCGACGATCAGTCGGGCGCGTTTGACCTCGTCCTCGCCCTGGCGCAACGGTGCCATCTCGCCCGAGGCTTCGTCGCCGTCGTCGTGCTGGCGTTCCAGTTCGGCCATCGCATCACCCGCACCGCCTCGGGCCGCACGGTATTGGGCCACGTTGCGCAGTCTCTCCTCATGCTCCTCAGACCTGCTGATGCCGCTGCCCTCCACCTCGAGCGTGCCGATCCGTCCAGTATTCCGACGTCCCGAAGCGGCCTGCAAGCGATTCTCCTTCGGACGAACACCCGGCGTACCTGCGCCACGGGTTTGCACACCCGGCGCGGCGGCCCACACCCGGGCTAACTGCGCCACGGGTTTGCACACCCGGCGCGGCGGTCCGGCCAGGGCGGTCGCACCCGAGGCGCCGACGACGACGGCGGGCCACCCGGGAAGGTGGCCCGGCGGCAATCAGTCGGTGAGGAAGTGTTACACCAGCCAGGCCGTCGTGTCTCCCGGCAACCTGTCGTCCTCGAGTGGCGAGCTGCTCAGCAGTACCTTGCCCGCGGGCAGATCTACCGGCGACGACCCGAAGTTCGTGATGCTGCGCCACCCGCCGGGACGCACGAAGCGCAGGACGTCGTCCGAGGACTCGTCGATCCACTGGAACTCCTCCTCGCCCTGCAATTCCCGCCGCAGCTCCAGCGCCCGGCGGTAGAAGCTGAGATTGGACGCAGGATCGCCCTCCTGGACCTCGACGGCGTACTCGCCGAACCAGGCAGGCTGCGGCAGGTGCGCGCCGCCGAAACCGAAGCCGAAGGAGTCGCCGTCTTTGGTCCACGGCAGTGGCACGCGGCACCCGTCGCGGCCCACGTCCACGCCCCTGTTTCGGAAGAACGTGGGATCCTGACGGTCCGCGTCGGCTATATCGGCAACCTCGTGCAGACCGAGTTCCTCCCCCTGGTACAGGTAGGCGGAGCCGGGGAGCGCGAGCATGAGCTGCGACACCGCGCGGGCGCGTCGCTCGCCGAGTTCACGGTCCAGGGCGGGTTCCTTGCCGCCGCTCATCAGCCAGGCAGAGCCGTCCTGACCCTCGGGCCCGGCGGGCGGCAGGCCGTAGCGGGTGGCGTGCCGAACGACGTCGTGATTGGAAAAGACCCAAGTGGACGACGCCCCGGAGGACTCCGCCTCGACGAGGTTCTTGGTGATAATGCCGCGGAACTGGCGGGGGTCCCAGTCAGCCTTGAGAAGGTCGAAGTTGAAGGCCTGACCGAGGCCCTCGGGACTGGCGTAACGGGCCCGGCGGTCGGCGTGCACCCAGGCCTCGGCGACGGCGGTGCGCGGAGGGGTGTACTCGTTGAACACCTCGCGCCACTCGGCGAAGATCTCGTGGACCTCGTCGCGGTCCCAGAACGGGTGCATACCCCTGTTGTTCCCGCCCTCCGGCCCGAGCTCCGCCTTCAACGGCAGCGGCTCGGTCATGTCCTTCGTCAGGGCGTGTGCCACGTCCACCCGGAAACCGTCGACGCCCCGGTCCGACCAGAAGCGCAGCGTCTTCAGGAAGTCGTCGCGCACCTCGCGATTGTCCCAATTCAGGTCCGGCTGTTCCCGGGCGAAGATGTGCATGTACCACTGGCCGTCCTCCGCCCGTTCCCACGCCGGGCCCCCGAACACCGAGTCCCAGTCCGACGGCGGCTCGCCGCCGTCGGGGCCCTTGCCGTCCCGGAAGATGTAGCGCTCGCGGGCAGCGGAGCCCTTCGACGACGCCAGAGCCTCCTGGAACCAGAGGTGCCGGTTCGAGGTGTGGTTGGGGACGATATCCGCGATGAGCTTGATGCCGGCCTCATGCAGGGCGGCGATCATCTCGTCGAAGTCCTCGAGCGTGCCGAGCTTGGGATCCACGTCGCGGTAGTCGTCGACGTCGTACCCGCCGTCGGCGAGCGCGGACGGATAGAAGGGGCTCAGCCAGACGGCGTCCACGCCGAGCGATTTCAGGTATGGGATCCGGGACATGATGCCCAAGAGGTCGCCGATGCCGTCACCGTTGGAGTCGGCGAAGCTCCGTGGGTAGATCTGGTAGACGGCGGCCTGGCGCCACCAGTTCGGATCCTGCATCCGCTCGTCCAGCGCGTCGGCGGAGGGCTTCCCTGCGGAGACGACGGCTGAATCGACGGCGGGATTGACGGTGGAGGTCACGTGGACGGACCCTCTTTCTCGAGGAGGTTTGGAGATGCGTAGGAGGCTGCGTGGGAAGCCAGCATCACTTCTACGGTAGACGGAAGCGCGCTGTCAATCGAGGGCCAGGCCCTCCGGTTGACTCCGCTGCGCCAGGGGTCATGAACATCCTTGGTCAGCACACCTAGGCGTGTGGTGATGGACACAACGACAGACCTCCAGGAGCGCCTGCGGGACGCTGGATTCTCGCCACGGCACGCAACGATGCTTGCGCGTGCTGCGACGGGGCACGCGCCGGACTCGGACGCCGGGGCAAGTCCGCTGACCACAACGGAAGTATCACAGCAGGTCATCTCCGCGCTCGATGACCTGCGTTTCCCGGTGGGACCGGTTGCCGCGAGGCGGCGGGCAGAGCTGTGGGAGACCGTCTTCCCGACGGCGATCGGGGACGGCGGTTCGGACGCGCAAGCGGAAGCACCCGACGAGCCTGAACGGGGCACCTTCCCCTCGATCGCTGGCTTCTGTCTCGGCATCCTCGCCCTCGCCGGCGCGCCCCTCCTGCAGGTGAGTATTGCCGTCACACTTTCCGCCATCGTCTTCTCGGCCATAAGCCTCGGAACGCCGGCCACGAAGAGACATGACGGGCTTCGGGCGCTCGCCATCGCAGGGCTCGTGCTGGGGACCATCGCGGCGGTCCAGGTCACCTCGCTCTTCCTGTTCGGCCTGGCGTTCGGCATCCCCTCCGACGTCGTGGCGCCGTAGCGGCAACGCCCCCGCGGTCCTCGCGCTGCCCGGGACCGAATACCCATTCAGGCCTGGTCTCAGTGCACCTGCGGGAAGCCGAGATCGATCCTCGACGTCCACGGGTCCGGCCAGCGGATAGTGACGACCTTGCCGCGCGTGGAGAACCGGATGCTGTCCGGCCCGTACATGTGCGTGTCGCCGAATAGCGAGTCCTTCCAGCCACCGAAGTAGTACGTGCCCACCGCGTCGGCGTGCGTCTCCACCCGGCGCGGGGACAGGACGGGCCCGAAGATCTCGTCGTCGATGTCGCTCAGCTTGATGCCGGTGCGCTTCTGTATGTCGGCAATCGCCTCGACAACGACATACTGCCTGCGCGCAAAGCTGGTATGCAGACCGCTTACATTCGACGCGGTCCATGGGGATACATCCACGCCGGACGCCAGGAAGTCGACCTTGCCGACCTCAGACTTGAATCTCTCGCCGAACTGACGGCGGCGTTCAGCTAAGGTTGGATGATGCCCGCGGGATTCTGGATGACGCGGAAGCGCGAAGGGTTGATTCGCTCGTTGTAATCCAGGGTCGCTCCCTGGAGAACGGCTAGCGCGGTGACGCTGACAATGAAGACGAGAAATTGCTTCCCGCCGCAGTAGCAGTGCACCACCAGGACCGCTAGCCCTCGGACGGTCACACTGCACCAGCATGAATGTCGGACCACCCGGGTACGGTACGAACTATGGCTACCCTGGATACCCCCGGTCCCGACGCATCCCACCAGCGCCCCGAGGGCGTCTCCGACATCACGGTCGAGGCCCTCGGGAAGCTCTCCGAAGCGCTCGAGGTCATCGAACACGCCCGCGGTTACCTCTATGGATTCCACCGCCTGACCGGCACCGCCGACCTGACCCTCTCCGAAGCCGAAGACATGTTCCGCAAGGCGGGGCACACCGCGATCGCCGAAAAGCTCGCGAGCGAGATCATCGGCCGGAACGTGATCGAGGGCCGGTGGACGTTCCAGATCATCGAGGACTACGACGACAATTACTACTCCGAGTTCAAGGCCTTCGAGAAGGAGGCCCGCGACGCCCTCGTCGACGGCAAGCGCCACCTCTTCGAGGCGGAGATGAAGGAGGATCGCCGCACCAGGGGCAAGGAGCACCACGAGGCCCTGCCGCCGGAGGCCTGAGCACAGCACCAGCACCAGCGGCACGAACGACGGCGGCAGCGGGCGGAGCACCGTCGATTCAGCCGGTCTGACGTCGATACCTCCGCAGAACGCAGATCATCTTTTGTTCCCCTGAACGATGCCCTCCTCTCTCGCCACCATGGCTGCCTGTGTCCGCGTGGAACAACCGAGCTTCAGGAGAACGCGCGAGACGTGCGTCTTCGTTGTTCCGCCGGAGATGTGCAGGCGCGCGGCGATCGCCCGGTTCGGGAGTCCTTGCGCAAGAAGGTGAAGGACCTCGAGTTCCCGCTCGGTCAGACCGTGGTCACCCGAGACCGGAGGCGGCTCCGCCTGCCTGCTCCCCTCAACGGCGTCCAGAGCCACGAAGGCATCAAGGACCGTGCGCGTGACCTCCGGGGCGAGCGCGGCGTCGCCCTCGGCCACGCACCGCACGGCGTCGAGAAGTGCCCCAGGTTCGACGGTCTTCAGCAGGAAACCTGCAGCTCCGCCGCGCAGTGCCGAGAAAACGTACTCGTCGATGTCGAACGTAGTCAGCACGAGCACTTGCGCGGCACCTTCAACGATGATGCGCCGCGTTGCTTCTAGCCCGTCGATGCCCGGCATGCGAATATCCATGAGGACGACGTCGGGCCGCAGCACCAGAGCATTCGCGATGGCAGACGTGCCGTCCGAGGCCTCGCCGACAACCAGAATGTCGGGCGCCGTGTCAAGGATGAACCGCAGCCCCGCCCGGATGGCCGCATGGTCATCGACGATCAGAACCGTGATTGGCCGGTCGATCGCTTGCAAGGCTATTCGCGCGGTCATGGCGCCGTCTCCTGCATGAGGGGAAGGTGAGCAATGACCGTCCAGCCGTCGGGCGGGTCATCTATCTGAAGCGTGCCGCCGACGGCCGCCGCCCGCTCCTGCATGATCGCCAGACCAAGCCCGCTGCCGGGCGGCTCCGGGGAGATTCTGCCGCCGACGCCAGGAGAAACTGTCCGCGGATTGTGCACGACGACGGACAGGATGTGGCCGGATCTGGAGACCTCGACGGTCACTGACTGACCCCGCGCGTGTTTCGCGGCGTTCGCAAGGGCCTCCTGAGTAATCCGGTAGGCGACGAGGCCGACACGGGCAGGTACGGCACCTGTCGAGTCCAGCTTGCTGAGCTCGACGTCCGTCCCTGTGCGGCGGGTCTGCTCGACGAGGTCCCGGATCTCCGCGATACCGGGTGCGAGGGAGGACCGGATCGGCCGCTCCACCTGATCCGGATCGCGGAGCAGGGCGATGAGCGAATGCATCTCCCGCATGGATTCGAGCGCGGATCCGCGCACCGTGGCAAGGGCGGCTCGATCCTTGGCCGGCTCCGCGGGAGTGGCCAGCGCTCCGCCGGAATGGAGGGCGATAGCGGACAGGTGGGAGGCGACGGCGTCGTGCAGGTCGCGCGCGAGAGCGTCACGCTCGACACGGCGGGATTCACGGCGCTCGGATACCACCAATTGCTCGACGGCGTCGGCCCGGGCCGCAGCGATTGCCGCGAGCTCGGTCGTGGTGCGCACGTCTTTCGCCCACCAGAGTGGACCGAAGTAAATGAGCGATTGCTGCAGGCCCACGAGAACCGCCCATTGCACATCCCGGGTCACAGCGAATGTAACGGCCGCCGGACCGACGACGAGGATCCCGCTGGCGCTCCAGAGCACCCGACGCAGCCGTGGAGAACCAACGAGCGCCGCGTTGTACAGGAGCTCGCAGAAGTACAGAAGACCGGCGATGCTGCCGCCGAGAAAGGCATCGATGCTGAAAGCGCCGGCTCCGACGATCAACGCGACGACAGGAGCCCGTCTTCTGATGACCAGGGCCAGGCAGCCTACAACCAGTAGTGCGATGAACCACCACGATGGCGCGCCCTGCACGACCGCCCTGCCTGGGAGTTGCCAGAGACCAGTCAGTCCCAGCAGGATCAGCGCGAGTCCCACGACGAAGGTCACCGCCACCACGATGCGGTCCCTGCGGGCGCCGAACCAATCCTGCGGCCGGGGTGGCGTGCGCGCTACCGTTTCCGGTAGACCAGATGGTGCAACCGACGTCGTCATGACTGACGTCCATCACAGCGGCAGCGTCCCGGGGATCAGCCAAAAGGCTTATGCGGACATCGAGGATCAGCCATTTGGTGCTATCGATCATCCGCTGCGTCCCACTACTGTCCTCACCATGACGAATACCCTTGCGAGCACCCTCCTCCTCCTGGCGCTGATCGATTCCACCAGTTTCGGGACGCTGCTGATCCCGATCTGGCTGATGCTCGCACCCGGCAGGGTCCGGGTGGCCCGCATTCTGGTGTTCCTGCTGACCATCGGCGCCTTCTACTTCGGCGTTGGCCTGGCCATCTTGTTCGGAGCGGAGGCGCTGGTACGTCAGTACCGCGACTCGTTCACGTCGCGACCCGCGCAGGTCGTGGCATTCGTTGTCGGCGCGGCCCTCCTTGCCTGGAGCTTCATCCTCGAAAGGCAGGCGAAGCGCCAGAAGGCCGAGGGCACCCAGGCGGGTCGGCTCACGACGTTCCGCAAGCGTGCCGTCGGCGTCGAAGCCGAAGGCGGTGGACTGTTGTCCCTCGTGGCACTCGCCCTGGTCGCCGGACTGGTGGAAGTCGCATCGATGCTCCCCTACCTGGGCGCAATCGGCGCGCTTACCGCCTCGGGTATTACGTGGCCCGTCTCCGGCCTCGTGCTGGCCGGCTACTGCGCGGTCATGGTGCTGCCCGCCGTCGTCCTGCTGATCCTGCGCGTCATCGCCGTTCGCGGCGTCACTCCGCTCCTCGAGCGGATCGACGCCTGGATGAGCCGGAATGCGGCCGACACCCTT
>JAABUN010002640.1_pt1 | contig 30842 bp, 31 predicted proteins | sample 5559311 | NCBI WGS metagenome assembly JAABUN01 (sample SAMN10711877, study PRJNA513370) | rock metagenome | isolation source: Antarctica rocks | place: Antarctica: Victoria Land, Siegfried Peak sud | reverse complement strand
GATTGACAACGACCGGCAGCTACGCGCCCTCATCCACCAGATGCGCCAGATCGCAGCCAAAGCCACCGAACTGATCCAGAAGACACCGCACCAAAGCGGCCGCCCTAAGGTTTAATCGCAAGCTGAGCCGGTGACCCGATCTGCCCACATGCCACCCCACTCCCGGCGCGAGTCAGGATCGGCATAGCACCAGGTGGACGCCGACGCGGTCACAGTCATGCAACCAGCGGCCCGGGCCCAACCGAGTAGCCGCCTGCCGGCGTCGGGCTCGCCGCCGTTGGCTCGAGCCGCGGTGGTGTACAGCTGCCGCCAGCGGTCCAAGCCCGAACTGCTCGGGTACCAGAGGAACCCGCCGTAGTCACCATCACGCGCCGCGACCAAGCCACCGGGACGGCACACCCGGACCATCTCCTTGATTGCGGCAACCGGGTCAGCGACGTGCTGTAACACCTGGTGAGCGTGGACGACGTCGTAGGCGTCTGACGGTAGGTCCAGAGCGAGGACGTCACCCACTGCGTAGTCCAGGGCCACGTTGCGCCGCTCAGCTTCGGTTCGGGTAAGCGCAAGCGCGTCCGGGGTGGCTTCCAAGGCGGTGACCCGGCCCGATGGCAGCAGCTCGGCAAAGTCGGCGGTGATGGTGCCGGGTCCGCTGCCTACGTCTAGCAGGGTCATCTCGGGGCGAAGGTGCGGTAGCAGGTATGCGGCTGAGTTAGCGGCTGTCCGCGTTCGGTGTGACCGCAGAACGCTTTCCGCGTGTCCATGCGTGTAGGTTGCCGCCGCTTGTGCCATGACTCTCACGCTAAGGTCATGTCTCGCCTGGTGGGAGGGATCGTCTCATCAAGTGACACTCTGCGCGGCTGCGTTGCCGGTGCCACGGGCGCGGCAGCCGAGCGGCCGGGTCGTGGTGACGATGACCCTCCCACACGTCGGCATCACCGCCCGCGATCTCGATGACCCCAAAACCATCGGCGTCGCGTTTCGGTCCACTTGAGTAGATTGGTGTGTATGTCGTTTAAGGGAACGCTGCTTCCGATAGGGGAGTTGATCGCGTTGGCTCAGGCCGAGCCGGAGCCGGACTGGCGTGCGCTGTATGGGCACATCGGGTTGGAGAGCACGGCGGCCGACGCGGCCCGGTTCTGTGCGGAGCTGATCGCGGAGGGCCGCACGTTGAGCGAGTGCTGGCGTTTCGGCATCTTGCAGACGGTCGACTACTACGACTCGGCGGTGCGCCGCGGCGGTGTCGAGTTGGGAGCCCAGGTGTTCGCGGCCGAGCCGGAGCGGACCGGCGCACAGGCTGTCGACGCAGCGTTTGCGGCCCTGGCTGACCACCTCGGAGAGCGGGACGGCTGGAAGCCTGCGCCGTGGGCCGCCGACCCGTCACGTCGCACCCATCGGTGGTTCGCGGCACAGCCGGTGTTGTTCCATGACGAGGCTTTGCGGGACAGCCCGCGGGCGTTCCGCGACCGTGGCATCTTCATCACCTCCCGCGGCCTGAATCGGGCATGAGCGACCGCCAGGGCGGCGACCTCGACAGCACCAAGCTCCAGGAGTTGTTCGGCCAGCTCTCAGAGATCCTCGACTCGCGCGGGCAGACCGCGCAGCTGTTCGTGGTCGGCGGTGCTGCGATGGCACTGGCCTACGATTCAAGCCGGTTCACCCGGGACGTCGACGCGATCTTCGTCCCGGCCCAGCTGGTTCGTGATTTGGCTGACGAGCTGCGAGGGGACCACGGGCTCAACGCGGGTTGGATCAATGACGCCGCCAAGGGCTTCATGCCGGGCCAAGATGACCAGGCGCGCACTGTGTTCGAGTCCGATGCGCTCTCGGTGCAAGTGGCTTCCCCGGAGTATCTGTTGGCGATGAAACTGTACGCCGCGCGGGATGAGCGGGACCTGGACGACGCCGTGAAGCTGTACCGGATCGCGGGCTACTCGACCGCTGAGGAGGGGATCGCGTTGTTGAACCGGAGCTACCCGGCAAACCAGCTAATGCCCCGCCATCAGTACGTCGTCGCGGACGTCGCCGCCCGCGCAAACACAGTCACCCTCTTCGCTCCCTGGCGGTCGACGGACTGAGACCCCCGGATCAGGCGGGTACATGATCCCCCGGCAGGGTCGCGAGACCCATCTCGGCCTGGTTGGCCAGCAGCGGGTGGTGCGGGACCACCCGTACGGTGTAGCCGATCGCGCCGGCGCGTCGGGCCTCGACCCAGCCTTCGTAGCGACGCAGCCCGCCCTCGACATCGGTGCCGGTCGGGAAGGGGTTCACCCGCGGCTCGCGCAGCTGGTCGTCGGGATCCACGATGCCGGTGACCAGCTGGACCTCGACATCGTCGGGTGACAGCTCGCCGAGGCGCACCAACGCACTGACGTGGATCTTGGCCCCGACCTCGATCTGGTCCCCGTCCAGAGACTCGACGTGGTCGACCGCCACACCTTCCCAGGCGGCCCGGACCCGATGCTTCCAGCTGGCCAGGGCCTCGGCACCACCGTCCGCGTCGTCCACCGAGTGGGTGGAGGCGGCGGCGGGGGCGTACAGGTTGGTCACGTAGTCCCGGACCATCCGCGAGGCCAGCACCTTGGGCGCCAGACCGGCGATCGTCTCCCGGATCATCTGGACCCAGCGCTGCGGCAGGCCATCGGCGTCCACGTCGTAGAAGCGCGGCACGATCTCGCTCTCGATGATGTCGTAGAGCTCGCGCGCCTCGACGTCGTCACGGTGGTCCGGGTGGTCGACACCTTGCGCCGAGGGGATCTCCCAGCCGAAGGCCGGGTCGTACCATTCGTCCCACCACCCGTCCAGGATCGAGAGGTTGGCCGCGCCGTTCAGAGCCGCCTTCATCCCGGAGGTGCCGCACGCCTCGTACGGGCGCAGCGGGTTGTTCATCCAAACATCACAGCCGGGGTAGAGCGGCTTGGCCATCGACATGTCGTAGTCGGGCAGGAAGACGATCCGCTTGCGCACTGCCGGGTCGTCGGCGAATTGGACCATCTGCTGGATCAACGCCTTGCCGCCCTCGTCAGCCGGATGCGACTTCCCGGCGATGACGATCTGGATCGGCCGCTGGGGATCGGTCAGCAGGGCCTTCAGCCGAGCCGGATCCCGCAGCATCAGGGTGAGCCGCTTGTACGACGGGACCCGGCGGGCGAAGCCGAACGTGATCACGTCCGGGTCCAGCACCTCGTCGACCCACTCGGTGGGCAGCCCGCGGTTCTGGCTGCTCTCCACCAGCCGCGTCCGGGTCATCGCGATCAGGTCCGCACGCATCCGGCGCTTCAACTGCCAGATCGTCTGCGTGCCCACCTTTGACAGCCCGTTCCAGTCGTAGCCGTCGATCACGGAGTCCGAGGAACTGCCCGACGGTGCTTCCAGCAGTTCCAGGAGGTCGCGGTGCACCCAGGTCAGGTGGTGCACGCCGTTCGTGATCGAGGTGATCGGGACCTCGGTGATGTCGAACTTCTTCCACAGTCCCTGGAACATCCCCCGGGACACCTCACCGTGCAGCCGCGAGACGCCGTTCGCCCGCTGCCCGAGCCGGAAGCCCATCACCGCCATGTTGAACTTCCCCCGGTCGCCGCCCTCGTAGTCCTCGGCTCCCAGCTCCAGGATCCGGTCCAGCGGGACCGGTGCGAAGTTCGCGAACTGGTTGACCATCAGGTCGTGCGCAAAGCGGTCGATGCCCGCCGGCACCGGGGTGTGGGTGGTGAACACGGTTCCCGCCCGGTTGCGCTCCAACGCCGCGTCGAAGTCGGCTCCGTCGCTCATGAACTCACGGATCCGCTCCACCCCGAGGAAGCCGGCGTGTCCCTCGTTGGTGTGGAAAACCTCCGGCGCCGGGGCGCCGGTGATCTTGCAGTAGGCCCGGATGGCCCGGACGCCGCCGATCCCCAGCAGGACCTCCTGGGCCAGCCGGTGGTCGGAGCCGCCGCCGTACAGCCGATCGGTGACCTCGCGCTCGACGCCGCCGTTCTGCTCCACGTCGGAGTCCATCAGCAGCAGCGGCACCCGTCCGACCTGCGCCAGCCAGACCTGGGCCCACAACGTACGGCCGGCCAACGGGACCTCGATCTTGATCGGCCCCTCGGCGTCGTGCAGCAGGGTCAGCGGCAACGAGTTGGGGTCGAGCAGCGGATAGCGCTCCTGCTGCCAGCCCGCGGCGTTGAGCGACTGGCGGAAGTAGCCCTGCCGATAGAGCAGACCCACCCCGATGATCGGTACGCCGAGGTCACTGGCCGCCTTCAGATGATCACCGGCGAGGATGCCGAGACCGCCGGAGTACTGCGGCAGCACCTCGGTGATCCCGAACTCCGGCGAGAAGTAGGCAATCCCCTGGGGAGCGGCGGCGTTCTGCGTGGCGTAGCCCTGGTACCACAGGTCACCGGTCAGGTAGTCGGCCAGGTCCGCCTGGATGTTCCGCAGATTCTTGAGAAACTTCTTGTCGTCGGACAGCTTCTGCAGCCGCTCCACGCTCACGTCGGCCAACAGCTGGATGGCGTCGCCGCGGGTGGACGCCCACAGCTCGGGGTCCACCGAACGGAACAGATCCTGGGTGTCGGGGTGCCAGCACCAGCGGAGGTTCTTCGCTAGATCGCCGAGGGGCTTCAGCACCTCGGGCAGCACGGGGCGAACGGTGAATCGACGGATAGCGCGCACCCGGACAACCTAGCGGCAGGCCCTCGTACGGGGTGCCCTCGACCGACCCGGTGACGGATCCGGACCCGGGCCGATAGGTTGGAAATCGTGACGGCAACTCAGCAGTCGGCCCTCGGCACCCCCTTCGATCGGATCCCGGTCACCAAGGTCTCCCCGGTCATCGAGGGCGGCGCCTATCCCGCCAAGGCTTCGGTCGGCGAGTCCTTCCCGATCCGAGCCACGGTGTTCCGGGAAGGTCACGATGCCGTCAACGCCTCGGTGGTGCTCACCGACCCGCAGGGACGCGAGCGGGTCGAGCCGATGCACCCGACCACCCCGCTCGGCTTTGACTGGTGGACGGCGTCGGTCGTCTTGGAGACCGAGGGGGCGTGGACCTTCCGGGTCGAGGGCTGGGACGACCCGTGGGCGACCTGGGTGCACAACGCCGAGATCAAGATCCCGGCGGGCATCGACGTGGCCCTGGTTTGCACCGAAGGCAAGGCGCTGTTCCTGGCTGCCGCCGGGCGGGCCGAAACGGCCGGTGCAAGCCAGACCGCGGCGCTGCTGCGCGGGGCCGCCCGGAGCCTGGACTCGGCCCAGCAGGTCGAGGACCGGCTCGAGGTGGTGCTGGCCGCCGACGTGCGCGCCGCCATGCAGACGTACGGGCCGCGGGAGCTGGTCTCGCCCAGCCCCGACTACCCCGTCTTCGTGGAGCGGCAGCGCGCGCTGTTCTCCTCCTGGTACGAGTTCTTCCCCCGGTCCCAGGGGTGCTCGTACGACGAGACCACCAAGACCTGGACCTCGGGCACCTTCGACTCCTCGTACGAGCGGCTCGAGGCGGCCGCCTCGATGGGCTTCGACGTGATCTACCTGCCGCCCATCCACCCGATCGGCACCTCGTTCCGCAAAGGACCCAACAACACCCTCACCCCGGGTCCGGCCGACCCCGGCTCGCCGTGGGCCATCGGGAACGTCGAGGGCGGCCACGACGCCATCCACCCCGACCTCGGGGACTTCGAGTCGTTCGACCGGTTCGTCGCCAAGACCAGATCCCTCGGGATGGAGGTCGCCCTGGATTTCGCCCTGCAGGCCTCCCCCGACCACCCCTGGGTGGCCGACCACCCGGAATGGTTCACCGAGCGGGCCGACGGGTCCATCGCGTACGCGGAGAACCCACCCAAGAAGTACCAGGACATCTACCCGATCAACTTCGACCGGGACTCGGGCGGCATCTACGCCGAGTGCCTGCGGTTGCTCCGGCTGTGGATGGGTCACGGCGTCCGAATCTTCCGGGTCGACAACCCGCACACCAAGCCGGTGAACTTCTGGGCCTGGCTGCTCGCCGAGATCCGCCGCACCCACCCGGACGTGATCTTCCTGGCCGAGGCCTTCACCAAACCGGCGATGATGCACGCCCTCGGCAAGGCGGGTTTTCAGCAGTCCTACACCTACTTCACCTGGCGCAACGAGAAGTGGGAGATCGAGGAGTATCTCACCGAGCTGACGAGCGCGTCCGACGGCTTCTTCCGGCCGAACTTCTTCGTCAACACCCCGGACATCCTGCCCACCTTCCTGCAGACGGGCGGTCCGACGGCCTTCACCATCCGGGCGGTCCTGGCGGCCACCCTGTCGCCGACCTGGGGGGTCTACTCCGGCTTCGAGCTGTTCGAGAACGCCGTGCTCGCCCCGGGTCGGGAGGAGTACCTGGACTCGGAGAAGTTCCAGTACCGGCCGCGGGACTGGAAAGCCGCCGAGGAGAGCGGGGAGAACCTGAATCTGCTGCTCGGCCGGCTGAACCAGATCCGCAACGAGCATCCCGCGCTGCAGCAGCTGCGCGAGCTGCACTTCCACCACGCACCGCACGCGGACGCCATCGTCTATTCCAAACGGTCCGGCGACGACGTGGTCATCGTGGTGGTCAGTCTGGACCCGCACCACGTGGTGGAGACCGAGCTCGTCCTCGACATGGCCGAGCTCGGCCTCAGTGCGCCCGACGTCTATCTGGTGCACGACGAGTTGACCGGGCAGACCTGGCGGTGGGGGCAGCGCGCCTACGTCAGACTCACCCCGGACGACCCCGCCCACGTGCTCTCGCTGATCCGCTACGGTGCCCGGTCCGCGTCGCCGGAACCGGTACTCGGGACCTAGATGAGCACCCCGACCCTGCCCACCGACCAGCTGCTCGACTACATCACCGCAGCCCGTTGGTTCGGCGGGAAGGGCCGGAGCGCCGAGCTGCACGCGGTCACCCCCCTGCCGTGGGTCTTCGAGTCCGACGACCCGGAGCTGCCGTCCGTACGCTTCGAGGTCGCCGAGCTCGGCTACCCCGATGAGCCGGACGCGGTCCGCGAGCACTACCTGCTGGGGCTGTCCTACCGCTCCGCGCCCGAGCCGCGCCTCGAGCACGCCCTGATCGGCCGGGCCGGGGAAGGCGACCATGATCAACTCGGCTACGACGCGATGCGTGACCCGCAGGCGTGCCGGATGATCTTGACCGCGCTGATGGAGCAGCGCCAGCTCGTGGACCCCGGCGGCGAGCTGCGCTTCGAGCTCAGCGTGGCCGAGAGGCTCAGCGCGGACCTCGAGCCCCAGGTCTACACCGGCCAGCAGAGCAACACCTCGGTGATGTTCGGGGAGGTGGCGATGATCAAGTTCTTCCGCCGTCTCGAGCTGGGCCGCAATCTCGACATCGAGGTGCACGACGCCCTGAACCAGGCCGGGGTCGCCGACGTCGCGGGGCTGTTCGGGTGGCTCGAGGCCACCTGGACGAGTCCGAACCACCCGGGTCCGCTGGTGGCGGATCTGGCCATGGTGGTGGAGAAGCTGGCCGACGCCCACGACGGTTGGGACCTGGCCCTGCGCTCCGTGGCCGCCGCGAGCGCCGGCTCGGCCGACGGCTTCCGCGCGGACGCGCACGAACTGGGCGCCGCCCTGGCCGCGACCCACCACGCGCTGCGGGCTGCCTTCCCGACCACCCAGCTCGACGGCGCGGCGGTGGCGATGATCATGAAGGATCGGCTGCGCCGGGCGGTGGGCAGCGCGGCGGCTCTCGAGCCGTACGTCGACGGGTTGGTCCGGCGCTTCGATGATCTTGGTGCCGAGCGGCTGGACACTCAACGGGTGCACGGGGACTTCCACCTCGGGCAGACCCTGCACACCCCCGGCGGGTGGAAGATCATCGACTTCGAGGGCGAACCGGTGAAGACCCTGGCCGAGCGGGCGGCGCCGGACAGCGTCCACCGCGACATCGCGGGGATGCTGCGCTCGTTCGACTACGCTGCCGCGAGCGCGCCCGGTCCGCTCAGCCAGGAATGGGCGCAGGCGTGTCGGACGGCGTTCCTCACCGGCTACGCCGGCAATCCCCTGACCGGGCAGGAGGCGGCCGTGCTGCGGGCGTACGAGGCCGACAAGGCGGTTTACGAGGTGGTCTACGAGGTCCGCAACCGACCCGACTGGGTCGATATCCCGCTGGCGGCCGTGGCGGTGCTGGCGCGATCGGTGAACGGCAGCAGGACACGGGGCCCGGACCATGACCCGGATCTCCCCCAGACCCAGGTAGAGGAGTAGACGATGTCCTTCGATCCGAGCGGTGGTTTGACCGGCTGGGACCTCACCGGCTTCCACGAGGGTCACGACACCGAGTGTTGGAAGCGTCTCGGCGCCCAGGAGATGACGGTCGTCGACGACGAGCGGGGCAAGCTCACCGGAACGCGGTTCTCGGTCTGGGCGCCCAACGCCCAGGCCGTACGCCTGGTGGGTGACTTCAACCACTGGGACGGCGAGGGCTCCTACCTGCAGCTCGTGCCGGGCTCCGGGGTCTGGGCGTTGTTCGTGGCGGGCGTCGGCACCGGGAACCTCTACAAGTTCGAGGTGCTCGGCATCGACGGGGTCTGGCGGACCAAGGCCGACCCGATGGCCCAGTTCGCCGAGGCCGCGCCGCACACCGCCTCCATCGTCTACCAGACCCAGTACGCCTGGGACGACGGCGACTGGATGTGGTATCGCGGCCAGAAGCAGATGCACGCCGAACCGATGAGCATCTACGAGGTGCACATCGGGTCCTGGCGCAAGGGTCTGACCTATCTCGAGCTGGCCGACCAGCTGGTGGAGTACTGCACCTGGCAGGGCTACACCCACGTCGAGTTCCTACCCGTGGCCCAGCACCCGTTCGAGGGTTCCTGGGGCTATCACATCACCGGCTATTTCGCACCGATGTCGAAGTTCGGCTCCCCCGACGAGTTCCGGCACCTGGTCGACCGCCTGCACCAAGCCGGCATCGGGGTGCTGGTCGACTGGGTCCCCGGTCACTTCGCCACCGACCCCTGGGCGTTGCAGCGCTTCGACGGCACCGCACTCTACGAGCACGAGGACCCGCGGCTGGGCTGGCACCCCGACTGGGGCTCCTACATCTTCAACTTCGGCCGCAACGAGGTGCAGAGCTTCCTCATCTCCAACGCCTACTACTGGCTCAGCGAATACCACATCGACGGCCTGCGGGTCGACGCCGTCGCCTCGATGCTCTACCTCGACTATTCCCGGGAAGAAGGCCAGTGGGTGCCGAACAAGTTCGGCGGCAACCACAACCTCGAGGCCATCGATGTGCTGCAGAAGACCAACGCCCACGCGTACGCCCGCGAGCCCGGCACCATGCTGATCGCCGAGGAGTCGACGTCCTATCCCGGTGTCACCCGGCCGGTCGAGCACGGTGGTCTGGGGTTCGGCTTCAAGTGGAACATGGGCTGGATGAACGACTCGCTGCGCTATCTGGGCCGCGAACCGGTCTACCGGCAGCACCACCACCACGAGATGACCTTCGCCATGGCGTACGCCTATTCGGAGAACTTCATCCTGCCGATCAGCCACGACGAGGTCGTGCACGGCAAGGGGTCCATGTACGAGCGGGTGCCGGAGGACGAATGGCGCAAGTTCGCCACCCTGCGCGCCTTCTACTCCTTCATGTGGGCGCACCCGGGTAAAAAGCTGCTCTTCATGGGCACCGAGTTCGGGCAGCGACGGGAGTTCTCCGAGGCCCGCAGCATCGACTGGTGGCAGAGCGAGCAGTGGGGCCACCGTGGGGTGCAACGGGTGGTCAAGGACCTGAACGCCCTCTACCGCGCGAACCCGGCCATGTGGAAGCTGGACTCGGACCCGTCCGGCTTCTCCTGGATCAGCGCCGACGACACCGGGGGGAACGTCTTCTCCTTCCTGCGCTACGACGGCGAGGGCCAGATGATCGCCTGCCTGACCAACTTCGCCGCCGAGCCCCGGCCGGACTACCGGATCGGACTGCCCGCGGAGGGCATCTGGACGGAGATCTTCAACTCCGACGCCGAGGTCTACGACGGCTCCGGGCGCTTCGGCAACCTCGGTCGGGTGACCGCACTGGCGGTGCCTTCGCACGGGTACGACGCCTCTGCTTCGGTGACGATCCCGCCGCTCGGAGCGGTCTGGCTTCGGTTCGAACCCGGTGAGCCGACCGAGGAGCAGGCCGATCCGACCCAGGTGGCCGAGGGGGTACGCGCCGCGGCGAAGCAGGCGGTTGCTGGTCCGCGCGGCTGACCGGGCTGGCGCTGACTGCCGGTTGGCGCAGGCCCCTCACCGCCGCGACAGCTCCAGGCGGATGGCGGTGAGCAGCAAGATCATCTTGGGCGGATCGCAGGCCACGGTGGCCTTGCCGTCCGGAGCCAGCACACTGGCGACCTCGGCCATCCGCAGCGACTGCCGCTGGCCTGCGACCTCGACGGTGGCGGTTCCGTCGGAGTCGCCAACGGTGAAGTCGTACGCCGCACCGCTGCCGGTATAGCCACCCCTCACGGCCCCGTTGACCAGCAGGTCCCCGGTGCCGCCGGCCAGGGTGAGCCGGATCGGATCCTGGCCGGCGCCCTTCAGGGTGTATCCGCGTTCGCTGAAACTGAGCGTCACATCCCCACCTGCGCCCGTACCGTACGTCTGGCTCGCCCCGGCCCCGACGAAACGGTCCAGCCGGTAGCTGCCGGTCAGGCACTCACCCGCCGGGGCGCCGGAGGCACTGGTCTGGGTGCTCGCAGGCGCCGCGGGGGTGATCGCCGGCGCTGCGGGCGCCGACTCGGTCGGGGCGGGACTGGGACTGCCCGAGCAGGCTGCGGTGGCGAGCAGGGCGACAGCCACGGTCAGAGATACGCGCTTCACCGAGGCCGATCTAGAACAGGGCGGTCATCAGGGCCCGACGAGCCTTGATGACCAGCGGGTCGGTGCTGCCTACGGTCTCGAACAGCTCAAGCAGCCGGACCCGGACCTGGTTGCGCTCGTCACCGGCCGTCGTCTTGATCAGGGCGATCATCCGGTCGAACGCGGCCTGGATCTCACCGGAGACGAGCTCGGCGTCCGCGGCGTCGAACTGGACTGCGAGCGCCCTGTTGGTCGCGGCCTCGGCCAGCACGGCCTCCAGGTCCAGGTTCGCGGTCCGGGCGAACAGCCCGGCCTGCGCCTTGCCGGCCTTGGCCTCCGTATCGGCCGGGTTGACCTGCAGCAGCAGGTCGAACTCCTTCTCGGCGGCGGCGAAGTCTCCCCGCGCCAGGGCTTCGTCCGCCGCGGCGAACCGCGGGTCCGGCTCGTCCTCCTCAGCTGCCTCCGCCGGATCGGCACCCCCGACCGCCCCCGCTGCACCAACGGGCTCGGCCCGTCCGACGATGCCGTTCGCCACCGCCGCCTGCAACAGCTGATCGATCGCGGCCTGCACCTGGTCCTTGGGCAGCACACCCTGGAACAGCGGGGCGGCCTGGCCGGCGATCAGGGCGAGGACAGTGGGTACGGCCTGCAGCTGCAGAGCCTGGACGATGCCGGGGGCAGTGTCGACGTTGAGCCTGGCCAGCAGGAACTTGCCGTCGCTGGCGTTCGCGATGTCGGCCAGCGCGTCGGACAGCTGTTGTCCGGTGGCCACCCGCGGCGAGTACAGCTCGAGCACCACCGGGTGCTGGAGGGACTTGCGTACGGTCTCGGCCTCGAACGACTGCTCCGTGACCTCGATGACGTAGGAACCGTTGCCCACCCGGCCCGCCCGGCCTGCCCCGGCCGCCGCAGCCGGGGGCTGCTGGGCCTTCTGCTTGAGCTGGGACAGGTCGATGGCGCCGGGACGGCTGAAGGAGGACGAGCTCATGCAGGACATCCTCTCAAAGCCCGCCCGGACCTGCGCGCGGGCGGACCCATTCTGAGAACCGAGGGGGGGTCCTCACGGGAGGCCCGACATGGGCATGATGTGACCTATGGCTCATCCTCGCGCCGGACAACCGGCTCCTCCCGAAGACCTGATCGACGTCGACGCGGTCATCGGCGCCTACTACGACCTCACCCCGGACCCGGACAACCCCGAGCAGCAAGTCGCCTTCGGCACCTCGGGCCATCGCGGTTCGAGCCTGGACACCGCCTTCAACGACGCCCACATCGCAGCCACCACGCAGGCCATCGTGGAGTACCGGGCCTCCCAGGGGATCACCGGGCCGCTCTACCTGGGCAAGGACACCCACGCCTTGTCCCTCCCGGCCTGGACCACGACCATCGAGGTGCTGGTGGCCAACGGGGTCAGCGTGGTCGCCGAGGGGGACGACGACTACACCCCCACCCCCGCAGTGTCGCGGGCCATCGTGGTGCACAACGCCGGCCGCCCAACGACAGCCTCAGGGAGCGGTGCAGCCGACGGCATCGTGGTCACCCCCTCGCACAACCCGCCGCGCGACGGCGGATTCAAGTACAACCCGCCGCACGGCGGCCCGGCCGACAGCGACGCCACCAGCGTGATCGCCGCCCGCGCCAACGCCTTGCTGGCCGACGGGTCGGACATCCGCCGGACGCCGTACGCGCAGGTCCGCGGCGACGTGAGTCGGTTCGACTACCTCGGTCGATACTGCGAGGACCTGGTCAACGCCCTCAACCTGGACACCATCCGGGAAGCCGGGGTGCACATCGGGGCCGACCCGCTGGGCGGCGCAAGCGTGCAGTACTGGGGTTATATCGCCGAGCGGCTCGGTCTCGATCTGACGGTGATCAACCCCGAGGTCGACCCGCAGTGGGCCTTCATGACCCTGGACACCGACGGCAAGATCCGGATGGACTGCTCGTCGCCGAACGCGATGGCGAGCCTGATCGGCAACAAGGACGCCTACGACATCTCGACCGGCAACGACGCCGACTCCGACCGGCACGGGATCGTCACCCCCGACTTCGGCCTGATGAACCCGAACGCCTACCTGGCCGTGGCCATCCAGTACCTCTACACACACCGACCCGGCTGGAACTCCGACGCGGGCATCGGCAAGACGCTGGTCTCCTCCTCGATGATCAACCGGGTGGCCGAGGACCTCGGCCGTACGTTGGTCGAGGTGCCGGTCGGCTTCAAGTGGTTCGTGCCGGGGCTGCGCAGCGGCGAGATCGGCTTCGGCGGCGAGGAGTCCGCAGGGGCGTCCTTCCTCGCCCTGGACGGCAGCACCTGGACCACGGACAAGGACGGGATCCTGCTCGCCCTGCTGGCCAGCGAGATCAAGGCGGTGACCGGTCTCTCGCCGAGTGAGCACTACGCCGCGCTGACGGCCCGGCACGGAGCACCGGCGTACGCCCGGGTGGACGCCCCGGCCAACCGGGAGCAGAAGGCCCTCCTGGCCAGGCTCGAGCCGTCGGCGGTGACCGCGACCGAGCTGGCCGGCGAGCCGATCACCGCCAAGCTGACCAAGGCGCCCGGCAACGGAGCGGCCATCGGCGGTCTGAAGGTGACCACTGACTCGGCCTGGTTCGCAGCCCGCCCGTCGGGCACCGAGGACGTCTACAAGATCTACGCCGAGTCCTTCCAGGGACCTGAGCACCTCGCTCGGGTCCAGGAGGAGGCCCGGGCCGTGGTCTCGGCAACCCTGGGCGGCTAGTGCCCCGCCGGCGAGCACGAGCGGTTACGCCCGGTGACGACGAGGTGGCGGAGCTGCTGGCGCTGGCGATGGCTCTCACCGGGAACGCCGGCACCGCCAGCGACGTCGTCGGAGCCGTACTCGCTCAGTCCCCGGACCGGTCCGACGGCGCCGAGCCGGATGCTGCGTTGCGCAACCGGGTGGTGCAACGCTTCGTCGACACCCGCGGCGACCTCGGACCGGCCGATCCGGTCGACGACCTCCCCGACGAGTTGGCCGCGGTCGCCGCTCGACTGAACCGGCTTTCTCGACTGCAGCGCGCGGGCACGGTGCTGAGCGTGCGCGAACACGTCACCCAGCACGAGATCGCGGGGCTGCTCGACCGACCTGTGAGCACCGTCGACCGGGCTGTGACCGAGGCTTCTTTCGCCCTCGGAGCCCCGCCCTACGTCCTGGCGGCAACCCTCGACGCCGTGGCCGACCGTGCCCCCACTCCGGAAACCGCCCGACGGGCGGGTGGGCGTTTCGCCCGGCGAAGAAGCCGCTCCCGCCGCCGTGGTCTCACCCTGGTCCTGGCGGTGGCGCTCATCGTGGCCTCAGCGGTCCCGTTGATGCTCCAGACCCGCGGCCCGTACGTCCGTCCGAGGGGTGACTGGAGCTCGGGCTTCACCATCCGGGTCCCGGACGCCTGGGAGGTCGAGAGCCGGATGCTGGCTCCGGACCGCGAGACCCTCATCCTGCACGCCCGCCACGGTCGGAGCCCAACCTGCATGATCAGGGTGGTGAGGGAAATCCTGGACCCCTGGCCCAGCGGGCGGGAGCTGAAGGTCCGCGGGCGAGCGGGCGTGTTCGGCAAGGTCGAGCAGGACTCGTCGGCCTTTTTGAGCTGGCCGGTCGGCACCGGTGCCACCGCCTCGGTCAGCTGCCCTGGGCCTGGGGCCCGGCCGGATCTGGCGGCCCACCTCGACCTCGCCGACCGGATCCGGTTCCAGCAGGTTCCGGTCAAGGTCCCCTTCGACCTGAGACCGGTCGCCCCGCTCGTCGAGGTGACGAGCCTGCAGACCGCCGGGGACACCGTGACGGCCGAGTTGATGCTGAGCGGAGAATTCGAGCCCTCGGTCACCGCGGTCCAGCTCGAGATGCCCGGCGACGAACACCCCGACCGTGCGACCACCATCCTGGAAGGCCCGGGTGCGACGACCCGCGTTTATGATGCGGACGAGACGGTCACGGTCTGCGTCGACGTGAACGGTTCGAGCGCTTGCGCCACCACCACCACCTCCACCACCGAGAACCTCACCCGCTACGAGCGCGCCGCGCGGACGCACCAGCTGCTGACTCTGCTCGGTTCCGTGACCTTTGCGGGCGCACCCGCCGACCCCGACAGTTGGTTCGACGCACGCCAGGCCATCCCTGCCTGACCCTGCGGCGTCAGATCCAATCCCGAGCCCGTGCCGCCAGCCGGGATCAGCGCCCGCTCCGGGACGACCCGTGCGTCGGCCGCGCCGCCGGGGCGCTGGTCGACTTCGTGGCCCGGAGCAACCGGGCGAGGCCGGCCCGGGTCGCCACCACCGCCAACCGGTCGTTGCCGGCCAGCTGATGCTCGCCGTGACCCCACTCCCACTCGTTGCCTGTGCCGCGGACCCAGGCCAGGATCCTGGCTGCCCCGGGTTCCTCCAGCTGGCTGATGATCTTCCCCGGTGCGGCCGAACTCGGATTGACCGTGATCTCGGTGAACAACAGCACCCGCCGCCCGATGGGGAAGATGACCTCGCGCCGGCGGCCCAGTGCTGCGGCGGCGAAGGCGGGTGCGGTGAGCATGGACACACTCCGGGTCGCACCGAGCTGCAGCCGGCGTTCCACCCGGTTGGCCAGGTCGTGGTCGAACATCCGGGCCACCACCCGTACGTCGGGGTTGAGGTTCTTGGCGACCAGGGCGATCTCCAGATTCACCGCCTCGTCGTCGGTCACTGCCAGCACGGCCACCGCCCGGGAGATGCCGGCCAGCTGGTGGGTCCAGGCGTCGCTGGCCGACCCCACGACCACCGGGATCTTCAGCTGGCGCACCCGCAGCACCCCGGGAGCGTCCTCGCGCTGTTCGATGGCGACCACCGGCACCCCGCGGGCCTTGAGCCGCTCCGCCACGGAGGTTCCGATGCGGCCCAGGCCACAGACCACCACGTGCTGCCGTGGCTTGCCGCGGACGCCACCGGTGATCGCGGCGAGCCGGGCGCCGATCAGCACGTCCACGATGACCGCGGTGATACCGGCGGACAGCACCAGCCCGAACAACTGGATCACCACCGCGCCGAACCGGAAGGGGGTGGGCAGGTTGCTCAGATCACCGTCGCCGGTGGCGGTGGAGGCGGTCAAGGCCAGGTACAGCGAGCCGAGCCAGCTGTTGCCGCCGAGACGGAAATAGAGCGTGCTGACGGCGATCAGGGCCAGGATCCCGGACACCACCAAACGCGCCCGCCGGTCGAAGACCCGGGCCAGTGCGCCGAGCGTGCCCCTCTGCCGGGCGACACTCTCTCGCGATCCGATCAGCTCGGTGCCCAGCACGATGTCGCCGTCCCCGGTGGGCAGGACGGCATCTATTCCGGTCAGCCGGGAGTCGCCGATGACGGCCAGCTCGTCGCCGCCGACCCGCCCGCGGGGCCCGGCCGCGACCATTCGACCCCCGATCTCGAAGGTCTGCGTGTCGGCCGTGGCCAGGGCCGCCGCCACGAACACCGGCGCCGCGAGCTCGGCGGAGGACAGCAACGTGCAGTCGCCGATCAGCTCCGCCAGTCGGCCGCCGAGCTGCGGGTTGGTCATCTCGATCACGATCCGCAGCCCCGGGGCCATCTCCTCGATCATCAGGGCCAGCCGGACCGCGCGTACGTCGTCGTCGCCCAGGATCACGGCCGCCTTGGCCTCCGCGACCCGCGCGTCTCGCAGGTGACCCTCTCGCACTTGGTGGGTGAGCGTCACCGGGGCACCCAGCGCAGCGAGGTCGTCGAGCACGTCGCCGTCCAGATCACCATGGGCCAGCACGATCACCTGCTCCCCGCCCCGGGTGAGCTCCTCGACCAGCCGTACGGTCGTGGTGTCCGCGCCGATCACCAGCACGTGGTGCCGCAGCCCATCGGAAGTCCCTCCCGACGGGGTCATGGCTGACATCGTAGGCGGCCTAGCGGCCCGGCGCAGATGTGTCAGTGCGATCTCATAGCGTCACCAGCATGAGCAACCACCACTTCGTCCTCGTCCCGGGCCACTGGCTCGGGGGCTGGGCCTGGGACGCCGTCGCCGCCGACCTGCGAGCCGCCGGTCACCAGGTCACCGCCGTCACCTTGCCCGGACTCGCACCGGCCGCGCCCGACCGCGCCCGGATCGGCTGGGCCGATCAGGTGACGGCCCTGGCTGCGGCGGTCGATGCTGCCGGCCCGGACCCGGTCCTGGTGGCCCACAGTGGCGGTGGGTCGATCGCCTCCGGGGCGTTGGACCGCGCTCCGGGCTCGGTCCGCCGGGTGATCTGGGTCGACAGCGGACCGACCTCGGACGGGTCGGTGGCCGACCCGGAGCTGCCCGCGGAGGTGACGGAGATACCGCTGCCCGACTTCGACGACCTCTCAGCAGGGGGTGCCAGCTTGGCCGGATTGAGCGAGTCCGACCTGGCCGAGTTCCGGGCCCGGGCCGTCCCTCAGCCCGCCCAGGTGCTGCGAGACGTCGTGAGGCTCCAGGACGACCGGCGCCGGGACGTGCCGGCCACCCTGGTCGCCTGCTCGATCCCGGCCATCTCGGTCCAGGAGTTGGCGGCAGCAGGTCATCCGATGTTCGCCGAGCTGGCGGAGTGCCCGGACGTCGACTACGTCGAGCTGCCCACCGGTCACTGGCCGATGTTCTCCCAGCCCCACGAACTGGCGGAGCTGCTCATCAGCGTCGCGTGACCGGCACCAGATAGCCGATGGAGTAACCGGCCGACAGGATCGACCCGCGACGGTGGACGAGCGGCCGCCGGGCTCAGAAGTCGCCGGCCGCCTGACGGGGGGTCACGAGCAGCTCCGTCAGACGGTCGCAGTCGTCCTCGCTCATCGCCCCCAGGGCGAAGCGCGCCTGCAGGATCACTTCGGTGGCCCGCTCCATCACCGCCCGGCCCTTGGGGGTGATCCCGGCGAGCACGGCACGACCGTCCTCGGGGTGCCGGGTGCGGGTGATCAGCTCTGCCGCCTCCAGCCGCTTGACCAGCGGGGTCACCGAGGTCGCGTGCACCTGCAGCCGCTGGCCGATCTTGCCCAGCGGCAGGCTGCCTCGGCGGGAGAACGACAGCAGCACCAGCACCTCATAGCGGGCGAAGGTCAGCCCCAGCGGGCGGAGCTGCTCGTCGAGCTCGGTCAGCACCAGCTGGTGGACCCGCATCAACGAGGTCACCGCCCGCATCCGGGGTGTCTCGGCCCAGGTCGCCGACCAGAACCGGGCCGCCTCCTCCACCGGGTCGAACGGGGCCCCCCGGCGCACTGCCCGCGTGTCGGGCCCGGTCTCCTCCGGGTTCATGTGCCGTCGTCCTGCTGCGGCGCGGTGGCCCGCAACCCGGCGCGCTGCATGGTCTGCTGCAGGATCCGGTCGCGGGCGTCAATGTCGCGCACGAAGGTGACCTCGCTGAGTCCCTGCACCTGAGCCGCTGACTCGAACACGAAATGACCGTAGTTGAGGACCCGGCCGACCAGCGGCTTCTTGACCGTGATGTCCAGGATCCGCCCCAGCGGGACACTCGCCCGCTGGACCGAGAAGGTGCCGTGCACCCGGAAGACGCGCTGGTTGGTGATCACGAACCGGTCGCGGTACTCGTCGGTGATCCTCCACAGCGCCTGCCCTCCGAGGCCCAGGGCGACGACGGAGATGATCCAGAACAACGGGGACGGGGAGGCCCAGGAGCTGATCAAGAGCGGGACCGCGACGGCCAACCGGATCCAGGCGAACACGCTCGACATCCAGTGCTTGCCGATCTCCAGCACGACGTACTCGTCCTCGGTCAGCAGCAGATAGTTGCGGACGTGCGGGTCGAGCCACCCGACCAGGCCCGACACGGTTATCCCGCCAAGGTGGTGAAGAAGGTGATGATCGACTGGAAGGCACCGGCCAGCGCCTCGAACACCGTACGGACGGCGCCGGCGGCCTGCTCGGGTTCCCGAACCAGGTAGAACAGGCAGAACCCGACCACGAGGACCAGGAGAAGTCTCTTGACCCACTTCATGTCGGACTGATCACTCCCTATCTGTGGTGACACTTCGGTGCTGACACCGCTCTGCGACGACATTCGCGGCCGCGGCGGCTGCGCCAGCCCGGACGCTACCGTTCTATCCCATCCGCCGGCCCGTGCCCGCGAGCCACGCCGACCAAGCCGTTCAGGAGTGGCCGGTTCGGGCAAGCAGCCGACCGGCCGCGGCGTACGGGTCCAGCCGCCCCGACGCCACCGCACCGGCCAGCTCGTCGAGACCGGCCTGGCCCACCGTGGCGAAGTCGGTGCGCAACCGACCCAGGGCCAGCCCTTCGACCTCGCGGCGGGCTCGGGCCAGGCGCCGACGGTCCTCGTTCCCGTTGCCCTGCTGGAAGACCCGGAAGGCCTCGATCTCGGACAGCAGGTCGGCGATGCCCCGACCCTCGCTCGCCACCGTCGAGACGATCGTCGGCTTCCGCTCCGCAGGCCCGTACTGACCCAGCGCGATCATGTTCCTGAGCTCGCGGACCAGCGGCTGAGCCCCGTCCCGGTCACTCTTGTTGACCACGAACAGGTCCGCGACCTCCAAGATGCCGGCCTTGGCGGCCTGCACCCCGTCGCCCATCCCGGGAGCCAGCAGCACCAGGGTGGCGTCGGCGGTGCCGGCGACCTCCACCTCGGACTGACCGACTCCGACGGTCTCCACCAGCACGGTGTGGAAGCCCGCGGCGTCGAGCACCCGCAAGGCCTGGGGGGCAGCCACCGAGAGCCCGCCCAGATGGCCCCGGGTGGCCATGGAACGGATGTAGACCCCCGGGTCCAGGGCGTGCTGCTGCATCCGCACCCGGTCCCCGAGCAGTGCGCCACCGGAGAACGGCGAGCTGGGGTCCACGGCCAGCACGGCCACCCGTCGACCCGACTCCCGCAAGGCCGACACCAGGGCTGTGGTGGTGGTGGACTTACCCACCCCGGGTGACCCGGTGAGCCCGATGACGTACGCCCGGCCGGTGTCCGGAGCAAGGTCAGCCATGATCGAGGGCAGGGCCGGCGAGCCGTCCTCCACCAACGAGATCATCCGGGCGATGTCGCGCGGCCGACCTGACCGGACCCCGACGGCCAGAGCCATCAGGTCGGGTTCCGCCGGGTCGGCTCGACGGGCCACGCTCAGCCCTGCGGAGCGCTCAGGATGAGAGCATCGCCCTGTCCGCCGCCGCCGCACAGGGCGGCCACGCCGGTGCCGCCGCCCCGGGACTGCAGCTCCAGGGCAAGGGTGAGGACCAGCCGGGCCCCGGATGCCCCGATGGGGTGCCCGAGGGCGATGGCCCCGCCGTGGACGTTGACCCGCTCGTCGATGTCGGTCTCCGTCAGCCCCAGGGCGCGTGAGCTGGCCACCCCGACCGCAGCGAACGCCTCGTTGATCTCGATCAGGTCGAGATCAGCCACCGCGAGCTGCTGCTTCTTCAGGGCCGCGTTGATGGCGTTCGACGGCTGCAGCTGGAGGGATGAATCAGGACCAGCCACGCAGCCGTAGGCCCCGATCTCGGCCAGCACGTCCAGACCGAGCCGAGCGGCCGTCTCCGCACTGGTCACGACCAGCGCTGCGGCCCCGTCGGAGATCGGGCTGGCCGACCCGGCCGTGATGGTCCCGCTCGGCGAGAACGCAGGACGCAGGGTCGCCAGCGAAGCCGTCGTCACCCCGTCCCGGATGCCCTCGTCGACGCTGACCACCAGGTCGTCGCCCCGCCGCTGATGAATCCGGACCTCCGCGATCTCGGCGGCGAACCGACCGTCGCGAGACGCTGCACCTGCGCGCTGGTGCGACCGGGCGGCGAAGGCGTCCTGGTCCTCCCGGCTGACCAGCTGCTCCCCGGTGTTGCAGCCGTCGGTGAGACCACCCATGGACTGGTCGGTGAACGCATCCCACAGCCCGTCGTGGGCCATGTGGTCGATCATCTCGACATTGCCGTACGGGAAGCCGGTGCGCGACCCGGGCAGCAGGTGCGGCGCCTGGCTCATCGACTCCATGCCCCCCGCCACCACGATGTCGCACTCGCCGAGGCGGATCATCTGGTCGGCCAGCGCCACTGCGGCCAGACCGGACAGGCACACCTTGTTGATCGTCAGGGCGGGCACCGACATCGCGATCCCGCCCTTGACGGCGGCTTGCCGGGCCGGAATCTGTCCGGCGCCTGCGGTGAGCACCTGACCCAGCACGACCGAGTCCACCTGTGCCCCGCTGATCCCGGACCGCTGCAGGGCGGCGGCGATCGCGACGCCCCCGAGATCGGTGGCGGGCAGGCCCTGCAACCCGCCGAGCAGCCTGCCGATCGGTGTCCGCGCGCCGCCGACGATGACCGAACCCATGATGAACTCCTTCGTGGCGAGGCTCGCCTGACCGGTATCCGTGTGCCGTTCAGTCTGACACTGTTGATGCCATGTCCACCGAGCTCCCCGGCCTGCTCGCCATCGACCATGTCGGCGTGGCCGTGACCGACCTCGATGCCGCCATCGCCTTTCACACCGAAGTGCTGGGGCTGGTCCTGCGACATCGCGAGGACAACGTCGCCCAAGGAGTTGCCGAAGCCATGCTCGGCCCCGCCGGGGACGCGGTCGGAGCCGAGATCCAGCTGTTGGCTCCACTCGGACCGGACTCGCCGCTAGCCCGCTTCCTGGACCGGTCCGGACCGGGGCTGCAGCAGCTCGCCTACCGCGTCGCCGATGTCGATGCCGCCGCCGCCGCTCTGCAGCGGCAGGGTCTTCGACTGCTCTATGATGCTGCGAGAGTCGGGACCCGGGGCTCGAGAATCAACTTCGTCCACCCCAAGGACACCGGTGGTGTGCTGATCGAGTTGGTCGAGCCTGCGGTCGAGGGACCGGGACACCCGATGTGATTCCCTGGTTGATTCCCCGGGACGTCGGCGCTGAGGCAGGATGAGAGTACGGCGGGAACCAGGTTCGGGAGGAACTTCGAAGATGAGCTCAGCTGACAACACGGGTTTGGGCCTGTTCGACGACACCGCGAGCGCAGCCGGAAACTTTCCCGCTGCCCTGCGGGGCTACGACCGGCAGGCGGTCGACGAATACGTCCGCACACTGGAGGCCAGCGTCGTCCAGTCCCGTCGACATGCGGCACAGCTCGAGCAGCAGATCGGTTCGCTGCAGGCCCGGCTCACGGAGAGCGAGGAAAAGCGAACCGCACCCGAGGACGTCGACTACTCCAACCTCGGCGGCCGCGCCAACGACATCCTGCGGTTGGCCGAGGAGCAAGCACGCGATCTGACCGAGAACGCGTCGGTCGAGGCCGAGAAGATCAAGGAGCAGGCCCGCCGGGAGGCCGACGACCTGCGGCAGCGGGCGGCCCGCGACGGCGACGCGATCAAGACCGGTGGGGTGGCCGAGATCGACCAGCTCCGCGTCAAGCTCTCCGACGAGGTGCTCGCCCAGGTGGAGAAGGCCCAGGAGGAGGCGGGTGCGCTGGTCGCCGCCGCCCGCCGCGAGGCTGAAGCCCTGGGCCGTCAGAGCGAGCACGAGGCACAGACTGTACGCCAGAACGCCTACCTGGACACCGAGAACCTACGCCGAGCCGTCGACCGGGAGGCGGCCGACATCCGGCAGCAGGTCGCGGTCGAGCGAGAGGCGGCCCTGGCCCAGCTCAAGGCGGCCCACGACGACGCCACCACCAGGACGACCACCTTGCTGAGCGAGGCGACACAGCACAGCGCCGAGTCCACCCAGCGGCTCGAGGCCGACATCGCCGAGGCGGCCCGGATCAGGGCCGACGCCATCGACGAGGCCGAGCGGATCAAGCTGGCCGCGGTCCAGGAGGCCGGGGACCGGATTGCCACGGCCAAGACGCAGGCGACCGCGATCAGCGAGCGGACCCAGCAGGAGTTCTCCTGGCGCAAGCAGCAGCTGCGGCGTGAGACCGAGCTGCTCTCCCAGCGCAAGCAGGCGGTGCTCGGGCAGCTGGCCAGCCTCTCGGCGCTGGCTCAACAGACCGCGCACGCCTTTCCCGATCTCGACGACCTGAACAGCCCGGACGAGCACTCTGACGACGACTCCGACGACGGGTTCGGCGACCAGACGGTTCTGATGCCGGCCGGCGGCCCGGCGGCGGGACCACCGAGCAAGCCGCAGCCGAACCCGGTCGATACCGAGTCCGGTGCGGAGCAGGTCGAGCCAGGACCGGTAACGTCCGTTCCGGAGGACGTCGCGGTCGACGGGGACACCACCGTGCTGGTGGCCCCCGGCGATCTACCAGCGGGCACTGCGCACCTGAGCCAGGGGCGCAACCAGCAGTAGCCGCCTGCCTCGCACCCTCGCCGGCCGAGCGGGCGAGATGTCTTCAGAACAAGAGTCTTCAGAACAAGATGTACTCAGAACAAGATGTCTTCAGAACAGGCGTTCGTCTGTCTTGTCCAGGCCGCGCAGCAGGTCGTAGTCGATGGTCACGCAGGTGATGCCGCGGTCCGCCGCCAGCACTCGGGCCTGAGGCTTGATCTGCTGCGCTGCGAAGACCCCTCGGACCCAGCCGAGCATCGGGTCACGACGCATCAGTTCCAGATAGCGGGTCAACTGCTCGACCCCGTCGATCTCGCCTCGACGCTTGATCTCCACCGCGACGTACCCGCCGTCCGCGCCCCGGCAGAGCAGGTCCACCGGGCCGATCGGGGTGGGATGCTCCCGACGTACCAGCGACAGCCCCGACGCCAGCGTCTCGGGGTGCTCCGCCAGCAACGCCTGCAGATGCGCCTCGACGCCGTCCTTCTGCAGGCCGGGGTCGATGCCGAGCTCATGGGACGAGTCGTGGAAGACCTCGCCGATGGAGATCTGCAGGGTGTCGCCGTCCCGCCCGCGAACTTCCCACCGGGCCGTCAGTGGTCCTGACCCGGGCACCGCGCCCGGGGCTGCCTCGGGTGCCTCCAGCTCGACGAGCTGGCAGGGCGGGCTCATCCAGTTCAACGGCTTGTACGCTCGGTCGTCGGCGTGGATGGAGACCGACCCATCGGACTTGATCAGGATCAGCCGCTTGGCCATCGGGAGATGGGCGGTCAGCCGACCTGCGTAGTCGACCTGACACCGAGCAATCACCAACCGCACCCGGACAACTTATCCGGGCCTGGGCCGGGCGTGACAAAATCGCACCCGTGGCCCGCCGTCCCAGCAAACACCTGCGCCAGGCCCGCCCCCTCGGCGGCGGCCACGCCAGCGCTGCCGTCAAGGGTGACGGGCGCTGGATCGTCCGCAGCATCCCGGGTGCCGCCGCGGCCAAGACCTACCGCTGCCCCGGGTGCCAGCAGATCGTCCCGCCCGCGACTCCGCACGTCGTGGTCTGGCCCGCCGAGCCGGGCTGGCAGGCTGCGACCGGGGTGGAGGACCGTCGACACTGGCACACCGCCTGCTGGCAGCGGCGGCCGTGAGGCCGCACCCGTCATGACCAGGGTCAACCTGTTCAGCACCCGGTTCGGTGAGTCCGGACCGCGGGTGGCGTTCCTGCACGGTCTGTTCGGCCAGGGCAAGAACTGGACCATGTTCGCGCGGGCCCTGGCCCCCCAGGCCCGGGTGAGGTTGGTCGACCTACCCGACCACGGCCGCTCGGACTGGACCGAGGCGTTCTCCTACCCGGACATGGCCGACCGGGTGGCCGAGCTGATGGCCGCCGAGGACCCCGAGCCGTATGCGGTCGTCGGGCACTCGATGGGGGGCAAGGTCGCGATGACCCTGGCCTTGCGACACCCCGAGCGGGTGAGCCGGCTCGCCGTGGTGGACGTGTCCCCGGTCCGGGCCACCGAGATGACCGGGTTCGCCACCTACGTACGGGGCATGCGGTCCGTCGACCTGACCACCCTGGCCGACCGGGCCGCCGCCGACACCCAGCTCGAGGCCGACGTGCCGGACCCCGTCATCCGGGGCTTTCTGCTGCAGAACCTGCGGCGTGAACCGAACGGCTGGCGCTGGCAGATGAATCTCGAACTGCTCGGCTCCCACCTGGAGGACGTGGGCGACTGGCCGGCCATGGACGTGGCGCCCTACCCGGGGCCCGTGCTGTGGCTGTCCGGGGCGGACTCCGACTACGTACGCCGCGACTACGCGCCCGCCATGCGGGCCTTGTTCCCCCGGGTCCAGCTGGTCACGGTGAAGGGCGCCGGACACTGGGTGCACAGTGACCAGCCCGCTGTGTTCCTGGCGGCCATCCGCCAGTTCCTGCATCTGCCGGTCCCCGCCTCCCTGAAGTAGTCCAGAACCCCAGGAGACGGGCATAGGCTCGTCCTCCCACTTCACCCAGGAGCTGCCCATGCTGAAGGTCACCGTGGACGTTCCTCCGCAGCCGTCCGGCTGCGGACCCGTGCTGGTCGTCGTGCTGCTGGCGGTGGTGGCCGCCGGGGTCGGGCTGGTCCTCGTCCGCCGGCTCCGGAACGGACGCCGGTGATGGAGCTCTGGATCGGGGTGCTCACCTTGATACCCCTGGACTTGACACCCCTGGACGTACCCGTCTCCCCTCCACCTGTCCCGATGGCCCCGACCCGCGGCGGAGGGTTCGCCGCCGCCATCCTGGGCGGGTTCTTCGGGCTCGGGATCATCGTCTTGGCGGCGATCCTGCTGAGCCTCAAGCCACGACGCGCCCAACCCCCTCGACCCCGGTGAGCCGCAGCAGCAGCACCAGCACCAGCAGTCGACGTGGACAAGGCCCGGGCAAGGCCCGACCTACGTCCGGGTCGCGCTGATGATCTCCGACGGGTTGTTCGGCTTGCCGGTACCGTCGCCGCCACTGCCGTCCTGGCCCTCGCCGGCCATCGAGGCCACCACATCGCGCGAGTTCTGGTCGATCCGGCCGAAGATCGTATAGTTCGGGCTCTTGTTCAGACTCGTGGAGTCGCCCCAGATCAAGAAGAACTGCGAGCCGTTGGTGTTGGGTCCGGCGTTCGCCATGGCGACCACCCCCGAGACGTAGTTCTCGGTGCCGTCGGTCTCGCTGGCGAACTGGTACCCCGGACCGCCGCGACCGGTCCCCGTCGGGTCGCCGCACTGCAGGATGAAGATGCCCGAGTCCGCCAGTCGGTGGCACCTGGTCTGGTTGAAGTAACCCTGGTCGGCCAGGGACTCGAACGAGTTCACCGTGCACGGAGCCTTGCTGCGGTCCATGGTGATGACGACGTCGCCGTTGGTCATCTTGAGCCTGTACGCCACCGTGCCGCTGGCCGCTACGTCGTTCGTCGGGGGCGGGCTGACCGGTTTGGCGGCCTCACCGGACGGCTGGTAGTCACAGGTGGCGTTGCCGCCCGAGCCGGGCGAGCCTGAAGGCCGCGGCGCCGGAGCCGCTGACTCGGGGGCCACTGACTCGGGGGCCACTGACTCGGGGGCCACTGACTCGGGGGCAGTCGCGCTCGGGGTCACCGGACCGGGCGGGACGGTGCCGCAGGACATCAGCACGGCGGCTCCCAGCACCACCGTGGCAAGACGCCGAGCCCGTGGGCCCAGCCGGGCTGCTCCATCACCGTGCACGACAGCACTGTGCCACAGCGGAGCAGACAAGACCGGCAGCGACGAGCCGCCGCGGCTGCGTAGGGTGGTCGACATGGTGCGACTGACCCGTATTTACACCCGTACGGGTGACGGGGGCCAGACCCGGCTCTCCGACATGTCCGAGGCCCGCAAGAGCGACATCCGCGTCGAGGCCTACGGCGACGTCGACGAGGCGAACTCCTCGATCGGGGTGGCCCTGGCCACCCAGCAGCTGCCCGGCGAGGTGGCGGCCGCGCTCCGGATGATCCAGAACGAGCTGTTCGACCTCGGCGCCGACTTGTCCAACCCCCTGCGACCGCCAGACCCGGACGCGAAGATGGCGTCGCTGCGGGTGACACAGGCCTACGTGGACCGGCTCGAGGGACTCTGCGACCGGTTCGGGGAGTCGCTCCCGGCCCTCACCTCGTTCATCCTGCCCGGCGGCTCGGTCGCTGCCGCCCAGCTGCACCTCGCCCGGACCATCACCCGCCGGGCCGAGCGGGCAGCGTGGGCGGCGGCCGAGGCGTACGGACTCGAGCCGGTCGCCGACCCGGTCACCCCGGGCGGGGTCAACCAGCTGGCGATCACCTACCTGAACCGGCTGTCGGACCTGCTGTTCATCGTGATCAGAGTGACGAACGGGCTGGACGGTGACGTCCTGTGGGTGCCCGGTGGTCAGCGACGCAAGCCCAACGAATCCGACGATTGAGGAGAACGTGATGAGCAACGCCGCTCACCCGCTGCGCGAGGCCACCGGCTCAGCCGAACCGAAGCAGGACCGCCCGGTGACCCTGTTCACCGGGCAATGGGCCGACCTGCCGTTCGAACAGGTGTGCCGGTTGGCCGCCGGCTGGGGCTACGACGGGCTGGAGATCGCCTGCTGGGGCGACCACTTCGACGTGGCTGCGGCAGCCGAGGACGCGTCGTACGTGCAGGGCAAGAAGGACACCCTCGCGCGCTACGGTCTGGGCTGCTGGGCGATCAGCAACCACCTGAACGGTCAGGCCGTCTGCGAGGCCATCATCGACGAGCGCTACCAGAACATGGTCAACCCCCGGGTGTGGGGTGACGGCGACCCCGAGGGCGTACGCCGACGGGCCGCCGAGGAGATGAAGCTGACGGCCCGGGCGGCGGCGAACTTCGGGGTGGACACCGTGGTGGGCTTCACCGGCTCGGCCATCTGGCACTACGTGGCCATGTTCCCGCCGGTGGCCGACCACGTCATCCAGGCCGGCTACGCCGACCGGTGGAACCCGATCCTCGACGTCTTCGACGAGGTCGGTGTCCGCTTCGCGCACGAGGTGCACCCGAGCGAGATCGCGTACGACTACTGGTCCACCGTGGCCACCCTGGAGGCCATCGGGCACCGGAAGTCGTTCGGCTTGAACTTCGACCCGTCACACATGGTCTGGCAGGGCCTGGACTACGTCGGCTTCCTCGACGACTTCGCCGAGCGCATCTACCACGTGGACTGCAAGGACACGAAGATGCGGATGCACAACGGCCGCAACACCATCCTGGGCAGCCACCTGCCCTGGGCCGACCCGCGTCGCGGCTGGGACTTCATCTCCACCGGGCGCGGTGACACCCGGTGGGAGGACATCCTTCGGATGCTCAACCACATCGGTTACGCAGGGCCCATCTCGATCGAGTGGGAGGATGCCGGGATGGACCGGTTGGCCGGTGCCCCCGAAGCCCTTGGTTTCGTCGGGAGCTGAACGGCATCACCCCGCCCGCCGCGGCCTTCGCCAGCACCGTTTCCTGAGCCTGCCTGTCGACCAGGCTCAGGCGAGTTCATTCGACTCGTCGGATCCCGGGTGGCGCCGCTTCCAGCCAGCTCAACAGGCCGGTGAGGGAATCCTGACTCATCGCCAACTCCCACGCAGTCGCGGATGTCACCGCGAAGCTTTCGACCCGGATCACCCGCTGATCCGCCCCCAGGGCGACGGACTCGACCAGGTCTGGGTCCCGGGTCTCCCGGATGCGGACCTCACCGCGAGGGAAGATCAGCCGCGGCCTGAACGAGTAGGAGAAAAAACGGAACCACTCCAGAAGCCCCTCGTTGTAGCGACCGACCCCGAGAGCCCAGCCACTGCTGGGCGTGTCGGTTCGCAGCCGCAGGCTGCAGGCGAATGTGCCGCCTTGGCGGGCCAGCCATCGCTGCCGGGCGGCCAGCAGGGCGAGCCCCAGCGCACAGAGCAGGACGAGCAGCCCCAGGATCTCGATGACCCCAAGCCAACCGTCCATGCGCCGTCACAGCTCCTTGCATCATGACCTGACAAAGGTCGATGCAGAGACCCTACTGCGCTTTCTGCGCAGCACGAAGTTGAGCCGTCGCCCGCTGGAAGGTCTGCCGGTCGTCATCGGTCGCGTCGCCTGAGTCGAGGGCGGTCTGCGCCTCGGCCAATTCCCTCTCGGCCTGCGCGACGCTCACTTCACCAGCCATCCGGGCGTACTCGCTCAGGATCGAGACCCGACCTTGAGACACGGAGATGAAGCCGCCGTCGACGGCCACGATCTCACGTGACCCGTCCTCGGTGATGATGACGACCGCGCTCGGCTCGAGCACAGCGAGAAGCGGGGAGTGCCCGGCCAAGATGCCGATCTCGCCGTCGATGGTCTTCGCGATGATGTTCGACGACTCGCCCGACCAGACAACCTGACTGGCCGAGACAACCTCGACCTGCATGGATTCAACCATGGGTCGAACCGCCCTTCGACAGGCTCAGGGAGCGGTGGGCCAAACCCAGGGTGTGGATCATCCTCAGGCGTCCTTCTCCAGCTCAGACCAGCGCTTCTCGACGTCGTCCATGTTGCCGACGTTGAAGAAGGCCTGCTCGGCGATGTGGTCCACCTTGCCCGCGCAGATCATCTGGAACGACTCGATGGTCTGGGCCAGGGGCACGGACGAACCCGGGATGTTGGTGAACTTCTCGGCCATGTAGGTGTTCTGGCTCAGGAACTGCTGAATTCGACGGGCCCGGTTCACCACGATCTTGTCCTCCTCGGACAACTCGTCGACACCGAGGATAGCGATGATGTCCTGCAGCTCCTTGTTCCGCTGCAGGATCTGCTTGACCTGGACGGCCGTGTCGTAGTGGGTCTGACCGATGTACTGCGGGTCCAGGATTCGGCTGGTCGAGCTCAGCGGGTCCACGGCCGGGTAGAGGCCACGTGAGGCGATCTCCCGGGAGAGCTCGGTGGTCGCGTCCAGGTGGGCGAAGGTGGTGGCCGGCGCCGGGTCGGTGTAGTCGTCGGCGGGCACGTAGATCGCCTGCATCGAGGTGATCGAGTGACCACGCGTCGAGGTGATCCGCTCCTGCAACTGACCCATCTCGTCGGCCAGGTTGGGCTGGTAACCCACCGCGGACGGCATCCGTCCGAGCAGGGTCGAGACCTCCGAACCGGCCTGGGTGAACCGGAAGATGTTGTCGATGAACAGCAGCACGTCCTGGTTCTGCACGTCACGGAAGTACTCCGCCATGGTGAGAGCCGACAGGGCCACCCGCAGCCGAGTGCCGGGCGGCTCGTCCATCTGCCCGAAAACGAGCGCGGTGTCCTTGAAGACGCCCGCTTCTTCCATCTCGTGGATCAGGTCATTACCCTCTCGGGTCCGCTCCCCCACGCCCGCGAACACCGAGGTGCCACCGAAGTTGTGGGCGATCCGGTAGATCATCTCCTGGATCATCACCGTCTTACCCACACCCGCGCCGCCGAACAGGCCGATCTTGCCGCCGGTCACGTACGGGGTCAGCAGGTCGAGCACCTTGATGCCGGTCTCCAGCATCTCGGTCTTGGACTCGAGCTGGTCGAACTTGGGTGCGGAGCGGTGGATGGACCAGCGCTCGTCGATCTGGATGGTGGAGCGGTCGACATCCAGCACATTGCCGGTCACGTCCCAGACGTGGCCCTTCGTCACGTCGCCCACTGGGACCATGATCGGCGAGCCGGTGTCGCGGACCTCTGCCCCGCGACGCATCCCGTCGGTGGGCTTGAGAGCGATCGCCCGGACGAGGTTGTCGCCGATCTGCAGGGCCACCTCCATGGTCATGGTGCGGGTTTCCCCGCCCACCGTGATGTCGACCAGCAGGGCGTTGTAGATGTCGGGCATCTGGTCGGACGGGAATTCGATGTCCACGACCGGGCCGATCACCCGGGACACGCGGCCGACGCCGCCGGCGGGGGCCTCAGCCTTGGATTCTTTGAAGATGGTGCTCATCTGTTGTCCTCGTTCGTCTCGTGGGTAACGTCGTCGCGGGCGTCAGTCGTTGGAGGTGTTCGAGTCGGCCAGCGCGCTGGCGCCACCGACGATCTCGCTGATCTCCTGGGTGATCTCCGCCTGGCGGGCCTGGTTGGCCTCCCGCGTCAGCCGTTCGATCAGCTGCTGGGCGTTGTCGGTGGCCGATTTCATCGCCTTCTGCCGACTGGCCAGCTCGGAGGCCGCACTCTGCAGCAGGCAGTACTGGATCCGGCTGGCCACGTACAACGGCAGCAGCTCGTCCAACACGGTCTCGGCGTCGGGCTCGAAGTCGTACAACGGCAGGATCTCGCCCGACTCGGGCGGGTCATCGCCTTCCACGACCTCGAGCGGCAGCAGCCGGATGACCTCGGGCTTCTGGGTGAGCATGGACACGAACCGGGTG
>JAABUN010002639.1_pt1 | contig 30852 bp, 33 predicted proteins | sample 5559311 | NCBI WGS metagenome assembly JAABUN01 (sample SAMN10711877, study PRJNA513370) | rock metagenome | isolation source: Antarctica rocks | place: Antarctica: Victoria Land, Siegfried Peak sud | reverse complement strand
TCGAGTTCATTTGAAGCGATTAACCCGAAAAACGATTGCTTTTTCAAAGAGCGACGAAATGCACGATGCGGTGATAAAATTATATGTTCATCACCACAATTTACGTCAGCATAAAATTTGAGGCACTCCCGTCCGCTCGGCACGGTTATTGTTTGCGCTTTGACGACGAATTTGCGCCGCGCCAAAGCGCCCGAAAATGTTTTGCTCGACGAGAGTGAAGCGGATTTGCCGAAGCAAAGCGTGGTTGTCGTTTCTCAAGTATTGACCATTGATAAATCGGAACTGATTGACAAAATCGGTGTTTTATCAAAAGAGCGTATCGACGAGATTTTGGAAGGCATCAAACTTCTGACCGAACCGCGAGAGATTGACGAAGAAGTCGAATAGAAATTTATGTTTTACAGAGCGCGAACAATTTTGCTTCTTATTTGTCTGACGGTTTTGTCGGCGAATTTAGTTTTTGGACAACAAAAAGCTGAATCTGCGAGTTGTGGCAATCAATTAATTTATCCAAACGCGGACTTAGATAATTTTGAATCGCCGATTGTCGGCAACGTCAAACAAATAGAAACGCGGGAAATAGATTTAACTGACAATACTGAATCGGATTTAATTCAAACTACAAATTACAATTCGCAAGGAAAAGTTACCGATACATTTCTGACTACGAAAAAAATAAAGAATTTCGGAAAAACGCTTTACTCGTATGACGCAAAGAATCGTTTGAATCGTAGAGTTAGTTATAATCCTGACGGCTCAGCCGTTATGGAAGACGTTTTGAATTATGATTTGAACGGAAATCTCAAGCAAGTTATAACGCAAAACGCTAAATCCAAAATTGTTATTTGGAAAAAAGATTTTTCTTATGAACCGAAGAAAAACTACACTGAACTTTTTGACAAGCTGCACGATTACGGTTTTGGCTTTGTTAAAGATGAAAAATGTCGTATTTCCGAATTAACTTCGTATAAATTAGACCGAACTGTTACTTCCAAAATGTTAATAAGTTACGATGACGAAAAGAATGTCGTTGAACAAACTATTTATTCGCCATCCGGGAAAATTATTAACAAGAAAATGTCTGAATACGAATTCGATAAACAAGGAAACTGGACTAAACAAACTAGATTTGAGCCAGCAATGGAAGAAGGCAAATTGATTTATAAACCTGTAACAATTATCAGCCGTAAAATTACCTATTTTGATACAAAATAAATTGAGGCAATTACGACAGACCAAAAAATCCTTTAGGCTTAAAAAATTACACCACCTGATTTTTGATATTTCACATTGTGATGTCAAAAATAAATTTTATGGCGGCAAAAGATAAAAGTTCAGATGAAACGGCTTTGATTACGCTCGACTTGATTGAGCGCAAAATATACGTCGTGCGCGAGCAGAAAGTTATGCTTGACAGCGATTTGGCGAAACTTTACGGCGTGGCGACAAAGGTTTTTAATCAAGCCGTCGGGCGAAATTTGCAAAGATTCCCGGAAGATTTTCGGTTTCAATTAACAGTGGGAGAATTTGAATCTTTGAGGTCACAATTTGTGACCTCAAACGAAGGTCGCGGCGGCAGACGTTATATGCCGTATGTTTTCACCGAGCAAGGCGTGGCGATGTTGTCCGGGTGTTCTGAACAGCGAACGCGCCGTGCAGGTTAATATCGGTATTATGCGGGCGTTTGTCGGTATGCGGAAAATGCTTTTGACTAATGAAGAAGTCGGCAAAAAATTAGTCGAGATTGAAAACAAGCTCGGCAGCCACGACGAGAATTTCAAAAAAGTTTTTACGGCGATTCGGCTTTTGATGAATCCGCCGGACAAATCGGATAAAGAAATCGGTTTTATACAAAGAGGTAAAGATAAAAAATGACAGACAATAAAAATCCTTTAGGCTTAAAAAAAATACATCACGTCGAGTTTTACGTCGGCAATGCAAAGCAAGCCGAGTTTTATTATCGCAAGGCGTTCGGCTTTTCGCGCGTCGCTTATTCGGGGCTGGAGACGGGCAATCGGGAGACGGCTTCGTATGTTGTGCGGCAGAGTCGGGCAAATTTTGTTTTGACGACGCCGCTGTCGGGCGACCACGCGGGAAGCGAGCATATCAGGCAGCACGGCGACGGCGTTTATGATATTGCGTTTCACGTCGAGGACGCAGATTTTGCGTTTGCCGAAGCCGTAAAGCGCGGCGCGCAACCGGCGATTGAGCCGTTTGATATGACGGATGAGAACGGCAGCGTGCGGCGGGCGGCGATTCGGACTTACGGCGATACGATTCACTCGTTTATTTCCTACAACAACAATAACGGACACAATTACAGCGGCGTTTTTCTGCCCGGATTTACCGAACAGCAGATTATGGGCGATGATGTCGGCATCGTGCTGGTTGACCATATGGTCGGGAACGTCGAACTCGGCAAAATGGAAACGTGGTGCAATTATTACCGCGACGTGATGGGATTCGAGCGTTACATCACGTTTGACGACGAAGACATTTCGACCGAATATTCGGCGCTGATGTCAATCGTAATGTCGGACGGCGGACACAACATCAAATTCCCGATAAACGAACCGGCAGAGGGAAAACGCAAAAGCCAGATTCAGGAATATCTCGACTACTACAAAACGCCCGGCGTCCAGCACGTCGCGCTGCTGTGCAAAGACATCATTTCAACCGTCGGAAAATTACAGGCAAACGGCGTCGAATTCCTGCGCGTTCCCGATTCGTATTACGCCGAAATCCCGGCGCGCATCGGCGAGATTGACGAAAACATCGAAGATTTAAAACGCCTCGGAATCCTCGTTGACCGCGACGAAGAAGGCTATCTGCTGCAAATCTTCAGCAAAAACACCCAGGACCGCCCGACGGTTTTCTTTGAAATCCTCCAGCGCAAAGGCTGCAAAGGCTTCGGCAAAGGAAACTTCAAAGCGCTGTTCGTGTCGATTGAAGAAGAACAGGCGAAACGCGGGAATTTGTGAGAGTTTTTAGCAACCTGTAAATGTAAGTATGCAGAAAAAGATTCTTTCTCTTGCAGAAATAAACGAAATCGAACGAGCTTATAAACACGGTGTTCCATCTTTGGGTTTGGCGGCAGAAGAGTTACTCCATCGTTGGCGCAATAACTTGAGAGATGGAGAAACATGCATTCGTTTGATTTTCTTACGTTGGTACAGTTGTAGCGAACCAGATTGGCTGACAGGTTTGGAAAAAGAAATTCCTTCGGTTGAAAGCATCATTGCTGAATTTGGTGGTGAAAATACTCTGGCGGCTGAAACTTTATTTATTCTTGGCGTATTAGGTGGAAATACATTCGCTTTTTGTTTTGGAGAAGAATCTATTTGGCGAGAAAAGTGTAGAGACTTTCTGAAGCGTGCGACAGAATTAGAACCAACCAGCCAACTTTTTGCAGATTGGGCTTACTTCGTTGATGAATCTCCAATCACGAAAAATCCGAGAACAAAAATTACTCCTGAAGTTCATGCACGATTTAATGGAAGAGGCGCTTTAGGCGAGTATATGGAACATATCTTGACTAGTTCTTTATAGAAAAGATTAAATCTGAAACCAAAAAGTCGAAAAGAAATTCCAAAAACAAATGACACCGACACAGAGCGAAGAACAATTCAAATATCAAAGCGGTTTCGGCAATGAATTTGCCACCGAAGCGCGAACAGGCGCGCTGCCCGTCGGACGAAATTCGCCGCAGAGAGCGCCGCTCGGACTTTACGCCGAGCAGTTTTCGGGGACATCTTTTACCACGCCGCGCCTTTTAAATAAACGAACGTGGACGTATCGCATTCAGCCGTCGGTTCTGCATCGTCCGTTTCGGCAAATCGAAAATAATTTGCTTGTTTCAAAGTTTGATGAGACAGCAACGACGCCGAATCAACTGCGCTGGAATCCGCTGCCGATGCCCGAAGCGGAAACGGATTTTGTTGACGGAATTGTAACGATGGCGGGCTGCGGCGACAGTTTCGCGCAAACGGGACTTGGCGTTCATATTTTTGCTTGTAATAAAAATATGACGGACAGATTTTTTTATAACGCGGACGGTGAAATGCTGGTTGTTGCGGAGAAAAATCGCGTTCGTTTTTTGACCGAACTCGGAATTGTAGAAATCGGTTCTGGTGAGATTTGCGTTCTGCCGCGCGGTTTAAAATTTCGCGTCGAACTTCCCGACGGTGAAGCGCGTGGTTATATTTGCGAAAATTACGCGGCGCATTTTCGACTTCCCGATTTAGGTCCGATTGGCGCGAACGGTTTGGCGAATCCGCGTGATTTTGAAACGCCCGAAGCGTGGTTTGAAGACAAAGACGGCGAGTTTGAATTGGTTGCGAAATTCGGCGGCAATTTGTGGACGACGGAAATAAAAAGCTCGCCTTTGAACGTCGTCGCCTGGCACGGAAACTATGCGCCGTATAAATACGATTTGCGAAGATTTAATACAATTGGCTCGGTTTCTTTTGACCATCCAGACCCAAGCATTTATACGGTTTTGACCGCGCCGTCGCCGGAAATCGGCGTGGCAAATTGCGACTTTGTAATTTTCCCTGACCGTTGGCTAGTTCAAGAAGATACGTTTCGCCCGCCGTGGTTTCATCGCAATTATATGTCGGAATTTATGGGTTTGTGTTTCGGGCAGTATGATGCGAAAGAAGAAGGATTTGTCGCCGGCGGCGCGAGCCTGCACAATCAAATGTCCGCGCATGGTCCCGATGCCGAAGCGTTTGAAAAAGCGTCGAACGCCGAACTCAAGCCGCAAAAACTTTCCGGCACAATGGCGTTTATGTTCGAATCACGCTACATTATTCGTCCGACGAAATTTGCAATGGAAACCGCCGAACTCCAACACGAGTATTTTGAAGTATGGCAAGGTTTACCGAAAAATTTCAAATTTTAAGAATAGCTTTGATTGCGAGTTTTCAGATTGTCGGAAACCTTTCGTAAAAGTGTAAAACTTACAGAGGTAAATTTATTGTGCGGATTCGCAAACAACTGAAAAACAGTTTTAGTGTAGTTTTCCTTAAAGGTTTTATGTGAGTAATGTTTATGTAATCAGTCTTACATCGTTAAAACTTCCACCAAAACATTTACCTTTTCAGTTTTTCATCATAAAATAAACTTATCAAAAAGCAACCGGCTTTTGGAGGTCGCTCATCATAGACACAGACAACTTACTAAATTCCGACAACAATCTTTTAGGAGTAACTATGGACTCAGCCTCGATAGCGGTAAAACGCGACGGCGTATTCCAGAGCGAGGAAAGCGCGAGCATTTCCTTACTACAGCCTCTTTCGCCTGTCGAGACGGAATCGGTCAAAGCAGATGCGCCCGATTTTGATTTGGCTCAAAAAGCCGCTTCGGGAAATATCGTGGCTTTCGAGCTGCTTTATGAGCGTTATCACCGGCGCACATTCAGCCTTTGCCTGCGAATGACGAGCAGTCCGACCGAAGCCGAAGATTTGACGCAGGAAGTTTTTATCCAGCTTTTTCGCAAAATCGGCAGCTTTCGCGGCGAATCGGCTTTTTCCACCTGGCTGCACCGCCTGACGGTCAATCAGGTTTTGATGCACTTCAGGCGGCGCAGCGTAAAAAACGAAAAAACATCGGATGACGGCGAGATTCCCGAACAAATTGTTCCGGGAACGGAAAATCAAGCCAGAATGCCGGTTCTAGACCGCATTGCAATAACCAGAGCGGTCAATCAACTACCGCCCGGATACAAAAGCGTGTTTATGCTGCACGATGTCGAAGGTTACGAACACGAAGAAGTCGCACGCCTTCTCAAAATATCGGTCGGTACATCAAAATCACAGCTTCACAAAGCGCGTTTGAAATTGCGCGGTCTGCTTATCAAACAAAACGAGGCTTAAACAAGCCGGAAAAATTATTGTAAGGCAACTTAAAATCTTGTACGGCAATCTATTAGTTGAAACCGAAAACGCGAAGAGGTTCTTTCAGTCGGTTACCCCGAAATCAGATGAACTGCGAAAAATGTCAACAATTAATAAGTGTGTATTTGGATAACGAGCTTGAAAGAGAAGTTTCGTTTGAAGTTCAGATGCACCTCGCTCTGTGCGCCGGGTGTGCCAAAGTTTGCGAGGATTTTGCGGTAATTGTTGATTTTTGCGAAACCGAAGATTTTCTCCCGCCGAATTCAAAAGCTCTGTGGTGTCGGATAAACAACCTTATCGAAAACGAGATAAAGCACGAAACCGCGCTGGAGCATACCGAAACGCAAATAAAAAAAGGATTTTTTGCGAGAACTTGGAGTAATCATTGGCAACTGTCGCTCTCGCAAGTGATTTCGTCAGTCTTGGGTATTGCGCTGATTAGTTCTTTATTAACGATTGTTGGAATCAAAAATTATACGGCGGCGAATGACGATTTAGCGGCAAATGCTTCGCCGACTGTTTTTGAAAAGGTTTTGGGTAAAATCGGATTGGTCGAAACCGCGCAGCAAGCAAGAGAAAATCGTATCAAAGCGCAACAGGCGACGATTGATTATTGGAATAATCGCGTCCAAAACAGACGAATTCAATGGGACACGCATTTGCGCGAAGCATTTGACCGCAACTTGAATGAAATAAATCAGGTTGTTTTTGAATACAACAAAATTTTACAGCAAAATCCGCAGGACGAACTTTCAGGCGAAATGCTCGATTCGGCTTTGAACGAAAAAGTCGAACTTCTTAGAGAATTTGCCGATTTATAGAAAGAGTTTTAGACGATGAACCGGAAGCCAAAAAAATTATTCGGCTTTTTAGCAAAAACGAAAACTACGATTCTTTTGTTAAGCGTAGTTTTTTTCTTTGTGTTTTCGACGGCGCAAGTTTCCGCTCAAAAAAAGTTTTCAAGAACATATCCGGCAAACAAAAATGTTACTCTGCGATTGACGAATCGAACAGGCACGGTAAAGGTCGAAGGCTGGGACAGACCGGAAGTCAGAATTTCAGCTTCTATGGAAGCACCGGAAGCAAACATCAAACCGCAAAGTTTGAGCGACACAATCTATATTAATTTGATCAAGGATAATCAAGGCAGAAATGAGGTCGGCTATGTCAATTTTACCATTTATGTTCCATATTCTTCATCGGTTTACATTGAAACCAAAATGGGGAATTTGAATGTCAGCAATGTTCGCGGCACATTTGTTCACGCGCATATTTCAACCGAAGGCGACATAACTTTAACCAACATCAACGCCGGTGCGGTTTCTGCCGAAAACGTCATCGGCGACATCTTTTTCGACGGCAATGTTCAGCGCGAAGGCAGTTATCGTTTTACCTCGACGCGCGGCAGCATCAATCTCCGCATTCCATTCGATTCTTCCTTTCGGCTGGTTGCGACCGCGCCTTCGACGCGCAATATCTCGCTCGGCGCGTTTTCCGGCGGCAAAATGAATTCTGTCGGCAACGGTCGGCGCGTCGTCGGAATGGTCGGCGACGGAAGCGCGACTTTGACAGTGACCAACCAGCGCGGCAACATTTCGTTTATTCGCAGACAATAGAAGAGCGAAATTCAAAATTAAAGATTCAAAATTGAAATCAAATTTTACTTTTCCCTCTGTTTATAAATCCTTTCTCCAATAAAAATCAATGAAACAAAACACAATATCAAAAAAAATCTGTGTTCACCTGTGTTTGTCTGTGGTTTCAATTTTTCTCTTGTCTTTGCCGATTTTCACTCAAACAAAACCGCTTCTCAAACGCACGACTTACAAAACAGAAAATATAGACTTTGGCGTGGGCGGAACGGTTTCGATAATCGGCGCGCCGAACGGTTCGATCTCGGTGGAAGGCTGGCAAAAAAACGAAGTGGAAATTTCGGCGGACATCGAAGTACAAGCCGAAACCGAAGCTGATTTGGTGCTGCTGGCTCAAGTTAATTCTTTTGTTTTGGACGAAAATTTCGGACACGTTACCGTTCAAAGCGTCGGCGCATACGATAAAAAATATCTGAAAAGCGCGGCGAAAAATTTTCCGAAAAATCTACTGGCGATGCCTTTTCGGATTGATTACCGAATAAAAGTTCCGAGCTATTGCGATTTGGAAATTAACGGCGGACACGGTGATTTAACTTTGTCAAATGTCGAAGGCGCGATGCGGATAAACGTTTTAGAAACCAATGCTAAACTCAATTTAATCGGCGGAACGGTTCTGGCAACCTTTGGGAGCGGAACGGTTGACGTTTCAATTCCGACACGCGGCTGGCGCGGGCGCAGTGCCGATATTCAATTGGCAAGCGGCACAATGAATGTCTGGTTGCCGCATAACTTGAGTGCCGAAATTGATGCGAAGGTTTTGCGAAACGGGCAAATCAAGAATTCCTACAAAAATTTAAAGCCACGCGCGCGCGCGAAATTTACCGCTAAATCAATCGCCGCCAAAGCCGGAAATGGCGGCATAAATCTTTCATTTACCATCAGCGACGGGACATTAAAATTGTCGGAAACCGGAAGTAGTGAAAAGTAAAAAGTGAATAGTGAAAAATTAAATCAATCCTATTCACTATTCACTTTTTGGTAAGCTCAAAAGATTTGCAAAAAGCCGATACGCGCCCGAAACACCGACTGGTAATTGGCGGAAAAATGCGTAGGAACAATAAACGTATTTTCCTTTACCGATTTCTGCGACGACTAAACCGCCTTTGTTTTCTGCTTCTCCCGCGTCGTGAGATTCAAGCATCGGCGTATATTTTTGGTCAAACGTCGTAAAGTTATAAAGATTCCTTTCCTGCACCCAACCGGAAAAATCCACATCCGTAATTTTGTTCGGAAAATTAAAAACCGGATTCGTTGGCTCTAAAATCGTAACCTTCGCGTTTTCGTCCACAACACGCGCCGTCGTTCCGGCAGTCGTTTTCTGTGTGTCGGTCATACTTGCTGGAAACGGATTTAATTTTTGCTGAACATAATCGGGACGCTGATACTGCACAATCAGAGTTCCGCCGTTTTTTACGTAATCCAAAATTCTTTGATTATTTGAAGTTAAATCCTGTCGAATTTGATAAGCGCGAATGCCGACAACAATGGTATCAAACCGCGACAAATCGCCGCTCGTTAAATCATTTTCGTTTAATAAATCAACCGTCAAACCCATTTGCCGAATCGCTTCGGGAACAGCGTCGCCGCTTCCCATAATATAGCCGACTCTAACGGGCGCGACTCGCAAATCAAGAACATTAACTTTTGCTTTCGCTTCGGTGTAAAAGCGGTGCGTTTGAATGTGCGGATAAGCAATTTCGCGCATCGTTTGATTAAACATTTCTTCGCCTTTTCCGGCATTTGCCTGAATGTTGTATTCACCCGCTTTTGTATTGGCGGGAATGATAACGTCAAATTCAAACGATTCGCTTTCGCCTTTTTTACTCAATTGAAAGATTCCAAAATCTTGTTTAGTTTTCCAACCTTTCGGCAATTTCAACTCAGTCGAGCCGTTGATTAATGTCGAGGAATTATTTTTCACGCTTAAAACAAGTTTCCGTGTTTGCGGTTTATCGCTTTGCGGAACGATCAACAAATCCTGGTCGAGGCTTAATGAAATTTTCGGCACAACATTCACTTCGCGCCGGATTTCACCACGAATGTCGTCGGCGTAACGATATTCAACCGGCTGACTAAACGAAATTATTTGTCCGTTAATTTCCATCGTAACCATGCCGAAGATTGATTGATACTGAAATGGAAGAGTTTGATTGACGGTATCGCCAGTCCATTGATAAAAATCTTCCTGACGCGGATTTTCAAGAAAATAAGGCTGTGTCAATTTTGCCGCTGACGGAACTTTGACATTAAAGTATCTGGAATCATTTGCCGTCTCCCGAAAAAAACGCGCTGCCGGTGAATTATTGACGGGTGTTTCGGTTTGTGAAATTTGCCAATTTTGTGTGCTAATAAGTTTGATTTCCTTAATTTTGATGTTTGAGTTGGCAGGATAAAAAACTTTAACGGAGGTCAGCAAATTTTCATTCGGCGCGACGATTTCCTGATTAGCGATGGTTTCGATTTGTATTCCCGCCGCGGCTTTGGCGGCTTTTTTGAATTCTTGCAGCTTTATATTGGCAATAAAAAATACGTCGGCTTCTTCGGTATTTCTTTTATCAAATTGCCGGCGACGTTCGGGCGTTCCCGAAAATGCTAGATAACTAAAATATAGTGAATTCGCGGCTTTCTGCGCTTCAACTAAAATCGGCAGAATCTGCTGCGGATTATTCGGGTTGTATTCTTTTGTGATTCGTTCCAGAGACGTTTGCATCAACTTAAACTGTGTTTTTGTATAATCGCTGACCGAAGTTTCATCGCGGCTGAATAATCTCGGAATGTTTGCCAGTGAAGTGTCAATTCCGTCAAAAACGCTCGTTTCATTTTCGACTTTCGGAACTTTGCTTTCAATCAAATTCAGACCCGAAAATCTTTCGCCTTTTAGTTCCAGACCGCCTTGCTCCTGCGTTTTATGCTGGCTTCTGCCTTCAGCCGCAATTTCGGAATACGAACGCCCCAAAAGAAAATCATACGCGCCCGTGTTGATTCGCAAACTCGGCTGCGCTTCGGAACGAAAACCTTGTCCGACATAAAATTTCAAAACTTGCCAAACCGCGCCCGAATCTTTGCATTGTTTCGCATCGGCGGCGGCTTTGACTGCCAAAGGCGAGATGTAACCGGCGTATTGATGCTGTCCGTGTCCGTCTGCTGTCGTTCCCGAAAAGCGCGAGATGACAACGAGCGGGCGGAACATTCGGATGGCGCGAACCGTGTCGCACAAGATAATTTTTTCGTCCCATTTCTGTTTCGCTTCGGTTAAAGTCTTCGAGAAACCGTAATCGAAAGCGCGTGTGAAAAATTGCTCCGCGCCGTCAAGCCGCCTGGCTTGCAGAAGTTCTTCGGTGCGAATCACGCCGAGCGATTCAAAGAGTTCCGAGCCGATAATATTTTGCCCGCCGTCACCGCGCGTCAGTGAAAGATAAGCTGTTCTGGCATTTTCGCCGCGTGCCAGATATGCTAAAAGCGCGGAATCTTCATCGTCCGGGTGCGCGCCAATCATCATTACGCTTTTCGTCGTGTTCAGGCGTTTGAGTAATTGCCCCAGACCGGTCGCGCCGTAATCATAGACGGGACGAACCTGCGCTTCGACCGAAAAAGAAGTTGAACCGCACAAGAGACAGAGAAGGCATAGAGGAAAAAGAATTTTTAGAAAACGATTTGTTGTTTGACGCATACTTGCAACTCTAATTTATTCGATTGGCTTTTTAAAATCCGCCGGCGCGTCAAGCCTCTCGCCGTCAAACAAAAATCCGCCGTGTTTTTCCAAAATACTTTCAGTTAATTTGATAACCTTTTCGGATTTTCCCGCAGCAAAAAGTTCTTCAAAACTTTCGCAAAATTTCCGGCAAAAATCAGGATTTAATTTTTGCAATCTTCGCGGAATTGATTTGCTTTTCGCTGACCAAACACCGTTTGTCCGCAAATAAAAATCCGCCACAGCCGCATAAAGCGTCGCTGCCGAAGCAGTCAGTTCTTCCTTTGAACGCGGCTCACGAATATCATCAATCAAGTCGGTAATCCAACAACGAAAATTGCGAATTTCTTCGTCGGAGATTTTCGGCGGGTTTTTCAAACAATCATTCGCCAGACGTTTTAACTTTTCCGACAAATCGTTTTTAGCCGGAACTTCGCGTCCTTCGGCAACCATCGCGGCAAGCGACGGAACGAAGGTTTTAGCGTCGGCTTCAAAAAAGTAATTCAAAGTTTCAGGCGTGTGAACAAAAGTTTCGACGGGAAAATCGCGGAAATAAAAAGATTCACGGAAAGCATTGGGCAATTCCTTGTAAATAATCACAATGTCCAAATCGGAAAACGCCGTCGCTTCGCCGCGCACGATTGAGCCTGCCAGAAAAGCGAATTCGGCGGACGGATATTTCGCCTGCAAAATTTCTTTCGTAATTCCGATTAACTCGTCAAGCGACGTTTTGTTGTTCATCTCTGACCGTCAAGCTGATTAAATATCCGAACAAAACCGTTACCAGACAACCGATAACATTGAACCATAAAAACTCGATATTCGTGTAAAAACTCGCCACCCAAACCGACGCGATGCCGAATAATAAACCGAAGAACGCGCCGCGCGCCCGCGCTCTTTTGACCACGAACGCCAGCACGAAAACTCCTAAAAGCGAACCGTAAAAAAACGAGCCGAAGGTGTTGACGACTTCAATCAGAGAGCCGAGATTCGAGGCGAAAATCGCCACGACGCAGGCGAAAATTCCCCAGACGAAAGTTGAAATTCTGCCGACGGCGAGCGTTTGCGCGTCGGTCGCGTCGGGTTTATACAGCCGACGGTAAAAATCAATCGTCGTGGCGGTTGCCAGCGCGTTGAGTTCCGCCGCAATCGAAGACATCGCCGCCGCGAAAATCGCCGCGATTATCAAACCGGTAACGCCCATCGGCATATTTTGCAGGACAAAAGTCGGAAAAACGTAATTGACATCGTTGAATTTTTTGTCGCTCGTCTCTCTGACAAATTTGACGGCTTCCTTCCGACTATCATTAAATTTTTTGTCGGCTTCGATGTAATTTTGACGGAATTCCGGGCTTTCACTTGAAAATTTTATCGCGGCTTCGCGCCTCTCATTAAACGCCGTTTGATAATTTTGCTGAATTGTCTGAAACTGCGCGCTGCCTTCTGCTTTGGCGATTTCATTCGCGTTAAAAATTATCGGCGGCGCGTTGAATTGATAAAAAACAAAAACAAGAACGCCGATGAGCAAAATAAAAAACTGTATCGGGATTTTCAGAAACGCGCTCATCAAAAGCGATGTTCTGCCTTCGTCAACCGACTTCGCCGTTAAATACCGCTGAACCTGACTTTGGTCACAGCCGAAATAGCCGAGCATCAAAAAAAGCCCGCCAATCAAACCCGACCAAATCGTGTATTTTTCCTGTAAATTAAAGCTTGTATCAACCGTGTTCAATTTCCCCAGAGAACCGGCGAGATGCAGCCCATCGGTTAAAGAAACTCCGGCGGGAAAACTCGACAAAATCACAATCAAACAAACCGACAGACCGAAAAAAATCACGAACATCTGTTTTACGTCCGTCCACGTCACGGCTTGCACACCGCCGAAAACAGTGTAGATTGTCGTGGACATTCCAATGGCGAAAATCGTGAAAATCAGATTCCAGCCGAAAACGATTGACAGCACAATCGAAGGCGCGGAGATAATCACGCCCACGCCAAGCCCGCGCGAAATCAAAAAGAAAAAACTCGTCAGCGTGCGAACTTTTACGTCAAAGCGTTTTTCCAGATATTCATAAGCCGTATAAACTCCCGCGCGATGAAAAAAAGGCACAACAGTCAGGCACAAAATTATCATCGCTAGCGGCAAGCCATAATAAAATTGAATAAAACGCATTCCGTCCGAATACGCTTGTCCGGTCGTGCCGACTAAAGTTATCGCCGAAAGCTGAGTCGCCATCACCGACAATCCGACCGCCCACCACGGCAGACTTCGATTGGCGAGAAAATACCCTTCGACGTTGCCGCTGTTTTTGGTCATACGGATTCCGTCCCAAATCACATACGCCAGATATGCGGCGACTATTAGCCAATCGAGAAGTTTCATTTGTTGTAAAGAATTTTTTCACCACAGAGGACACAGAGTTTTTAAAATTGCTTTTCTTGTTAAAGCCGGAAGAAAAACTAAATGGTTTTTATAGGAAAGACTATATTATTTTACTTTAATTTCCTCTGTGAACTCTCTGTGTCTCTGTGGTGAATTAAAATTATGAAAAATAACGCGAAAAAAACCACAACACGGAAATTACCAAAACGGTTGTAATGATGACTGCGAAATAAACCGGATACCAAAAGGTGTTCGGTTTTTCCGCCAAAATTTCTTTTTCGTCGTTATGCGCCAACTGTTTTTGCTCCCAAAACCTTTTCGTAAAATTTAATATACTGCGGTATGACGAGTTCGGAACTGTAACGCGCAATCGCCAATTCGCGTCCGCGCAAGCCGAATGCGCGATGCAAATCCTCGTCGCTTAAAAGTTTCATTGCGTCGTTCGACATTTTTTCCGTGTCGCCGATGTCGCTCAAGAAACCGCTTTCGCCGTCTGAAATAACTTCCGGCAAACCGCCGACGCGCGTTGCCACGACGGGAACTTCGCAGGCTTGCGCTTCCAAAGCGGCGAGACCGAAGGATTCTTCTTCGGACGGCAGTAAAAATACATCGGCGACGGCGAGATAATCGGCGATTTTCGCCTGCTTGCCGACAAATTCCGTTTGTTCGAGAACATTTAATTGACGGGCGCGATGATGCACGGCGGCGCGTTCCGGTCCGTCGCCGACCATAATCAATCGCGTTTTTGCGCCTTTTTCCAAAACTTTGGCGAGAATTTCGACGCAATCAATCGGACGCTTGACAGCGCGGAAATTTGAGACGTGAACAAGCAGCTTTTCGCCGTCGGGCGCGAGTTCGGCTCGCAAAGGCAAATCTTCGTCGCGCCGGTAATAATCCGGGCAGATAAAATTCGGAATCACTTCGATTTCGTCGTAATCAAAAGTTTCAATCGTCGCCTGTTTCAAAAATTTCGACACGGCTGTTACGCCGTCCGATTGCTGCAAGCCGTAGCGCGTAATCGGCAAATAAGAACGGTCTGCGCCGACCAAAGTTATGTCGGTTCCGTGCAAGGTTGTGATAACGGGCAAATATCGTTTCGGTTTCAACGATTCACGCGCCAGAATCGCGCTGATGGAATGTGGTATCGCGTAATGAACGTGAAGCAAATCAAGGTTTTCGGCTCGCGCCACCGTCATCATTTTCGTCGAAAGCGCGAGCGAGTAAGGCTGATGCTCGAAAAGCGGATACGACATCATTTCGACTTCGTGAAAATGAACGCGCTCATTTAATTCGGTAAGGCGAGTCGGTAAAGCGGATGAAATAAAATGAACTTCGTGACCGCGAAGAGCAAGTTCGCGTCCGAGTTCAGAACCGACAATGCCGCTTCCGCCGTAGGTTGGATAAACCGTGATTCCGATATTCATAAAAAGATTATAAATGCTAAAAATTTAAAATTATCGTATCACGGCGATTTGTAAAAGTTCCAACACATTTATCATTTATCATTTATCATTTATCAGCTTTCATTCATTCCGAAGTTATATTTTACTCGTCTGAAATTCGCTCAAACTTGAGAAAGTTACGTGCAGGCAAACTCCAAAAGAATTATCGCAATGCCAAAACAATTTTTGTTTTTCGCAGGGGTTTCTGGCTGATTGCATTTGCGCTTTCAGTAGTTTCGGAAAGATTTTCTTGTGCTTCGGTTGCCACGGTTTTCGTCGCCGCGCCTTTTTCCTAGCGTAATAAACGATGCCGCTGAAATCTTCGGTAAAAAGAAACGAGTCCGCGTTAAGTTTCAAATATGCTTTAGCTGAAGCCACGAGGAAACAAATTTTGTTAATAATTCGGCTAAAGCCTTTTGCTGCTTGATTAACCTATCCACTAGAGCCTGTTATGAACTATGAGCCATAATTTCAACAAATCGTTTGAGCATCAGGACGGCAAATGCCAGGAAATGCAGTCCGGCGAGTGTTTCCGGCAATCGCTCGTAATCGCGTGTTAAGCGGCGGAAGCGTGCCGCCCAACCGAAACTGCGCTCGACCACCCTGCGACGTGGCAGCAAGACAAACCCTTTTCTTATTTCCGGCATCTTGACCACTTCGAGCCGAGTGCCGTGCGCTTCGGCTTCTTCGGCTGCCTTCTCGCCCGTATAGCCCATATCAAAAACGCTATCTCGACCGCCTCGCCGGTCGCCGCCCGCACTCGCGTCGCCAACTCGCCGCACAACGCACGGTCTTGTTTATCGGCAGGAGTGACGAGCAAAGCCAGCAGATGACCCAAAGTGCCGGCGGCAATGTGTGTTTTGCTGCCCCGCCGACGCTTCGCTCCGTCATACGCCGGCTCGTCCGCCGGATTCGGGCGTGGACTGCAACGTCCGAGAATCGAAAATCACCGCCGATGGTTTCGCTTTGCGTCCGTCGAGGATTCGCAGCACTTCGCGCAAGTCAGAAACGACGGCTTCAAAGACACCGGCTTTTATCCATCGCCGCGTTTGCTGAAAGACCGTGAACCACGGCGGCAAATCGTTCGGCATCATCCGCCAACTCGCGCCCGCCCGCACCATCCAAGGCAAGCCGTTAAAGACTTCGCGCAAAGAATGCGTTCGTTGCGGAGCGTTTTCAGTCATCAAGGTCAAATAGGGGGCGATAAACGTCCATTCGTCATCAGAAACATCGCTCGGATATGGTTTTCGGTTCATATTCCGAAGTTATCATATCTGATAGTTCATAACAGCTTCTAAGTGTTTAGTCCCAAAGTGTGATGGTGTAAAAGGCATAACACTTTTCATCAAGGAGTCGCTATGGGACAAATTCTACCTGGCTGCGCCCGAACGACAGCGGCATTGCGTCGAACAATACAAAATAGTCAAGAAAGTCTAAAACAATTGGCTTCCCGTTATCATATCAATGCCAAAACGGTTGCCAAATGGCGGAAGCGAACAACGGTTAAAGACTCTCCAATGGGTTCACAAAATCGGCATTCAACCGTTCTGACCACAGAGCAGGAAGCGACGATTGTGGCTTTCCGCCAACAAACACTTTTGCCGCTCGACGATTGCTTGTATGCACTTTCAGTCAAGTATTCCTCATTTGACCCGTTCTGCTCTTCATCGCTGTCTGCAACGACATGGAATTAGTCGCTTGCCAGACATCAAAGGTGAAAAACCCATCAAGAAAAAGTTTGCGCTGGTATCGAATCGGCTATTTTCATATTGACATTGCCGCGCGTCTCAACTGAACAGGGACGGCTTTATCTGTTTGTCGCCATTGACCGAACATCAAAGTTCGCTTATGCCGAACTGCATCCGGATCAAACCCGTGACCGGGCGTGTCAATTTCTGCGCCGGCTGATTGCTATAGTTCCTTATCACATCCACACGCGGCATCGCACCCGCTCGTTACGCCGTGTGCAATCAACAATTCAAAATACGGAAAATTGTTTTTGACCGCTTCGAGCGTGAAAGTGTAATTGTCCCAGAGTCCGGGAATCAAAAACTTTCCGTTTCCGTCAACGACTTCGGCGTTTTTCGGAATTTTGATATTTTTGCCAATTGACGCAATCCGATTGCCCGAAACGACAATTGTCATATTCAGCTTCGGTTGTTCGTTTCGCATATCAATCACCGTTACGTTGCAAAAGACAAGCGGGCGATTCTGCGCTTTAAGTAATGTCGGCGACAAAATAATCAATAACAATGCAATTGTTTTTTTCATATCTCCACCTGAATCGGGCGCGGCAATTACTTGTTACTGCCCACGCAAAATTTGTTTGATGTCCGCATTTGCCGGGTCAATATCAATCATCAAATCGCCGCCGCGCCGCCCGACGTAATCTCTCGCGCCGTAATGCACGCGCCACAGCCAAAAAGTTTCATCGCTCATTATCAACTCAACAAATTCGCGTCAAAGCCCGCTTTCTCCGCCGCTTTCGCTAATCGTTCGTCAGGCGTGATAAACGGACGACGGCGCGGTTTTTCCTGACACCAGACGAGTGCCGCCGCGAGCTGAAAAGAATCCAACGCCCGCAACTCATAGGCTTCGGGCAAAGCGTTGGCAATCTCGACAACTCTTTCGACGGGCGCGACAACCCGCGCAGTTTTATAAATCTTTTCCCACATCCGCAACGATTTGGCGACTTCTTTATCCGTCAAATCGCCGCTGCGTTTCAATCTCGCCAAACCGCTGCTGATTTCAACCGACGTTCCCCACCAAACGACGAATTTCGGGTATTTGCGCCGAAAGCGTTTCGACCGTGTGGTGAAAATTTGTGAACAGCACAGCGGCAGAATCGCGCTTGTGTCCCAAAAACCGATGTCAGTCTTCATCGCGCTCGTCCGTGACGGCTTTGATTGCCGTTTCACTTTCCAAATTCGGGCGTTTTTCCTTCCAAAAAGATTCTGCGAGATTATTTTCTTCCGGCAGACGCAAAACTCCCGCCGCCGCTAAAGCCAATTCTTCCGCCGAAAAATCAGACGTATTATGAAGCGGAACAATCTTCGCAATCGGTTTGTTTCTATCACTAATCAGTATTTCTTCGCCGCGTTTGACATCGGCTAGAAAACTGCTCAGGTTATTTTTTAGTTCGGCAATATTTGTCGTTCGCATAATTTCTAAAACCTCAACTTAGCCATTATAGCCAAGTGCGGCAGCTTTTCCAATTTTTATCTGACAATCGTCAACCGCCATTATAATTCGTCCATTTCGAGTAATGTTTTCATTTGGCTTTCTTTGATTTTTTATCACTCTTTTTAATTTAAATCTGCTCCTCCAACTTTAGTTGGAGGCAATTTATAAAAAAGCATCAGCTTACTTTTAGTTCACTACTAAATCAGAAAAAAGAACTTCCGAAAAAGCCGAACATTCCTTTCTTCGCCGCTTCGATTGCCCGTAAATCGTCGGTTTGTTGAAGTTTGATATTGAGCTGTTGATTCAAACCTTTGAGCAAATCGAAAAGCGAATCGGAAGCGACGTGGATTTCCTGCGGGCGGGCGTTTAAGTTTTGCAAAGACTCGAAAACGTGGCTGCCGATTTCAGCGTAATTTTCAAGCGCGTCTTCTTTTGGCTGGATCAATTGAAAACCCGCAATCATCCCGTTTCGACCGTCAGCCAGCATCAGCATTTTCGGTATGTAGGGACGTTTTCCTTTTTCGCCGACCGGAGTCGGCGCGTAGAATAAATCAATTTCAAGGACAAAGTTTTTAGCCTGCGGAAAGGCTTTGAGTTCATCAACCAACGTCTGCGGAACTTTGATGGTAAATTCTTTTTCGGGCGGCGGAATTTCCCGCATTTCATCGCGCCAGACGAGTTTTTTGCCTTGCTTTTCTGCGACTCGCACCAGACAGACTTCGTTTTCCGTGTCGTTTTCGTCAATCAAAATGTTCGGGTTTTCTCTGACGCGCGGCGCGACTTCGAGCGTTTGCTCAATCGCGTAAATCAACATTCGCGCTTCTTCCGACGTGATAAACCACGGCATAAAACCCGGTCTGATGCTGCGAAAAAGCGGATAATTTTGACTGCCGCGAAATTTCAAATCGAGCTTTTTGATTAAATCGCGGTCTTGTTTTTCAATTTGTTCGCGGTCTTCAAACGAAACCTGAAGCTGCGGAATTTCAAACAACGCGAAAGGTTCGGCTTCAAGTCCTGCTTCCTGAAAATCCCAGAACCCGTATAAACCTTCCGCGCCGAGATAAACGCCGATAGAAAGGTGTTCGCCCAGCATTCCCATCGGGCTGACAAAACCGATTTCCTTCGTGTTGGGATTTTCTACGCCGAAAATTTCCGTTTCGTCCATCCACTGCCACGGCGCGAGTTTTTTTAATTCGGCGGCAAGCTCGTAAAGTCGTTTCCATTCGGCGGTCGTCGGTTGTTTAAATTTCGTTTTCATAATGTTTTTGAAAAAGTTTCCTTCGTGTTCTTCGTGGTTAAATAGTCTTTCCGTCCACCTCTAAAGACGGTTCGATGATTGACGGAACAGCATTTTTATCAATCGTTTCAGGTTTCTCTTTTTCTTTCTCGTCTCCTTTTTTTTCTTGTTCGGTAAGCACGGTGTCGGCGGCATCGGAGATGCGGTCTTCCAGGTTTTCGCTCGGAGCGTCCAACGGATGAATGTCTCCGGCGTGATAAAAATGCGAGGCTTGATAAAGTTCGCGCAGAAATTTGAAGAAAACTTTGCCGATGGCGATTGCCGGAATTGCCAGAATTACACCTAAAAGTCCGAACAATTTTCCGCCGATAAGCAATCCGAGAAAAACCGCCATCGGATGCAGATTCAAGCGTCCGCCAAGAATGCGCGGAGTTAGCACATAGCCTTCCAAGGATTGAATGGCGACGAACACGCCGAAAACGGCAGCAATGTCGCCGAAGCCGCCGCCGCCCGCGATGGTAAATCCGCCCGCGAGAACAATTCCGAGAATTGTCCCGACATAAGGAATGGCGTTTAATAATCCGGCAATCAGTGCGATGCCCGCCCACGCCGGAACGCCGAGAAACCAGAATCCGACGGCATAGCAGACCGCCATTATCAATCCGATAAGCAGTTGTCCGCGCACGTAAGATTCTAAAATCCGACCGGATTCGTCAAAAAGGCGGCTGAATGGCTCACGAAAACGCGGCGGAATCAAACCTTCGAGCGAATCGCGCCATTTCCCGAAATCAACCAGAATATAAAAAACGAAAAACGGCACGAGCAGCAAATCGAGCGACGAAACTAGCGTGGACAAAACGACCGAGCTGCCGCCGGTGCCGGCAACATTTCCGTTTTCATCAACGGTCGTCGCCGGTGTTGTCATATTTTCGTTGTAAGATGCCACCGGATCGCTCAAAAATTTCTCGATTCTATCGCCCGCCATTCGTTCCAGCGCGGGCGAATAACGTTTGAGAACTGCTCTTTGGCGAACGGCGTTTTCCGGCGTGAAATTTTCCGCGATTTTTGAACCGGCTTTGGTGCTTTCCGCCCATAAATCGGGAACGACATACGCCATAAAAGCGGTGATAACGAGCGTGACCAGCAGAATAGCGGCGATTGCCGAAATCGTGCGTGAAAGCCCGCGTTTTTCCGCTTGGTAGACAATCGGATTGAGCAGATAAGCCAGCGCAAACGAAGCCAGCACGGGAACAATCGCCACGCTTCCGACTACATACAGAAAATAGAGAATTAAAACCGACGCAACAGCAGTCGGCACCCATCGCAGCCACCAAAAAGGCGAGCGGTCTTCGGGCGATTTTGATTTGAACAAAGGACTTTTCATATTTAGTTTTTCACCACAGAGGCACGGAGAACACAGAGAAAATTAGATAAAATTAAAACAAATGCTTTCTCATTTTAACGATTCAACTTTGTCCTCAAAACCATTTCTAAAAAACTCTGTGTCCTCTGTGCTTCTGTGGTGAATCTTCTTAACAAAGCGCAAGACCTTTATCCAAAGCCGCAATCAATTCGCCAACATTATCCTTTGTCGAATTGAGCATCATTCCCGTGCGAATCACGTTGCCGTAAAGCCCGCCTTTGCCGATGAGAACGCCTTGCCGCTTGGTTTCTTCAAAGACTTTTAAGACGGCTTCGGGCGCAGGCTCTTTCGTTTCGCGGTCTTTCACAAGTTCGATGCCCTGCATCAAACCCATTCCGCGCACGTCGCCGATGATTGGATATTTCTCTTTTAATTCTTCCAATTTTTCGCGCAGATAATCGCCGACGATTCGCGCGTTTGTTCGCAAATCTTCGTCTTCAATCATTTTAATAACGGCGAGCGCGGCGGCGGTTGAAACGGGATTGCCGCCGAATGTGGCAAAGGTTAAACCGGGAAATTTGTCGGCAACCGCCGCCGTCGCAATCGTCCAGCCGATTGGTACGCCGTTCGCCATTCCTTTCGCCGACGTGATGATGTCCGGCTTTACGTCCCAATGCTCGATGCCGAACCATTTGTCGCCGGTTCTGCCCCAGCCGGTTTGCACTTCATCGGCGATAAAAAGTCCGCCGTGCTGCCGCGTGATTTCTTCGACTCGTTCAAAATATCCGGCGGGTGGCACGATGAAACCGCCGACTCCGAGAATCGGTTCAGCCATAAACGCCGCGATTTCGCCCGTCGTTGTCGTTTCAATCACTTCTTTAACATCTTCGGCGCACGCCAAGCCGCAATTTTTCGGCGACAAACTAAGCGGGCAGCGATAGCAATACGGAGCGCGGGCGTGGACAATTCCGGCAACCTGCGACGGCAGCGGTCGCCACGTCGAATGCCCGACGCTCGAAAGCGCGGTCGCGCTTCTGCCCGAATAGCTGTGGCGCAGGACGACGATTTCGTGTCGTCCGGTCGCCAGCTTCGCCGCCATAATCGCCGTGTCGTCGGCTTCCGTTCCCGAACTTGAAAAGAAGGATTTTTTCAAATCGCCGGGCGTGATTTCCGCCAGCTTTTCCGCCAAATCCGATTGATTCGGATTAGCGTAAAGCGCGGAAGTATGCGAAATCTTGTTGATTTGTTCGATTATCGCGGCGTTAATTTTCGGATTCGCGTGTCCGACGCTGACCGTCAGCACGCCGCCGAAGCAGTCGAGATAACGATTGCCCGCGTCGTCCCAAACGTATTCGCCTTCGCCTCGAACAAGCGCGAGCGGCTCTTGATAATAAGTGGCGACCGCCGGAAAAAGAAATTCCTTGTGCTTTCGCACAGTTTCGGATTGTTGTTGTTTTTGTTCTGTTGGATTCATAAAATTAAAAGAAAAGGCAACCATAGATAAGCAAAGATGAACTCGGATAAAATCTCAAAAATAATCTGCGTTTATCTGTGCTTATCTGTGGTTTCATAAGTTTTATTTAGTTTCGTCAATTACATCGTCAAAGATTTGAATTGTATCTCTCGAAGCGTGCAGGACGCGATAGATTTCAATGCCGTTTTCAGTGGGAAAATAAAAGATGTTATATTTCTTGAACGGAAAAAGTCGGAGGTTCAAAATTAAGTCGTTTCGCTCACGACCGATTTTAGAATTTCGTGAAAGAAATTCACATCTTTCAAGTATGGCTTGAATTAACCACTCCGCATCACTCACGTCTTGGTCGGAAAGATAATGCCAGGTTTCCTTAAATATCGTTTAGCGCGAGAGGCGAAAATTTGAGAATCGGGTCGTCATTTTCCGTTCCTTTTATCAAATTCATCCCGCGCCTCCTTGACGATTCGGTCGGCAAAATCTTTCATTTCGGATGACTTTACTTTCGTGTATTCGCCCCGCCGAATCTGTTCCGCGCCGAGCGTTATTTCCCGCCGCAATTCGTCTCTGCGAATGCGTTTTAATTCGTCCTGCTCCTGTAACAGACGCAAACTTTCACGAATCACTTCGCTGGCTGAATTGTAAAGACCCGATTTAACTTTCTCGTTCACTAAATTTTCGAGTTCGGGTGTTAATGAAACATTCATATATTTTTTATCCTCCTTAATAATGAAAAGATTAAAGAGAATGGCAATCTATGTCAATCATTGTTATTCAGGTGAATAAATTCCCTGCGGTTTCGTCAATTTCAGATTGTTTTTATTCTGTTAAATTCATAATTTTCATCTCAACACTTTTGCATCATAAACGATTTTTCCGCCGATGATGGTTAAAATGCTTTGCGTTTTCGGCAGTTCATCGGGCGAAACACTGAAAATATCTTGCGACAGCACAGCTAAATCCGCCAATTTTCCTTTTGCCAAAATTCCTTTCTGCTTTTCGGTAAATTCGGCGTAAGCCGAACCGAATGTGTATGCGCGAACGGCTTGCTCGCGCGAAATCGCCTGCGGCGGATTATCGGGATGAATCGAGGCGAGCATAATATTCAGAAACGGATTTATCGGACCGTCCGAACCGAGAGCGAACGGAATTCCTGTTTCAATCATCGAGCGAATCTGGCTTTTGCCGCCGCCCCAGCGCATTTTACCCATTTCGCCGTCGGTAAAATGCGTCGGATTTTGCACGATGACGACTCCGAGCCTTTTGGCGCGTTCGAGCAAATCGCCGGTAACGCCTTCGCCGTGTTCGAGGCGGACGCGCTTTTTCTTCCAGTCAATTTTCCCGTTCCCGATTTTTTCCATTTGGTCAAAAGCCGTTTCGCAGGCTCGGTCGCCGACGCAATGCAGAAGAAGCGGCTGGTTGAACTTAAGCGATTCTTTGATAATGTTTTCAATCTCGCTTTCGGAGAAATTAAGCCGTCCGCGCCAGCCGGGTTTGTCGTGATAATCTTTTCGCAAAGCCGCGCCGCGTTCAATCGGCGTTCCGTCGAGAATCCATTTTATGCCGCTCGCGCTTATTTTCGCGTTTGCGGATTTCAGCTTGGACAGGCTGCGAATCTCCGATAAGTCGCGTTCCTTCAGTGTCGTCATCGAAAACGCCATCGTGCGGACGCGAATCGGCAAGTCGGCTTTTTCAAGCAGCCGGACAAATTTTTCAATCCGCATCGCCGGCATAATCTGCATCGAGGTAATGCCGAAACGCACGGCGTCAGCAGCCTTTTTTTTCAATCTTTCAATCGCGTCTTCGTCGGAAGTCATCTCTGCTAAAAGACGACTCTGCCGCCAGTGAGTGTATTCAAACATTCTGCCGTTTATTTTTTTCGTTGCCGCGTCATACTCAAAAAAACCGCCCAACGGATTAACTTCATTTTCGCCGATTTTCAGAATCGTCATCGCCTTCGAGTTCACTATTAAGCCGTGTCCGAAATAGGTTTCCAGCAAAACCGGATTGTCCGGCGCGATGCGGTCGAGCGTCACGCGATTGGCTGCGCTTTCCGCCATCGCATTTCCGCCAATCTCTCCGAAAATCCATTGACCTTTCGGCGTTTTCTTGACCGCATTTTTAATTGCTTCGGCAGTTTCCGTCCAACTCGGCTCCAAATCTTTTAACTGCAAATGGAAACCCTGCGGCTTGGGCATAAAATGATTATGCGCGTCGTTAAAACCGGGCGTAACGACGCGCATTTGCAAATCAATCAGGCGCGTTTTGGCATTCGCCAGCTTTTTGATTTCGTCATTTGAACCGACAGCTAAAACGCGCTCGTCGCCAATGGCAATCGCTTCGACATTTAGCTGTGTCGGATTAGAAGTAAAAATCTTTCCGTTATACAAAATTAGTTCGGGCGAGGCTTGATTGGCTAAAACTGCAAAACTGACGGCAAAGTTAATTAATAAAAGAAGAATTAATTTTTTCATTTTGTTTTTCCAAACAGATTTTTTTTGAACTAATACAAATTTCCTTCACGCTTGCGTCCAGTATAATCCACATAAACAACTTTCAATTCCGTATAAAAATCGAGCGCGGTCGAGCCTTGCTCGCGCGCGCCGATGCCGGTCATTTTCACGCCGCCGAACGGAATATGCGCTTCGCCGCCGGTCGTCGGCGAGTTGATGTGCGTCATTCCGGTTTCGATTTCTTGGACAAAACGGAAAATCAGGTTCGGGTCATTGGTGAAAATGGAAGAAGTCAGACCGTATTCGGAATCGTTGGCAACCGTCATCGCTTCGTCAAAATCTTTCACGCGCAAAACCGACAAAACGGGACCGAAAATTTCTTCCTGCGCGATTCGCATATCAGGCGTAACTTTATCGAAAACCGTCGGCTCGACAAAATAACCATTTTCAAGTCCGTCGCCTTCCGCGCGTTTCCCGCCGCAAAGCATTTCCGCGCCGTCTTCGCGCCCGATGTCAATGTATTTTAGAACTGTGTTGAATTGCTTTTCGTCAACAATCGGACCCATTTCCGTCTTAGAATCCACGCCGATGCCGATTCTCATTTTCTTCGCTCTTTTGACAATTTTAGAAACAAATTCGTCGGCGATTTTATCCACGACAACGGCGCGGGATGTTGCCGTGCAGCGTTGTCCGGTTGAGCCGAACGCGCCTTGCGAGGTTGATTCGACTGCTAAATCCAAATCGCAATCATCCATCACGACGACAGGATTTTTGCCGCCCATTTCGCATTGCACCTTCACGCCGCGTCCGGCGACTTGTTCATACAATTTGAGTCCGATTGCTGTCGAGCCGGTGAAGGAAATTGCTTTAACTGCCGGATGATTAGCGATTTCGTCGCCGATTTCCGAACCTTTTCCCAAAATTAAATTCAAAACGCCTTTCGGCAATCCGGCTTCTTCAAAAATTTCAACAATTCTGACGGCAGTTGCAGGCGTAGATTCAGCAGGTTTGAAAACAATCGTGTTTCCGGCAACCAAAGCGGGCGCGATTTTCCAAACGGGAATCGCAACGGGGAAATTCCAGGGCGTGATAAGCGCGACGACACCGTGCGGTTCTTTGATGGTGTAAGCGAAGTTTGCGGGCAATTCTGATTGAATCGTTTCACCATTCAAGCGTCTGGCTTCGCCCGCGCAGAATTCGGCGACGTTGATTGAGCGCGACAACTCGCCGCGTGATTCCGCCAGAGTTTTGCCTTCTTCGCGTGTCAGAATTTGCGCCAGTTCTTCTTTGTTGTCTTCAAGCAGACGCGCTGCTTTTGCCACAATGCGCCCGCGTGTCGGCGCAGGCGTGTTTTTCCAATCACGAAAAGCGTCATAAGCCGATTGAACCGCTTTTTGCGCTTCGTCTCGCGTCGAAAGTTTAAGCATGCCGATGACGTCTTTGGTGTTTGCCGGATTGATGTTTTCAATCGTTTCGGGCGAAGCGGATTCAATCCATTCGCCGCCGATAAAATTGCGATAGATATTCATAAGTCAAATAAATAGACAAACGAATCGGAAATGTTTCCGATTTTGTTTCACAGCTTTTGACAAGGTGTGTTTGTTGGATAAATTGGAGTAGAAATTAAAACTTGCGCTAATATAACGCTTTTGACCCGAAAAAAGCAATTTTTTTCGGGTCAAAGGTTTTTAGCTTTAGGAGTGGATTCAATTAGAAATTATCGGAATATAGCGACGCGTCCGGCGGACAATTCAAAGTATTAAAACTTTCCGGGTTTTGCGTCATTCGCTTTCGCGCCGCTGAACGCGACCAATTCCAGGTGCGAAAATCATTTTCCGCCTGCGCCGTTTCAAAGCGATGCGACAGTTTCCGTCGGACGACGCACTGTTTTTCCATATCCATTTCCGGCATTGATTCAAGAAGCGCGGGAACGGCGTCATCACTCAAATTCGTGACATAAGACGAATCAAAAGCGCGACCTTGCTGCATGAGGCGAACATTCGTGCGAACGATAAAATCGTCCGGGTTGAGAACGTGCAAAGTTCCGACGACGAAAAACGCCGACCACAACGCGCCCCACACAAAATGTTCGCGTAATCCGCGCAAAACCGTCAGGGAAAACCACACGAAAATCAGTGCCAGCCAAATCATAAACCACATCGGATAAAGTCTGACAGTCGTCAAACCGTAACCCAAATTTCCCGTCAGCAGAAGCAATCTCTGCGTGGCGGAAATCATTATTACAAACAACAGAATGATTTGAACGCCCGCTAAAATACGGTAAATCTTTTCGTTTATCGGTTTATCTTTCCGAATGAGCCAGTGCGAAAAAAGTAGAATCGGCAAAACGAGCGCGGCAACAATCACGAGTTCGCCGAAACCGCGCCGGGCATATTCGGCTAACTTAAAATCAGGCGTGGTTTGCACGAGTTCCATTCCGCCGAAGAGATACGGAATCTGCACGATAACAAAACTCAAAAACAGCAAATTTATCAAACCTAAAACAACGCTTGTTTCGATTGCGCCGAGCGTCAAGAATTTCGGTAAAATCGAATTGTCAAAGTTTCGCCAATCCCAATTTTTCTCCGGTTCTTTCGCTTTCGTTTCCGATTTTATTTCATTTGAAACGGCTTTCGTATCTTTCGTTTCTTCGGTAATACTTAAACTTTGCGGTTTTGCCACAGACGTTTGTTCAGACGAATAAATCTCTAAAAGCGTGCCGCGCAGATAACCCGCAACGAGCCACGCGAACAAAACGATTAAGAAAACGTGCGACAGCAGAATTGCCGGATTGATGTTCAAAGTTCGCTCGATGAAGCCTTGAAAAACCGCGTCCGCCGCCATAAAAAGTGCCGCGAAAACAATTAGAATCGGCGCGGCAATCAATAAGCCGCGCAAAACGGCAATCAGATGTTTTGTCCAGCCTTTTTGCGGAACGGTTTTCCATTTTATATCGTTGAGCAGCAAAACAAACGGCGAAAAAACCGTGCTGATGCCCGACCAAACGGCGGCACAAAAATAATGAAAAATTCCCGCCAGATTTGTTTTAATTTTGAGCGCGGGCAAAGTCAGAATCGCTAAAATCGTCAGAATTGACAGTGTGTTCAAAACTTTTAACTCTGTCGAATCGCGCCAGACAAACATCGCCGCGAAAAAAATCAACGCGCCGTGCAGGGAAATTGTCTGCGCGTTTAGAAATTCACTCCGGCGACGCAAAGTCAGCATAATCATCGCCGTTACCAGCGCGGCAATCCACAAAAAAACATTCAAGCCCCAGGGCGTAACGCGCAGCAGAGCATCGCCCAAAACACCCATCAACATTGCCGCTTCCAAAATTACCAAACCCGTTTTTGTTTTCTCATTCATAATTTGTTCACATTGACATTAGGTATTTGTTCCTCAAGTTCAAAGTAATTTCGCTTGTGCAAAATACTGTCTTCGTCGCCGATTAAGACTGATTCGATAACTTTGTCGATTCCGATGCCTTCGGCAATGTCGAGGCGCGGATTTTTTACGTCCGTCGGCAAATCGAAAACGATTTCGCCTTCAATCGCGCCGCCCGCCGGAACTTTCCGTTCAAAAGGATTGCCCGAAACAGTCGAGTCTTCAATCGGTTCAAATCTCCTGCCTTGTTCGTCAACGACTTCAAATTGCGGGTCGTGCAAACCGATTGCGGCACGTCTCGCATCGCTGAAAATTTTCACTTTCACGATATAGAAAATACCTTGCGCCGTTTTGTCACCGATTTGTTTCGCGGTTCGCACGTCTGAAACGCTCGCGTGCATATGACAATCTAAATAAAATCCGCAAAACGCTTTCGGTTCGTTCAACCGGAGAGTTTTTTCACGACTCGCCAACGAAACGCCCAACAGCATCGTCGTATAAAACACCAGCCAAACCGCAACCGCGCCGGAAACAAATTTCGACAGCCAGACTTGTTTCGTCCAAACCGCAATAATCAACAAAATAAATGCCAAACCCAAACCGCCAATCGTCGCCATCATCATTAAAAGTCCCATAATTCCTCCATTTAATTTTTAATTGCCTTTATCAACGCTTCCATATGATTTAAATATCTTCCGAGCGCGGCTTTACCTGTCTGCGTGATTTTGTATTCGGTTAACGGAACGCGCCCGTTAAATGATTTTAGACATTCGAGATAACCCGCGTTTTCGAGTTTTCGGGCGTGAACGCTAATGTTTCCGTCGGTTGTATTCAAGAGATTTTTCAGTTCCGTAAAACTCAAACTTTTGTTTGCCGCCAGCGCACTGATTATTCCGAGACGCATTCGCTCATGAATGATTTTGTCAAGTTTATTGGAAACCGTTTCAGCCGCTTTCTCTATCTTCAAAGTTTGCGGTTTTGTTGTTTCTTCGACTTGATTTTCTCTTGCAATTGCTAAATTTTTCTTTGCCATAATCTAAAAATTATCTGTGTGAATCTGTGTTTATCTGCGGTTTCAAAATTAGCCACCGTATTTTCGCGCGATAATAATTCCGAAAATAATATGCAAAACACCGAAACCCAACCCCATTAACGAGTTCCCGAAATTTGCGGGAAGCACAAAGGCGATTGTTCCGAGCGCGATAAAACACCAGCCCATCGTTGGAACTGCTTTGACCGAAAATGCGCCGCCGCAAACGACTGCTGTGCCGTAAAGCAGCAGCCATACGGGAATCATCATTTCAAAATGCTCGAATCGCCAGAGTCCGAAGGTTATGATAATTCCGCAAATCAAAGGCGGCAAAAAACTCATCGCAAATTTTTTCGCCGGTGCGGATGTCAGCAGCAATTTTGCGATTTTCGATTTTTGCCACATTGAGAAAAGTCCGATGGCGAAAGCCAAAACCGCTTCCGCCACCCAAACAGTCAGCCAGTCTTTGTCGAGCGGTTGACTGTTAGCGATAAACGCCGCGACAATTGCCGTCAAGCCCATAAATATGCCGCCGTAACCCGGAACCGCCGTAAAATGCGTCGAGCGTTCCATCGTTTCGCGGATAAACTGCAGATTATCTATCGCGCGTCCCGAAAGACTCGGCAATTCATCTGTCCCCGTCTTTTGTTTGGAAATTGTTTGAATCTTCGCCATATGAATTTGAAATTTATATTAAGTTGTTCTATTTGTCAAGAACTTTATAATATAAAGTCACTTTGTTGCATAAATTACTCATTTGTTTTCAAGAGTTTAGAAAATACAAAAACCAGAAAATTGCTGTTTTGGCGTTATTTTGGCATTTATTGATTACTTAAACTATTGAAAAATAACAAATTATTTAAGCAACAAAGCCATTATACTGTGTAATAAACTGTTTGCGGCAGTCTTTGCACATATACTTTTGCTTTTTGTTAGAAGTTTTGCCATTCTTTTTCAAGTTGAAAGAAGCGCAATGCGGACAAGTTATCTTTTCGTAACACACAACTACTTAGATGACTGTTTCACATCCTTCTTTCAACTCAGCATAAAATTTGCGACACCACCTTATTAACGTTGCTTGTTAAACCCAAAGTTGCGTGTGGCTGGTTTCGCCCCACGTCATCTCAGCCGTTAGATTTCTTTCTGTTGGTTATGAGAGAAGAGCAGATTAGCATTGAGCAAGGAATCTGGTATTACTTTACCGTTGACCTAAACTTTAAGGGATTTCTACCATTTCGCTTTTTGAGATACATAGATGTCAATGGCGATAGAAACGGCGTAGTTGTTGAGTTCACCGAAGATTCTTACTTTTCTGCAAAAGAGTTAATACTGTTGCCATACACGAAAGAACCTAATTACTTTCGAGTTAAACCAAGTGGCATTCTTCCCGTATGGACTTTTGACGGCTCTAATCTTGGAGAGAACAAAACCGTTGATTTGGCATCCGGTTGGTCGCATAATATTCTGGATAAGGCAGCAGTTACACCAAATATGAATACTGCAACAGAATTGACAAAGAATAAATGAACGGCGAAATCTAACAAGTAAAAATACCACCGCCAGAGGCGGTGGCTTTGTTTTTTGCCCTAGAAGGTGCGCCATTACTGGCTCGCCTTAGTTTTCATTGAAGAGATTACCTTGCAGTTTTTCGATTTCCTGCTCCTTT